>FWWM01006660.1_pt1 | contig 20390 bp, 17 predicted proteins | sample 2228351 | NCBI WGS metagenome assembly FWWM01 (sample SAMEA103939774, study PRJEB20133) | metagenome
GGCTTTACGCTCATTGAACTGCTGGTCGTCATTGCGATTATCGCCATTCTGGCGGCGATTCTGTTCCCCGTGTTCTCACAAGCACGAGAAAAGGCACGCCAGTCCCAGTGCATCTCCAACCAACGCAACGCGGCTATGGGTGCTATGCAGTATGTGCAGGACTACGATGAACAGTTCATGGAGTTGTATCGGCGCCACGACAACACAACTGACGAGGTCTGGCCCGCCCACTGGGTTGTTTGGCAGCGAGACCCTGAGGGCGATTACTGGGGTTGGGTGACTTGGGTAGAAGCGAACAAAGGGAACCCCCGATTTGGCTTGCCGGATGGACCAACACCTAATTTTGCTTACTTGGTCTGCTCGTCTTACGCCCGCAACTTCCAAATCTGGGATTGCCCTTCCGGCAACGAGAGTCTTTACGCCGGTGCTAACCGCAAAAACCGTGCTGGTTTTGCTTACAACAACTGGATCGCGGACAACGGGCAATACTTAGGGGCTGCCGCCCGCTTACCCAACATTCGCCGCCCCGCAGAGCACATCCTGTTCTGGGACTCGGGCAAATCATGCCGCTATGTGGAGATTCAAGGTTGGCACGGCTTCTCTTGGGACCCTTACTGTGGCAAGTGGACGGGCTTTGACCCTGTGTGGACCTCGCCCCATCCTTGGCCTGACTGGGTGCCCCAACACATGGAAGGGCGCAACTACATCTTCTGCGACGGACATGTGAAATGGGCGCGAGACTCCCAGATGTATGTCGCCCTCTACCCAGAAAAGTGGAACTGGCGGTGCCAGTAAAGGGAATCGGACAAATCACGGGCAGGGCTCCCTTTCCCTGCGTTGGGGGCTCTGCCCTTCCTCTCAATACTTCACCTTCTCCCACTGCTTCGTTTGCATGGACTTGTAGGCGGCGTCCAAGACGCAGTTGACGATGTAGCCATCCTCAAAGGTTTCGCGAGGCATTTTGTTTTGTGCCACGCACTCAACGAAGTGCTTCATCTCCTCACGGTAACCGTAAACCCACGCTTCCTCAATGGGCGGGATGAGCCAGCCGATGTCCAATTCGCCCTTCTCAACGATGTAGCCAGCGCCTTTAAGAGCAAACACCCGAATTCCCGTCTCCCGCGTCACATCGGTAAAGATGGTGCCGTCGGTGCCGTAAACTTCGTTGCGCAAATCCAGTCCGCCCCGAGCCGTCCAACTGGTTTCGGCAATGGCTAACTGCCCCCCTTCAAATCGCATGAGCAGCACCGCGTTGTCCTCAGCATCGGTGCGGTCGTGATGCATCAGCCGGTCGCCCCAAGCAATCACTTCCACGATGGGGTTGTCTTTGCCAATAAAGTAGCGGGCGGCTTCCACCATATGGCAACCCATGTCCAACAGGGCACCGCCCCCTGCTAAATCCTTCTTCCAGAACCAATCGGCATGCGGACCGGCATGGGCTTCCCGCGAACGAACCATCAGCACCCTGCCGATAGCGCCTCGGTCAATGAACTCCCGTGCTTTCATAACGGCGGGGCTAAAGACTTCCGTTTCCGCATAGCCATGCAACACACCTGCCGCTTTGACCGCTTCCAGCATTTGCTTGGCTTCCTCTTTGTTGCGCCCCAGTGGTTTGGTGCAGACGACATTTTTGCCCGCTTGTGCACATTTAATCGCCAGTTCAGCGTGGACAAAGTTGGGAACGCCCAAGATGATAAGGTCAAGGTCGTTGCGGCGAATGGTTCCGTCAATGTCCGTCGTCCATTCGGGGATGTCCCAATGCTTGGCGAAGGCTTCACAGCGTTCCGCATGGGGCGACGCCACGACTTTGACCTCGTGCCCTGGCACCTCCTTCAAGCCTTGCATGTAGAAAGTGGACACGAACCCGCTCCCAATGAGCCCAATCCGCACAACCGACGCCATCATCCAACACCTCCTTGCCCGTTCAATCTGTCGCCTTGCTCGCTACGGTTTGCCCTTTGTCACTTTTGCCCTGCCTTCAAGTGTTTGTCAAAGAACGCCACCGCTTCGTTGATGGCGTTCATGAACTGCTCGCGCTGTTCGGGTGTCGTCGGTCCGTGCCCCATGCCCTTGATAACGACCAAGCGCACTTCCACCCCAACTTTCTTCATCGCTTCTACCAGTTTCTCTGATTGGCGCAAGGGAACGAGGGGATCTTGGTCGCCGTGAATGATGAAAGTGGGCGCATCGTCAGAAGAGACATGATGTAAGGGCGAGACCTCTTTCCACAACTCAGGCGCTTCGCTGTAAGGTTTCCCCACGAACTCAATGAGCGCTCGCCCCAAGACAGGGTTGTCGGCGACCTTGAGGTAGGCTTCGTCCAAGAAATCGGTTGGACCGAAAATGTCAAGGACGCACTGGACTTTGCTGCTGATGCTTTTCAACTCAGGGTCGCTATCATCTCGCGTTTCGCGGGTGCCTAACAAAAGGGAGAGGTGTCCACCAGCGGAAGCGCCTGCAGCGCCGAACCGTTTGGGGTCAACACGAAACTCTTCAGCGCGCTTGCGCAGCCATCGCACCGCTCGCTGACAATCGTCCAATTGAGCAGGGTAACTCCACTTTGGTGCCAAGCGGTAATTGATAGCAGCGGCAACATAGCCGCGCCGAGCGAACAGTTCTGCAAGGGAACGAAGTTGGCGCTTATCGCCCGCCCGCCACGCCCCACCGTGAATGACAATGACTGCGGGTCGTAACCCTTTCCCCTCGTCCTTCGGCAAGAACAGGTCCAAGTCATTGCGCTCGTTGGGACCGTAGGTTAAACCCTCCCGCACCTCAAAGGGCAAGGCTTCCTGAGCGGTTTGCCATGCTGCCACGCTCACCAACGATGCCGTCAGGAGAACGAACAAACCGACCAATCCCGTTGCCATTTGCCACCACCGACACATGCGCTCTCACCTCACCACGAAAGTTTTTGTCACACGCAAAAGTTTGGACGCACAGCGATTGTCAAGGTGTTCCCTTCCCCCGCGCTTCCTCCCAATTGAGTGCGTGGGCGGGTCGTTCGCCTCTTAAGGCTTGCACCACTTGTTGAGCCACCTTTTGCCGCAACTCCCACATCGCTTCCTCGGAATACCATCCCCAATGGGGCGTTGCGATGACTTTGGGGTGCTGCACCAACTTCGGGTTAGGGGATGGTTCGTTCAGGAACACATCCAACCCTGCTGCCGCCACGATGCCCTCGTCTAACGACCAAAGCAACGCTTCTTCGTCAACCAATCCGCCTCGCGCCGTGTTGACGAAAATCACTCCTCGCTTCATCCGAGCGAACGCATCGCGATTGAAAATGCCTTTCGTTTCTTCTGTCAGTGGGGCGTGAAGGGAGATGGCATCGCTTCGTGTTAGTAAGGTTTGAAAGTCCGCTCGTTCTGCCCCGTGCAATAGAAACTCTTCTTCGGGCAAGTAGGGGTCGTAAGCAATGGGTTTGAAGCCAAAGGGGTAAAGGAGTTCGGCTACTCGCTTGCCAATTCGTCCGAACCCGAACAAGCCAACCACTTTGCCGACTGTTCGGTAAACCGGCACAGCAGCGACATACCGCACCCATGTCCCTTGTTTGAGCGCGGCGTTGCCCACATGAACTTTTCGCCAGCAGCACAGCAGCAATGCCACCGCATGCGCCGCGACTTCGTGGGTGGAATAATCAGGCACATTGCACACAACGATACCCTTTTCCGTTGCTGCTCGGACATCCACGTTATCCACGCCAACCCCGTAGCGAACGATGACTCGGCAGCGCTGCAATCGTTGGATGACGGCAGCGGGAAGGGGACAGCGGTTGGTCACAATCGCTTCCGCTTCTTCCAACAGTGGCAAGGCTTGCTCGGGAGCGAAAGTGTTAGCGACTTGGAGCGTCAAACCGTGCCGAGCAAAAAACTCCTGCTCCCACGAAAAGTCCGAAAACTCTGCATCGGTGATAACCACCATCGGCACCATCCGTCACCTCTCAACGCAACATTTCCCTTGTGCCATCTAAAAGTTTGGTGGAACCTAACCCGTCCCGCAATGAGTGTGACGGAATCACTTCCTGCAAGACCAAGCAGTGGCAGAATTGAGGCAGCCAAGTTTGGTGCTGTTTTAACTCATTGGCAGGGAGGCGTTGAGAATGGAAAAGGTGGGTGCCTCGGACCTCCGCTGTTGCAGGAACAAACCGTTGCGGTTGTGGCGACTGGTGAGCGCGCTGTGGGAGCAGTTGGAGGGGTATTTAGAGCAGCAAAAAGAAGCGCTCCTTCTCGTGTTCCCTACTTTCGCCCTCGGCGATAAGCAGCAAACTTTTGACCTCGCTGTGTTTTTGCACGATGCCCTTTCCATTGACCGCTTGGGTGCTGTCTATCGCATCCCTAACGATGGTCCCGCTCCTGACGCCATTATAGAGGTAGTGGGAGATGTGGCAGCACTGGGAGAAGCGCTAAGCCTGAAAGCGGATTTTTGTCAAGAGATGGGCGTTCACGACTATCTCGTCGTGGAAAACCTTCCCGATCGCCCGATGCAGTTGTGGTATGGGAAAGCGGTAGCAAAGGAACGCCCGCGCACTGTGCCAGAAGCAGTGCTCACTTCGCTGAAACTCCTCGTCCGACCAGAAAAGGAGCGTTTGCGCTTGTTCACCCTTGAGGGAGAAGAGGTGCTCTCACCAAGAGAGTTGTTGGCAAAAGAGCGCGCCCGTCGGGAAGCCTTGGAACAACTCGTTGCGGAGTTATCTCGCCGAGTGGCAGAGTTAGGACAACTTTTGCAAGGACAGGCATCTCTCTAAAGCCTGTCAAACGCCAGCGCTTTCCTCCCGTTCGGGGGAGGCGATGAAGTCCCTTAAGTTCCACAGCCGCACCGTCTTGTCCCTGCTCCCAGAGGCGATTTTCTGCCCATCGGGAGAAAAGGCAACCGCAGAGATATGCTCTGTGTGTCCCTCCAAAACGCCTATCAAAACGCCCGTCTCAATCTCCCAAAGACAAATGGTCCCTTCATGGGTGCCCCCCGCCAACCATCGTCCGTTGGGGGAGAACGCGATAGCGGTCACTGTGAAGCCGCGAGCAGTCAAGGTTTGAACTAACGCTCCATCCTTCACCTGCCACAGTCGGACGGCGTTGTCCCAAATGCAGGTTGCCAGCAGATGACCGTCAGGGGAGAAAGCGACCTTTCGCACCCAATCGCGCTGCTCTGGAAGTTCCGACACCAAATCCCCATCAGGCACCCTCCAAATCTTGGTAGAGCCATCGTAGGTGCCCGTCACCGCAAACCGTTCGTCAGGAGAGAAAGCGACCGAGTAAACGGGGCTCATGTGCTTGAGCGATTTCTGCACGAACCAGTCATCGGTGCGCCACAAAAGGGCAGTTTTATCAGCGCTTCCAGAAAGCAGCCAACTTCCCGTCAAGGGGGAGAAAGCAACAGCGTTCACCCAGTCGGTGTGCCCTGAGAGGGTGGTAACGAGAGCCCTTCGGCTCACCGACCAAACTTTAACCGTTTTGTCGCCGCTCCCCGAAGCAATCAACGAACCATCGGGGGAGAAGGCAACGGCTTTTACCCAATCAGTGTGTCCTGTGCCTTTCCACACGGCTTGCCCATCTGCCAATCGCCAGAGCAGAATGGTTCGGTCCTTCCCACCCGAGACCAAAAATTGCCCGCCGGGGGAGAAGGCAACATCGTTCACCCAATCAGAGTGCCCTGCGAGCACCCACGCTCCTGTTAGCGTTTGCCTTTTGCTAAACAGCGATGTGAACCAACCCGCCATTGACAAAAACCCTCCCCATGATAGTTTAAGCGTTATTAAGTATAACGCCTTTGGGGAGCGTTGGTAAGTCTTCCGTCACATTGGGGCAGCGTTGGTCAGTTGGGCTTTCATCCACTCCCCCACCTGCTCCCAGAGTTCCAAAAGGCGATCGTAGAGGGGATCGTTGGCGCAGTCTTCTATGCGCCCTCGTTCTTCCAGCCACCGAATAGTTCGCCGCGCCCCTTCCACAAAGGGAATGGTGTAGCGAAAGTCCAAGTCGGTTTTGGCAGCGGTGTTGTCAAAGACATTGCTATACTGGAAGTTCACCACTGTCCAGTGGACGCGGTCAGGGACGAGTTTCGCTAATAGGTCAGTGGGGATGTGGACAATCGTGGGTTTAGGTGCCCCCATCGCCTCCGCCACCAGTTCGTGATAGCGATTCCAAGTGAGCCACTCTTCCCCTGTGGTGTGGTAGGCTTTCCCGTAAGCGCGCTCGTTGCCAATAGCGTTGACGAAAGCACGCGCTACATCGTCAATGTGGCAGGAGACCCAAAGGGAGTTACCGTCACCGTGTTGGATGATGGGCTTTCCCTTCCGAATGCGGTCCAAGTAAGTGGTGCGCCAGCCGAAAGTGTGAATGAGTGTGCCTCCCTCGCCGTAAGTGTGGGCGGGGCGAATAATCGTGACTTTAAAGTCTCCTCGCTCGTGAGCAGCCATCAGAATGTCTTCGCACTTGGCTTTATTGCGCCCATAGTCGCTGGCGGCTTCCCGAGGGTGGTCTTCTCGGTAAGGATAGAAAACGGCAGGTTTGTTGTAAACATCCACAGTGCTGCAGAAGATGAGTTGCCCAATGCGTCCCTTGAAAGCGCGGACCACGCTTTCTGCATCGTCAGGCACATAGCAGACCATGTCTATGACAGCATCAAAAGTGTCCAGTTCCCTCATTTGCCTCTCAAAGTGAGGGTAATCTCGTCGGTCACCGATAACCCTGCGGACAGAGGAAGGAATGCGAACTTCCGTCTTTCCTCGGTTGTAGACGACGACTTCGTCCCCTCGTTCTACCAACTGGTTGACGATGGCGGTGCTAATCAATCCCGTTCCACCGATGACCAACACTTTTGCCATCCGCTTTTCCTCCTCTCCAAACGCATTTGTTACCGCTGCAATTCGTAGAGCCTGCGGTAGTAAGTGTCGGCAGCGACCAACTCTTCGTGGCGCCCTTCCTCTGCGATGCGCCCTTCTTGCAGCACGAGGATGCGGTCAGCGTTTTTGACAGTGCTAAGACGATGAGCGATGAGGAGGACCGTTCGCCCTTCCATCGCTCGCTCAATTGCCTGTTGAACCGCCGCCTCGCTTTCAGCATCCAGATGGGAGGTGACTTCGTCCAGAATCAGGACAGCGGGTTTTTTGAGCAGCGCCCTTGCTAAAGCGATGCGTTGGCGCTGCCCTGCTGATAGGAAAGCGCCTCCTTCACCCACCCATGTGTCGTAACCGTTAGGCAAGCGCTCAATGAACTCGTGGGCGTTCGCCAATTTTGCCGCTTCCACGATTTCCGCCTCCGTTGCGTCGGGGCTCCCCAGAGCAATGTTCTCGCGGATAGTGCCATCAATCATGAAAGCGTCCTGAAGCACCAGACCGATGTGTTGGCGCAAAGAGCGCAGACGGATTTTTCGCAAATCGTGCCCGTCCAGCAGGATGCGACCCTCCGTTGGGTCGTAGAATCGCATGAGGAGCATCGCGATGGTGGTCTTCCCTACCCCACTGGGACCAACCAAAGCCACCTTTTCGCCGGGACGGATGGTGAAACTGACCCCACGCAGCACTTCCTCTCCGTTAGGGTAGCGAAACCAAACGCTGTCAAAAACGATTTCTCCCTTGACAGACGGCAAATCCACAGCGTCTGGCGCATCCCCAATCGCAGGGGGCGTGTCCAGAACTTGGAAGATGCGTTCCGCTGCCCCTGCCACTTGTTCACGCACCGCTTGAATTTGGCTCAGTCGGCGAAGGCTGGATGCGAGGGTGTAGAAGTAAACCATGAACGCCAACAAACTCTCGGGGCGCAGCGCCCCTTGGACGACCAAGACGCCTCCCAGAAACACACCGACGATGACGCCTGTGATGGCAATGAGTTCCACAGCGGGTGCCAGCAGCGTTCGCCACCGAATAGCGCGCAGCGCCTGTTGGTAAACTCGGCGGTTCCGTTGGTCAAACTGGGCAAGGGCTTGCTCTTCCGCTGTGAAGGCTTGCACCAGTTTGATGGCGTTGAAACTCTCTCGCAGCAACGCTGTCAAGTTGCCTAAAGCCACTTGCGTCTCGTAAGAGGCACGCCGGAGCCGCTGCCCCACTCGCCACAGAAGCCAGCCGATAATTGGCAAGAGCGCCAATGCCACAAGGGTTAGGGATGGACTGAGGACAATCATGAGCACCAAAGAGCCAACGATGAGGATGGGCGTGGAGATAAGGTCTTCAATCCCGATGGTGACTAACGATTGCATCGCTGCCACATCGTTGACAACCCGCGAGAGCAATTGCCCCGTCCGCTCCTGCTCAAAGAAGGCAGGGGGCATCGCTTGCAAGTGCGTATAAAGGCGCCTGCGCAAATCCAGCACAACTTTTTGCGCGATGTTGTTAGCGAGGAAGGTGTGGGCGAAAGAGAGGAATGCTCGCAGCACTGCGATACCAAACCCGACCAAACACACAGCCGCCAACAGTGTCAAGCGTGGGGAAGCATCAGCGAATAGCCACGCCAACGCTTTTTGCATTGCTCTTATCAGCAGGTCACCCTCGCCTAACTGAACGCCCGCTTTTATCATCGGTCGCAAAAGGTGTTGGGTCAGCCAAATGAAGTAAAACCGCAGCCCCTCGGCTGCGCCGATGAGCAACACGCAAGCAAAAATGCGCCTCCAGTAAGGGCGGAAGAAGGTGAAAAGTCGCCAGAAAGCGTCCATCTTCCGCATGGAAAGACCTCCGTCGTGCTCACGAAGAGTCAGCAACTGCTGCAACGGCTTCGGGTGCTGGCAGGAGGGCTAACTCCAGCACCTCGTCCATGTTCTCCACGAAGTGGAACTTTAAGGCGTTGCGGATGTGTTCGGGGATTTCCACCAAGTCCTTGCGGTTTTGCTCTGGCAGAATGATTTCCGTGATGCCTGCTTCTTTCGCTGCCAGCACCTTTTCTTTGATTCCACCGACGGGCAGGACGCGCCCCGTCAAGGTGATTTCGCCGGTCATGGCGACATCGTGGCGGACGGGACGCCCTGTTGCCAAACTGGCTAACGCCGTTGCCATCGTGATGCCCGCAGACGGTCCATCCTTGGGGATGGCACCAGCGGGAACATGGATGTGCACATCGTAGCGGCTGAAGAAGTCTTCGGGGATGCCCAACTGTTCGGAGCGGGAACGGACATAACTGAGGGCGGCTTGGGCAGACTCTTTCATGACTTCTCCCAAGTGCCCTGTGATGATAAGGTTGCCCCTACCAGGCATCTTAGTGGTTTCTACGAAAAGCACCGTGCCGCCGAAAGGCGTCCACGCCAACCCTGTTGCCACACCAACTTGCGGTCGCCGTTCGGCGATTTCTTCCAGAAACTTTGGCGGACCGAGGAATTCTGGCAGGTTATCGGGCGTGACTACTACTTTTTCGGTTTTGCCTTCAGCCACTCGCCGTGCCACTTTGCGGCAGATGTTGGCGATTTCCCTGCTGAGGTTGCGCACCCCTGCCTCCCGCGTGTATTGCTTGACAATCAGCGACAACGCGTCGTCGGTGATTTCCACATGCTCTTCGCCCAAACCGTGCTCTTTCAAGTTGCGGGGGATGAGGTAGCGCTTGGCAATTTGCAGTTTCTCCTCGTGGCTGTAGCCGGGCAGGCGAATGACTTCCATGCGATCCAGAAGCGCAGGGGGGATAGTGTCTGTCATGTTGGCGGTGCAGATGAAGAGCACTTGCGAGAGGTCAAAGGGCACATCCAAGTAGTGGTCAACGAAACTGTGGTTTTGTTCGGGGTCAAGAACTTCCAGCAAAGCAGCAGCGGGGTCACCACGAAAGTCCATGCCCAGTTTGTCCACTTCGTCTAGCATGAAGACGGGGTTTTTGGTTCCGGCTTGGCGCAGCCCTTGGATGATGCGCCCAGGGAGCGCCCCCACATAGGTTCGCCGGTGCCCCCGAATTTCCGCTTCGTCGCGCACCCCGCCCAAACTGATGCGCACAAACTTGCGGTTCAAAGCCCGCGCAATGCTCTGCCCCAAACTGGTCTTCCCCACGCCAGGCGGACCAACGAAGCAAAGGATGGGTCCCTTCGTGTCTTGCTTCAGTTTCCGCACTGCCAGAAACTCCAAAAGTCGTTCCTTAACATCGTCCAGATCGTAGTGGTCTTCGTCCAGCACCTTCTGGGCATTGGCGATATCCAGATTGTCCTCAGTCACTTTGTTCCAAGGGAGCGAGATAAGCCAATCAAGGTAGGTGCGGCTGACCGTGTATTCGGCAGCAGCGGGGTGCATCTTGGAGAGGCGGTCTAATTCCCGCAATGCCACCTCCTTCACTTCCTCGGGCATCCCTGCTGCTTCAATCTTTTCCCGCAACTCTTCAATCTCCGCTTCGGGCGTTTCGCCCAACTCCTTTTGGATTTCCCGTAGTTGCTGGCGGAGGATGAACTCCCGCTGGGCTTTATCCAACTCTTGGCGGGCTTGCTCTTGGATCTTTTGCGTCAACTCCAAAACCTGCACCTCGCGGGAGAGAAGGGGTATTAACTCCCGCAGCCGTTGGACAGGGTCGGTCATTTCCAAAAAGCGTTGCCGCTCTTGGGGGGAGATGTTTAGGGCAGTGATGACGATGTCAGCAATGTGAGCGGGCGAACCGATGGACGCCACCATATTGTAGGCTTCTTCGGGAAGGTGGGGCGACAACTGGACGATGCGGCGGAACAAATCTAACACGCTGTTGACCAACGCTTGCACTTCTATGGTTGGCTCCACTGTTTCCTGAATGATTGTGTAGCGGGCTTTCAGGTAAGGATCAACTTGCGTCCACTCTTCAATGCGCACGCGGGCTAACCCCCGCAGCAGCAATTGGATGCGCCCGTCGGGAGCCCGCATCATGCGCAAGATGGTGACCAGCGTGCCGATGGGGTAAAGGTCATCAGGTGGTTGAGGGTCTTGAATGTCCCTGTGCTTTTGCATCACCGTGATAAACACGCGTGGGTCCGCTGCTACGGCGTCCACCGCCCGCACGCTTTTTGGACGCCCCACATCCAACGGCGTGACCATCATGGGAAAGATGACATAGTCTCGCAACGCTACGACCGGCAATTCGGATGGCAATTGTTGTTGCAGTTCTTCAGGAACGAACACTTCCGTCCCCCCTTGGTTCTTTTGCTGCCTCACGGGCTAACAGGCACAATTCGCCCTTGGTTGGGAGACGAGCGTTTTGGAACGCGAATGTGAAGCAACCCCGACCGATAGGTGGCGGAAATTCCTTCTGCATCCACCGCCGATGGCAGAAAGATGCGCCGTTCAAAAGCGCCGTAGGGAATTTCTAACACTAAGCACTGGACAGCGTTCGTCACGGGAGGGCGACGCACCCCCCGAACAACCAACGAGCCGTTAGGGTGATACTCCACTTCCAAATCTTGCTCGTCCACACCCGCCACATCCACGATGATGTGGTAGGCGTCGTCGTCCTCGCAGACATCCACAGCCGGCTCCCACTGGTGTCCTACTTGCAGAAAGATCCGTCGTGCCCAAAAACGCACTTCTTCCATCGCCAGAGCGCCTCCTGCCCAAGATTATGCCACTCATCCGCTCAAACGCCACAGGTAGCGAGTCCTGCTTCATCAGAAAAACCATGACAATTGCCCGACAAACTCCTGACACCCTGTGGAGCGAAACACCCGGTGAATCAGCAAGGGGATTGACGGAAGTGAAAACCCCGCTACCTTGCGGGCAAACCAAAACAGGGCTGCAGCAGCGATTTCAAAATTTGTGGTAACACGCACCAAGGAGGGTGATGGCTATGCCACCTGTTGCAGCAGAGCGAACAAGGGTCGCACCGCCGTCAGATGATAAGCGGTGGCGCATCGTGGAGGGCACAATGCGACGGCATGGCTACCAACCCCATGCCCTCATTGAGACCTTGCACACCGTGCAAGAGACCTTCGGCTACATTGACGAAGACGCCATGCGATTCGTTGCTCAGTCCTTGCGGGTTCCCTACAGCCAAGTCTACGGCGTGGTCACCTTCTACCACTTCTTCACCCTCAAACCGCAAGGGCAACACATTTGTGTTGTGTGCTTGGGCACTGCCTGCTACATCAAAGGCGCTCCGCAGATTTTGGAGGCTATCCAGAACGCCTACCATATCCGTCCTGGCGAGACCACGAAGGATGGCAAATTGTCCCTTCTCACCGCCCGCTGCTTGGGAGCGTGCGGGTTGGCTCCCGTCGCCGTCTTTGATGGACAAGTGGTCGGGAAACTAACTCCTGAGGAAGCCCTGAAGCAAATTCGGAGGTGGGAGACCGATGACAATAGATGAACTGCAGCAATTAGCCGAAAAGGAGCGAGAGGAACGGCGACGCTTTCGCTGTCGCTTCAATGTGTGCGTTGCCACCGGCTGCGTCATGTGCGGCAGCGAGCGAGTAAAGGAAGCACTGGAAGAAGCCGTAAAAGCGCGCGGGTTGGAGAAGGAAGTGGAAGTCAAGGGGGTTGGTTGCTTAGGACTGTGCTCCGCTGGTCCGATGATTCTGGTCGAGCCTGACGGCATCCTTTACCAACGCGTCACCCTTGAAGATGCGCCTGCCCTCGTGCAAGGGTTGGTGGGTTCCCCTGTGGAACGCTTGCTTTGCGATCCCAACCTCCCCTTCTTTAAGCGGCAAGTGAAAATCGTTATGGAGAACTCAGGCATTATAGACCCCGAACGGATAGAGGACTACATCGCCGTTGGTGGCTATCAAGCCTTAGCAAAAGCGCTGTTGGAAATGACGCCTTCCGAAGTCATTGCTGAGGTGACCAAGAGCGGGCTGCGGGGTCGCGGTGGTGCAGGTTACCCTACGGGTCTCAAGTGGAGCACGGTGGCAAAAGCAAGCGACACCCGCAAATTTGTGGTCTGCAATGCCGACGAAGGAGACCCAGGCGCCTACATGGACCGGACTGTGTTGGAGAGCGATCCTCATCGCGTGTTGGAAGGGATGGCAATCGCCGCTTACGCTGTTGGGGCTCAACACGGTTACATTTATGTCCGCGCCGAATACCCATTAGCAATTAAGCGATTGCGCACGGCTATCCGCCAAGCGGAACGCTTGAACTTGCTGGGTAACAACATCTTGGGCACTACCTTCAGTTTCCATGTGGAGTTGCGCATTGGTGCTGGTGCGTTCGTTTGCGGCGAAGAAACGGCGTTAATGGCGTCCATTGAAGGGAAGCGTGGCACCCCTCGCCCTCGTCCCCCCTACCCAGCAGAATATGGTCTCTGGGGATATCCCACCCTCATCAACAATGTGGAAACCTTTGCCAACATCCCACCGATCATCCGCAACGGCGGTGAGTGGTTCGCAAAAATTGGCACCGAACGCAGTAAAGGCACAAAGGTCTTCGCTTTGGCAGGACGAGTGATCAACACTGGGTTGATTGAGGTGCCAATGGGTATCACCTTGCGCGAGATTGTCTTTGATATCGGCGGCGGTATCCCCGAAGGCAAACGCTTTAAAGCCGTCCAAACGGGTGGTCCTTCGGGCGGGTGCATCCCCGAACAGTTCTTGGACCTGCCTGTTGATTACGAATCGCTTACGCAGGCTGGCTCCATCATGGGTTCTGGTGGCATGATCGTCATGGACGAAACCTCCTGCATGGTAGATGTCGCTAAGTTCTTCGTGGAATTCTGCATGAGCGAATCCTGTGGGAAGTGCATCCCTTGCCGCGTTGGCACAGCGCACATGTATGAGTTGCTGAGACGCATCACAGAAGGTGAAGGGACTCCCGAGGACTTAACCCTTTTGGAGGAACTGTGCGACTTACTAAGGCACACGAGCCTGTGTGGGTTGGGACAAACAGCGCCTAACCCCGTTATGAGCACCCTCCGCTACTTCCGTCACGAATATGAAGCCCACATTCACGACAAAGCCTGTCCGGCAGACGTTTGCCGTATCCGAAGAGCAGAGGAGGTGCCAGCATGAGAGCGCCAGTGCGCATAAAAACGCTCACTATTGACGGGAAGGAAGTGAGCGCCCGCGAGGGTGAGACGATTTTACAAGTCGCTCGCGAAAACGGCATTGACATCCCCACCCTGTGCTACTTGGAAGGGCTGTCCCCTATCGGCGCTTGCCGGCTTTGCCTTGTGGAGGTCAAAGGCGTTAACCGCTTGCTCCCCGCCTGCATCACTCAAGCCGAAGAAGGCATGGAAGTCATCACTAACTCAGAGCGCCTCATCAAGTATCGGCAGATGATTGTGGAGTTGCTCTTTTCCGAGCGCAATCACACTTGCTCCGTCTGCGTGGTCAACGGGCATTGTGAGTTGCAACGGTTGGCGCAACGACTGCAAGTCACCCACATCCGCTTCCCTTACCGCTACCCCAACTTGCCTGTGGACGCTTCTCACGAACGCTTCGCCGTGGACCATAACCGATGTGTCCTTTGCACCCGTTGCGTGCGGGTGTGCGACGAGATTGAAGGGGCGCATGTGTGGGATGTGATGGGGCGAGGGATCAACTCGCGCATTATTGCCGACCTCAACCAACCTTGGGGCACTTCGGAAGTCTGCACCAACTGTGGAAAGTGCGTCCATGTGTGTCCAACAGGCGCGCTCTTTGAGAAGGGTAAAGCCGTCGCAGAGATGGAGAAACGGCGGCAGTTCCTGCCCTACTTGACCGTCATGCGAGGTGGTCGCTCATGAGCGAACGAAAAATTCGCTTGGCAACCGTCTGGTTGGACGGTTGCTCTGGCTGCCATATGTCCTTCCTGGACATGGACGAGCGGCTGATAGAGTTGGCGGACAAGGTAGAGTTGGTCTACAGCCCCCTCGTGGACGCAAAGGAGTTTCCCGAAGAGGTGGACATCACGCTGGTGGAAGGGGCTGTCAGCACGGAGGAGGACCTGCACAAAATTCGCCTCATCCGAGAACGCACCAAGATATTGGTTGCGCTCGGCGATTGTGCGGTGACAGGCAATGTTCCATCCATGCGCAATCGCTTCCCCATCAAAGAAGTCATGGAGCGCGTGTATCACCAGAACGCAACCGCCAACAACCACACTGACCCTGTGGACGGCGTGCCACCTTTGCTTCCTCGCGTCCGACCCGTTCACGAAGTTGTCAAGGTGGATGTGTTCCTGCCAGGTTGCCCTCCCTCAGCGGACGCCATCTATGCTATCCTGAAAGATTTGCTGGAAGGACGAACGCCTGCCGTCAGCGAAGTTTCCCGCTTCGGCGCATAAGCACAAGAGAAGGAGGGATGCTTAGCGATGCAACGCATCACCATAGAGCCAGTCACGCGAATAGAAGGTCACGCCAAAATTACCCTGCAACTGGACGAGGATGGACAGGTTGCTAATGCGTGGTTTCATGTGACGCAACTGCGCGGGTTTGAGAAACTGTGTGAGGGGCGTCCTTTCAGCGAAATGCCATCGTTGATGGCGCGCATTTGCGGCATCTGTCCCGTTGCGCATCTATTAGCCTCTGCGAAAGCCTGCGACCAACTGTTGGCAGTGCGCATCCCCGAGCCAGCAATCAAACTGAGGCGGTTGCTCAATCTGGCGCAGATCGTTCAATCGCACGCTCTCAGTTTCTTCCACCTTTCTGCCCCAGACTTTCTGTTGGGCATGGATGGCGATCCAAAGAAGCGCAACCTGTTCGGCTTGCTGGAAGCCTACCCACAAGTGGCGAAAGATGGCATTCGCTTGCGCCAAATCGGTCAAACCATCATCCAACTGCTGGCAGGCAAACGCATCCACCCAGCGTGGGTGGTGCCTGGAGGTGTCAGCGAGCCACTCACCGTTGAGAAACGAGACGCTATCTTGGCGATGCTTCCCGAAGCAAGGGAAATCGCCCTGCGAAACCTGCAATGGTTCAAGCAATCGTTGGAGAACTTCCGTGACGAAATTCGCACCTTTGCCAACTTCCCATCCCTTTTCCTCGGTCTGGTCACCCCCGACGGAAAGTGGGAATGCTATCACGGTCGTGTTCGGGTCGTGGACGCAGGAGGTCACATCGTCGCCGATCAATTGGACCCGACAGAGTATCAGGATTACATTGGCGAAGCCACCGAACCTTGGACTTACCTGAAGTTTCCCTACTACAAGCCAATGGGCTACCCTAACGGGATGTATCGCGTTGGACCTTTGGCGCGACTGAACATCATTGACGGTTTCGGCACGCCGCTGGCAGACCAAGAATGGGCAGAGTTTCGCGAACTGGAACGGGGTGCGGTGCTCAGTTCCTTCCACTACCACTATGCCCGCCTGATTGAAATCGTGCACGCTGTTGAGCGCATGGAGGAGTTGCTAAACGACCCAGAAATCCTTAGCAAACACATTCGCGCCCAAGCAGGGTTAAACAACTTGGAAGGCATCGGCGTCGCTGAAGCGCCGCGCGGCATCCTCATCCACCACTACAAGGTCAACGAAGATGGCTTGATGGAGTGGGCAAACCTCATCATCGCCACAGGGCACAACAATTTAGCCATAAGCAAGGGAATCTTGCAAGTCGCCAAACACTTCGTGAAGGGCAAGCAACTGACCGAAGGGATGCTCAACCGCGTGGAAGCGGTCATCCGCGCTTTTGACCCTTGCCTAAGTTGCTCCACCCACGCTGTCGGGCATATGCCCCTTCACATCCAACTGATCGGTCCTGACGGGACGCTGCTGGACGAATTGAGGCGAGACTGATGCCCAAAGCCATCCTCATCGGTTGTGGCAACCCGCTGCGTGGCGACGATGGGGTGGGTTGGCAAATCGTTCAGCAAGTGCAAGACCTTATGGTGAGCGAGCAAGTTACATTTCTGACTTGTCACCAACTAACGCCCGAGTTGGCAGAGCAACTGTCGCAGGCAGAACTTGCCATTTTCGTGGACGCCTGTGTTGGAGAACCTCAGGGGGCTGTGCGGTGCCAGCCTGTGCAGCCCCTTCCTTCCCGCCAACTCACCCTGTCCCATCACTTCTCTCCCTCAACACTCTTAGGTTTCGCTCAGCAATTTTTCGGCAAGGCTCCAAAAGCCTTCCTCGTTTCCATCAACGGTGCCAACTTTGGCTACAAGGAGGGTTTGTCCCCTATCGTCGCCGAAGCCCTGCCTTGCGCTGTCCAACTCGTTTTGCAACTGCTCCGAAACGAAGGTTTTCTCCCCGAGAGCCACTCTCTGAACGAGCAAAAAGCGGGGTGAAAACGAATGCACGAATTTGACATCGTCCAATCGCTGATAGATGCCCTGCTGCCCCAATTGGAGGAGCGGGGCGTTACGAAGGTAGTGGCTCTGCGGTTCCGACGGGGAAGCACTTTCTCCGAAGAAGCCCTTCAGCAAGCCTTTACAGCCCTATCCCAAGGCACTGTGTTGGAAGGTGCTGAACTTATCGTGGAGGCGACGGAGACGCCTTTCAAGTGCGAGTGCGGTTACCAACAAGTGCTCACCCACGACGACCTCGTTGGTCACATGTTTGTCTGCCCACAGTGTGGTCACCCACAAGAAATTGACGAAGCCCACGAGTTGGAGTTGCTGGAAGTTATTGCCGAAACGGCATCGTAACTCTGCCCCGACGGGTCTCAAAACTCGTCTGCCTTATAATTGACGATGCGCTGTGGTGACCATGTGAGAACCGAAAATGTGCCCTGCTTTTCAAGCAAAGGGGACTTGAAAACCCATGAAGCAGCGTTGGCGCATCACCGTCACAGGCATCGTGCAAGGGGTGGGATTTCGCCCTTTCGTTTGGCGCTTAGCCCACCAGTTGGGTCTGTCGGGTTTCGTTTTCAATAACCCGCAAGGGGTCGTGATTGAAGCGGAAGGGGAATTAGACGCCCTTACTGCTTTCGTGCGCTCAATCCGCAACAATGCCCCGCCTTTGGCGGTCATTGACTCCCTCACATGGCAGGAAATCCCCGTTAACGGCGACACCACTTTCCACATTGTGGAGAGCCACCACGATGCCGAGCGCATCGCCCTCATTTCGCCCGATGTGGCAACCTGCGATGACTGTTTGCGGGAACTGTTTGACCCCACGGACCGCCGCTACCGCTACCCCTTCCTCAACTGCACTAACTGCGGACCCCGTTTCACCATCATCATGGATGTGCCTTACGACCGCGAACGGACGACGATGCGGGTTTTCCCCATGTGCCCCGATTGCGCACGAGAATATCACGACCCTGCCGACCGTCGCTTCCACGCCCAACCAACGGCGTGCCCGCGCTGCGGACCGCAACTGCGGTTGCTTACTCGGAACGCTGAAGGGCAGTGGCAAGAAACTTGCTCTGGCGACGCCGCTCTCAAAGAAGCCGCACGCTTGCTGTTGTCAGGTCACATCGTAGCAGTCAAGGGGATTGGAGGCTACCACCTTGCGTGCGATGCAGCGAACGAAGCGGTCGTCCGTCGCTTGCGAGAAAGCAAGCATCGCGAGTTCAAACCGTTCGCTCTTATGGTGCCTGATGTGGAGACGGCAAAAAAGTTAGCGTTCGTCTCGCCCGAAGAGGAAGCGCTATTGACTTCGTGGCGCCGTCCCATCCTGCTCCTTCGCCGCCGTCCTGATGCCCCCGTAGCGGATAGCGTTGCTCCACGCCACCGCGATTTGGGGCTCATGCTCCCCTATTCTCCCCTACACCACCTCCTGATGGCGGAAGTCAAGCGCCCGTTGGTCATGACCAGCGGGAACCTTTCCGACGAACCTATTGCCTACAAGGACGATGACGCCCTGCAGCGCTTGGGCAACATGGTGGACGCGTTCCTGCTGCACAACCGCGAAATCCACATCCGCTGCGATGATTCGGTCACCCGCGTGGTTAACGGTCAAGAAGTGCTCATTCGTCGCTCGCGCGGTTATGCGCCCCAACCCGTGCTTTTGCCTTTTGAAACCCCACAGCCGCTGTTAGCCGCTGGGGCGATGCTGAAAAACACTTTCGCCCTTTGTCGCGGGCGCTACGCATTCATCAGCCATCACATTGGCGACCTTGACAATTACGCAGCCTATCGCGCTTTCGTGGAAGGCGTTGAGCACTTTCAACGCTTGTTCGCCATTGAGCCGCAAGTGGTGGCTTACGATTTGCATCCTGATTACCCGTCCACCCGCTACGCTTTGGACTACGCTGCCGAAAGAGATTTGCCCGCCATCGGCGTTCAGCACCATCACGCCCATGTGGCAGCCGTGATGGCGGAGTATGGCTTAACGGGACCCGTGATCGGCATTGCTTACGACGGGACAGGCTACGGCACTGACGGGACAATTTGGGGCGGCGAGATTTTGGTGGCAACGAACGAGGAGTTTGAACGAGCAGCGCACTTGGAGTATGTGCCCATGCCAGGGGGCGAAAAAGCCGTCCGAGAAGCATGGCGCATGGCAGCAGCATGGCTTTGGCACACCTTCGGTGATGAAGGGGAACGCTTATCTTGCGGCATTGCCGAACGCATTGGCTCTGACCGATGGCGTGCCCTTTGGCAGTTACTCCGAAGCGATTTACCGCAACCGCAAACCAGCAGCCTCGGACGCTTATTTGACGCAGTTGCCAGCCTGTTGGGCATTTGCGATGTGGGGGCTTATGAAGGGCACCCTGCCATCTGGTTGGAAATGGCAGCCGCTGCGTGGACGGGACGGCGCTCCGATGCTTTTGAACCTTCCCCCTTCGCCTTTGAAGTGACGGACACTTTCCCTGTCCTGCTGAAGGGAACGCCCGTCATTCGCTCCATCGTCCAAGCAGTGCAGCGTTCGGTCCCGCCCGAGTTAGTTGCTGCTCAATTTCACGCAGCGGTTATAGAAGCGACGGTGCGAGCGTGCCTCAAAATTCGCGCCCGCACCGACATCAACGAAGTGGTGCTGAGCGGCGGCGTGATGCAAAACTTGCTGCTGCTTAAATGGCTGATTCAACAGTTGCAGCAGCACGGTTTCCGCGTTTTCGTTCCCAGCAAGTTGCCACCCAACGACGGCGGCATCTGCTACGGGCAGGCAACCGTCGCTATCGCTCAATTGCTGCGAGGTAATGGGACAGAATCACGCAAAGCGTAGCGCGCAAGCCGACAGCGGAAAGCGGTGCAAGTTAGGTTCTTGTGCGATTAGCCTCTCGGGAACCTTCCCATACCTCTGGCTTTCGTTCCACCGATTAAAATTGGCGCTCACGAAAATCGTCACCAACTATGGGCTCAAACCTTGGTAGCAGAGCAAAGAGCACGGCGAAACAACGGTAGTTCGTGGTCAGCCATGCAAAGCCAAAGGCTCAATGGCGTTTTTCCCGGTTGGGCGTTTTTCACGGCACTTGCTCAATTCGTTTGCTGCGTGCTTAACGAACGAATGGCGTTTTTTTTACGGCACTTGGTTACTTCGCAACCTGCGTGCCTAACTACGAACGGGAACGACCGTCGCCCACAAGGGGCGACGCTACCAACAAGAATTTTTCGCCGATTGAAATCGGCGCTCAAAAGCGTCACCGACTACGGGCTAAAGCCCGTAGCATGAGTTTTTGCTGAAGCACCAACTTGAAACCATCGTCTCCTTTACGCATCACGCCTCACGCTTCACGCCTCAC
>FWWM01008148.1_pt1 | contig 20384 bp, 19 predicted proteins | sample 2228351 | NCBI WGS metagenome assembly FWWM01 (sample SAMEA103939774, study PRJEB20133) | metagenome
ACTTAATAAGGTCAAGGTACCTCGGACCATATGAAATTAAGAGCATTCTCCAAACATCCGACGGCAATCTCTGTCGAAATGACATCTTCTCCTTTTTCCGAAGATGAAGAAAAGAAGATCAAACCTCAATAATTAAGAAAGAAGTATTCTTTCTCCTTCTTCTTATTATATCAACATTCGGATCTCATTTTTTTTTCTTCTTCCCTTGCCAATTTCTCGACATGAATTCGAGATCGAATCGGTTTTCAGATCTTGACTGAAACGCATCTGCCAATCTCCCGAAAAATTAATACCAAAAGAAAACGAAATAACACTCCATTAACATAACGATCGATTCCAGTTATCCTTCTTTGTATTCCATTAACCTCTCATGAATATCGATTCCCCGAAAGCCTCTTCAAGAATTGAGAGAAAAAGTTACCAAAGCCTCCGAAGAAAACGAATAGAAACAGAGAGGAGAGAAAACGAATAGAAAAGTCCGAAAAGACGAAACAGAGACTCGAGAAAACGAATAGAAAAAGAGAAGAGAGAACAGGGACTTCGAAGAAACGAATAGAAAAAGTCCGAAAAGAGAAAACAGAGAATGCGAAGAAACTGATAGAAAAAGTCCAAAAGATTAAACAGAGAATGCGAAGAAACTGATAGAAAAAGAGAGGAGAGAAAACAGAGACTCGAGAAAACGAATAGAAACAGAGAGAGGAGAGAAAACGAATAGAAAAAGAGAAGAGAGAACAGGGACTTCGAAGAAACGAATAGAAAAAGTCCGAAAAGAGAAAACAGAGAATGCGAAGAAACTGATAGAAAAAGTCCAAAAAGAATAAACAGAGACTTCGAAGAAACTGATAGAAAAAGAGAGGAGAGAAAACGAATAGAAAAGTCCGAAAAGAGAAAACAGAGACTTCGAAGAAACTGATAGAAAAAGAGAAAGGAGAGAAAACAGAGACTGCGAAGAAACTGATAGAAAAAGAGAGGAGAGAAAACAGAGACTGCGAAGAAACGAATAGAAAAAGAGAGGAGAGAAAATAGAGACTCAAGAAAACGAATAAAAGAGAGGAGTTAATTTACCGGTCCCTATCATTTAAATAGAACGGACCGGTAAAATGGGGAAACAGATGGTTCGTTTTTATTTTTTTTTTAAAGTTCAAAGAAATTGATCTTATAAGGATTCTTTTTCGAAAAAGAAGAGCAAGGAATTAAGAGTTGAGAATTTCAATGCCGAATTGGTGTGCTAACTCGATTCAGATTACGGGACCTGCGGATAAGATGGATGACTTTTACAAGACTCTTAACACGCCGAATTCATGTGGAGAAACGGTTCTCTTTTCTTTCCATCAGACGGTTCCCTTCGTTGAAGGAGAATCGAAATTTCTGCACAATGAAGATATGTGGGGAACAAAGTGGGACATTCAAAATGTTCATGTAATTAAACAGGAGCCGACTGAATTCTTAATTCAAGGTGATACGGCATGGAGTCCTCCCATCAAGTGGGCTCTTCGATTTCGAGTGAGGTTCCCAGATCTCCAAGTTCGTCTCGCGTATGTTGAAATAGGAATGGGATTTTATGGGGTGACCACTATCACGAGAGACAAGAGTGTTTCGGAAGACTATGTTATTAAAGGTGAAGATCTTCTTGAGGTGATAACGGATCCAGAAACGAAAACTCTCCGGCCAATAAGAGAGGGGGAGGAAGTTGAGGAAATAATGCCAGCCGGACAACTGAAACAGTTTATGACTCAATATCAGATTGCCCACATGGGAGGTTAAGTTTACCATCAGTTAGAAACAGAGACATCTCCGATAGAAAATCGACCTATTTAAAAAACTCAGACGAATCTTGATATTCTCCTTTACTTTCTCTTAAAAGAGAAAGTAAAGGCTTCTCTCAATTCGATATCGATTTCGACGTACATCTTCAAGAACTTTTCTGAAGTTTCATATAATTATGATTTCTTTTACTTTCTTCGGTATCTTATTCTGGTGACTTTCCGATACTTCTTCATAGTACCATTTGTATGGACATCCGACGCAGGTGTGGAGTTCTTGACAGTAATCACATGGTAACGGGAGAACTAATCCCGTATACCCAGGATGCCCAGCATAAGGCCTTCTTATAAGTTTTTTCCATCGATATTTCCCATCGTCACACTGGACTTTCTTCCAACCCACTAATGGTGGGGCTGCTCTACTGCTAAACAAACCCATTTCTTTGTTTTGATTATTTGAAAACAAATTCTTTAAAGACCATCGTCTGCTGAAACAGTTAAAACACACTTGACTGACACCTTTCCTCAAAGATAGGAAGACCGAGATGTCATCGCGATTTGACCGTTCCGGATTCAAAGAGTACACCGAGATAATATATAATTAACGGATTTATCGTTGACTGAGATCGAACGTAAAAACTTAATCAATCCGATTCCGGGATGTTAAGAGAATAATTGGCAAACAGGAAGACAATGAATCGATACTCATCTTTGTCTCCTCAAAAAAGATGAGTATCGAACAAACGCCAACAGATTTATTCTTGCATATATTCTCCTTCTTTTTCAAGCAGCTCTCTTTCAGCGAGATAATTGGGATAAAAGACGTCGAGAATGATATCTTCAAGAATGTCGGGGGGATAACGTTCCTCCTTTGTTCTCTTAAAAATGAGAGAGAGTTCATCAAATGGAAGACAAACGCGACCATACTTCGTTCGAACATATTCATATATTGAGCGGAGATTATACATATACAACACACCCCATAACAAAAAGGTTCGGTATTGGGGATATTTCTCAAATATATAGTCAAAGATGATCGGATTATCCGTTAAGGATACAATAGTGCTCATATAAGGCGGTACCTTCATCAAGATATCGACGAGTTTAGAGGGAAAGTTTACAACGACGTCTTTTGATGTTATTATATCAAGAATATGCACGATCATTAGATCAACGTATGGACTTTTATCAACATCGTAACCAAAGAAGTCTTTCGAGAAAGACAATAGATAGTAGATCTCAAAGTAGCTAATATATTTTCTCAACATCTCCGTGAACCGATAATTGTCTCCTTCGAAAGCAGGAAAGTCGCGTTCAAGAACACTTCTCCAAAACCGTTCATCATGACAGATGAAATTAAAGCTACCCGATTCACAGTACTCAATTAAGCTAAGATATTTGGGACCAGGTCCTGTAACGAGTTGTTTCCATATGTCCATTGGGAGTGAATATGCCATTTATTTTAAATTGGGTATTTTTTTTTCTCGAGATTCGATAACGTAAAAGTAAATTCGATCGAGAAATCTTTGTTTCGATTCCGGAGTCAACTGCGAAGAGAAGAGAGATAATCACTCTTCTCTTCTCTTCTTTTCTCTCTCTCCTGTGTATCAGAGAAGAGAGATTGGAAATAAAGTTAGCCGAGAAATAATTGTCTCTAAATCGATCGGACTTTTGTATTATTTCAGATGAATTCGGGAGATGTGGATTGATTTGCAAGATCTTCCAGAGTCGAAAGAATTTGTGCACACACTGGCAAAGAAATATCTCCCACCAACCTTACTATTCCTCGATCTGGATCATAAACGGTGATAGTATCATACCAACTTAGGGTGGGATTAAAGATAAGACTTTGGATCATTCGAAGGAGTTGTCCAGGACTTTTAACTCGAACCGACAGGGACGGGGTGAAAATAACGACATTTTTCAAGGTTAAGGTTGTTTCTCCGTCGACAGTCAAGGTGTATGGAGGAGAAGTTATGATTTCATGCAGATTTCTCTGATATGTCTTAAAAATATTTGTGAGAAGCTGAAGAAGTCGAAAATCGGCTCCAAATTCGATCGAATCTCCATACATGATTAATTCTTGTTTCTCGGAGGAAAATCCGAGCGTCAAAGGATTACTATACGCTGGAGGTCGATGAAGGAGGATGTCTCTTCCTTGGAACATGGCCTCAAGAAGATCCTTTGCATCCTTGGGTCGAAGAATAAAACGATACCGGAACATCTCATTTTCAAGAATGACTTCTCGATCCAAGCTGTTTTGATTTAACGGATTTGTGATTACGCGAAAAGGACAGTATGTGAGATAATGTTTAAGTTCCAGGCGTAGTTCAGACGGGAGATATTCCAAGTAGGTCTTTGAATAACGAGGAACTGGAGTTTCTCGTTTGGAAAGACTTTTTTCCATTTTCTTTGAAAAGGAGAAAAATCTTTAACACGTCTGTCTGGAATTACTCTTCTCTTCTCTCTTTGAGAAAAGGGAAAAGAGAAGAGTAAGGACTCTTCATCGTTACGAATTTAATTCGAAAGGAAAGGTGATTGGATTTCCATCGTCATGAATGAACTTAATATGATCAGACGGATTTCGATCAAGCCAGTCACAGAGAGTTAAAGCACCTTTAATTCCATCGAGAGAGTCAAAGGAAACTGTTAGGGTTTTATCTCCCGTTAATAAACAGGTATAACGACGCGGAGAGCGATCAGTGCTAAGTTCATGAATATAGTCGGGCCACGTTTCCTCGGTGACATCGACATCTTCATCGGACAAGAGATTGTCACAGTTATACTCCTCCATGGTAAGAAAGTCTCCATTTTCATCTTCGATTTCAATCCACTCATATAATAAGACCTGTCCAAATAGAGCCTGAGCCATGAGACACATCCCGGCAATTTCATCTTGGGACATTTCCCGGGAGATTAAGACTTTACCATTGTCATCTTCATCGTAATTATCAAACTTTGGAGCACAGGACGTCAAATGTATAGTAAATTTTCTCATTTTCTCTTGTTTAAGAGAAAAATGAGAAAATCCGATCAAATTTCTCACTCTGTATCGAGTTCCGTTGATTTAACTCGAAATCTCAAGTTTAGCGTTATACCCAAAAATTGTCTTCTTTCCATTCGATATTTCTTGTCATCTCTCGACGATTCCGATTGTTGACTGTTGATATCTAACATCAAAGATACCATCTCGTGTATTAATATTATAAGGTATCTCAATCCTCAACTCTTGACATCTTCTCTCTAACGTCGAGACTTGACATTCTCTCTTCAATCTCGACAGTTCCTCCGATATCTCAACTGTCGAAACTTGACATTCTCTCTTCAATCTCGACAGTTCCTCAGATATGTCAACTGTCGATCCTTGACATTCTCTCTTCAATCTCGACAGTTCCTCCGATATCTCAACTGTCGAGACTTGACATTCTCTCTTCAATCTCGACAGTTCCTCAGACATCTCAACTGTCGATCCTTGACATTACATCTAAATATCGACACTTGACATCTTCTCTTCAATATCGACAGTTCCTCAGATATCTCAACTGTCGACAGTTAACATATTCTCTTCAATCTCGATTGTTACTCAGACATCTCATCTTTCGATCCTTGACATTCTCTCAAGGATCGACAGTTACTCAGACATCTCAACTATCGACAGTTAACATATTCTCTTCAATCTCGATTGTTACTCAGACATCCCATCTTTCGACAGTTGACATTCTCTCAAGGATCGACAGTTACTCAGACATCTCAACTATCGACAGTTAACATATTCTCTTCAATCTCGATTGTTACTCAGACATCCCATCTTTCGACAGTTGACATGACATCCCATCTTTCGACAGTTGACATGACATCCCATCTTTCGACAGTTGACATGACATCTTATCTTTCGACAGTTGACATGACATCTTATCTTTCGACAGTTGACATGACATCTCAACTTTCGACAGTTGACATGACATCCCATCTTTCGACAGTTGACATGACATCCCATCTTTCGACAGTTGACATGACATCCCATCTTTCGACAGTTGACATGACATCTTATCTTTCGACAGTTGACATGACATCCCATCTTTCGACAGTTGACATGACATCTTATCTTTCGACAGTTGACATGACATCTCAACTTTCGACAGTTGACATGACATCTCAACTTTCGACAGTTGACATGACATCTCAACTTTCGACAGTTGACATGACATCTCAATATCGACAGTTCCTCAGATATCTCAACTGTTGATCCTTGATGACATCTTCTCTTCAACCTCGATTGTTACTCAGACATCCCAACTGTCGATCCTTGACATTCTCTCTCAAGGATCGATACTTAACAATAAATTTGTATCATTGACAATACACACGATATCTTGTGTATTGTCGAGATTTAAGACACTTGAGAGAAGATGTCAAGTCTCGACGATTGAGATATCTGAGTAATGGTCGAGACTTAAGAGAAAATGTCAAGGATCGACAATTGAGATGTCATGTCAACTGTCGAAAGTTGAGAAATCTGAGTAACAATCGATATTAAGATGTCATGTCAACTATCGAAAGTTGAGAAATCTGAGTAACAATCGATATTGAGATGTCATGTCAACTATCGAAAGTTGAGAAATCTGAGTAACAATCGATATTGAGATGTCATGTCAACTATCGAAAGTTGAGAAATCTGAGTAACAATCGAGATTGAGATGTCATGTTAACTATCGAAAGTTGAGATATCTGAGTAACAATCGAGATTGAGATGTCATGTCAACTATCGATACTTGAGATGTCATGTTAACTATCGAAAGTTGAGAAATCTGAGTAACAATCGATATTGAGATGTCATGTCAACTATCGAAAGTTGAGAAATCTGAGTAACAATCGAGATTGAGATGTCATGTCAACTATCGATACTTGAGATGTCATGTTAACTATCGAAAGTTGAGATATCTGAGTAACAATCGAGATTGAGATGTCATGTCAACTGTCGAAAGTTGAGAAATCTGAGTAACAATCGATAGTTGAAATGTCATGTCAAACGTCGAAAGTGAGATATCTGAGTAACAATCGATAGTTGAAATGTCATGTCAACTATCGATACTTGAGATGTCATGTCAACTATCGAAAGTTGAGATGTCTGAGTAACAATCGATATTGAGATGTCATGTCAACTGTTGAAAGTTGAGATATCTGAGTAACAATCGAGATTGAGATGTCATGTCAACCGTCGGTACTTGAGATGTCTTTGTAACAATCGATAGTTGAGATGTCATGTCAACTGTCGAAAGTGAGATATCTGAGTAACAATCGATATTGAGATGTCATGTCAACTGTTGAAAGTTGAGATATCTTGCTAAATGTCGAGACTGAAGATGTCATGTTAATTGTCGAGACTGAAGAGAAAATGAGAGAATGTCAACTGTCGAGGATTGAGATATCTCAATTGTCGAGACTGAAGACACTTGAGATATCTTGTTAAATCTCGATCCTTTAGATGTTCTGTTAACAATCGAAAGTTGAGATATCTTGTTAAATGTCGAGACTGAAGATGTTCTGTTAACTGTTGACACTATATGAGATATCTTGTTAACAGTTGATACTTGACACTGAAAATTCATGTCAACTGTCGACACTTGAGATGCAATATTAATCGTCTATTGATAAGTTTTATTATTGTCGCTCGATAGTTGAAATTAGTTGTCAACGATTGAGATTAACACAGTTTAGCTAATAACTAAACTTTCTGCTCAACTGTCGACAGTAATCACTTATATTTAATTTTCTCATCGTTGAACGTTCAACATTGCATCTTCAGTCTTCAGTATCAACTGTTAATAAGGGATATTAACAGTTGACATGACATCTTCAGTCTCGACAATTAACAAGATATCTACTAATGATACGACTCTCATTTCTATCAACTTGATAGATTTTGGATATTTATTTCTCCAAATATGTCTCCAAATATGTCTCCAAGTTCTATCAATACCGATAGAACTCCAAGTTTTATCAACACCGATATGTTTGGATATTTATCAACACAAATATACTTGGATATTTATCAATGTTGATAGATTTTGGATATTTATCAACATTGATATGTTTGGATATTTATTTCTCCAAATATGTCTCCAAGTTTTATCAACACCGATATATCTCCAAGTTTTATCAACACGAATATGTCATGTCTCCAAGACATATTCGTGGAAATTAATATCCAAGTATATTCGTGTTGATAGAAATTGGAGACATATCGGTGTTGATAAATATCCAAGTATATTCGTGGAAATTAATATCCAAAACATATCACCATGAATAAATATCCAAGTATATTCGTGGAAATTAATATCCAAATATATTCGTGTTGATAGAACTTGAAGTCGTATCAACATTGATATATATCCAAACATATTCATGTTGATAGAAATGAGAATTCTATCAATGTTGATAGGACTTGGAAGCATATTCGTGTTGATAGAAATGAGAGTTCTATCAGTGTTGATAGGACTTGGAAGCATATTCGTGTTGATAGAAATGAGAGTTCTATCAGTGTTGATAGAACTTGGAGACATATTCGTGTTGATAGAAATGAGAGTTCTATCAGTGTTGATAGAACTTGGAGTCGTATCAACATTGATAGATATCCAAAACATATTCATGTTGATAAATATCCAAATATATCAGTGTTGATAGAACTTGGAATCATATCAGTGTTGATAGAACTTGGAGTCGTATCAACATTGATAGATATCCAAACATATTCATGTTGATAGAAATGAGAGTTCTATCAGTGTTGATAGAACTTGGAGTCGTATCAACATTGATAGATATCCAAAACATATTCATGTTGATAAATATCCAAATATATCAGTGTTGATAGAACTTGGAATCATATCAGTGTTGATAGAACTTGGAGTCGTATCAACATTGATAGATATCCAAACATATTCATGTTGATAGAAATGAGATCTATCAATGTTGATATGTCTTGGATATTTATTTCCACGAATAGAACTCCAAATTTTATCAACACTGATACGACAGTTAACATTACATCTTCAGTATCGAGATTTAACAAGATATCTCAAATCTCGACGACTGACAGAATATCTCATGTTTGGAGGATTACAATAAGTCTCAACGATTATGAGTTAGATCGATGTTAAGTGTCGATGCTGTTTGAGATATTCTGTTAATTGTCGACGCTGTTTGAGATATTCTGTTAATTGTCGACGCTGTTTGAGATATTCTGTCAGTTGACGCTATTTGAGATATTCTGTTAATTGTCGAGAATTAAGATATTTTGTCAGTCGATGCTGTTTGAGATATTCTGTTAATGTCGAGAATTGAGATATAGATGAAACGACGTCGTTATTCTTCTCGACTTCTCAGAGAGAATGTTCCGAATTGAGAAGAAAGTCGGAAGGACCATTTCAAGATAACCATGGAAAAGAGAAACATATTTGGACTAATGGTGAGTCCAAATACCAGCATGGAGAAGTTCTTGACAGACGGGAAGATATAAGTCTCCCACAAGATAGATTCTTCCTTGAGACGCGTCATATCGAAAGGAAGACATCGAATATTCAAGGGGGTCTTCTGGCCAGGAGAGATCTGGATTTTCTCGAAGAGAAAAAACAAGTTCCAAAAGTTGGTCTAACTTCTTAATATTCAAGACAGCAGATGGTAAGTGAAGACGAAAGTTAGATATTTCAGGTCGGGAGGTCAGAGTTACATCAAACGTAAGCGTGTAGAGAGAATGAGTCAGAGACTCGGAAAAAATCCCTGTTTCAAAATATCTCCGAGACACATCCGTGAGAAGAGAAAGAAGATCCTTGTCGACTGGAAGAGACACTGGACAATCTCTACTCTCGAAGAATAAATTCTTGAACAGTGGGATCGTAGGAAAGTTTTCCAGGAATATTCGAATGTCCCATTCGATAAGAAATCGGAACTTCATTTCGATGTCCTTTCTGGATACTTTCAAAGAGAGAGTTCGAGTTGATGTCGGAAAGAACAAACGAGGTTTCATATAAGTTTTCCCGAAGAGTAATCATTGCATCTCTCCGTGTCCGATGTCTTGACACTTTAACCGAAAAGGAACATGGAGTAAAAAGACTTAACTTCCTCTGAAGTTCGAGCGGAAGACGTTCCAGAAGAGTTCCAGAATATCTCGAAAGAGGTGCGATTCGAGTCTCTCTGAAAGTCATGTTTGTAAGAAGAAAAAAATTCGATTTCGACACATCTTCTCTTTTTCGAAGATGTGTCGTTAATACCGGGAAGTTTTGGGTATTTCTTCTGCGACTCGTCTGATGGCCTCAACAAGTGTCCGACAGACCGGAAGATTGACATTACAAAGAAGATCAATCGTTCTATTTTTCGCGTCAAAACTAGCCTTGGTTTTACACTTCTCCCGATAAGATGCGGGCCAACTTTCATTGGGATGGTTTCGAATACTTTTTATCATATCAAGAAGAGATCGTCCCGCAAGAGTTGAAATCTGAACAAAGGGCAGATAAATAACAAGTTCGATTGAAGTCGGTTCCATTGTCACATTAGCCGTCAGACGATACGAACTTAACGAGGATCCGATGTCCTCCTCCTCCGAATTGACAATGGAATACTTTTGAGAAATGCGATCGAGAAAGTTGAGAAGTCTCTCCTCTGCCGTAAAAGTAACCCACTTATTTTTCAAAATAAACTGTTGACTATCCGGATCGTAGGTAATTTTCCCATCACCGTAGAGAAGTTTAACAGTTCCAGCTTGTTCCTTCTCCAAAAAGAATAAGAGTTCTTCTGCCGCATACGTACTCAATATGAGTTCCAGAAAAAAGAAGTCTCGCTGTATCGTGATGTGACCATAAATAAGATTGGAAGATCGAGGATCAACATCAGATTGACTCTTGATATCTCTTATCGGCCCAAAAATATCCGAGATTTCAACGGAAACCTCAAAGGGACACTCCTCGACAAAACGGCGAAGTTCCCTTCTCAACTCCACGGGTAAAGTTTTCAGATACGTTCCAGAGTATCCTGGAATCGGCTTCGATTGCATTTTACATAATCGTAAAAATTTTTCCATGAGCAACTTTTCTTCAGACTCTCGAGAGTCTCTCTCTTCCGGAAAAAGGGTGTCGAGAAAACACCTTTATCGTTGGGAAATTTTCATGAGAGCGTCAACGAGCTCCGTACAAGCGGGTAAGTAGATATTCCATTCCGTCGTTTGCATAACTCGTGATCGGGCATCATAAGAATAGAAGAAGATATCCCCAAAGTCTCGATCCGGTTCCGAAAGAAGCGAATTGAGGAATTCAAGAAAGTCATTCTCAAGTTCGTTTCCATTAACTTCGGCACGAAAAGATGGCGTTGAAATTATCACAGAGTTTCTCTGAAACCTTTCTTTTCTCTCAACCGTAAAAGTATAGGGAGGAGTTCCTCCGACATCATGAATAAAAGTATCGGAAAACTTCTCAAGTATCGTTCGAAAGAGAGAGAGCAACTCATCATTTAAACGAATTTCGATTCTCGGTTTAAAAACTTAAACTGGCGAGTTCTCGAATCATAAAAAACGGAGGGTAAATTTAATTCAAGAAAATCAACACTTCCAAGACTTATGAGACGACTCGAAGTGTTCCTTGAAATACTGGAGATGAGATCTCTCGCATCCTTCGAGTCAATGCTAAATTTCATCCGAAATAACGAATCTTCGATTGTCATTATATTCGAATCCTTTTCGAAATCAACATGAATCCGAAACGTACACGACTCCTTCAGAAGACGCAACTCACTACGTAATTCCGTTGGAAGATATTTCAAATACGTTTCTGTATATCTAGGAACCGGACTCTGTCGATATGGATGAGTCTCCATTTTCTTGAGAAGAGGATTTTTTTCTAAATATCGACGGAAAAGATTCCGCCAAGGCCACATGTCACCCCGGAAAAATATTTAAGACGGAATCTTTGTAAATCCCGACTCGGATGAGATGTCAAATTATTTAGCTGTCAAGAAACACGAAATTCGAGTTAACATGATTTTAACTCGAATTTCGGTTTAAGGTAGAAATCAAACGAATGCGAAGAGAACTCTCATTTCTATTTCCACGAATAGATTTTGGATATTTATCCGTAGAAATAGAAATGAGATGTCTATCAATATATATATATACATATATAAACTTCTATCAACGGTTAATGCCATGTCCGTAATTCAGGAGGAAAGTTTGTTGGACATTCTTCCAAGAGACTTGATTCGGGAGTTATTGTTATCTTGAGTTTGACTCGGAGATCATCTCATTGTGTCAGACGAGCAATTGGATCCTCAGGATATATAATGAGGATGAGAGATTTTGGAAGAGGCGGTATTCACTTTTTCTTATACCGGATTTGGAGGAGTTACCACCAGGTCTTAACTCATGGAGGGAGTGGTATCAAACGACTCAAAGGTTAGTCTTCGAGGGTCTTGTTTATTACATGTTATATCCATCATACTTGTCTTGGACACATCTCGATTTAAAATGCGATCTGACATCGGCCGTTGACTTGTTTCTTCAATATAAGTGCAGTCCCGTCGAAAAACAAAGATCTCCAATGTTTCATGATAACTTTAACTTATACCATACAATCGAAGAGATAAACGATGCTCTAATTTTTCCCTTTGTAAAATATTTTGGAATCAAGTGGCCTGATGAGGATGTCAATGATTTTCCAGATCCGAATGTGAGATACTTCTTAAAGTTGTTTTCTTTTCATGGAAATGATCCATACCGTCGGCCGAATGAAATTTTAGACTGTTGTCTCTGTCCCCGAAGTTTACTTCTTCAGGCGTTACGTATACTCTCTTTCATCGGTAGTCAAGATCGATCGGATTCTGGAGTCATTGATCCTGCCTTTCATAGCATTTTTCTTGAGATCTCAACAGAGAAAGGTAAACGTTATGAAATATCTCAAACTAATCTGAGTCGTGTTTCCTGGAAGACACTCTATGACCTTGAAAAAGACCTCTATTTCCGAGTGAGTTCCGAAATCCGTTTCTTTGAGTGTAAATCCATCACGGTAACTCCATCATATGATACTGGGATCTTGGCAATTTCCATTATCATGAACGTTTTTTAACTAGAAGTCGAATCCATTCTCTTGAAATGTTACGTTTGGCCCCAGACGAAAGAGAGAGCGATAATAAAGTTTTGAAGAAGATATATTTGGAAAGTTACTCCAAACTTCGCGCGTTTCGACGTCTTTTCGATGAAAACTTGGTCAGAGGAGAAAAGATTAGCAAGTCGAGAAATTTAAAGTTAAATGGAAGTTGGAATTGGAAAATTTGGGAAAGATTTACCCCCTCGGGTAAAAGATTACCATACCATGAGAACGTCTTACTTTCAACATGGTGTTGCCTCGGGGGATCCTCTTCCTCATCGAGTTATAATTTGGACTCGAGTTACACCGGACGAGAGTGGAGAGATAACAGTGGAATGGGAGATGTCTTTGAGTCCCGACTTGACCAAAGAAAGGACGGGAAAGACGACGACGGGACCGGAGCAAGATTATACGGTTAAAGTTGATGTGGACGGTCTGGAGCCGGCGACGAGCTACTTTTATCGCTTTCGATATCAGAAGGTTGAGTCCCCGGTTGGAAGGACAAAGACGGCACCCAGGGAAAGCGACATCTCGAGAGTGCGTTTTGGACTGGTGACATGTAATCATATTCAGAATGGATCTCTGATTCCATTTACTTATCTGGCTCAACGGGATGATCTTGATTTTATTGTCCATACAGGAGACAGTATTTATGAGTATGGGCCTCAACATAATGACACTCTGGTCCCATATCCGGAGACACCGCTGACACCTGGGCGGGTCTACTGGCGTCCGATTCATGAACCTCCCTCTGACTGTGTAACTCTTGATGACTACCGCCAGAGATATGGCCAGTATTATAAGGATCCCAACTATCAGAGACTCAATCAAAGACATCCCTGGTTTTATATTTGGGATGATCATGAGTCTGCGGATGGCGCTTGGAGAGAGGGTGCGACTAACCATGACGAGAAGACTCAAGGACCGTGGATTACACGCTTTAATCATGCCAAGAAGGCATGGTTTGAGTGGCATCCGGTGCGAGGAACCAAGATCTATCGACAGTACAACTATGGTTCTCTCTTATCTTTCTTCTTTCTGGACACTCGAAGTTATCGAGACAAAGCTCCCGGAATCTTTCTTTATCAATCCCGGGAAAATCGAACTCTGTTGGGGCCTTTTCAAAAGGATTGGCTGAAAGAACGTCTTTTATCTTTGGATTCAAGGTGGAAGTTTATCGTAACGAGTGTAACATTTTCTCGCTTCTTTCTTCTGCCCTCTCTTCGTTTTTTAAAGTTTCTTCCGACATTGAGTGTGTTTAGTGATGGCTGGGAGGGCTACTTAAATGAGCGTCAAGAGATTCTCGATTTTGTAAGCATCAACGATATTAAAAATGTTGTCTTTCTATCCGGAGATGTTCATATGACCATTCTTTCTCATGTTAAGGATGAGAAGGGACGAACAGGAGCAGTTGAATATACAACACCTTCCATATCCTCAGACAATCTTGATGAACTTCTCGGCGACTATAACTCCTCGAATGTCTGGATAACAAGACTTCTCTCTCGATACTTTAAGTCGATCAATCCTCATATCGTCAAGTTGGACACGACTAATCATGGTTATCTCATTCTCGAAGTAACTCCAGATCGAGTCCAAGGCGATGTCTGGTTTATCAGCGATCCCCGTTCTCCTTCTGCTTCCATGGAATATGCCTTTTCCGCTGTAACGTCAAGAGGAGAGCCCCAACTCACCTTGACGTCTTCTCCCTTAGTCTAAACTCTTTCTTCGATTGTAAAATATTGATAGACAGAAGATGAATTCTCTCCTTCGACTCTTAAAAATAAGATCAAAGAATTTTCTCGATATTGAATGATGAGTACTTGGAAAAGGGAAAGTGGTTCCCAAGAAATAAGAAACAGTCTTCCTCCGACACTTCCGCTGGACAAGTCTTCCTCCTCCTTATTCTCGGAACTTTCATTGAAAAGAGATGATTATCCAGCCGAACCCGTTTCATCTGTTTCAGACGAGAAAAACGAACCCGTTGACATATCGGAACACTTCTCACCTCTTTTCCCGAGCACGGAGGAGAAGGAATTGTCCGGAAAAGGAAGAAATAAACCGAAAGCTACATGCAAGGGAGGATGTAATAAAGAATACTATGAGGATACTCTAAAGAAGTATGGAGGAATGTGTTTCCGGTGTTTACAGAAGACGTCAAAAGAATCGGGGATTGAGATGTCTTCTCCAGTCAAGTCAAAAAAGGTACTCTGTTCTGGAACCTGTAACAAAGAGTACACTCCCGCGACACTGAAGAAGCATGGAGGAATGTGCGCTCGCTGTCATACCAAGTCTTTACAGTCTTCCCAGGAAAACTCCCCGAAGAGTCGAATTCAGCTGAAGGTACGATGTAGTGGAATCTGTAACAAAGAGTACACTTCAAAGACACTTCAGAAGTACGGAGGTATGTGTTTCCGATGCTTCCAAAAGACTCTTTCAGTTCCGAAATAAACTTTTCTTCTTTATCCTTTTATCAGAGGTTGCCAACTCTGATAAAAGGTTACTCGATTCGTTATGAAGATCCCAACCTGAACTTTTTCATTGAGAAGGCATAATTTAAACTGTTCGACTTAAAAACCCCGTCTCTTTTAAAAGACGAACATTGAGACATGGACTGGAACTTAATTTTCTATACGTTTACGGATAACGAATTGGAAGTTGGAAGTTTTAAAGATCTGGCCAAACTGACGTCCATTCGTCATGACTATAATAATGTGACCATTAACATTTTGTTAGACACGAATACGATGGGTTCTTACCGGATTAAGCTGTCGGGAGATCCTTATACATGCGATGCGATTCGGATGACTCGTCTTTCTCATCTTAACATGTCAAAGATGGAGACTTTGACTTCCTTTCTGAAGGAGTCAGTTTCGATGGTGGCGGCCAAACATGTTGTTTTGATACTGGGAGGACATGGAGCTGGATGGTATCTATTGACGGAGAAGGCATCTATCATGTCAATGCGTTGTCTTGCGAATGCGATTTCAGCGAGTGGAATTCATCTGAATCTCCTGTGTTTTGATGTCTGTCTTCTGGCAAATCTGGAGTCACTCTACACACTTCGTCATGTTACAGACTTCATCATTGCCTATGAAGACTATGCCGGTTGGAATGGCATCATTGAACCTCAGACTCTGGAAATCTTTTCTCGACATAGGGATCCCCTTACTGTTGCGATAGGTTTAGCGGAGAATCTTATTGCCACGTTAACAGTTAACGATGATCCGACGGATGTTTCCGTTTTATCTGCCGTTGACGTCGACTCTCTCGTTAAATTTATCAAAGGTTGTGTTCTTCGAAAGCCGACGGATGGATCAGCCTGCATTGATCCGAATTACTGGCAGTTACAGGATCTCTTTGAAGTCGTAAAGGAATCTCTTTCGGGGGAGGAATTTAAGACGTTTGAGGAGCTCTTTAAAAGAGTTGTTCTCTTTTACAAACAGTCGAAAAATAAGAACAATCCCAAACATCACGGTTTAAGTTGTATTGTTGATCCAGATAAGGATATATATGACACTTCTCAGGCGTGGAAACAACTTGATTTGCTTCTCTCTTTTTCTCAGGATTAGGTGAAGTTGAGAAGAAATTATTCGAAGTACTGATGACAATATTCATCTTCGATTTTAATTAGTTCAATTCTATATTAAGACATATGTCTTAATATATGTCTTAATACGAAGATATATATGATGTATTTTAACAATTTAAATTTCTTTCTATTAAAAATGAGCTCAACATCGAGTGATGAGTATGTCAAATATCATGGGAAAGATAGATGCAAACATCGAAATCATTATCAAAGGTATACATATGAACAACAATCAAAGTGTCCTACGATTATTATTATTAATAAGAAGCGTCCAAAAAGTCTGATGGGTCCAACCGGTCCGACGGGTCCAACTGGTCCGACGGGCCCAACCGGCCCTCGTCTCGACTGTTTTACTAGTACATGTGATATAATCTGTAATGGAAGACAAGTTAACGTCTTAGAGCCTATACCAGGAGTTGGTATCATCGATGTCGATATTGTCATTCACACGCTTGGACGGGGAGCCCTTACGGTTGATGTTCCAGGAATTGTAGGTGGTGACTGTAGGGGGGACAATGCGGTTGATTTGCAGTCGGAAAGACAACAGAATAGTCAGGTGGCGTCAGGAAACTTTAGTACGATTGTGGGAGGACGAAACAATACAGCAATCGGAGAGTTAAGCACTGTTCTTGGAGGAGGAAACAATATTGCGAGTGGATTGGCATCTCTGGCGGGAGGTCTCAAGACAGAAGCCGGTGGAGATGGAAGTTTGACCTTTGGAGTGTCTCGAGACGAGAGCAGTATTCGAACGAATGCCATTGGATCACAGGCATGGGGTTTAGCTGAAAAATCCAACAATATTAATAGTACTATTGAAACGGGAAGTAACGCAAGTGGATCGGTAGCGGGAGGATATACACTTGGAGGTAATATTGCAACAGGAAAAGATGCAGTGGGCTCTCAAGCCTTGGGATTTGCCTTTAATGGAGGTCAAATCTTTACAGGAGAAGACGCAGATGGATCCGAAGCCTCAGGAACTGTGAGAGGAGCTGGAAGTCTTATTTCGACCGGACAAGGGGCAGAGTCTTCACATGCATGGGGATTTGCAATTGAGGGGAGTCGGATTTCAACTGGAGATGAAGCGGAGGGTTCCCACGTCTGGGGAGTTGCATTGGATGAAGGTCAAATCTTGACAGGACAAGAGGCAGATGGATCCGAAGCCTCAGGAGTTGCGGCAAACCCTGGAAGCCAAATTAAGACAGGAAAAGATGCGCGTGCTTCACATGCATGGGGATTTGCATTTAATGGAAGCCAAATTGAGACAGGACAAGATGCGGAAGCTTCACATGCATGGGGATTTGCATTTAATGGAAGCCAAATTGAGACAGGACTAGATGCGGAAGCTTCACATGCATGGGGATTTGCATTAAATGGAAGCCAAATTGAGACAGGACTAGATGCGGAAGCTTCACATGCATGGGGATTTGCATTTAATGGAAGCCAAATTAAGACAGGACTAGATGCGGAAGCTTCACATGCATGGGGATTTGCATTTAATGGAAGCCAAATTGAGACAGGACTAGATGCGGAAGCTTCACATGCATGGGGATTTGCATTTAATGGAAGCCAAATTAAGACAGGACTAGATGCGGAAGCTTCACATGCATGGGGATTTGCATTGGATGGAGGTCAAATCTTTACAGGACAAAATGCAGATGGATCCGAATCATATGGTTTTGCTCCTGGAACCGGAACCATTTCCACCGGTATTAATTCTTATGGATCAAAAGCATCAGGAACATCTGCGAATGGAAGTCTTATTTCGACGGGAGACGATGCCTTTGGCTCGAATGCATGGGGATATTCCGAACGTCAAGGTAATATTATCACTGGCAATGGTGCCCATGGATCCGAAGCATCTGGTTTTGCAAATCAAGGTGGAACGATTCAAACGGGACCGAGTGCCTTTGGTTCTCGTGCAATCGGTTATGTCGATGCCCCGGTCTCAGGAGCCCCTCCTGAAGTAACTCAAGCAACTGGATTATCCTCCTTTGCCTTAGGTCGTCACGTCCAGAATTCAAATAAGTACTCTCTTATTCTTGGTAAATATGGCATTGCCAAATCGTCCGCTGGTGGAATGGGAGCCACAGGTATTGGAGATCCAGGTAATACAATCTCAGGTGAAGGATCATTGCAAATTGCTGGAGGACAAGATAGTAATGTAGATACAATCAACGATGGTATCTCAGTTATCATCGGAACCTCTTCCTTTAGCAATTCTGCTCCCGTCGGAGGAGGTATCGCTGACTTCTGGTATACATCCGGAGCCGACTATGCAGAGTACTTCGAATGGCTCGATGGAAATCCCGACAATGAGGATCGAATCGGATATTTCGTTGAACTCGAACAGGGTAAAATCAAACTCGCCTCGTCCAGTAACCGAGCTATTGGCGTTGTCACCTCGATATTTTCCGGATCTTCTATAATCGCGGATGGAGCCTATAAACATTGGCATGGGGCCCATCTTCGAGATGAGTTCGGTCGTATAAAATACCGTCTGAGTTACGCCTCGACTCTGAAAGATATTCTCACAAAATATAACATTGAAATCACCGACGACATAAGACAAATCCTCGTGAAAGATAACCCCGACACAATCAAAGAAGAGCTTCTTCAACAGGAATTCCGACTTCTACCCGACATAAATTCTAACTTATCCGCTCTTAAACATGAACACTCTCGTCATGTCAAGACTCAACTCTCCTCAGTCAAAGAGTTAACGAAACGGGAACGTCCGTATATCGGTTTCTCTTCGGGAAATCCTCCTCCACCAAAAGAAGTTTTTATTCCTCCGAATTCGAATCTGGAGTCTTCGGAATCTCCCTCTTCTGACTCTGACCCGACATATCCGGAATCCGGCGAACCTCCCGTGGAAAATAAAACTAACTCTTCTCTTGATAATCCATCTCTCGATGACATGAGACAAGAAATTCTTAATGCCATCCCTATCCGAATTGCCCTTCTTAATCCCGAATTTGATCCATCTCGTCCCTATGTTCCCCGGTCTGAGCGGAAAGAGTGGACACCGGTTGGACTTTTAGGTAAGGTCTTCGTTCGAGATAACGGACTCTGTCAAGTCGGAGACCGGTGCAACTGTGAAAATGGTATCGCCATTCCAGGACAGAAGTGGCCAGTATTATCCCGACGCTCTCCTCAGGTAATTCGAATCTTGTTCCTTCCAAATCTCTCCGAATAATCCGGAAATCTCGATTTAATTGTACATCTTGATATCAATAAATCAAGATATCAAAGAAAGTTTCGTTATCTTGATTTTTTAGTGTCAAGATATCCTCTCCAAATATCTGATATTTTCTCGATGTCATTTTCATGGTAGCTGAATTTCTCAATTATCTGATATTTCTCGATGTCATGGTAGCTGATTTCTCATATATCTGATATTTCATTGATGCCATTGTAGCTGAATTTCTCTGATATCTGATTTTCTCTCGATGTCATTGTCATGGTAGCTGAATTTTCTCAGATATTTGGGATTTTCTCGATGTCAAGATAGCTGAATTTCTCTGATATCTGGAACTTCATTGATGCCATGGTAGCTGATTTCTCTGATATCTGTTATTTTCTCGATGTCATGGTAGCTGAATTTCTCTGATATCTGATATTTTCTCGCTGTCATGGTAGCTGAATTTCCCAGATATCTGATATTTTCCCGATGTCATGGTAGCTGAATTTCTCTGATATCTGGAATTTTCTCGATGTCATGTTAGCTGAATTTCCCAGATATCTGATATTTTCCCGATGTCATGGTAGCTGAATTTCTCTGATATCTGGAATTTTCTCGATGTCATGTTAGCTGAATTTCCCAGATATCTGATATTTTCCCGATGTCATGGTAGCTGAATTTCTCTGATATCTGGAATTTTCTCGATGTCATGTTAGCTGAAT
>FWWM01008150.1_pt1 | contig 20382 bp, 16 predicted proteins | sample 2228351 | NCBI WGS metagenome assembly FWWM01 (sample SAMEA103939774, study PRJEB20133) | metagenome
ATGGGAGCGCTTGGTGCTCGCCCGGATCGTTCTGGGTCGTTGATCTGGTTTGGTGAGGCTTGGAGGCCTTTTCGTGTGATTTCGCCCATCATGTTGTCCTCTCTGGAATCAAGCGACAAAGTACCAATTCACGAAGACCGCGGTCAGCACCCCCAGGCCGACGGCGAAGCAAGCCAGCAAGGTTCGATCCACAGTCGGCTTTCGTCCCCAGCGGCCAAGCAGCATGAACGCAGGGAAGAGGGGCAGCACGTAACGCAGCACGCTTCCGACTGCGCTGGAGGTCGGCACGAGGATGAGTGCCAGGGTATAGACAGCATAGCCTTCGCCCAGCCGCCGCCAGATGGAGGGAGTCATAGCGAGCGTGGCCAGCACAGCGCCAAGGTTGAGCAGGCGGCTCAGGTTACCCCGGTTGAGTTGAAACTGGGCCAGCGCGCTCAACTCGCGCGCGATGATGGCGCCAGGTCCGATATTCTGCCGGCCCCAGGCAGCCTGTACCTCGATGAAAGCGAACGGCCGGTCGAAGTTGATTTTGAGGAAGGCCATGTAAAGCAGCAGGCCGAGTGGGATGGCGGCGATGATGACCAGGTCTGACCAGTGCGCCTTGACGTTCTGTAGCAGCAGGGACCAGGTCCGGCGGCGCAGCGTACCGCGCAGGCACCAGCCGTGCCGGCGAAGCCACTCCCACATGACCAGTGCCCAAAGCACCACGCCCAGGTTGCGGGTTGCCGAGGCCATCATGCCGGTGATCGCTGCAGCCAGCCAATGCTGCCGGCGGGCAAAGTACATGGTCGCTACGGAGAGCATGAGAAAGAGGCTCTCGGTATAGACCGCGCTGAAGAAGAACGCCGTAGGAAAGAACGCCAGATAAAAGATCGTCCGGCGGGCAGCCTCTCGATCGGCCAGCTCCAGTTCGGCCAGGCGGTAGAGCAAAGTCAACGCTGCCAGGAAGGCCACGTTGCTGACCAGAAAGCCGGCCAGCACCAAATTGTCACCAGCGAGGGGCGCCAGCAGACGCATCGCCAGAGGATACAGGGGGAAGAACGCGACGTTGCTCTGGCGCAGGGGTTGAAACCAGTAGCCATCGCGCGCGATTTGCACATACCACTGGCTGTCCCACTTTGCCCAGAGGCTCAGGAAGTAGCTGTTTGGGTCGGCGACCCAATGGCCTTCCTTCGTGGGTAAGAACACCTCGCTCACGATACCGGCGGCGAAGAGCGCAACGCGCGAGACGGCAAAGGCGATGGCGGGCTGAGCCAGCCAGTCGAATCTCGCAAGCAACGCGGCCAAGATCGCCAGGCTGCGCTCCACGTGGCGTCGGCCTGTGTAGAGAGCGGGGGCAAGTGGATTGCCGGGTGCGCTGTTCATTGATCCAATCCCACCGAGATCTCGACGTTGGCTAAAGTAACCGGCCCGCCATAGGCGACCAGGCTAATCCATCCCTCGGCGCGCGGCAGGCGAACGCGCGTGGCAATGGCCTGGTCGTCCACGAAGATATCCACGCTATTCCCGCGCACGACTAACCGAAGTCGGCTGCCCCCTTGCAACTTCGGGTTCAATTGGGCGGAGCCGCGGCCTCGGAAGATTCCCGCCTCGTCGTAAGAGCCCCAGAAGATGCCTTCGCCGCCGCGGATGAAGCGCACGATTGACGCGCCGCTCTTGCGTGATCGTTCCGGCATGTGAATCATGAAACCACCACCGGAATCCGGTGTGTCGGGCAGGGTGATATTGGCCTGAATCGTGTAGTTCGAGGCATAGATGCCGGTGTTCAGCATGTAATCCGCTGGATTGGGGACGACCTGAGTGAACACCCCCTGGGCGATGTTCCAGTTGCCGCCGATGACGCGCTGGTCGGAGAAGCCGGATGTCCCGCTGTAGCGACCTGCCGCAGTCAGGGGCGGCATGACAGCCGACGTCGGCGTGGCCAGCGTGGCGGTGGTGCGCCCTGCAGCGTTCACACCGACGGACTCGAACACGGATGCGCTTCGCGCAGTGATCAGGCCGACATAGCCGAAGTTTTGACCATTGACGAAGGGAATATCACTCGCGACCAAGATGCCATCGAGAAAGATGCTGTAGTTCGTTTCGCCGCTGACGATGCGGATGACACGGCGGTTCGCACCGGGGGGATCAACGTTGGCATATCCCTGGCCGATGAACTTGCCCGTCCTGTCATAGTAACCCCAGAACACGCCGCCTGCTCGCCGGTCGGAGTAGCGAAACATGTAGGCTCCGGCAAGTCGGTTGGTGTAGGGCATGTTGAAAAGCACCCCTGCGCCGCTGCCGGTGCGATGACTCAGGGCGACTTCGAGGGTGTAGTTGCGAAAGGCCTTGTTGGTGTAAACGATGCCCAGGTCATAGCCGGCCGAGTCCTCTTGGACGAGCGTTTCGTTAGCGAACCGCCACCGGCCACCGATCACCTGCCAGCCTGAGGCGCGCAGGTCGCTGCCGCTGAAGACGCTGCGCCAGGGCCCGGCAGCACCGCTGACGATCAGCGGGCTGTCGGCGGCAAGCGGCGTCGCGATGGGGGTGGGCGCCGCAGCGGCGACATCCACGGCGGTGGCTTTGGGGAGTGGAGTCGCTTTGGAGGGCGATTGGAATTCAGAAGCCTGGGACGTGGGCCGTCGCTCGTCCGTTTTGACCAGGACGAGCGGCATGTTGCCGAACAGCGGGAAGGCTTCCACCGAAGCGTAAGCCACGCTGCTGCGCGAGGTGATCAAGCCGATGTGTCCGCTGCTTCGCTGCAGAGGCACACCGTGTGCGATGAGCGCGTCGTCAACGAAGATGTCGTAGCTGCTCTCGCCACTGTAGATGCGAATCTGACGAGGTTCGTTGCCGGGATCGGGCAGAGCCTGGGAGCCCTGGCGGAGGAACATCCCGGCGGCATCGAAGTAACCCCAAAACAGCGAGTTCGTCTGGTCGGAATAGCGCACCATGTGGGCGTCGTTGAGCTGGTAGGGCGATGCCATGTTGAAGAGCACGCCGCCTCCGACTCCGATCAAATGGCGCAGGCTCACCCTCAGCGCGTAGTTTTCGAAGGTCCCGCCTTGGTAGCCGATGCCGGCGTCCTGGGCAGCCGGATTGACCTGGACCAGCTCGTCCTGAGAGATCTTCCACTCACCCGAGAAGGGCACCCAGCCGGCACCGCCGGGCTTGCTGTCGAAGTCGCTGACGTAGACCATTTCGCCAGGTCGCTCTACTGATGCGGTCGTGATTTTGAGCGTGTCGAAGCGGGCCGGCCCCAGGCTGTAAAAGCCCACCAATCCGTTTGGATAAAACAGGGGACGCCGTTCGATCAAATTTTGGCCGTTGAGCTGCACAGTGTAGGTTCTATCCAGCACATAGAGATCGAGGCGATATTTCTGTGGCTCTGTGTCCAGGGGCACCGTCACCTGGTTTACGAAGTTACCCTCTGGATCGGTGTATCCGGCGACCAGTTCCGCGCGCCCGTCCTCACCCCGGTTGATCGTCACTCGATGCAGTTGAGCGGTCAGATGGGGATATTGGGCGTTAAAGTTGACGCCGGCCGAGCGCGTGTTCTTCGCCAACACGAGATAGGCGCTGAGATGATAGGGTTGGTCTGCAGCCAGCCGATAGGGCGCGAAGATGTGCGCCGGCTGTTCCAGGTTGGCCGTTTGCGCCAGCATGCCCTCGCGAAGCGACCATACCCCTCGATCGTTGAACCAGGACTTGATGTTGACATCGTTGAAATCCTGGACGTAGGGCAGCTCGAAAGTGGCGAAGCGCTGGCGTGGGCCGAGGATGCGCGTGATGGCGAATGCCAGGACGAGCAAAACCAGACCCACAAGCGCAATTCCGGCCGCCGAGCGTGCCGGCAACACGCGGGCGATTTGCTTCTTGACCCTGTCGAAGGGGAGCTTGGTGGTGATTGACCAGGCTGAATGCTCGTTCATCATGTCACACCTCATCAACGGCCCTTGCGTCTATCCGGCCATGTGGTCAGGGTGTTGCGCTGCTCGACAGCAACGTCTGGCAGCAGAGATCCCGAACGGACCTCACCCAGCGCACGTTCTCCGGAAGCCGCAGGTTCTGATAGGTTTCTTCCGGTATGGCCAAAATCCCCTCGACCAGGAGCGGATTCCCGTCCTGCTTGTCGAAGTAAAGGGAATGCAGGCCCTTGCCGGCCTCCACGGTTCCCAGGTCGAAGTATTGGTAACTGTTGTTGACCGCCACAATGTCGCCGGGGATCAGTCGTTCTAGCTCTTCGACCGTGTACTGCTCCATGTCTATCGCTTTGCGATTGGCGCTAAAAGCAGTCTTCTGATCGTAGAGGTCCAGCATTCCTGGAGCCGCCCGCAGCTCGATCGTGGTCGCGTACCCCAGGCTTCTGGCACGGACGGCGAGATGATTCCACGTTGCTGCACCTCGTAACAGGAGACGGTACTTCCCGGCTTCGGGAAACTTCGCGTCAATTCGAAAACGGGTTGGCCTGGGCAGGCCGATGAAGCTCCCCTTGATCGTGCCGAAAAGGCCGGGGGTGATCATGTTTAAGCGATTCCATTTGCTGTCCGAGAAAAACTGGAACAGGCGAAACATCGGCGACAGATAGTAGGAACTGGGAATGATGTCTGGGCTGAAAGCGAAGATGCGGCTGCTCGGGACAAAGAACCGATCCGCATTGGCCTTGATGAACAGGTCGAGTGCAGCCGTGCGGGGGTCGTCGGTGACCAGGTCCAGATTGGCGTAGCTGGTCAGGTCATCGGATACAACCAGGTGGCGCAGGTCGTAGTACCGGGTCAAGTCCAGCCGATTGGAGAGCAGGCGGATGAACCAGGACCAGCCCGTATCAATCAGCAGTGGTCTGCGGGCGGCGCGGGGCAGATCGATGAATTCGTAGACGGCGTAGCTGTCGTTCTCGTAGATCTTGCGCACATACTCCGGCAGCCGGTCCAGTTGCGGTTCGATGACGCGCTCCAGTTCTCGCAGATATTCGGCACCGCCTACTGTGCTGGCGATCAACTCGCGGTTGATCACGATGTAGCGAATGTTCAGGTCGCGAGCGATGTTCACCCACCAGTCCTGGCCGTAGTAGAGGGCCCGCAGCAAGAGGAAGAACTCGAACTTGTTGTCCGAGTCGCCGGTGAGGCCATAGTAGTAGCTGGGGAGATCCAGGTAGTAGATATGGAATTTGTCAATGAACTTGTGCTCCACGCCAGATGGACTCACGATCACTTTGGCAGTTTCGGTGGGCGGCAGCACCACGACTTTACCCGGCGGCATGCGCTGTAGAACGGTCTTGACTTCCTTGAGGTAAACGACCGGATAAGCCGCCAGAAAGCCTCGCAGGTTCCCGCTTGCAAAGGCGTCGCGGTAGTGAGCGTTGCTCAACAGCGGCGTTGTGCAGAGCGCTGCGACGAGTATCAGGGTCGGTATGGCCTGCTCCCTGCCTGCTGATCGGCGTCGGATCAATCCTTCGCCAAGCCAGGTGATGCTGATCGGCATCAGCACGCAAGCCATCATGAAAAGGATCAGTTGGAAGCGGTGGGGAAAACGCAGCACCTGAACGATGGTGCTGGTCAGTTGCAGGATCAGATTGCCCAGGGTGGACTGCATGCCATCGGCGGCGCGACTGATGGCGGCGATCGTGCGGTGGAAGGTGGGAAACCAGGCCGGGTCGGAGTAGCCCAGGGTCGCCCACATGGAGAAGAAGACGTTGACGTAGGCGACGACGAGGAACTGCCGGCGCGGCCAGGAGTCGAAGACACCGCGACGTATGGCCGGCAGCAGCAGAGGCAGCAACGTCAGCGCAGTGTAGGTTGCGTTTGGCCAGCGTGGCTCTTTGACGAGATAGTCGCCGCTGACGAGCTTGTCCATGATGCCGGCCATGTCGAATGAGAGCAAATGTCCCAGCGGCACAGAAGCGTCGCTGATGAAGTAAAAGTCACCTGGCACGGTCTCGGAGATGTTGGGCACGCCGCGCAAGAAGACGAACTTGACCATCAAGCCGTAAGGGACGATGGTCAGAGCGATCAGCAGCACGAAGGCCAGCGCGCAACGCGCCAGCGTGGTGTGGCTGATGTGCGACCAAAGTTCCGCACCGCGACCGGCGAGCTGACTTAGCCCTCTTCTCCAGAGCATAGGCTGCGATGGGCAAAGCGCCGTGGTGCAACGACGCACCATCGCTCGGCCGCTGCACCGATTTCTCAGCCGCTGCAGCCCGCCGCTGTGGATGAACCGCGCTGCTTCCAGAACCACCAGGCTGGCTACCGTGATGCTCAAATAAAGTGCGAAGAGGATGAGATAGTGAATCGCCGGATTGAACAGGGTGATGATGCACGCGGCTGCGATGAAGCGGTACGGCCGGCGTTGGGCAAAGATCAGGCCAAACGTCATGAGCAGCGAGGCAATGACGAATAGGCTGAAGCCGAGGATCAGGGTGTAGAAGTGGGTGATCTTGGCATAGGTGAGAATCGCGAAGATCACGGCGACGGCCGGAGCAGCAGCGATGTAGGCCGTTGGCGTTGCGGAGGTTTGCAAACCGGCGGCCAGAAAGCGGCTGACTGCAAGGTAAGCGGCGAACGTCACGATAGGGATGACTAGGACGATGGCGAAAGGCAAGATTTTGTAGTAGCGCAGCCAGGTGGTCAGGAAGGAGTAGCGGACGCGGAACTCGTAGCCGTTGGTCAACTGGTTGAATTTGCCCGCGGCCTGTTCGATGAACTGGCTGTTGGGGTTGAAGAAGGGCACCAGTTCGTCGCCGTTGATCACTGCTTCGCCACGCAGCACCGCGGGGATGCTGGCTATCACGCCGCGAAAGATGAACAGCGAGCAGGCAAGATAGATCGCTCCCACGGCGAACGCGATCCGGCTGGTCATGACCAGCTTGCCGGTGCGAACGTCCGGTGCTGCATATGTCCGCTTGGGAAGCGCCGAGAGCAAATCCATATCTATAGTTGCAACTGTTGACGCAGCCGGCTGAAGTAACGCACCAATTCGTTGCGCATGGCCGAACTGCGCTGCAGTAGATGGGCCCGAATGGCGGCCGATTCATGCAGGGCGGTCTCCGCCGCGCGTTTCAGCGCCAGTGGGTCGAAAGAGGTGTTGGTGTCCAGAGCGTAGGCGGTCATCCCCAGGCTCGCAATGAGCTCGCGTACCTTCACGTCGTAGGGGAGGGCCACGAATGGCTTGCCGAGGATGGCTGCGATCACCAAAGCGTGCAGCCGTTCTCCTATCAGCAGGTCGCACCCGGCGATGAGAGCAGCAACCTGTCTGTGCGTCGTCGGCCGGTGCTGGTGCGCTTCGATCTCGGGGAGGCGCAGACAGAATTCGGCGAGTATTTTGGCGTCGTGTTGAGCCTTGAATCGGGACTGCATCGGCAGGGTGTGGATTTCGATTGGCCGGCTGGTGTGCAACGCGCGCAGGCCATCCTCTAGATTCTGCAGAAAGGTCGTCCAGTTGGTCGGGTTCTCGATGTCGTAGTTCAGGTTGAGCGCCACGCGCAAGGGTGGTTGCAGCGCCCCATCACCTGTTGCCGGCCGCGGGAGCGGGTAGCCGATTACCTCTTCGCGGGTGAGCGGCGCAAGGTGCGCCGGAGCGTTGGCGAACACGGCATCGGGCACGAGTTGCACCCGGTGCGCTGCTAGACCGAGGCTCAGACAGGTCTCATAGGACTTGCAATCGCGTACCGAGAGCACGTCTGTCTGACGAAGTATCCAGCGGGCAAGGCGTCGTCCTTGCTCGGTTTGCAGCGGTCCGACGCCGATGTTGCTCATGACGATCGGCTTGTGCGCTATGTGCCGCGCGAAGGTGACGATTGTCAACACCATGAGCAGCGTTGCATAGCGGTTGCGGCCGACGCTGGCGTAGAGTTCCTTGATGATGCTGCCGCCGCCGAAGAACACCAAATCGCACATCCGCAAGCTGCGCAGGAGTCGCCTGCGTTCGCCGGTCGTGTTGAACACATCGGCCTGGAAGCGGGGCCGCAGTTGCGCAGCAGTGAATGCCGGATCATAAGAGTTGATTTCATAGTGGTGATGGCTGCCTAACTGGGTTAAAAACGTCTCCAGCAGCAGCTCGTCGCCGATGTTGTGCTGACCGTGTGTGCCAAGAAAGACGATGTTTTTGGAAGTCATAGCCAAAGGGATGGATGCTTCATGGCTGAGCGGCTTTCGTCTCGTCCAACGCAAACGCAGCGCGCATCCGTTGCGCCGGGGCTCGCTTGAGTGCGTGCGACAGATCCCACAACAGCAAAACAGCGAAGAGGCAGAACATCAAGCCGAGCTGGACCGAGACGACCTGATGCAGCGAGTCATGGAAGAACAACAACAGCAGCACCTGGAGGATGCCGGCTCCGATCGCGAGATAGGCACCGTCGGTGCTGCCAATGGACAGCCGGTAGTTGATCACGACGTTGGCCAGGGCATAGGCGGTTGTCGCCAGGGCATACATCCACAGCAGCGGCGCGATGGGAAGATAAGCCGGCCCGAACAGGATCTGCGTGATCGCCTCCGGAAAGGCGTAGGTGAGAACCACGATCGCCGACGATCCGGCCAGGACGATGGCCAGCGAGAGCCAGAGCAGGTGCCGGTGGCGCTGACCGCGGCTGTAGTGCTGTGCGACGATGGGAAACATCGCCGTCACGATCGCCCAGGTGGCGAAGAAGACGATGCGGCCGGTCAAGGCCAGCGCAGCGTAGAGTCCTGCCTCGTCCGCCGGAAAGAAACGCCGCACGATCAGCACATCGCTGTTATTGATCAGGATCTGGCCGAGCGGAGCTGCCAGCGCCGGGCCGGCGAACATCAACATCTCACGGCGCAATGACCCTGCAATCGGCCGCGCCGCCGGGAGGTCAGCCGCGACACGACGGGCGGTGAGCCAGGCGGCGGCAAACGAGAGCACAATCCCTGCTACAGCACCATTCACTCCCCAACCCAACGCGACGAAAGCCGTGCTCAACAGCAGGCGCGACCACATCTCGACCTGGTAGGTGGCAGCGAGGAGGCCGAAACGCATGCGCCCCTGCAACAAGCCGCGCTCGACACCTTGCATCACGAAGAAAGGCGTGAATATCCCGAACAGGACGAAAGGTATCGGCGAACTCGTCGAGAAGAGTCTGGCCCACAAAGGCGCGCCTAGCGAAAAGATGGCTGTCAGCCCCAACCCAATCAGCAGGGCAAGGCGCAAGGAGAAGCGGCGCAGTCCGGCGATGCCCGCCAGGTCGCGCTCGGCAGCAAAGAGGGCACCGAAGCGCGCGGCCGGCGTCTGCACGCCGATGGCCAGAAACGAGGTGACCAGGAAGAGCGTCACGATCAGACTGAGGTCGGCGAAGGCCGATGGGCCAAGCCAGCGCCCCATGATCAGGTTGAAGAAGTAATTACCCACGTTGACCAGGCTGGCGCTGGCGAACAGCACTGCGCTGCTGCGCAGCAACCCGCTGCTGCGCGACGATCCAGGAAGAGCGAACTCGAATCGGTTGGGCAGCGCAGTGAAGTCGAAGGTGCGTGTGCCTGTGTCCTGCGTCTCGACGACGAAGCGAAGGTTCGCCCGGTCGAGCGTCAGGGTCACTTGCAGCCGTCCGCTGCCGTCAAGCGCATGCTCGATGATGTTGGTGCAGACCTCCTGGACAGCCAGCTGAATCCGATTGATCAGGTCATGATCGGGTGGCAGGGATTCCTGAGTCAGCAGGGCCGCGACTCCTTCGCCCAATACGTTCAGATAGCGATAGCTGGCAGGCAGGTCCATCGTTAACGTCGTTGGACGTTCCCCTTCCTTCGCGCAGCCGACGGCGCCAATGGGCAGCGCTTTCACCAGCCGCCACTGGTTGCTTCCCGGCCGCGGGATATAAGTCACCTCATCCATCAGGCTGCGCACCAGGAACAGCCCTGCGCCCAGGTTGATCGAGCCCACACCGGATTCGGGTGCGATGGGCTTTTCGGTCGCCTCGGGTAGCAAAACCTCATAGCACCAGCCGCCGGCCAATTTGAGGAAGAAGCGTCGCGGCGCCTCGCTCACCTCCAGGGTTGCGCTGATCTCGTCCTTGCCGGACTCCTGAGCGATTGCTTGAGACAACGGTTTCTGGGCTGCAGCCAGCGCCTCGGCAGCGATGGCGTCGGCCTGTGTCAGGCCGTCAATGCGCGCCACCATTGCCCGCAGGCAAGCAGCAAGCAACCTGCCGGCGTCGGATCGCCCCGGCGCGCTTTTGATGTGAATCCGCAGGCAATTGTCCCGATTCATGTGCGTTGTTCGCTCCGTAGAAAGCGCTCGACCGCTGCCTCGAGCTCCCAGGAGCTGACGGGCTTCTCCAGGAACCCACTGGCTCCTGCAGCACTGGCCTCCAGGCGATGCTGATCCAGGACGCTGTTGGTCAAGATGATCACGGGCACGTCGCGCAGCGCTTCATCTGTGCGCATGCGGCGCAGCAGGTCCAACCCGTCCATCTCCGGCATGGAGATGTCGGAGATGATCAGATCAACCGGGGAACAGGCCAGATGCGCCAGGGCTTCACGACCGCTGTTGGCGGTGACTACCTGATGCCCGCTGTTGCGCAGCCGTTTGCTGAGCACCAATTGAGTCACTGGATGGTCATCTACAACGAGAATGGTTGCCATGTGTTCACCTCGTCAAAAGAGCTTGAGCGCAGCCTCGGCGGTCTCGGCGATGTCAAAGACGCGATCAAACTTGGTCAGGTTGAGAATGCGCCGGGCTGCCTCGATGCGGGGCCACACCAGCTTGACATCGCCACCTGCCTGACGTGCGCGCTTGAGAATGCTGACCAGCACAGCCATGCCGGAAGAGTCCAGGAACGGGGTCTCCGAGAGATCGATCACGAAGTTGGTTGCCCCGCTTTCGAACAGTTGCACGAGCTGCTGACGCAACTCCGGGGCGTTGACCACGTCAATGCGTTCCCGTGGAGCAACGATCGCTACGCGTAGCACATGTTCACATATCACAAGATCCATGGCCTCGTTCCCCTCCTTCGTTTGTTTAGAGTCGCTTGAGCAGTCGCCAGAGATTGCCTTGCTCGTCGCGGTCGTAATGCAGTTCATCCAGGAGCGCTCTGGCGAGGAAGAGGCCGTACCCTCCCTCTTGAGGCTGATCGAGATCGAGTTCGGGTGCCGATGCCGGGTCGAACGGCCGACCCTGGTCGCGAAACTCGATCTGAATGACCAGGCGCGGCGTTTGCGATAGGCGGAGTAACACGGCGATCGCACCGTCGTCTCGCCCGGCGTAAGCGTGTCTGACGATGTTGGTGCAAACCTCGTGCGCGGCCAGATGCACGTTGTAGACGCTGCGCTCGTCGGCGCCTGCGCGGATCAGCAGATCGCTGATAGCAGCGTCAATCGCCCGCACGGCAGCGAGGGTGGCCGGCGCAACGAACTCGACGGTGCTTTCGGTGTTCATGGCTGTCCTTGAAGTCTTCAGCATGCTTTCAGCACGACCACGGTCTGGTCATCATCCTGAACGCCGTCGTCGTTGAACCGGGCCACCGCGACCAGCAATCCGTCGGCGATCTCTTTGGATGAGGTCGTTGACAGCAAATCCACTTGATGGAGCAGCCGGTCTATGCCGAAGAGTTCGCCGCGCTTGTTCCGTTCCTCGTTGAGGCCGTCGGTCGCCACCACGAGGAGATCGCCGGGTTGAAAGGGGATACTCTCATCCTGCCAAAGCGAAATAGGGAGCACGCCGATGGGGGGACCGTCAGCGTCCAGCAGGCGCGCCGGATGACCACCAGAGCGCAGGATGACCGGCGAATGCCCGGCGTTGGCGATGGTAAGCCTTCTCCTCATCGGATCGCACTGGCCGACGCAGACGGTCGCCATCATGCCGACCTTAGTGAAGTCGTCATACAGATTTGCGTTGGTCTGAGCGAGGATGGAAGCTGGAGTGATGCTGGTCGCACGCAGCGCGCTGCTGCGCAGATTCGTTCGCGTCATCGCCGTCAGCAGCGCCGCAGGGAGTCCCTTACCGGACACGTCGCCCACGGCGAAAGTGAAGGGCTGTCCCGTTGAATTGTCCGGGACGATGTAGTCGAAGAAGTCGCCGCTCACCTGTAGCGCGGGCTGCAAAACGCCGTGGATGTCGAGGCCGGCGATGGTCGGTGATCGATGTGGTAGCAGACCGAGTTGCACCGTGCGCGCCAGTTCCATCTCGGTTTGCAATCGCGCCTGGGCGACCAACTGCTCATGCAGCAATGCGATCTCGAGTTGGGCGCCAGTCTGTTCCGCGATCGAGCGCACCAATTTCAGATCGGACGATAGAGCGGACGCGGGTCGGTTCAACCATAGCCCGAGCGCAGCGACGATCTCACGACGCTCGCGGAGTAGAAGAGGCACGACGACGAGACTGCCTTTGCCATTCAGCGGGCCGAATGGGAGTTCCGCGCTGCGCAGCAGAATCTCGCCGCCAGATCGCCGAACCCGTTCGAACAGCTCGATCAGGCACGGCTCGGGCGCCGCTAAGCCGGGAGAACATACGACCTTAGCCGGCGTAGCCAGTACGGCGAAGACGGCACTGGCCTTCACCAGACGTGCGGCTTGATTCACCAGGCTGTGCAGCAGCAGGTCAATATCTAACCGATCGGAACCCGCCTTGTTCAGCTCACACAACGCGAGTAGTTGATCCTCGGTCTCGGCCAATGCGTCAGCCAGGCTTTCCAATTCGCCTTCCAGAGCGGTAAGTGACGCCAGCAGCGTTGCATCGGCTTGCAGGCGCGCCAACATTGCCTCACCTTGCACATTGCTGACCCACAGTTCTCCCAACCGGGCGCCCGTGTCGTCCGTGATCGGCGCCATCAGCCCGGTTGGGCAGGGCGGAGGGTCAGCCGGCCAGCAGGCCAGCAAGGTTTCGCCTTGCCACAAGCTAAAGCTTGTGGCGCCGCTGGCCAACCAAGCCTCCGCAAGAGCTTGCAGCAAGGTGGATCGGCTGGCGAGAGATGTGAGCGCCATCATCCCATTCAGGAAGCGAGGGTGGCCGTAGCCTCTTCTACAGATTCCGCGATTTTGAAGGCGCGATCCAGACGGGTCAGCTCAAAGATGATGCGCACCGGTTGTTGCAGGTTGCAAAGGACTTGGTCAGCACCGTGCTCTCGACAATATTTCATGCCTTGCACCAGGCAGGCCAGACCGCTGGAGTCGATGAAATTGACTCCACCCAAATCCACAACGACGTGTCCCTTCGATCGGTCGGCAGCTTGTGTCAGGGCCTGTCGCACGCGGGGCACTTCATGCGCGTCGAAGCGCCCCGACAAACCAATCACTGCAACTGCTTGCGCGTCTCTAGGCGTTGGCGGGATGTGCTGTAAGTTGATTTGCATAGCCGTGATTTCCTCCTCTCAGGTAGCGGATAAGCGGCGAGCTATCCTTGCTTGCCGCTGTCGGATCAAGGCCTCGAAATGCAGCAGATACCAGTCCACCACTTCTGCGATGGGCAAACCGCGCGAGGCAATCCAGTTTTGCCGGCCCAGCTCGCGGCGCCGCACGGGGTTGTCAATGACCCGGGCGATCGCCGCAGCCAGGCTTCGGGCATCGCCGGGCTCAAAGAACTCGCCGCAGTAGCCTTCTTCGGCGATGACCTCCGCGAGGTCGCCGATGCAAGGAAGGACGACGGCTTTGCCATAGTCCCCGGCTTGATGTAGCACACCGGAGCTGCCGGTGGTGCTGGTGTATGGGAAGACGACCACCGCGGCTTCGCTGAACACGCGCGGGACGTCTTGCTCAGCCACGTAGCCGGTGTAACGAATGTTGGGGATATGGGCGTACCGCTGACGCACGCCTTCCAGATACCCCGGCGCATTCGGGCTGTTCGTGCCTGCGATCACGAGTTCCAACGGCGGTCGGCTGCCGTCTTGCAGCAGATTGAAAGCCTCGATCAGCGTCTCCACCTTTTTGTAGGTGCCGAATTTGCCGAACGCCAGGATCTTGATCGGGCCTGGGGGAAGTTCGAACGAAGGTTGTGGCGCATCCTCGAATGCGCCGTGCGGCGCAAGCACGACGTTGGTCGCTTTGTACTTGGCCTCCAGAATCTCGACGTATTTGGGAATCGTCGCCGCTACCAGATCGGCCGTCAGGAGCAGGCGCATCACCTGGGTGCCGAAGAAACGCATCATCATCTCGGTGAGTGCGTTGCCGGCAAAGCCGGTGCTGCGCAGGTCAACCGTCTCCATGATGTTGTGCAGGAGGACAATGGTTGGATAGCCTGCCCGTTTGACCAGGTAGGGCGCAGCCAGCCCCAGGGTCGCCGCCACCTTGCGGCTGCCGAAGGTGGCAAACTGGATATTGAACAGGACGGCATCGGGGTTGGCCTGGCATACCGCAGACCGGATGCAGAAGGCGTTGTCTTTGGCGTCGAAGGACCAACACGGCACGACCCTGACCGGAGCGAGATCGTGGCGCGCCTCGAAGTGATATACCTGTCCTGGCGGCAGCCTATCGGGGAGCAGGATGACTTCGCCGACTTCCTCCTTCTGGCGTAGGAATCGCACGAAGTGATAGGCGTATTCGTTGAGCGAGCCCCTGCCCGGCGGATGGGTGGTGACGATGGCCAGACGAAGCTTAGGCATTGGCATAGATACCCTTCAAATCGTTTAGCTTGATCTTGACGAGGTCACGCAAGAAGCGCTGGGCTTCTTTGGTTGGGTCGATTTTGGAACCCGGCGCATCTACCCAGACGATGGGCACTTCGGCGATGCGGTAACCGAGCTTTTTTGCCAGGTAGAGGATTTCAAGATCGAAAGAGAATCCGCTGATGGTCTGAGCCCGAAAGAGGCGCTGGGCAGCTTCTCGGGTGAACATCTTGAAGCCGCACTGCGTATCGCGGGCACTGGCGGAGAAGACATTCGTGACGATCCAGCGCAGGCCGCCGCTCATTGCACGGCGCATCAAGCTCTTGTTGGCTTCCTCGGCGCCCCGTGCTGCGCGTGAGCCGATCGCGATGTCGTATCCCGCGTAGATCTTCTCCAGGAGCTTGCCAATCTCCTCAATGGGCGTGCTGTTATCAGCGTCGTTGAAGAGCGCAATCTTGCCCCGCGCTGCCAACATGCCGCGACGGACGGCGCTGCCCTTGCCCTCGTTTCTCTGTGCACGCAAAACTCGAAGGTTGGCAAACCCCAGCTCCTCGACCATCTGGGCGGTTCGATCCTTCGAGCCGTCGTCGGAGATGATCAATTCCCAGGGAATGCGCAAGCCTGAGACGTGCGAGGCGATGGCACCAATGGTTGGAATGATGCGTGCTTCCTCGTTATAAGCCGGGATCACGATCGAGAGGGTCGGCTGTTCTTCGATTGGCGTCGTCTTCCAGCGCTGATAGTCCTCGTAAGACATGACTTTAACCCTTCCACGCTCGAGGCAGGACCATTGCTTGTGTTCAACTAATTGAGACGGCCGAGATGCCAGAGCGGCTACGGTCACTCAGCAAGAACGCATTGCTATTTAAGGGATTGCTGATAGGGGGTTCCAGTGCTGCCGGGGGTGAGCGCCGCACTTGGAGAGCAAACGCGCCTCTCGTTGGCAGGCTTCGGCGCGTGTGTGGATTGGCTATCTACCGACTCTGCGCTGGCGATGCGAATGCAGCATCGTGAAGAAAGTAGACTGCGTCATACCGACGCTCGACAACTGAGTGTGTCTGGATGATCCGAAGGCCATTCGCCGAGCGGGCTGAAACGCTCGGAAGCCAGGGGCAAAAGCGCAGGCTGACGTGGCCGGCAACCGCGCGCGAAAGATGACCAGACGTTGAGGAGGACGGGCGCAGCCAGCGTCGCTTTGATTGTGTTGTCGGTCAGGAAGGGGAAATAGGCCGACGGCTATCGAACGTGTCCGAGCCGGGAGCTATGCTGCCTGCAGCATGTCACACCGATGGATAACGCCGCTGCCCGGCGCCATTGCCGGCGGCGAGGTGCCTGGGATGGGCGAAGGCTTGACCGGGGTAGGCGAAGGCACTGCCTTCGCCTACCCGATGGGTCTGCTGGTTCAAACCGCTGCAGCCCGCAGCGCTTCGGCGCGGTCGGTGTGCTCCCAGGGCAGGTCCACGTCGGTGCGCCCGAAGTGGCCGTAGGCGGCCGTCTGGCGGTAGATCGGCCGGCGCAGGTCCAGGTCGCGAATGATCGCGCCGGGGCGCAGGTCGAAGACCTCCTGGATCGCCCTGGTGATCTTCTCGTCGCTCACCTTGCCCGTGCCGAAGGTCTCGACGTTGATCGAGAGTGGGCGGGCCATGCCGATGGCGTAGGCGACCTGTACCTCACAGCGGTCGGCCAGCCCGGCTGCCACCACGTTCTTGGCCACCCAGCGACAGGCGTATGCTGCCGAGCGGTCCACCTTGGTCGGATCTTTGCCGCTGAATGCGCCGCCGCCGTGTCGTCCCATGCCGCCATAGGTGTCCACGATGATCTTGCGGCCGGTCAACCCGGCATCACCCATCGGCCCGCCCACGACGAAGCGACCGGTGGGGTTGGTGTAGATCTTGACTTTGCCGTTCAACATCTCCGGCGGCAGCGTCGGCATGATGATGTGCTCGGTGAGCGCCTGGTTGATTTCTTCCTGGGTGACTTCCGGTGCGTGCTGGGTGCTGATCAGCACGGTGTCGATGCGCGCTGGCTTGCCGAAGCGATACTCGACGGTCACTTGTGTCTTGCCGTCGGGCCGCAGCCAGGGCAGCTCGCCGCGCTTGCGCGCCTCGCTCAGCCGTCGCGCCAGCCGGTGCGCGAGCGCGATCGGCATTGGCATTAGCTCCGGCGTCTCGTTGCAGGCGAACCCGAACATCATGCCCTGGTCGCCTGCGCCGATGCGCTCGATCTCGTCTTCCCTCTGGCTGCCGCGCACCTCGAACGCGGTGTCCACGCCCTGGGCGATGTCCGGTGACTGGCTGGCGATGGCTACCTGCACGCCACACGTGTTGCCGTCGAATCCCTTGTCGGAGCAGTCGAATCCGATCTCTTTGACGACCTGACGCACCAGTTGGTCGAAGTTGACGAAGGCGCGGGTGGTGATTTCGCCCAGACACAGCACGAAGCCGGTCTTGACGGCGGTCTCACACGCGACGCGGCTCATCGGGTCTTGTGCCAGGCAGGCGTCCAGCACCGCGTCCGAGATCTGGTCGCACATTTTGTCTGGATGTCCTTCCGTCACCGATTCCGAGGTGAAGAAGAGCTGGGGTGAGTTCATGAAGCTGTTCACGTTGTGTTCTCTCTTTGGTTTCTACCACGCCTCAGGCACCTTGCCGGTCGTCTGAGCCGATTGCTGACTCCGTTCGTGATAATAAGAAACGCCCGCTTGCACTCTCCAGGGAGACAAGGGGGCGTGGGCGATTTGCGCTACGGCCGCCTCTCATCTTCCAGTCATCCTGCCGGACTTGGCACCGTTTCGAATCTTGGATCTCGATGATGCGGATCGGTCGTCGCGCCGATCCACATGACGAGTCCGCAATCGCGAAGGTTGCCGAGGCTTCGTCGGGCCGGTCCCTCCACCTCTCTGGATAAGAGTGCGCGATTAGGCTGATTGAACCTTTCGGCTTCAACGGCGACGAAGGATAACGACGCGCCGTATCGCCGTCAAGGCTCACAGCAAATTATACGCCGACGCACCTGCTACCCGTGACCCGCATGCCGAAGTCGGCGACGAGGCCTCTGCCGGGGATAGTCGCAGGCAATACAATTGGCCGCATGAAGGGCATCGCGCATTTTGCCTCTGGCCTGTGCGCCGCCTCGTTCGTGCCGGGCGTGGTTGAGCATGCGGCTCAGGGTGGCTTGCTCATCGCGCTGGGTGGCGCGTGCGCGATGCTCCCCGATACGTTCGACTTTCGCTTCGCCAAGTTCATTGAGCGGCGCGATGCCGATATCGTCCCCGATCGCACGCACCCCGATCCCCAAGCCCTGGCCGACGCGGTTGCGCGCGAGTTCGCGCGCGTCACGCCGGATCGCCCACGCGTGGTGCAGTTTCACCCCTTGCGGCGGGGCGTGGTGGACTGGGTGACCTACACGCTGCAGTTCGATGTGGCCAGGGGCGATGTGGTGATCGTGATGAATGGCGTCGAAGCGCGCGCACACGTCGGCCGGCTGGACTATCAATACGATGGCGCGCTGGAAATCATCGAGTTGGGTGGGCCGTCGCTCAGGCTCTCGTGGGGTGAGGCCGGCTATCGCATCGAGTTCCTGCCCTGGCACCGTCAATGGTCACACTCGCTGGTGTTGGCAGCCGTCATCGGTGGGGTGCTGGCCTGGCTCATCAATCCGCTTGCTGGATTGGTCGGCGGGTTGGGTTACGCCGTGCATGTGCTGGAAGACCAACTCGGCTATCTCGGCTCCAATCTGTTCTGGCCGTTCACGCACCGCCGCTTCGAGGGCATGAGGCTGATCCATTCCGGCGACGCCATCCCCAACATGGTCACGGTTTGGCTATCGTTGACCTTGTTGCTGCTCAACCTGGATCGCGCCCGCGATGTGCCGCTCATCGCCGCTGGGCCCTTCCTGGGTTTCGTCGTGGCCTTGCCGTCGGCGTTGTTGATTGCCGTCTACGTCCGGCGCAAATGGCGTCGTTACACAATGTCGTTGCAGGCCGAGCGCAACCGCGACGCGATCGCCGAGGGCGAGGACGCCGGGGGCTGACGTCAATCGAACCGAGTCGGCACGCTCGCGGCGCACAGCACCAGCTCCTGGGCAGCGCGTACGCTGCGCATGATCTTGGCGAAGTTGCCTTTGAGTTTGAGCTGGTTCGTCATCAGTGCCCTGATCGGGTCGATTTCACGGTTGATCACGCGCCGCCAGTTCTTCGCCGGGGCCCAAATGCGGAACTCGGGGTTGCGCTCGCCCTCGTCTTGTGCCAGGAAAGCCTCGCGACATTCGCCGTGCCACAAGTCGAGATACATGAGCTTGCGTTCGCTGTTCGGCTGGCCGGCCTCTGGCTCGACGATAAACCAAAAATCGCCTTCCCACGTCCTGGCTGCTTCGCGATACGCCGCGCTGGCGTTGATGGCGTCTTTGAACGCAGCCACCCACTCTGGTGTCGCGAATGGAATGCTCATGGTGTCCGTTGCCTCTCACGAAGATTCTACCCGGCTGACGCCCCGTGGCCAGTTGTCCGGCGCTGATTACGATTTAACATTGAGCCATGCGCATTGGCTTGATCGCCGGCGAGTACCCGCCGCTGCAAGGCGGCCTGGGCGATTACACGCGCCGCCTGGCTCTCGCGCTTGCCGGGCTCGGCCACGAGCTGCATGTGTTGACCCGTTTCGTCCCCGATGTGCCGGCAACCGAGGCTGAGGACGGCGTGACCGTGCACAGGCTGGTCTCGGCCTGGAACTGGGAGACCCGTCGCCGCATCGAGGGCTTCAATCGCCTGTTCCGCCCCGATGTGCTGGACCTGCAGTATCAGGCTGCGGCCTACCGGATGCATCCGGCCATCAACCTGCTTCCGGGCGCGCTGGCCAGGCGCATACCCACTGTGGTCACGTTCCACGATTTGCGCGTGCCCTATCTTTTCCCAAAAGCGGGGTTCCTGCGCTGGAAGTCCATCGTGACCATGGCCAGAAGCGCGTCGGCCTGCGTCGCGACCAACGTCGAGGATCGCGATGTGTTGCTGCAGGAGGGCGTGCGCGACGTCGCCCTGATACCCATCGGCAGCAACATCGTCCCGGCGCCTCTGACCGGGTTCGACCGCGCGGCATGGGCACGCGCGAACGGCGTCGCCGACGACGTCGTGCTGATCGGCTACTTCGGCTTCATGAACGAGAGCAAGGGTGGTGAGACGCTCATTCGCGCGTTGAGCGAGCTGCGCCGCCGCGGCCTGCCCGTCGGCCTGTTGCACATCGGCGGGCCGACCGGCGACAGCGACCCCACCAACCTGGTGTATGCCGCGCGTCTGCAACAGCTGGCCGTGGAACTCGGTGTGCACGAACATGTTTATCTCACCGGCTTTCTCGACGAGCGCGGCGTGAGCGAGGCGTTCGCGGCATGTGCGTGCGTGGCTTTGCCGTATCGCGACGGTGCGTCCTTCCGGCGCGGCACGCTGATGGCTGCATTGGCGCATGGTTGCGCCATCGTCACGACCACGCCGCGGGTGACGCTGCCGGAGCTGGTGGACGGGGAGAATGTGTTGTGCGTGCCGCCCGACGACGTCCCGGCGCTGGGGCAGGCGATCGAGCGACTGATCCGCGACAGCGCGCTGCGAACGCATCTGCAGGCAGGTGCGGCAATCCTCAGCCGGCGCTTTCAGTGGGATGCCATCGCGGCCGAGACGGCCCGGTTGTTCGAGCGCATCGTGGGTGCGGCCCGGTGAGCGCGCCCGCGACTCGATCGGCCTTGCCGTCGAAGGATCGGTCGCCCGCTGGCGCTTTCGACCGCTCCGGTCCGGCTCGGTCTTTGGGTGTATTTCTTAGCAGGGGCAAAATGTGCTTTGAGCTGTTTGGCACCAGTTCGACAGCTCCGCTGCCCATCGGTAA
>FWWM01008152.1_pt1 | contig 20381 bp, 18 predicted proteins | sample 2228351 | NCBI WGS metagenome assembly FWWM01 (sample SAMEA103939774, study PRJEB20133) | metagenome
GGCTGTACTTCTACAACGCCCGCTGGTACGACCCCTTCCTGGGGCGGTTTGTGCAGGCGGATACGCTCGTGCCCGGCCCGGGGGAGCCGCAGGGTTGGAATAGATATTCGTATTGTCTCAACAATCCATTACTCTACATTGATCGCAATGGACACTTTCCCTGGCCCGTGGTAGCAGGTGTGGCGGGAGCAATCCTTGGTGGCGTCCTCATCGGTGGCGCTATCGGCCTTGCGATTGTGCCTGAAGTTCGTCCCTGGAATCCACCGGTGATGATCACCGGCCCCAGAGTAGCCCCTCCAACTTCAAGTGATATGACTGCGTGGTTGCGCAACCAGATGGTGAACAATGCGCAATCCGCCGGTGTGCAGGCCATCCGGGAGCAATGGACCAGTGGCAATCCATTAAGAATGGATGCAGCGATGCAGGCCTGGACGGCAGTGGTAGGTACCAATGCGATCTGGGATTTCAAACCGGATATCCTGGCAGCAAACCAGTTTGTTGGGGGCACACGAGATGTTATCCTGGGCAATCACCGACTCAATTACGATGCTATAGCCAACATCCACTACGGCTTTGTGGGGCGCGCTGCCGGCTTTGACGCCGACTTCTTGGTGATGGCTGCCGGCGCGGCCCAATGGATGCGCTGGAAGGAGACTGACGACCCCAACGACCGGGGAGTATGTAACACAACGTACTATTGCGACCACCCTTTTGCCACGTGGTCCATACGCTTCGGTATTTATCTCTACGAGTTGTACAAGGACAGGTTGGGTGAACTGGATGATGCTGCTCTCGCCGCTGCGCTGCAGGAGTACATCGAAACTTACGGGGAACCCCCGAACCCTCCTCCCGGCGCGGTAGCCCCGTGAGAGGAAAAATGAGCAAGGTAAGCCGTATTTTGCCCCTGATCTTCCTGGTACCGATAGGAGCGCTGCTTCTGCCGTCCTGCAATCTCGGCGAACCGCGTGCTCCAGAGCGATCCTTCACCCCGGAAGACCTACTGGTCGGCCAAGAGGTTATGCCCTCGTCCTGGACCAGGGAGGAGCCTTTTCTGCCGGCAGGGGATGAGTTGGTCACCCCAGAGTCGGTCGCGATCCGCTTCAGGGCACCTGATGGAGACACACGATCTGAACAAGCCGTTTACCGGTACATCAGCGCGGGTGTTGCTCGACGTGTATTTGAGAAGGTATACCTTCCCCAGGTAGGACATTTCCATCTGGTGAGTGATTGGACATACGAGAGCCCGGCTGCGGAGCAGTCCCACTTTGGCTGCTACGATTGGGAGGGCCGGGCGACGCCGGTCTGTGAATGGGCCGGCCTCTATGAGGAGTACATCGTGGTATTCCGGGTACATCTGACGCCAGGAGAAGTAACGCTGGCGAACGTGGAGCAGGTAGTCCGGGCAATTGACGACCGAATGGTCCACTATCTAAAGCCACAGTCGGTCAATGGCCCATGATCGGGATGGTCTCCTGCATTTACGAGTGGGGGTTCCCGACCCCGTAGGACCCTTCATCGTCAGAGGGCCGTCCGGGGGTACCGGATATGGCCTTATTGACAGGAGTTACGCAGTTATTTTCAAAAGTCGGCTCTTGCTACTCTGCCCCGCAATGGGGTTGGCGGTTGCATGCCGCCTGAGATGACCTGCCGCTGTAGTCGCTCTTTGACCCCACCCAGGGTTTCTTCTGGGCGCCGGCGGAGCAACTGCAGCACCGTAAAGGTCGTCAGTCAAATGGCGACATGGCGAACCATCGCTTGGTCCACCCGACACTGACATGCTCCCAGGCCGGCCAGCTGTTTGGCGTCGCGGAACAGGGTCTCCACCGACCAGCGGCTTCGTTTCCTCAGCACCACGGTCGTCAGATCGCCGTCCAGGTCGTTCGTCGCCAGCACCTCGTAGTTCCCGTGACGGTTTCTGGTCACAACCAACCGCAAGGTGCCATACGTGGGCAAGTACGCCACGACGCTGCCGGCACGCAGCCCCAACCGGGGCCGCCAGGACAGCTTCAGCCACTGCGCCAAGGCCAAGGCCGACCGGCGCTTGTGGCGATAAAAGGCCATAGTGCGCGGATGCAGTACCCCCACCCAGGTCAAGCCCAGGTGGCCCATCTTCTTGGTCAGCCAGCCGGCGGTGTAGAAGGTATCGAAAACGACGTAGGCAATCGGCAACCTCTGGGCCAGCACCTCCTGGAGCATCTCCCAGGCCAACTGCGGCTTGGTGCGATAACGGCCGGCCGCGCAGGCCGCCTGCGGCCGCCAGAGGCGAAAGGCGACCGGAATCCGCCAGGGCCCCGTACACCAAAGCAAGACGACGATATGAAAACCGCGCCCCTTGCGCTTCTGGGTGGTGGAATCGGTCCGGCCCACCCAACGCATCAGCCGGGCAAAGGGCTTTTCCACCACCACGTCGTCGATCACCAGATCGCCGCTGCGGCCGCGTCGTTTGGCCCAGATATAGAACTGCAAGAGGCGACGCTCACGGGTGAAAACAGGACGGAGGTCAGGGGACAGGGGGCACGGTCGTCCTCTGCATCCGGGGCAGCTCCGATCGGCATAAGCCACAGGGGCAAGGCATTCATCGCATCAGGGAAGGGTCCGAAGCAATCGAGACTCCTGCCTGACATCTCAAACCCGTGCCCTGAAACGTTGCCGGAGCGATGGAAAAGGTTGCTCGCCTGAGCGTCCGCCATTCCGGATAGGGCCTGAGCAATACCGAGGTACCCTACCGGTTCCAAGGTTTCTGCTCCAGTTCCAGATGTTCCCTCAACCAGTCCAGAAAGTCGCCGGGCGTCCCTATGTGCAGACCCGATCGCCTGGCTACCTCGGGGTCGTTTAGAAAGTGCTTCCGGTCCAGTGTCACCAGATAGTCCACCGGAAAGGCCATCGCCGCCGCCAGAATAGGCGCATCCTTGGGATGGACGATCTCCGTAGCGGCCGCAACCTCGGCCGTGCTCGGGACACCGGCTTTCTCCATCGGACAAGTGGCGAGAAACCGACGGTACTCCGGCATTGCCCTGGGAAGCCTCGCCTCAAGGTTCCGTTCGACCTCCATCAGGACTTCCTCCGAGACGACCGGTGTGATGATCCCCGCCTCGGCAAGGGAGAGGATCAGGTTGCCGGCCCCGTGAGGGGAGGACAGGCCGGCGATGAGGGCACTGGCATCAAGGAAAACCTTAGGCCTCAATACCGTACCTCTCTCTGACATATTTTTTTCGCTCTTCCTCCAGACCCTCCAGCAAGTCTTCCAGGGAGATGCCCTCCTCTTCCATAAGAGCCTCAATGGCCCTGGCCACCTCCTGGGCCACGAGCCGCTTGCGGGTGGCAATGAGGGTGTCCCCCAGCCGAATCAGAGAGAAGACGTCCCCCTCCCTGATTCCCATCTCGCGCCGTATCTGGGCGGGGATGGTGAACTGCCCTCTCTCTCGCACCTGTACCACGATTGGGCCATCGATCGGCATAGATTCCTCCTTTGTCTGAATTTCTGATATTATTATACACCGACCCAGGTCATCCGTCAACCACATAGGTCGAAGGGGCACGGCGCCACCGTGCCCCTGGGCGCGGCGCCGCCGTGCCCCTGGGCGCGGCACCGCCGTGCCCCTACTGCGAGTTCTTACGGGAGAGATCGGCGCTTGCCCTAACGCGGAGCGACGATGGAATCGCCCTCAGGGGGGACGGTTGCGCCGGTCGCCTCCTGCGGGGCCGACCCCGCGACTCATCGTGGTGGGGCTACGCCATCCTCCGTACCGTCTCAACGACACCCCTCACTACCTCCGCATCCGGCCACAAAGTGGCGGCGTAGGCCGCCACCCGGCCGAAGGCCCTCCAGGGGCGACTTCCGGTTTGAGGGGGGGCTGCCTTTGGAGAATGCGATTGCCCTGCCCCACAAAAGGGATGCATGTTTCTAGATGGGCAGGGCAAGATTGGTAGACCCGTGCTATGATCGGGGCAAAACAAATCACAAAGAGGAGGCCCCGATGAGCAAGAAGAAAAAGCAGACCCGAGAGATCGAGATGACCATCCGGTTGCATGTTCCAGAGGGCATTTCTTTCGCCGAACTGGAGCGACTGATCGACGAGGCGGGAGACCGGGCCAAGCGCGAGGCATTGGAGGGCGCGGTGTGCGCGGAGGAGCCGGAGCAGCCGCACCCGGTTGTTGCCTCAACGGGCAAGATGTAGTATAATATGGGCAGTCCGATGGGCAAACCCATACTTGTGCCCCTGGGGCCGAGGAGGGAATAGATGAGTGTGTTGGGAGAACGGTTGCGGCGGTTGCGTCACGAGCGCAAGTGCACGTTGCAGCAAGTCTCGGAAGGATCGGGACTGACTCCGTCGTTCCTGAGCCGGTTGGAACGGGGTATTGTGAATATCTCTGTGGGAAACCTGCGCAAGGTAGCGGCCTTTTTCGGCGTGCCGATTACCCACTTTTTTGTCGAGGAACTTACCCCGCATGGAATCGTCGTACGAGCCGGGGGGCGGCAGGCCCGCACAGAGGATGGCATCGAGCGGGCCTCCCTTTTGCCCAGAGAGGCCGGGGCGTTGAAGGCGGAGCAGATCAGCATCGCAGCGGGCAGATCAGGAAAGAACCCGGTCTGGGCAGGCAACCGCACGCTGGTCTATCTCCTCTCGGGTAACCTGACCTGTCGAGTGGGAAATCAGACCCATACCCTCGGTCCGGGGGATATCCTCTATCAGCGAAGGCCAAGTCGATTGGAATGGGCGAACAAGGGGACAGAACCGGTCGTTCTCATAACCGCTGTGATGCGCAGCGAGGCCCCCTAGAAGGGGGGCGACCACCGAACGAGGCCTAAAAACCCACCAGAGGAAAGCAGATGCGCAAGCGAACCTTGAGCAGAAACCGAGCCACACCTTCCCCAAGAAGAGGCCTTCAAGCCCCACCCAGAGTGCCCGATGAGGCCCGCTATGCCCACGTGCGCGGCGACCTGGTGCGCATTGGCCTTCTGGCCCTGTCCCTTTTTGGTGCGTTGGTGTTGCTCCGTCTGTTGTTCGAGTTTTTCTGATCGGGTGAACCAATGGGGAAAAAGGTTCTCATTGTCGAGGATGACCGGCATATCGTCGCCCTGGTCCGCTACATCCTGGACCGGGAGGGGTACGAGGTTATGATCGCCCGGGACGGGGTAGAAGGGCTGGAGGTAGCCGAGACCTTTCAACCGGACCTGGTCGTGCTGGACCTCAACATGCCCCGGATGGACGGTGTCGAGGTCTGCCGGCGGCTCAAGGCCGGACGGGACGTGCCGGTGATCTTTTTGACCGTCCACGCCGAGCGCACGGCGATCGCCCGGGGCTACCGGGCCGGGGCCGATGACTATGTGATCAAGCCGTTCGAACTGGAAGACCTGCTGCGACGGATTAAAAAACTTCTGGGAGAGGCCCCCCAAGGAGAATGACTCGGCCAGGGCGGCCGAGGGCCAGGGAGTTATTCCCCCCATCCCTCCAACAAGGCGGGCAGGCAGCGGGCCACATCTTCCCGCAGGACGACCTGGGCGTGGCGATCGGCCCAGGTTGGGCTGAGGTTGCAGACCAAGAGGGGTGCGCCCGCCTCAATCGCCAGCCAGGGGAGTTGTGCAGCCGGTGCCACGGTTAGCGAGGAACCGACGACCAGCAAAAGGTCGCAGGAAGCGATCTCTTGCTGTGCCTGGTGCAGCGTCTCGGCAGGGAGCATTTCCCCAAAGAGGACGACGTCCGGCTTGAACACCCCGCCACAGTCACAGTGAGGGACCCGGCGGTCCGCCGCATAGCGTTCCAGAAGGGCATGGCCGTTGGTTGTGCGGTTACAGCGCAGGCAGCGGGCCGTTCGGTCATTGCCGTGCAGTTCCAGGACGCGGTTGGAGCCGGCCCGCTGATGCAGCCCGTCAATATTCTGGGTGACCACCGCCCGGAGTAGCCCCCGCCGTTCCAGTTCGGCCAGGGCCTGGTGGGCCGGATTGGGCCGGGCCGAGGCCATCTGCAGCGCGGTATCCACATACCAGTCGTAAAAGGTCTGTGGGGCGCGCACAAATGCCTGGAGCGAGGCCACCGCCATCGGGTCCACCTGACTCCAGAGGCCCGTCCCCGGCGAGCGAAAGTCGGGGATGCCGGAGGGTGTGCTGATGCCGGCCCCGGTCAGAGCCACCGCCCGGCGGCTCTGCCGAAGCAGGGAGCGGGCCCGTTCGTACCCAGAAGTCATTGTTCCTCTCCACCTGCTCCGGGGGGGTATCGCGACGCCGCCTTGCGCCGGATGAGCGCGGTCGCCCAGGCGGCGATTCCTTCCCCCCGGCCCAAGGCCCCCAGGCCCTCGTTCGTCGTGGCCTGGATGCCCACCGCCTCTATGGGTACGGCGAGGGCGGCGGCCAGGGCCGCACGCATCTGGGGAATGTGAGGAGCCAGGCGGGGCCGTTCGGCCACAACGACGACGACTGCCTGCAGCGGCTCCCAGCCGGCCCTGGCCAGCATCGCTACGACCTGCCGCAGCAGGTCCAGGCTGCAGGCGTCCTTGTAGGTCGGGTCGGTGGAGGGAAAGTGGGCGCCGATATCCCCCAGGCCGGCCGCCCCGAGCAGGGCATCCATCAGGGCATGGGTCAGGACATCCCCATCGGAGTGGCCCAGCAGCCCCATGGGGGCCGGCACCGGGACGCCCCCCAGCACCAGGGCACGCCCCACCCGTAGCGGGTGGATGTCATAACCCAGGCCCACGCGCAGGTCGGTCATCGCTCCTGCTCCTCGCGCCAGCGGTCCTCCACCAGCCGGAGGTCCGCCGGGACGGTCACCTTGAGGTTGTCCGGGTCGCCCGGAAAGACGGCCACCGGCCAGCCCAACGCCTCCAGGAGGGCGGCATCGTCGGTAAAGGTCTCCTCCGCCTGGGCGTAGCGCTGATAGGCCTGTCGAATGAGAAAGAGTCGAAAGACCTGGGGCGTCTGGATGGCCCGCAGTTCCTGGCGGGGCAGGGTGCGGCGGACCACCCCCTGGCGCACCAGTTTGATCGTGTCGGCCACGGGGATGCCGGGAACCGCCGCGCCGGTAGGGACGGCCGCCTCCAGGCCCCGCAGGATAAGCGCCTCACCGATCTGGGGGCGGGCGCCATCGTGAATCAGCACCCAGCCGTCCCCGGAGGTCTGCTCCAGGCCCAGGCGGACCGAGTCCTGCCGTCGCTCTCCTCCCGAACAGATATGCACATAGGAAGGCCAGCCCCTCTGAACCGCTAGCGACCATCCCGCCTCAACCCGCCCCCGGTGCAATACCAGCACCACCCGATCCACAGAGGAAACCCGTAGCAACCGCTCCACCGTGTGGGCGATCAGGGGAACTCCGGCCAGCGGGGCAAAGATCTTGTCCTGCCCTTCCATCCGAGAACTCTGGCCGGCCGCCACGATCAGCGCCCAGACGGGCTCCTCTCGGAACACGGCCTATCGCTCCCGGTCACCGTCCGGGACGGAGGGGAGCAACAGATGGGCAAAGGCAATGCGGCCGGCCGTCGTCGGCAAAAGACGCGTCACCGTCACCGTTACCCGCTGACCGATCAGGTCCTTGCCATCTTCCACGACCACCATCGTCCCATCATCCAGATACCCCACCCCCTGCCCGTACTCTTTGCCCTCATGCACCAGGGCAACGGTCAACGACTCCCCTGGCAGGACAACCGGCCTCACAGAACGAGCCAGGTCGTGAAGGTTCAATACAACAACCCCCTGCAGTTCGGCCACCCGGTTCAGGTTGTAGTCGGTAGTCAGGATGGGGCAGCGTTGAATGCGGGCCAGTTGGACCAGTTTGCCGTCCACGTCGGCAACATCCTCCACATCCAGGTCCGAGATGCGCACCGGGACCCACGCCTCCTTCTGGAGGCGATTGAGCACATCCAACCCCCGACGGCCCCGCCCCCGCCGAAGGGGGTCATCCGAGTCGGCAATCCGTTGCAGTTCCCGCAGGACAAAGCGGGGGATAATCAGGGGGGCCGAGACAAAACCGGTCTGGACCAGGTCGGCGATGCGCCCATCAATGATCGCGCTGGAATCAACCAGGATTCCAATGGGAGCCGCGATCATCCCACCCTCCCCTCCACGGCGGCCGAACAAGAGGCTGTAGATCTCGGTCTTGCGCACCAGGGCGGTCGAGGCTCCGACGTAACTCAAGAGCACACTGAGGACAAAGGGGAGCAACTGCCCCAACGAACTGGGCAACATCGAAAGGGGCAGGGAGAGCAGGGCCGAGATGATCAGGCCGATAATCAGACCCAGGACGGCGGCGATAATATCCTCGATCGCCACAGAGCGGATCTTTCTGCGAAGCATCTGCATCGGGGCAATGGTAATGTAGGGGGTGAGCAACAGTCCCAAGCCGGCGCCGGCCAGGGTCAGTGTGGCCACATAACGCCACGCTTCCGGGTCAAGGCGGGCAGTTCCCGCAATTCCCAGCACCCCCAGGGCAATCCACAGCCCCAGCGCGCCGAAAAGGAACATACCCAGGATACGCACCCAAAAGGTTCCGCTCATTCACTCGTCTCCCAAGCGGCGCGACTTTGCCGGCCCCGCTCGTGTGGTTGCCTGAACTATCATAACACAGGCGTGCGGAGATGTCAACGCGGAGGGAGGTGTTGCCACGGCGATACCAAAGTCGCGTCGGTGTGGCATGAATGGCCAGGGCCCGGCTGCAGGCACGTGACGCGCGCGTGCGATGGTGCCTTGTCGGGCCGGCTCTACGCGGCACGGGCGCCGAGGCCGGCCCCCCCCGGCAGAGGCCAATGACTTTATGGCCGTGGAGGTGTTGGGATAGCAAGTCACCGCCGCCTCTATGACGTCATCTTGACAAGCCGCTCCTGCTGCAGGTTTTCTCCCAAAAGTGGCGAAAACCCGGCCTTGTTGCGGTTGGGACACGGCATGCCCATGCCATGTCCCAACACGGCATGCCGTGTCCCAACACCGGCCGGCCCCGGCCGGTATACGCCCGTGGCCGCACCACGGAATCCACCCGAGGGATCATGGGGCACTCGCGATCGGCCCGGCCAGGTCCAACAACGAAGCATGGGCAAACTTTGAAACAAGTCGCCAAGGACGCAGAAACTGCAGCGCCCGCAACCGCTACGGCCGGACCAGCCGCAAGGGAACCGGAACGAAGGTCAGCACGAAAAGGAGCAGCATGCCCAAGGCCAGCACGACCTGCCACGGTTTGAGCCGGGTAATGTCGTCCAGGGGGGGCACATCCCGCCAGCCCATAAAAAAGATCAGGCCGGCCCAGATGAACCAGAGGACGGTTTCCCCAATCCCTTGAAAGGTTCCCCACAGCCCCAACACCACCAGAAAAGCGATCACCGCGTTCGTCAGGTAGCGGGCACGCCGGCCCAGGAGGGCGTAGGCCACATGGCCGCCGTCCAGTTGGCCGGCCGGGAGGAGGTTCAGGCCCGTCACCAGGAGGCCGGCCCAGCCGGCAAAGGCCAGCGGCGTTAGGAGCACATCCTCGCCAGCCCCGTAAGGGCAACCCAGCAAAAACTGGCGAACCAGTTCCAGGAAGGGTCGGACCGCGCCAGGGTTGCAGTCGGGAACGAAGCGACCGAACAGGGCCGCCTTGAGCAGGGCGTAGAGGATCGAGTTCCCCTCCAGGAGGTAGCCGGCCCCCGCCGGGTCGGTGACGACCGGCCTGGGCGGGGCCGAGGCGATCAACCCAACGATGAGCACAGGCAGGGCCACAACCAGGCCGGCCAGGGGGCCGGCCACCCCCACCGCCAGGAGGTGCCGTTTGTTCCGCGGTGGGGCCTTCATCTGGATGACCGCCCCCATCGTTCCCAGGGGATTGATCGGCATAGGGATAAAGTAGGGCAGCGTTACCGGCACTCCCAGCCGCCGGGCGACGACATAGTGCCCCATCTCGTGGGCCAGGAGAATGGCGAGCAGGGCCAGGGCAAAGAGGAGCCCCTGCGTCAGGTTGTAGGCGGTGCTGCGCTCCGGGTCCCAGTTCCCCCAAATGCCCATCAAGAGGACCGAGAGCACGGTCAGGGCGAAGAGGATGCCCGCCACAAGCAGACGAGGCCTCTCGGCAGGCAGACGGCCCGGCATCACCACGATGACCTGGCGCCCCTTTTCTTCCCGAAAGAGGGGCGTATAGCCCAGGGCGGACAGCCGGGAGTAGGCCCGCCCATAGGCCTCGGCCGGGTCTATGAGAAAATGCCCGTACAGGCGCACCGCCCCACGCACCTGAGGGTCGAACAGGACCGTTTCCACCGAAAAGAGGTCGGCCACGGCCATACGCAAGGCCCCCTGCGGGTCAAACGGTTCTGGGTTAATCTCGAACAATCGCTTCCTCCTGACCTGTTTCAAGGCCCCTCAACCGAGGGGACACGATAGATCTGCACGCCGGCCGACTCAAAGACCAGCGTGCAAAAGCGGGCCAGGGCCTCCCGGCTCTCGGCCGAGACGCCGGCCTCCAGGCTCCCCAGGACGATATAGTCCACATCGTACTGCTGCAGCAGTTGACGGGCCTCGGCCGGGTTGGTCGTCTGGTAGATGCGCTCCACGACGTCGCGGCGCGGGGCGATCTCGGCCAACGCCTGGGGGTCCCCACCCCGCCACTGCAGTTCGTGGCCGTCCCACCCCAAGAGGGTCGGCAGCCCGGTCGCGGCGGAGATGCGGCCATGGTAGCCCCACTCCGGCCCGACCGCCTCCAGCACCACCGCGCCCGCCTCGGCATTCTCCCAGAGCCAGCGCACCGCGGCGTAATCGCCGGGATAGGTCTTGGCCATGTAGGCCAGGCCGTCCAGGGTCCACTCCCGCTCCTGGGGAAGGGTCCGTCGAAGGGCCTGCACCGGATAGACCAGCGCACCGAGCAGCAGGAGCACCAGCGGCACGGCCCAGATCGTCCAGGCCAGCGGCCGGCGCAGGTAGGCCCGGCCGGCCTGGCCAATGCTCCAGGCGCCGACGATCGCTAAAAGGAGCCAGGCCTGGTAGTAGAACTTGAAGATGGTGTTCATGCGGCTCTCAAAGACGTCGCGGATATAGACCAGTTCACAGCCCAGGAGCAGGAGCAGGGCCAAAAGCAACATCAGCAGGGCCATCGCCTCGGCCGGCCGGCTCTGCCCCAGCAGGCGCCACCCCAACCAGAGGAAGGGCAGCAGCAGGAGCAGCGGAAAGCGCAACAGCACCGCCAGAAGCACCACCACCCCGAACCCGACCCACTCCCCTGGGGAGACCTTCCCCTGCCGGACCCGCTGCGCAACCGGCCAGGTCAGGGCCGGATAGAGGAACAGCCCCAAGATGACCAGGAGGGTGTGCAGCGAGGTCTTGTCCCAGAGGACCGGCCCGACCGTCTGAAACAGTTTCGAAACCAGGGGCAAGCGGGCCACCACCCCCAACAGGGGGAGGTCAAGCAGTTCGGCGGGAATCGGCTTGCTCCCAACCAGGGAGCGGAAGGTCAGGAAAAAGGGCAGATAGAGGACAAGACACATGCCCAGGAGGATGCCCAGGTCCCGGAAGAGCACCCTGCGCTCCGCACGGTCCCTGGGGTTGCCTTCCCGAGACCATCGCCAGACCCAGGCCGCCCCGTAGAGCAGGAGATAGGTCGGCAGGTCCCAACTGTTCATCATATAGAGGCCACCCAGGACGACGGCGTTCAACGCCAGGAAGAACCACCCCCGGCGTCCTGGCGCGAGGGCGGCCAGCCCCCGCTCTGGAGCCAGGACGATGTTCAACGCCAGGGCCACTGCCAGCAGGGTCAGGGGGATGGCCATCACATGGGGATGCATATCGCCCAGATAGAAACTGAAAAAGGGAAACTCGGTAATCGTGTAGGAGCGGCGCACCTCCTCGGGGCGGGCCAGGCTGCGCCAGCGCAGCAGGGCCTGGCCGAGCATACCCTCGGCCCGAAACCGCTCGACCGCCTCCCAGGAGGGACGCTCGTCCCAGAGGACCCGCGAGGGCCACCACCAGTCAAAGTCGCGGTTCTGGCGGTCGGGGGTGGGGCGGATGGCATCGAACTGGCCGCCAAAGTCGTTGCCGGCGATATAGACCGTATGGCCCAGGGGGATCGAGCCGTCCCCGGCCGGACGCGCCGTCAGGGCCGTCCACAGTTCGCCGGCGTCCAGCGGGGCGATCTGGTTGCTGCCGGTGAGCACCTGCAACGCCCCCACCTGATTGCCCGCCCCGACCAAAAAGATCGCCGCCAGTGCCCCGCTGAGGAGGGCCCGCCTTTGCTCCTCAGGGGCCACGGCCATGGCCAGGTTGTAGGCCAGGCTAAAGGCCCCACCGGCGGCCAGGGCAAAGAGGAGGGCCAGGTTCAGGTTGAAGGTGATGCTCGAAGGGAGGCCCACGAGCAGCGTCAGCGAGGCGGCCAGAAAGTAGCCCAGGTAGTAATAGTTGATGCTGTACCCGGCCAGCCAGGGGTCACGGGGCGGCAGGGTTGGGCTGCGGATGATGCCGTTCATCAGGGCAAAGTCCATCGGTTGCTCGGTGTGGCTGATGGCCGGCCCACCCCAGTCGGCATAGATGCGCAGGATCGCCCCCACAAAGAGGGCCAGGGCAAAGAGGAGTTCGTAGGTCAGCACGAGCCGCCATCTTTCCCGAAAGAAGGCCAGGATGGTGCGGTCTCGCCACAGAAGGAAACCGGAGAGAACCGCCAGCAGCAGCAGACAAAAGAGGAGCAAGGCCCGGCCAAAGGTGGCCAACTGCCACATCCCCAGCGTCCAGGCCAGAAAGGCCGGCAGGAGCACCCCAACAAAGCGGGCAAAGGGGTAGCCCCGGTCGGGCAGGTTCCGCAAAAGGGACATCGTCAGGGGCAGGGCCAGGAGGGACAGAATCGTGAGCAAGGCCCACCAGGGAAGCAGAAGGAGCATCAGGCCCTCCTCCTGGTTCGACAACGGTCTGGCGCAAGGGGACTCACCGTTCCGCCTCCTCGTCCCACAGGTCAAGCAAGCGCTGGTACTGCGGCGGATAAGAGGCCGTGTAGCGGGAGAATTGCGGGATGGGGTAGCGAATCCCGCCCCGGTGGGTGCCGGCCAACCCCTCCAGGAGGGCCAGCAGATGCTCCGCCGGCAGGGAAAAGGCCATTTCGTGGTCCTGCGTCTGGCCAAAGATGCGGTCACCGGAGCAGGGTAGGATGACCTGCGGCCGGCCGCTCTGCAGGGTGCCCGGGATGATGTCGGCACAGACCAGCCGGCCGGCGAAGGAGGAGGTCAGCCGCCCCCCCCCATGCCAGAGGGCGGCGGTGACCAGGCGCATCACCTGGGCCGGGTTGCCGTAGATCAGGACCAGGTCAGGCGCAAAGCGGGCCCGGGCCAGCGGGCCCACCAGGAAGGTCTCGTACTCGCCATAGGGCAGGCGCGGGGTGACCGCCTCGCTGCGTGCTCCCGCCTCGGCGGTGGCCGTGTACATGCCGGCGCAGGTGTGCCCCTCCAGCATGTAGGGGAGGGGCGGCTCCAGGCCCAGGACGGCGATTCCCGGCGGGCAACCGAGGTCCGCCCGGCCGGCGGCCAGCGTCCAACCGTAGCGGCGGGCAGTGTCCCAGACCTGGCAGGTGGCCATACGCACCCCCAGGTCCTCCAGCGGCCGGCGGGTCCGCTCCGGCAGGGGCTCGCCGGCGCGGAGCATCTTCAGGGCCAGCGGAAAGGTCTGCAGCCGGAGGGCGCGTTCCAGTTCAGCCGCTTGTTCCGCGAGATCCATCGGCACCTCCTGCGTTCAGGTTGGGCCCATTATACCCCAAGCGGCGGCCGGGGGCAAGATGAAGGACGAGAACCCTGTCCCCACTCATCCGCCGGAGAGCCGGAAAGGTCGATAGCAAACTGTAACCTGTTTCCACTTGACAAGGGGACCTTCTTGTGGTATACTGACCCGTGCATTTGAGCGGTCCTTCCTGATTCTCCAGGAAAAGGCAGGCGGGGGATTTTTGTCCTGCTTCCGCTCAGACCCGCAAGGACTACTATATGTAGTGGTTTTTATGGCGCAGAACCACTATATGTTGTGTTTTAAGGAAAAGGGGTGAACCCATCGCTTCAACGGGGGCTGGTGAACCGTTTATGACAAGGCCGGCAGGCATCGGGGGGTTTGCTGTTTTGCAGTCCTAAAAAATTGTTCACACATTGCCAACAAACTGTCTGCTAACAGCAGGGGATTTTCCCGTTGCCTCCCGACACCGGCCCCATCATAGGGACTTTGGAACGTTGGGCTTTTGACGCATGGAAAGCGAGGGGGCGATGCCGCTCCGGTATGTCATCAAGCGGGATGGAACCCGTGTTCCCTTTGAACGAGAACGGATCGCCCGGGCCGTCTATGCCGCCGCCCGGGCCGTGGGCAACGGCGAGAGCCGCCCCTGGGCCGAGACGATCTCCTGGGCCGTCACCGGCATCCTGGAGGAACGTTTCGGCCGCCGCGACCACCCCCCCCACGTCGAGGAGATTCAGGACGTCGTCGAGGAGGTCTTGATTAAATCGGGCAAACCGCAGATCGCCAAGGCCTACATCCTCTACCGGCAGAAACGGGCCGAGGCCCGCCAGACCCAACAGATGCTCCTCGACACCGAGAAACTGGTGGACGACTATCTCCAGCGGCTGGACTGGCGGGTCAATGAGAACAGCAACATGAACTACTCCCTCCAGGGACTCAACTTTTACCTGGCCTCCTCGATCGCCGCCCGCTACTGGCTGAACAAGATCTACCCGCCCGAGGTGCAGCGGGCGCATATCGAAGGGGACCTGCACATCCACGACCTGGGGATGTTGAGCGGCTATACGTACTATGGCCAGGAAGTGGTTGTGGTCAAGGACCGGACAGGCATCAAACTGACCTCCTTCGAGGCGTTGTATGCTGATTGCCCAGAGCCGGAGAAACCCCTGAGCGAGCAGGATGGGGCCTGGGTCAAGTACCCGCGAAATTGCTTTGTCCTGGATCGAGATGGCTGGACGCGAGTACTCCGCCTTGTGCGCAAGCGCAAGGACCGGCCGATGCACTGGATCAGGAACCGAGGGGGGCGCAGTGTTATCGTCACCGACAACCATCCGCTGATCACCAGGGAAGGGGAAAAGGTCGCCGCCGAAACAGGCCCGCAAGATGCCCTCTATACGGTGGACCTGAACCGTCTCTTGGCCGGGGAGATTTTTTCCGAGACGGAGGTGGACCTGCTTGCCGCGCTGCGGCAGGCCGGCGTCACCCGCTTTGGCCATGACCAGGTGTGCTTTAACGGCATACCTATCGCCGACCTGGACACCCTCCCGACAGAGGAGGGCATCGTTCACACCTCTACCCAGAGCATGCCCCGCCGGGTCCCCCTGACGGAAGAGTTTGGCCACTTGGTCGGGTTCGTCCTGGCCGAGGGCTCCCTCTCCCACGACGAGGACGCGCCGCGGACGATCGGTGTGACGCAGGAGGCCGCCATCCTACACCAAATCAACCGGCCGTTGATTGCACCGGGAACACCCGGCTGTGTCACCCGCCGTCCCGATAGGGAGGGGGACGCTCTCCAGGTCAGGAACGCTTTTCTGCGCTTTCTCTTTGAGCATGTCTTTGACATCCGGCCGGGCGCGCACCACAAGTCGCTGCCGGTGCACATCCTGCAGTACAACCAGGAGTTTGTCCGGGGTCTTTTGGCCGGGATTATGGATGGCGACGGCTCGGTCCAGGACGGTGAGTTGGTTGTCCGCAGCTCCTCCCGCACCCTGTTGGAACAGATGGCCTGTGTGCTTTCCCTGCTGGGGGCCACACCCCGCGATCGGAATGTCGAGGGCGTCGAGGACCGTCGGGTCTATCGGGGTCGGGAGGGCGTCCGGCGATTTCCCCTGTATGTGCTCGCCTTCCACAAGACAGCAGACCTGACGCTGCCCTCCTCCAGGTTCCAAGCCGTGGACCTTTCCTCCCAGGTCTGGCAGGACGAATCGCGCGACGCCTGGCACACCGTGCTGAACAACGAACCCATCGAGATTCCGGACGACGAAATCTATGACCTCACCACCGAGAGCGGCACCCTGGTGGTCAACGGGATGTGGAACCACAACTGTACCGGCTGGGACCTGCAGGACCTGCTCATCACCGGCTTTGGCGGGGTGCCGGCCAAGATCGAGAGCAAGCCGCCCCGCCATCTGCGCACCGCCCTGGGCCAACTGGTCAACTTTTTCTACACCCTGCAGGGCGAGATCGCCGGGGCAGTGGCCGTCTCCAACTTTGACACCCTCCTGGCCCCCTTCATTCGCTATGACGGGCTGGACGAGCGCGGCATCAAGCAGGCAGTGCAGGAGTTTGTCTTTAACATCAACGTCCCGACCCGTGTGGGGTTCCAGAGCCTGGTGTGGGATGAGTTGGTCGTCATCCGGCGCAGCGGTCGCATCGGGGTCACCGAGATCGGCCGGCTGGTGGACGAGCAGTTTGAGCGCAACCGGCAGCGTGTGCTGAGCCAGGGGAACGACAGTTACGCGGTGGCCAATGCCGAGGACATCCAGGCGCTGGCCTTTGACCGCAACGGGCGGGCGGTCTGGGCGCCGGTCAAGGCGTTTGTGCGCCACCGGGTGCCGGATGGGGCGACTTTTCTGCGCGTGCGCACCGGCCGGGGGACGGCCCAGGTGTCCCCGGCTCACTCCCTCTTTGCCTTCGAGACCCTGGATGGCCGGCCGACCATCCGACCGATGACGGCCCAGAAGGTCGAGGTTGCGCCCGAAAACGCCCAGGTTACCCCGACCAACCACGTTGTCGCACTCCGCCGGGTTCCGAATGGGGGCACGCGGGAGCAACTTGATCTGGCCGAACTGATAGACGCCGTTCCTCAGGTCGCCGAGCAGGTGCGGGTTCGCCTTCCCGACGAGGCCGCACGGCGATTGCGAGAACGGGCGCGCGAGCATTGCGGCGGGATGCCCCCCTTCTACCCGGAGTATGGGAGCAAGGACAGGGACCGCCACCGGCGGCGGTCTGACCCGGAGAAGGGCACCCTGCCCTACCCCGTCTGGCGGGCCTTTGGCGATGAAGCGGAGGCTGAGTTCTCCCTGCAAAATGGCGACCTGTGGTATTCCCGAACCTGGGACGGGGAAGAGCTACGCGAATTCATCCGTCTGTTGGCCTGGTACATCGGCGAGGGGCACAACGACGTCCCCAACGGGTTGTTCGGCCAAGTGCAGGGGGACGATCAGGAGGAAAATGACCGGTCACCGAGCGCACCGGCCGCATCAGGACACCCCGAAGAGATGCAGGGGTATTCTTCGCAAGGACATCCCACCGGCGCCGCGTTGCGGATGGCCGGCAAGGGGTTACCGGCGGCGCTGATCGGCCATCTGGGGGGAACCTACAGCACGAACAAGGTCATCCCCTGGTTTGTCTATGACCTCTCCCCCGCTTTGCAGGAGACCTTTCTCGTCTCCCTCTGGCGGAGGGATGCTGCCGAGTCCACTGCCTATTTCGACTATACCACCACATCTCGGAAACTGAGCCTGGGCCTGAGCCTACTGCTGGCAATGAACGGCTACGAGTTCAGTGTGTACGAAGTTTCGCCTGACCGCGAAACCGGGAACGACCAATACATCCTGCGGGTGTATCAGGATAAAAAAGCGGGGGAACGGTACGCCGTGGAAGACCTGCTGGCACGGGTTTGTTTGCACCGGGAGGCTTTTTCTTACTCGGGAGAATATGAGTACGACCTCAGCGTTGACCTGGAGATGGAGAATTTTGCCGGAGGCAGTGGGCTGCTCTGCTTTCACAACACCCCCTTTACCAACATCACCATGGACCTGACCCCACCCTCCACCCTGCGTGACCAGGCCGTGATCATCGGCGGGGAACTGAAAGAGGCCACCTACGGCGAGTTTCAGCGCGAGATGGACCTGCTCAACCGCGCCTTTGCCGAGATTATGCTGGAGGGGGACGCGAAAGGGCGCGTTCACACATTTCCCATCCCCACCTATAACGTCACCTCCGATTTCGACTGGGAAAACCCCGCCCTGGAGCCGGTCTGGCGGATGACCGCCCGCTACGGCATCCCCTATTGGGCCAACTTTATCAACAGCAATATAAAGCCAGAGGATGCACGAAGTATGTGCTGCCGGCTTCGACTGGACAACCGCGAACTCCGCCGGCGGTTGGGCGGGCTCTTTGCCGCTGCTCCGCTGACCGGCTCGGTGGGGGTGGTGACGATCAACATGCCCCGCCTGACCTTCCTCTCGGAAAGCGAGGCCGAGTTCCGGGAACGGCTGGAGCGGTTGATGGAGATCGCCCGCACCAGCCTGGAGATCAAGCGCAAGGTGTTAGAGCAGTTGACCGAACGACGGCTCTACCCCTACTGCCGCTTTTACCTGCGGGGAATCAAGCAGCAGACAGGGGCCTACTGGAGCAACCACTTTTCCACAATCGGCCTGATCGGCATGCACGAGGCCTGCCTGAACCTGCTCGGGGTGGGAATTGAGCACCCCGAGGGGAAGGCGTTCGCCATCCGCACCCTGCGCTTTATGCTGGAGGTGCTGGCCCGCTTCCAGGAGGAGACGGGCAACCTCTACAACCTGGAGGCCACGCCGGCCGAAGGCGCCTCCTTCCGCCTGGCCCGCGCCGACCGTCAGCGATTTCCCCGCATCCTCACCTCCGGCACGGGGACGGCCCCCTATTACACCAACAGCACGCACCTGGCCGTTTCCTACAGCGACGACCTTTTTGAGGTCCTGGAACACCAGGATGACCTGCAGACCCTCTACACCGGCGGAACGGTCGTGCATATCTTTTTGGGTGAGGAACTGCACGACTGGCAGCAGGCTCGCCGATTGGTCCGCCGGGTGGCGGAGAACTTTCACCTGCCCTACTTTACCCTCACGCCGACCTTCAGCGTCTGCCCGGTGCACGGCTATATCTCGGGCAAGCATGAGTACTGCCCCTATGAGCACACCGAGGAGGAACTGGCCCGATTCGGAAGCCCCGTTCTGCTGCAGGGGCCTTCCTGCGACTGTGAGTAAGAGCCGAAAACCACCGTGGGACGGGCTTTCCGGCCCGCCCGGACGGACTGAAAAGGCCGTCCTACGGGTTTTCGGATAGGTTCTAAGGAGGAACCGATGGAAACAGAACCGCGAAAGGAACAATCGCCAAAACGCCGGGTGCCCTGCGAGGTGTACAGCCGCATCGTCGGCTACATCCGACCGGTGCAGAACTGGCACCAGGGCAAGCAGCAGGAGTTCAAGGAGCGCAAGACCTTCCGCCTGCCCGACGAGGTCGTTGTTGAGGAGTAGTGGCTCGTGGGGCACCGTACAGGATACATCCTGTGCTACAGGGTGGGCGCAGCCCGGGACCTCCTGGGCCACGGCAGGCAAGCCAACGATGCGCTTCAAAGGCTGGATTCGCACCTCCCTCATTGACTACCCCGAGCGGATCGCCACGGTCCTCTTTGTAGGTGGGTGCAACATGCGCTGCCCGGCCTGCCACAACGCCGACCTGGTGTTGCACCCCGAAGCCCTACCCGACATCCCCGAGGAGGAGGTCTCTGCCTGGCTGGAGCGACGGGCCCGCTTGATTGACGGGGTCGTGCTGACCGGCGGCGAGCCGACGATCGCCCCCGACCTGCTTCCCTTCCTACGGCGGTTGCGGACACGCTTTTCCCTGGCGGTAAAACTGGACACAAACGGCTACCGCCCGGAGGTGCTGGCAGCGGTGCTGGAGGAAGGGCTGGTAGCGTATGTGGCCATGGACCTAAAGGCCCCGCCGGAAAAGTATGGACGGCTGAGCGGCCGGCCGGCCCTGGACCTGGCCCGGATCGAGCAGAGCGTCCGCCTCCTGGAGGCCTCCTCCATAGCCCACGAGTTCCGCACCACCGTCGTCCCCACCATGCTGGATGAGGCGGATGTCGAGGCGATCGCCCGCTGGCTGGTGCGGTTGTGCGGCGGCCCGCCCCAAGCCCCCTACATCCTGCAGCCGTTCCGACCGCTCCACACCCTGGACCCGCAGATGGGGGCCCTCTCGCCCTACCCGCAGGAGCGGTTGCAGGGGATGGTTGCCGGGGCCGGCCGACACCTGGAGCGGGCCTGGGCCCGCTTGGGGGTGTAGCCGTGACCGCAGAGCCGTTCCGCATCCGGCCGGCCCGACCGGAGGACGCCCCCGCGATCGCCGCCCTCAGCGGGCAACTGGGCTACCCGGCCTCCCCGACCCAGATGCGGCAGCGGCTTGAGGACCTGTTGCCTCGGACCGACCACGCCCTCTTGGTCGCCGAGACGGCCGGCGGGGAGGTGGTCGGCTGGGTGCACCTGCACCTCCTCCGCACGGTCGTGGCGGACCCGTGGGTGGAGGTGGGCGGCCTGGTGGTGGACCGAGCTCACCGGCGGCAGGGAATCGGCCGGCGGTTGATGGGGCAGGCCGAGACCTGGGCGCGGGAGCAGAACTGCACAACGGTCTCTTTGCGCTCGAACGTCATCCGCAAGGAGGCGCACCGCTTTTACGAGCGCTTGGGCTACCGCCTGGTCAA
>FWWM01008157.1_pt1 | contig 20370 bp, 19 predicted proteins | sample 2228351 | NCBI WGS metagenome assembly FWWM01 (sample SAMEA103939774, study PRJEB20133) | metagenome
TTTCTAATGTGGACTGTCTGATTTTATAGCCAATTTTTTCGTTTTCAATGTTAAGTTTCACTCTTATACCGTTTGCTATAAGTTTTTCATATACTTCTTTAGTATATTCAGTATGTTTTTCTGAAATTGACATCACTTCTACCTGTATTGGTGAGAGCCATAGTGGGAAAGCACCAGTATAATTTTCAATAAGAACTCCCATAAACCTCTCCAACGAACCCATCAATGCTCTATGAATCATTATAGGTCTGTGCTCTTTTCCATACTTGCCTCTATATGTAAGATCAAATCTTTCAGGTATGTTAAAATCAACCTGAATTGTGCTACACTGCCAAGCTCTATTCAAAACATCCTTTATTTTTATATCAATCTTTGGACCGTAAAAAACACCCTCTCCTGGGTCTATCAGATATGGCAAATTTCTTACTTTTAAGGCTTGCTCAAGCGCAGATGTAGCCCTTTCCCAATTCTCAAGAGAGCCTACGTATTTTTCTGGTCTTGTTGAAATATAGATTTCATAGTTATCAAAACCGAAAGTTGAAAGAATAAACACGGTAAAATCAAGAACTTTTTGAATCTCCTCCTCTAGTTGCTCCTCTGTGCAAAATATGTGAGCATCATCCTGTGTAAAGCCTCTTACTCTTAAGAGTCCATGTAACACACCTGAGCGTTCATATCTGTAAACCGTTCCAAGCTCAGCAAATCTTAATGGTAATTCTCTATAACTGCGAAGTTCGGATTTATATACCTGGATGTGAAATGGGCAATTCATAGGCTTTAGTTGATAGGCAACTTCATCTATTTGCATTGGAGAAAACATGTTTTCCCTATAAAAATCAAGATGACCGCTCTTTGCCCACAGATCAAGCTTGGCTATATGAGGTGTATACAGAAGTTGATAACCTGCCTTTATATGCTCCTCTTTCCAGAAATCCTCTATTACTTTTCTAATGATTGCTCCTTTAGGAAGCCATATTATTAGTCCTGGACCAATTTCATCGTTTATTTCAAACAACCTAAGCTGTTTACCTAATCTTCTGTGGTCTCTCTTTCTTACTTCCTCAAGAAATTTAAGATAAGCATCAAGCTCATCTTTAGTAGGAAAAGCAGTTCCGTATATTCTTTGGAGCATTTTATTTTTCTCATCACCCTTCCAGTAAGCTCCAGCAACGCTTAAAAGTTTGAATGCTTTTACCATTCCTGTATGAGGAAGATGAGGACCTCTACATAAATCTATAAATCCGCCTTCTTCATATATTGATACTGTATCATCTTCTATTTCATTAATAATTTCCACCTTATATGTCTCTCCAAGTGATTCAAAAAGTTTTAATGCCTCCGATTTAGGAATTTCTTTTCTGACAAAAGCTTTCCTCTCTTTTATAATCTCCTTCATTTTTTTCTCAATCTTTTGTAAATCCTCTTCAGTGAATGGTTCATCCTTGTCAAAGTCATAATAAAAACCATCTTCAATTGCAGGTCCTATTGTAACCTTTACCTCAGGAAACAATTCTTTTACTGCATGAGCCATTATATGGGCTGTGCTATGCCTCAATATTTCAAGACCTTCTTTGCTATTTAAGCTGACTATTTCTATCACATCATCTGCCGTTAATGAGGGTAGATAAGAAAGGTCTCTCAAGACCCCATTTGATTTGATTGCTATAGCTTGCGTTTCTTTGAGAATGTTATTTAATTTTTCGGGCGTGATTTCTATAATTTGATTTTCTTTCTTTAGTTTAATATTGTTCCTCCTCAAATAACTTATTGATAACTATATTAACTCAAAATTAGTGTCATAATCAACCAAAATCTAAAAAATCTGCAAAACACTGAAGGGCTAATAGAATGATTAATTTTAGTGCATTTACAAAAAATATGGATACAAATCCAAAATTGTCCTAACTACTTGAAAAATAGCTATTGTTATCATTGAAAACATCATTATTGCGTGACAATCTTACCTTTAAAGCCTTGTTAAGAGAAATCTTTCTAAAATTGCACACTATTGCTTATAAAAGAGGATTTATAGTGCATAGTGGCTATCTCTTTTTTCACTTACTGTGTTCACTTGACATAATTATAATAAATTAGGATAAAATTCAAAGGATTTGTAAAATAATCAGCAATAAATAAAATTAGGAGGACAAAATGACGAAAGCTGATCTTGTTAACTACATCTTTGAGCGAGTTGGTTTACCAAAAACAGAGATACAAAAAATTGTGGAAATAGTTTTTGACACAATAAAGGAGTCTTTAGTACAAGGAGAAAATGTTAAAATTACAGGTTTTGGATTATTTAATGTAAGAATGAAGGGAAAAAGAATTGGCAGAAATCCAAAAACAATGGAGACAGTGGAAATAACACCAAGAAAAGTTGTAACATTTAAACCAAGTGAGCAGTTAAAAGAGATTATTCAAAAGAAAACTTGATAAAATAAAATGCAAAAGCCTCTTCAATCAAAATTACCTTCTAAAATTTTCTACAAAATTGGAGAGGCGAGTAAATTAGCCGGGGTTGAACCCTCTGTTTTAAGATACTGGGAAACAGAAATTCCTCTGTTAAAACCTAAAAAAACTAAAACAGGACAGAGGTTATACACACAAGAGGATATTGAATTAATCTTAATCATAAAGAAGATGTTATACGAAGAAGGATATACAATTGACGGAGTCAGAAGAAAGTTGAGTAAAATTTCAAAAATCTCAACCAATAGTGGTCAAATTTTGGATAAAGAGGATATAATAGAAAAAATAAAGCTGAGACTAAAAAAAATTTTACAGATGTTATCTTGAATCGGGGCGTAGCGCAGCCTGGTTAGCGCACTCGCTTGGGGTGCGAGTGGTCGGCCGTTCAAATCGGCTCGCCCCGATTTTTAATTAATTTTATTTTTTAAGGAGGGATTGCTCAAAGATATGCAGGAAACACCGCTTGGAGAACTGATTCAACAAAGAATTAAAAAATTACAGGCATTAAGAAACATTGGAATTGAACCTTATGATGGCAAATTCCAACCAAAACATCTTACTGATGAAATCATTAAAGATTACGGTCATATTGATAAAGAACAACTTGAAAGTCAAACCATAAATGCCTCTGTTGCAGGAAGAATAATACTTTTTAGAGATTTTGGAAAAGCTGCTTTTGCCCATATTCAGGATTCAAAGGGAAAAATTCAGATATATCTTAGAAAAGATATCTTGGGAGAGAAGTTTCAGCTCGTAAAACAACTTGATATAGGCGACATTATAGGAGTTGAAGGAAAGCTTTTTAGAACAAAAACAAATGAGCTGACAGTTGAAGTTCACAACTTTGAATTTTTAAGCAAATCATTGAGACCTTTGCCTGAGAAATGGCATGGATTGAAAGATATTGAAGCAAGATACAGGCAAAGATATGTTGACCTGATTGTAAATCCCTCAGTCAAAGATACATTTGTAAAGCGCCAGCAGATTATCAAATACCTAAGAGAGTTTCTTGAAAACGAAGGTTTTCTTGAAGTAGAAACTCCGATGATGCATACAATAGCTGGAGGAGCAAGGGCTAAACCTTTTAAAACATACCATGAGGCCCTTGACATGGAGCTATACCTTAGAATTGCACCAGAGCTTTATTTAAAAAGACTTCTTGTTGGAGGTTTTGAAAGGGTATTTGAAATTGGAAAAAACTTCAGAAACGAGGGAATATCCACAAAGCACAATCCAGAGTTTACTATGATGGAATTTTATGTAGCTTATAAAGACTACAATTGGCTCATGGATTTCACAGAAAAACTTTTATCTTATATAGCAGAAAAGGTATGCGGAACCTTAAAAGTACCATATGGTGAGCATGTTATAGACTTTACGCCACCATTTAAGAGAATCTCAATGTATGATGCATTGAAAGAAAAGGGCGTGTCAGAAGAAATACTAAAAGATGAAAATTTAGCTAAAAAATGGGCAAAAGAAAATGGTATAGAAATACCAGATGGAGCAAGTCTTGCAAAGATACTTGATGAAATATTTAAAGAAATCGTTGAACCAGAACTGATACAACCTACATTTATCATTGACTATCCCGTTGAGTTGTCTCCTCTTGCCAAAAGAAAAAGAGATAATCCAGAATTAGTTGAAAGATTTGAACTTTTTGTTGCAGGAAGGGAACTTGCAAATGCTTTCTCCGAATTAAACGACCCAATTGACCAAAAAGAAAGATTTCTGCGCCAACTTGAAGAAAGACTCAAGGGAGATGAAGAAGTGCCTGAAATGGATGAAGATTTTATAAGAGCCCTTGAAATAGGAATGCCTCCTGCTGCAGGAGAGGGCATTGGAGTAGACAGATTAGTGATGATTCTGACAAATAATCAGTCAATCAGAGATGTAATTCTGTTTCCACTTTTAAGACCAGAACAAAAATGAAGTTACCTCTTTTTATAGCTTTAAGATACTTAAAAAGCAGAAAAAGAGGAACTTTTTTTGGTACTTTTATTTCCATTGCTGGAGTATCTCTCGGAGTAACAGCATTAATAGTTGTTATCTCTGTAATCAGTGGTTTCCATGAAGACCTACAAAAAAAGATTCTTGGAGCTCAAGCCCATGCAGTTGTGCTTAATTATTCAGGAAGTATAGAAAATTATCAAAAGCTGACTGATTATTTATCTAATAAAAAAGAGATAATCTCTGCATCCCCCTTTGTAATGGGACAGGTTCTTGTATCTTCTGGGAAAAGAGCTCATGGTGTGTACTTGAGAGGAATTATTCCAGAATACGATAAAAGGACTACAGAGATCTTTAATCACATTAAATACAAATACGAAAACTATACTGAACTGCCGTGGATTATAATTGGAAAGGAACTTGCTAATCTATTGGGAGTTCTTCCCGGAGACACAATTACCGTAATTTCTCCAATGGGAACAATCGGACCGCTTGGAGTGATTCCAAAGGTCAAAAAATTTATTGTTACAGGTATCTTTGAGATGGGGATGTTTGATTATGATGCAAATCTAACAATTACTGAATTAAAAACTGCTCAGGAATTCTTTGAATATGGAAACAAAGTAACTGGTATCCAGCTTAAGCTTAAGGATGTTTATCAAGCTAACATTTTAAGTCAAGCTTTAACAAAGGAGCTTGGTGGAGCATTTTATGTTAAAGACTGGATGCAGATGAACAGAAATCTTTTTTCAGCTTTAAAACTTGAAAAATTTGCCATGTTTGTTATACTTACTTTAATTGTGCTTGTTGCCTCATTTAACATAGTAAGCATGCTAATGGTGAATGTTACTGAAAAACAGAGAGATATTGCTATACTAAAATCAATGGGAGCAACTGATAGGTTAATAAAATCTATTTTTATGTTTGAGGGTTTTTTAATAGGAGTTATTGGAACAATCATCGGTGTAATTTTGGGGCTTGCATTATGCGAAATCATTAAAACCTATGACATTGTTAAATTGCCTGCAGATGTCTATTATCTTAGCAAATTGCCTGTTAAGGTGAAATTGAAGGATGTATTGTTAATATCAGCATCTGCTTTAATAATAAGTCTTATTTCAACAATTTATCCTGCCCATAGGGCTTCAAAATTAAATCCTGTAGAAATTTTGAGGCATGAGTGATGTTTAAATTTATAAGAAACATAGGTTGCCTGAGTATAGTTCTTCTATCTGTCTTTTTATTTGTTGCTGTATTTTTTGGTGGAGAAAAAATTCGTAATATTGGAGATAAAACCACTGGAATTATCAAAAAAGCTATGCATTATGCTGCTGACAAGGCTGATAATATTCACAAAGGCGTGCTGAAGAAAATTGATGAGTTCGGAAAACCATTCAAAAAAGATGTTGAAAAAGATACTGATAACAAAAAACATTAAAAAAACTTACTCATCAAAGGCTGGAAAAATTGAAGTTTTAAAAGGGATTGACTTTACTGCAACAGAAGGGGATATTATTGCTATTACAGGAGCATCTGGTGTTGGTAAAAGCACATTTCTTCACATTATTGGAACTTTGGAGAAACCTTCTTCAGGAGAAATTGTATATAATTTCAATAATGAGGAGATTCAGCCTTTAAAACTATCTGATGAATCCCTATCCTATTTCCGCAACAAATTTATTGGCTTTGTCTTTCAGTTTCATTATCTTTTACCTGAGTTTAATGTAATTGAAAATGTAATAATGCCAAACTTAATTTCAAAGGAACATAGTGGAGTAAAGAAACATGAATTAAAAGATAAGGCTTATGAGCTTTTAAAAAAATTGGGAATTCATAAAAGAGCATTGCATAGACCCGGAGAGCTTTCCGGAGGAGAACAACAAAGAGTAGCTGTAGCAAGAGCCTTATTTAATTCACCAAAAATTGTTCTTGCTGATGAACCAACTGGCAATCTTGATACCCGCTCAGCAATGGAGCTCTTTGATTTGTTTAGAAAAATAAACGAAGAAAACAATACCACATTCATAATAGTTACTCACAACGAAGCAATTGCTCAGAGATCTAAAAGAAAATTGAGAATGTTAGATGGAATATTATATGACGAGGATAGTATTACCTTTTCTGGTTGAAGCTTCCTTTGCAAGTTCATCTGCAACAGTATTCTCTTCTCTGTAGATATGCAAAATCTGATATTTTTTAAATTGATTTAAAAGTTCTAAAACTCGCATGTATAGTGGAATAAGTTTTTGGTTTCTTACTTTATAAACTCCTTTTAACTGAAGCACAAGTAGTTCACTGTCTGAAAAAATTTCTATTTCAGTAATACCCAACTTTAAAGATTCTTCAAGTCCTCTGATAAGGGCTGTGTATTCGGCAACATTGTTTGTTGTTTTTCCAATATATTCTGAGATTTTTATTTCTTTTCCATTATAAATAATTAAACAACCAATTCCTGCATCTCCAGGATTTCCTCTGGAAGCACCATCACAGAAAAGTTTAGCTGTCATTCAGTTGAAACCTTTTCTTCCTCAATCTTTTCCTTCCGATAAAAAAGAATTCTTCCGCATTGAGGGCAATGATGAATAGATTGATTAAGCTTTATTTCCACGAAAAGTTGTGGTGGAATATGCAAAAAACATCCCTGACATACTGAATTTTTCACTTCAACCACTGCCAATCCTTTATGTTTTTTCATTAATTCTCTGTATTCATCGTAATATTCTTTTGGCAAATCTTTTATTATTTTTCCTCTGCTGTCAAGTAGAGTCTCAATTTTTTGATTAATTAATTTAGTTGTCTCATCAATATCCTTTTTCTGCAATTCAATCTCTTTTTTTCTCTCATCAAATTCTTTTTCCAAATTGCTAATAATTTTCTTAATTTCGTCGTATTCGTAAAGAATAAGAAGGAGGTTTTCTTCTTCTTTTTTTAAATTTTCTTCAACTGTTTCTATTTCGCTGAGCAATGCCTGATATTCTTTGTTAGTTTTTACTTGCGAGGTTTTTTCTTTGAGTTTTTTTATCTTTTCGTGAAAATCTTCAATCTCTCTTTCTTTGTCTTTTTTTCGCTTTTCTAAACTGGTCAGTTTCTTCTTTTCATTTTCAAACTGCTTGTTTAGGTCTTCTATCAATTTGTCAAATCTTTTAATTTCTGATGGTAGAAATTCAAGTTGATGCTTTAAGTGAATTATTTGAGAATCAATTTCTTGTAAGCTGATGAGAGTATTTAAAACCTCCATGACTTTTAAAATATCTCCTTTTTAGGAATGGGCCCACCAGGATTCGAACCTGGGACCAACCGGTTATGAGCCGGTAGCTCTGGCCGCTGAGCTATGGGCCCTTATTTAATGAGTTTCTTTGAATACTATAACCTTAGAAAGGCTTATTAGTCAAGACTCTCTTATAAAATCCCTTAACCACTTTAGTTTAGATAGTCTCCGCAGTTTTTTTAATGCTCTTAATTCAATTTGCCTTATTCTCTCCCGAGAAACGGAGAAAATTTTGCTTACTTCATCAAGACTTTTTGGTTTATCACCGTCCAATCCATATCTTTTTATTAAAATCTCTCGTTCCTTTGGTAATAAAAATTCAAACATTTTATTGATACAACATTTCATGTCTTCATGGACTGTTTCTTCATACGGATTAGGAGAATTGGGATCTTCTATGAATTCTCTTAGTGATGAATCATCTTCTCCGAAAGGTATGTCTAAGGATAAAGGCTCTTTACATATCGCAAAGAGCTCTTCAATTTTTTCAATTGGAATATTAAGTTGCTGCGCAATATGGTTTAAATCTAAATTCCCCTCTAAATTGATATTTTCCCTATAAATTTTATTGATTCTATTTACATTCTCTATTACATGAATAGGAATTCTAATTGTTTTTGAGTGATCAGTTATAGCTCTTGTTATCGACTGTCTTATCCACCATGTGGCATAGGTGCTGAACTTAAATCCTTTCTTATATTCAAATTTATCAACAGCTTTCATCAAGCCTATATTTCCCTCTTGAATCAAATCCTCTAAATTGAGTCCTTTCCCCAAATATCTTTTAGCAATGCTTACAACGAGTTTTAAATTCGCCTCTATCAGTCTGTCTTTTGCCTCTGTATATTCATTGCATATCTGTTTGATGAATTTGAAAATTTTAACAAATTCATCATTTGGCATTCCTGTTGTTGATTGCAAATCAGCTCCATTCTGTATCTGCTCGCTAAATAGACATAGTTCTTCAACAAACATTGATAGAAGTTCATCTTTTAATGGGATGTCAAAAACTTTCTTTAAAACTTCCTTCGGAGTTTTTTTCCTTCGCATAATTTTTTTAACTATTTCTGAGACCATAATAAATTTTTGTTTAATTTCTTCAAGTTCTATATGGTCATCTTCTATTAGTTCAATCGCCTTTTCAGGATTTTTGGAAAAAATTTCACTAAGTTCATGTATCTTTCTTTGAACGAATGGAATCTGAAGAAGTTTTATTATAAGCTCTGTCTTTTTTTGGTCTATGGTTTTGCTGAGAAGCTCTTCTTCTTCTCTTGAGAGAACTGAAAACTTAGCAATGCTTTTGAAATAAGTACTCAGAGTATCATGTTCAATGTATTCATAATCTTTTGTTAACTCATCATTTTCGTCTGTAAAATCAAAAAAATCATCACTCTCTCTCATTGTCTCTTTCCAGTAAAATTTTCTTTTTTCTGATTAGTTCATAGAGTGATTTTTCATCACCTAATTTTGCAGCTTCCTTTATTTTTTTATCAACTGTCTTTATTGAAAGCCTTTTAATACAATCAGTTATATGTTTTTCAAGACTGTTTTCTTCAATCTCAGATATCATAATTAATTTTGATATAAAGCCTTTTTCGTTTTGGTCAAGAAGATTTAAAAATTTATCCAAAGAATACTTACCATCTTCATAGAGCTCTTTTATTTTAAGTATGAGATTTTTTACAAGATTGTTTTCAAAATCCTCAATACTTATAAACTGCAAAATGTAATTTATCTTTTCTGGATGAGCTAACGTAAGCCTTAGTAAAAACTCTTCTTCATTAAGAAGAATTTCCTTTGAAGAACTGCTCATTTCTTTATTTTGTTTTGCTTCAGTTCTGACTTTTTTTAGTTCGTCTCTGAGAGACATCTCGCTTATATCTGTCTTTTCAGAAAGTTCTTTTAAAAGCTGATCTATGTATATAGAATCTTTTAAATAGCCAATAATACTGAGAAAGTCGTGAATTCTTTCTGTTAGATTCTTTTTTTTCCTCTTTTCTATAAAAAGCTCAACTGGAGAAAAAGCGCGAGCAATATAATTTCTTAATGAATTTGCACCTTCCCTTTGCAGAATACTTGCAGGATCTTCATTTTCTTTCAACAAAGCTATTTTAACAATGAAACCTAACTGAAACGCAGGAACTAAACTTCTCTCAGCTGCGGTGATTCCAGCCTCATCGCCATCAAATAGAAAAAGAAGTTTATTGGTAATCCTCTTAATTTTTCTTAACTGCTCAAGAGTAACCGCAGTACCCAGCGGTGCAACTGCATTTTTAAAGCCATACTGATGGCATAGAATAACATCCATATAACCTTCCACTATTATAGAATAGCCTTTTTCTTTGATAAATTTTTTTGCCTGCCAAAATCCGAATAGATTTTCTCCTTTTTTAAATATCGTCGTATCAGGGGAATTTATATACTTAGGAAGCTCTGATTTTTGCTCTATTAGTCTTCCACCAAACCCTATAATCCTTCCTGTTGCATCATGGATTGGAATAATAATTCTGTCTCTGAAAAAATCGTAATTATTTAAAATTAATGCTGAACGTTTAATTAAATTATCATCAAAATTTAGCATTTTTAAATAGTTATACAATGCATCCTTTTCATCTGGTGCATATCCAATTGCAAATAACTCAATTGAGCTTTCATTGATACCTCTTGATAAAACATAATTTTTTGCCTTTTGGGATTTTTTTAGCTGGTCAGAATAAAATAAGGCAGCAATTTTGTATATTTCATAAAGCTTTTCCTTTGACACAGGTGAAAGAGTTTTTTGTGAGGGAGAAAAATGTATTCCTGCTCTCTTTGCAAGTATTGAAAGGGCTTCATGAAAATCAACATTTTCATATTCCATAAGAAAAGTTAAAACATCACCGCCTTTGCCACATCCAAAACAATGCCATATTTTCTTTGAAGGACTTACAAAAAAAGAGGGAGTTTTTTCGGAATGGAAAGGACAAAGGGCTCTATAATTTTGCCCAGTCTTTTTTAAATCAATAAATTCTCCTATAAAATCAACAATATCAACCTTTTCTTTAATCTCTTCAACAATTTTTTGATAATCCATTTAAGGCTTTATTGTCTTGCAAAACGATTAAAGCCTGAACATTCCAATATTTTTATGTCTTCGCCCTCAATAACTTTGTCAAGAAGCAGATTTAAGCCTAAATTGTCACTTGCAATATGTCCTGCAATGACGACATTTATGTGATTTTTCTCTGCCTCCTTTCGGTGGTCTTCACTTAAATGCATGCAAACAATTGTATTAATTCCGCTTAATGCTATGCTTTGGAAAATATCCTTTGAGCCTTCAGTGCCACCAGTCATATCAACAAAAATTTTGCCAGCCTTTCTGTCCTTGCTACCGATAAGAATCTTAGGACCAGCATTGTTTTTCTCTGCCTCTTGGTATTCTGGAATTTCTAACAAAAGTTCTATTACATCATCCAATGTATGAGGTTTCTTTTCATCAAAAAGTCTTTGTAGATATGTAGCAACCATATTATCAGCAGGAGTATGAAGATTAGCAAAAGGAATGTTGAGTAATCTTGCTGCATCCACTGCTCTTGTATGATTAACTGGCATAAGTCTTCTTTCAACTTCTTTTATCCTTTGTTCCATAAGACTTTCTGCAATATTTATTGGAACACCGAATCTACCAAGAATATCAGCCTGCATATGCATTACTGTATAAAGCTTTGCATAAGCTCTACCTTCAGGATGATGAGCTAATATAAGGTCAACCTGAGTTCCATTTTTTCTTAATGAATCAGCAAGAACAACCTCTCCAACTTCCATATCAACACCTGCAAGAACGGTTTTTATCTCCTCCTCACCTGTGCCAAAAAGAATTCTTGAGTCACTGTAAGGATTTTCAAGACATTCCAGATCAAAAAATTTCTTTTTCTTTTCAGAAAGAGCCTCGTAATCTTTTTTTCTCTTTTCCAACTCCTTTATAACTTCTTCTTTACCTCTTGGGTCATTCTCTATTCCAATTTGGATAGCTTTTTTAAAAAAATCTTTAAGCTTCATAGAAACCTCCGAATATGAGTTTAAATATAAAAAATGGAGACTCTGGAATATCCAGAATCTCCATAAAATATTTTTTGAGACAGACTACTTAGCCATTTGTTTAAGCTTTTTAGCGAGTTTCTTTTTGGCAGCAAGAACTTTCTTTTTTCTCTTTACGCTTGGCTTTTCATAATGCTCTCTCTTTTTAATTTCTGAGAGAATCCCTTCCCTTTCAACCTGCTTCTTGAACATCTTCAACGCTGCCTCAAAGGAATCCATGTTTTTCACATTCACAGAGGGCATCCAGCTCCTCCCCTCCTCTCTTTTATGATTTTAATAAATACTTTACCAACAATAACTTATTTAAGTCAATAACAAACTAAAAAATTACCATGCATTTTAATGAATTTTTTGCACGGGCTGTTAATTCATAGGCTTCTTTGACTTTATCTATTGAAAATGTGTGAGTTACAAGCAAATCGCTTTTAACTACCGCCTTTTCTATAAATGAAAGCGCCTGTTTCATATCATCAGGACCGCAGGAGTAACTTGTGGTGATTGTTATGTCATTGAAATATATTTCATTTACAGAAAGCGTAAGTTTTTCTTCAGGTGGAGTTGGAGTAAAAATGACAAGTGTGCCACCGGGTGAGACAAGTTTTAATGATTGCAATATTAAATCTACTTTACCAGGTCCCACTATTACTGCCTGTGCCATTAATCCCTCTGTGAGTTCCTTTAATTTTTGATAGATATCTTCCTTTGAAACATCAATTACATAATCTGCTCCTGCAAGGAGTGCCCGTTCAAGTCTGAAAGGAATCATATCTACACCAATAATCTTATTAGCACCAAATTCCCGTCCAAGCATTATATGTATTTGACCCATTACTCCAAGTCCAATAACAAGAAGTGTATCTCCTTTTTTAACTCCTGCTCTTTTTAAGGATTTAACAACACAGGCTGTTGGTTCGGTCAAGGCTGCTTGTTCATAAGATACAGAGTCAGGAATTTTTAATGTATCATTTTTTAGATTTTCATATGGCAAAACAATATATTCTGCCATGCCACCGGGAATAATTTTTGAGCTCTTCCATGTTTTGCATTGCACATAATCGCCTCTTTTGCAATGGAAACATTCCATACAAGGAGCATGATGATGAACTACAACCCGATCACCTTCTTTAAGAGATGTTTGTTTCTTCGCTTTTTCACCAATTTTTACAATCTCTCCAGAAATCTCATGTCCAAGAACAAGGGGAGCTTTTTTTTCAATATACCATGGCATTACATCGCCAGAGCATATTCCACAAGCTTTAACCCGCACCAGAGCTTCATCTTCTTTAAGCTCTGGCACGGGTATTTCTTCAATTCTAATATCACAAAATTTATAAAGTTTAGCTACTTTCAATTAGACTCTTACACCTTTTATTAAATCCGTAAGTTTGCTGATTATGTTGTTAAGATTTTCAACTTCTGAGACAACCTGATCTGTTGTATCTTTAACTTCTCGTGAAAGCAGACTTGAGTTCTCAGCCCGTCTTGCAACTTCCTCACTGGCAGAGGACTGCTCCTCTGTTGCTGTTGCTATCTGTGTTATTGAGTCTTTTACTTTTTGTGAGTATTCAGCAATTCTGTTTAGTGCTTCCTTTACTTCATTGAGTGCTTTCAATGCCTCTGCTACTTCACGAGATGCCTCATCCATGTTCTTAAGTGAGTCACGAGATTCTGCCTGAACCGCTGTAATTTTGCCTGCTATTTCATCTGTTGCCTTAATTGTTCTTTCTGCAAGCTTTCTTACCTCATCTGCAACAACAGCAAAACCTCTTCCCTGCTCTCCTGCCCTTGCTGCCTCAATTGCTGCATTGAGTGCAAGCAGATTTGTCTGGTCTGCTATGTCTTTGATTACTGTAATAATATCTCCAATTTCCTCTACTCTCTCATTTAAGGCATTGATTGTCTTTTTAAGTTCTACTGTTGAACGATTTGCAGACTGAACTGTTTTCATAGCATTATCTGAAAGCGTTACTCCCTCATTAGATACTGCACGGGATTCTGTTGCAAGGTCTGATGCCTGTGCTGCGTTCTTTGCAATATCTGTTATGGTTTGAGACATTTCCTCAGCAGCAGTGGCTATCTGATGTGCCTGCGATGTCTGTTCATCTGCTTTTGCTTTTACATTTGCTATGTTTTCTTCAAGTGCGCCAATTACTGACTGTACCATTGTTATTGTTTTTTTAATTTCCTTTACCAATGATTGAGTAAATTCCTCAACCTTAATTACACTTCTTGCAATAAGACCTATTTCATCGCCTCTGTTTCTGTATCCTTTACCAAAGCCTATACGACTGAAATCTCCTCGTGCAACTTCTTCAAGCTTTGATGCCATGTCTGGGATGGATTTCAGTGACTTTTGGGTTACTAAAAGTATCAGTGAAGAAACAATGATTGCACCAATTATATTTACGATCCACATTAAATTTCTTAAACCAGCTACCTCACTTGCTATTTCTTCTAAGTATGAACCTGACCCTATAAGCCAATTCCATGCTGGATAATGGGTATAGGCAACAACTTTTTCTCTGGCAGTCTTTTCTCCTGGGTTTTTCCATGGGTAGTAAATTATTCCTTCTTTCTTTTCTATCATTTCTTTTATAAACTCTTTACCTTTGGCATCTTTGCTGTCAATTATGTTTTTACCTTCCAGTGCAGGATGCACTATTAGTGTACCCTTGTTTTTCTCAGACGTATCAAGCACATATACATAACCAGTTTTACCAACTTTTATTGAACGAATAAACTCTTTAAAATGCTTCATCGTATCAGTTATGTCAAATCCAATAAAAAGCACTCCAACTACATTGCCTGAACCATCTTTTACAGGAACATATTTTGTCATGTACTCTTTGCCGAATAAAACTGCTTTGCCAACATAAGTCTCTCCTCTTAGCAGTGGCTGATAAGCAGGGTGTGCTCTGTCAAGTGCTGTTCCTACAGCACGGGAGCCGTCTTCCTTTTTAAGGGAAGTTGCAATCCTTATAAAATCATCTCCCTTTCTTTCAAAAATAGTTGCAACAGAACCGCCTGTCATTGCTGTGAATCTGTCAGGGATTGAGTTGTCTGCCTTAATAGATGAAGGAACAGGCGGGGCTATACTTAAAAAAACCTGCATGAATTTGTCAGCAGAATTTTTGGCTGAAGTGTCAAACACTGCAATTTGTTCTTTAATAAGGGATAATTCCCGCTTCAGTGCCTCTATATTGTAATGCTCAATCTTTGATTTTGTCTGCAGAAAAATCACAATCGCAACAGCAGAATAAACCACTAAAATAGCAAATACCGAAAGCACAAAAACCTTCTTAGCAAGTGTTAGATTGTTAAAAATTTCCTTGATTTTGTTCATAACCAATTCCCTCCTCCAAAGATATTCTCTAAATTAATATTTTTTCCTTTGTCATTGCGAGGATTTCCTCTTCTTCGTCATCGCGAGACATTCTCCTACTTGTCATTGCAGGGCATCCTACCTCTCAGTCATTGCGAGGAGCGATAGCGAAAAAGCAATCTCGCTTTTTCCTTGCACCCCCTCTCAGTAATTGCGAGACATCCCTTTATTTTTTCTGTCATTGCGAGCAGTCCGAAGGACTGCGAATCAATCTCATAAATCACACCTACCTCTTCCCCTAACGACTGATTTCAACAATCAATGTTTTATAAAAAATCTCTCAATTTAGATTCTATTTGGCAAAATTTGCTAAAATTATAGCATGAAAGAAGAAAACAATGCAAAGAATGTTTTTTGCGAGATAAATGCGAAGAAAAAATTCAAAAAAAGCAAGATTATCAGATTTAAGAACAACAAATGGCTCGGAATAGAAAGTATTCCTTACAAAAATCAAGATGGAACATGGGCTAACATTGAAAGATTTCCGCTTTTTAAAAGCGACTTTGCCGGCTTTGAAGTAAGATATTTTGAGATTGCACCAGGTGGTTGTTCTTCCCTTGAATATCACAAACACATTCATTTTGTTATATGCCTTAGGGGCAAAGGAAAAATTACTTTGGGTAAAAAGCAAACAATCTTGAACTATCTTGATATTGCATATATAGCACCCAATGAAGTTCATCAACTTTCAAATCCCTACAATGAGCCTTTCGGATTTCTTTGTATTGTTGATGCTAAAAGAGACAAGCCAATTGAATTAAAGGATTAGAGATTTTTACCACAGCATTTTTTGTATTTTTTACCACTTCCGCATGGACAAGGATCATTTCTGCCAACTTTGATTGGCTTTTTAATTGGCTGAGCTGAATCACCATCTCTTCTTCCGATTGGCTGTTTTCTTGCAACTTTTACTTGACTTTCATCCCTGACTTGAATTTTAAACAATCTTGTTAGAATGTCTGAAACAATGCTCCGAGACATATCCTCAAAAAGCTCAAAGGCTTCTTTCTTATACTCAACAAGCGGGTCTTTCTGAGCATAACCTCTAAGCCCTATTCCCTCCTTTATGTGGTCTATTCCTAAAAGATGGTCTTTCCATTTAGTGTCAATTACATGGAGGAAAACCATCTTTTCAATATCACGCATTAAAGAGCTTCCGATCTTCTGCTCCTTGTTTTCATAAGCCTCTTTTAATCTTTCAATAAGATGTTCCTTAATCTCATCCTTTGCCTTACCTTGCAGGTCAATCTCTATGTCAAATCTTGCTTTTATTTGTTCTGAAAGTTTGTTAATGCCGTCTTCTTCTTGGGAAAAATAAAATTCAACAAGCTCATCAATCTCTGTTTCAAGAAATTCAAAAACCCTTTCCTTTAAGGATTCACTTTCCAGAACTTCTCTGCGGAATGAATAAATTGTCTTTCTCTGGATGTTCATCACATCGTCATATTTGAGGAGATATTTTCTTATCTCAAAATTATGGGCTTCAACTCTTTTCTGGGCATTTTCAATTGCCCTTGAAACCATTTTGTTTTCAATTGGTGAGTTATCGTCAATTCTTAAAAACTGCATTACCTTTTGAAGCCTTTCTCCACCAAAGAGCTTGATAAGCTCATCTTCAAGGGAAACATAAAATCTTGATGAACCAGGATCTCCCTGCCTTCCTGCCCTGCCCCTTAGCTGATTATCAATTCTACGGGACTCATGCCTTTCTGTGCCTACGACATGCAGTCCTCCGAGAGCTATAACTTTTTCGTTTTCTTTTGCGCATATTTCCTTAGCTTTTTGAAATGCCTGCTTGTATTCTTCTTCAGTGTATTCTTTTCCAGCAAGAAATTGTCTTGCGAGAAATTCAGGATTTCCACCAAGAATTATATCTACTCCTCTTCCAGCCATGTTTGTAGCTATTGTGACAGCACCCACTCTTCCTGCCTGAGCAATAATCTCTGCTTCTTTGTCATGGTATTTGGCATTTAGCACATGATGGGGAATGCTTTTTTTCTTTAGCATTTTACTTAAAAGCTCAGACTTTTCAATAGATGTTGTGCCCACCAAAACAGGCCTTCCTCTTTTGTAACATTCCTCTATTTCTTTAATTACTGCTTCAAATTTTGCCTTTTCAGTTTTGTAAACAACATCAGGATAATCCTTTCTTATCATTGGCTTGTTTGTAGGAATAACAATTACTTCAAGATTGTAAATCTCAGCGAACTCTGCAGCCTCAGTATCTGCTGTTCCTGTCATTCCAGAGAGTTTCTTATACATTCTAAAGAAATTTTGGAAGGTTATGGTTGCAAGTGTTTGATTTTCCGCCTCAATTTTTAATCCTTCCTTTGCCTCCACAGCCTGATGAAGTCCATCAGACCAGCGTCTTCCTGGAAGAAGTCTTCCTGTAAACTCGTCAACGATCACTATTTTGCCATCTTTAACAACATAATCCACATCTCGTTTGAAGAAATAATGAGCTCTGAGTGCTTGATTAATGTGATGGACAATTTCTATGTTTGAAGGCTCATACAGATTATCAATTCCTAAAAGCTTTTCTGCCTTTTGAGAGCCCTGTTCGGTAAGCACTACAGTTTTAAGCTTCTCATCAAGCTTGAAATCCTCATCGGGCTTAAGATATTTAACAATTTTATTTACTGCATAGTATATATCAGTGGATTCTTCAGAAGGTCCGGAAATGATAAGTGGTGTCCTTGCTTCATCAATGAGAATGCTGTCAACTTCGTCAACAATTGCATAATTGAGCTCTCTTTGGGATAAATCATTTAAGCTGTATGCCATGTTGTCCCTTAGATAATCAAAGCCAAATTCTGTATTTGTTCCGTATGTGATGTCTGCAAGATATGCCTCTTTTTTTGTGCATTGACGAAGTTTGTCAAATCTTTTATCTTGCTGTCTAAAGTTAAGGTCAAACAAGAAGGACATTTCATGTTGAATTACACCAACGCTTAAACCGAGGAAGTTATAAATCTCTCCCATCCACTGGGCATCTCTTCTTGCCAGATAGTCGTTAACTGTAACAACATGAACTCCTTTACCTTCCAATGCATTGAGATAAGCAGCAAGAGTTGCAACAAGTGTTTTTCCCTCACCGGTCTTCATCTCTGCAATTTTGCCTTCATGAAGAACCATTCCACCAACAAGCTGAACATCAAAATGCCTCATACCAAGTACTCTTTTTGCTGTTTCCCTTACAACCGCAAAGGCCTCAACCAAGAGCTCATCAAGGGTTTGTCCTTTTGCAAGTCTTTCCCTGAATTCGTCTGTCTTTTTTCTTAATTCCTCGTTTGAAAGGGAGGATATTGTGGGTTCAAAGGCATTAATTTGTTCAACAATCTTAAAATAACGCTTCAGTTCTCTTTCGTTCTTTGTTCCAAATATTTTCTCTAAAATCTTGACCATACTTGTATGATAAATCAGCAATTAGAAATTATTCAAGGAAAAATAGAATCTTGACTTTGTATACAGTAAGTTATTTTTTGTCAGGTTTTTACTTTTTCTGTTACAATGGTGTAGTTTCTTATTCCTGCAAGTCTTACTTCATCAATTACTCTCACCAAAATTCCTACTTCTGAGTCTTTGTCTGCCTTAATACGAACAAAATCTTTTTCTGGATTTACAACATACTCCTTTATCACTGTTTGAAGTCTTTCTAAATCAATCTTTTTTTCCATAAAATAGATTTCACCATTCTTTGTTATGTAAATTGTCTTTATACTTTCGCTCTGTGCTTCGGATGTTTTTGATTCAGGAAGTTTTATTTTTATTGCTGGCTCCTGAATTAGATGTGATGTAAGCATAAAAAACAGAAGCAGCAGAAATACTACATCAACCAATGGTGCAATATTTATGTGTGAATGGTTATTTTTTCTTTTTTCAAAATCCATCTCTATACCTCGTAAAAAATATTGTGCTTATTTCTTTCATTATAAATGCTATTTCGTCAGCCTGTTTTTCAAGCCAGTGTTGTCCAATATGAACTGGAATAGCTACAAGCAATCCTGCAGCTGTTGTAATTAATGCTTCCCAGATACCTCCTGCAAGCATTGATGGATTTACAGAAGAACTCTGTGCTATTACCATAAATGCTTTTATCATTCCTGTGACAGTACCTGTTAGTCCAAGAAGCGGCGCAACTGTTGCAATGAGTCCCAGCCAACTTAGACCTTTCTCTAATTTACGAACTTGCTTTGTACCAATAACAGATAGCTCTTTTTCATTGCATCCATTTCTTATACCATCAAATATGGGCTGCATTATCGGAGGAGTTTTTTCTAAGATTTGATCAATCGGTTTTTCTAATTCATTCAATATTTTTCTGTATTCAATAAACTTATTTATAAATATTGCGACTCCAGCAACAGAACAAATTAAAATTGGATACATCAAAAATCCGCCTTTTAAAAATAACTCCAACATTTAAACCTCCTTTGCTATGTTTAATCCCTCAAATTAAATCTAATTGAAAGTAGTGCTCTTGATGGCACTGGTTTTCCATCAATTTTTGCAGGTATAAATGTTGATTTTTTAACAGCCTCTATTGCTGACTCTGTAAATCCACAACAAGCTCCTTCTAAGACTTCAACTTTCATAAGATTACCTTCTTCATCTATTGATAGTCTTAACAGCACTCTTCCCTCTTTTGCAAGTCTTCTTGCCATTAAGGGATAAACAGGCATCTGCCGATGTAAAAATTTTGGTCCTTGAGAAGAACCAAATTCCCCTTCGTAAACTTTAACAATAGGGGTATCATTTTTTTCTTTTAAAGTTTTTTCAGCATTTTGAGTCACTGAGATAATTGTCTTTTCCTCATTTTTTATCATAGGTTCTATTTGTTTTGGCTCAATTTCTTCTTTTTTCCCTGTCGGAGCAGTAGGTCTTATTATATTCTTTTCGGTTTTTATTAAATCTTTTTTACTCTCAGTCTTCCCATGAGTCAAAGTTGTCTCATCTATTACAAAAAGTTCAATTTCCTTAAAATAATTAGAAATACTTATTGAAAAAGGAATTGCCAGAACACTTATATGCAATATCAATGATACAATAATTCCATAATTACGAAGCTTTACCATTTTTACCTTACCAATAAAAAAGCCGTGCTAAGGACTACTTGCCCTTCCACGGCCTTCATGACCAACTCAAATCCCTTCGTGGGTTAAAATATTAAATCATGAAAACGCTCTATTTTGTCAAGTCACCGCCTCCTCCCAGATAAGGAAAG
>FWWM01008159.1_pt1 | contig 20369 bp, 17 predicted proteins | sample 2228351 | NCBI WGS metagenome assembly FWWM01 (sample SAMEA103939774, study PRJEB20133) | metagenome
TAGTCTGCAATTTTTCCTCCGGGAAAGGAAAGATTTTCAGGAAAAAATTTTCTGGGGGGCAAAAATGAACTCAGGGGGAAATTCTGAAAAAAATATGCGGGAGGTGGTATTGCGGGAGGTGGAATAAAATATGAGGTGGAAGGTAGTGATGGCTTTGATGGTTTTGGGTTTGATGGGAATATTGGGCAGTCGAAAAATCTACGGGGAATGCCCGGAATACTGTGGAGAAGCGAATTGTCCCGCAGATTATGTGTATTCTTTCTGGATTAGCGAGATTTATACCTGCTGTAGTGACCCCTATTCCGGCTTAACTTGCACTGTGGAAGCTTTAACACTGTATGAACTATGCATTGATAATGCAGAAATTCAATGCTGTGCGGACCCATATCAGCCGGTACCAGAATGTGACGCTTGCTATAGTTGGGCATGTTATGATCATATCGTTACATATGCGGATTGCAGCGACTGTTGTATGAATTCCTCTATATGCTGGAATTATCCACCTCAAGGTTGTTCCTGTCCGGGTTCATGCAATATCACTATTGAGTGGTGGGATTGGCAGGCAGAAGGAATGGAGACATGCAGTTGCCTCGTAACAACTATGTGCGGAGTTTAACGGAGGTGAAAGATAGATGAAGAACAGAGTGTGGGTGGTTTTTGTTCTGGGGGTTTGGATTGCATCTCTAAAACTTCCACTGGAACAGGAGGAGCTGAAAATGCTGGAGTTTAGGTTGAATCAGGTGTATGGGCTGATAGGCGACGCACTGGAAGTTTTTGCTCTTTTTGAGAAACGGTTTCCCCGGAATCTTGATGAGTTGTGTAGTTCTGCCTATATGCCCGTAGCTTGCAGTGACATTCATAATCCGTTTGAGGAAATACCCTTGCTTGCAACCCCGGAAGCCACACCAGGATTTTTCCAACTGGTGCCTGATTCCACTCAACACCCTCTGGCAGGCTGGATTATTTTTTACAACTGGGTCGGACAGAGGCACGCCTTTTCCTTTCCACATAAGTGGTGGAAGCCGGAAGATATGGCAGGGTATCTGGACCCGAAATCCTACGAAGGATGGACGGACGAAATGAAAACCGCTCTTTCAGTTGCCCGCTTCTTGAAGAAAAGCATTGGCGACTTTTTTACAAGCAACGGAATGAGGTCGCCGAAATCACTTCAGGAACTAACGAGTCAATACCCCTACCTTTTGAAACTGCGAAATGCGTGGAGCGGAAAATATGCGGAGCCAATGGTCATTTCGTGCAAGGGCAGACTCCCAAATCTTCGGGAAATCCCAGAAGGGATTGAAGATGGAACACCGTTATTGTGCGACTGGACAAACTGGCGGCCCACAAAAATGCCCATTGCCATAGGTTATGCAAAAGGCAAACTCTTGCAGATAAAATGTAATTTTGATTTGCGATCAAAATTTCCTGCACCAACTAATCCGGACCTTAATCGCGACGCGCCGAAAATCTGCTTTTATTTTTAATCAAACGGCTTTCCCCTGACTTTCTTCTTTCCCATTTCCCACCTGGAGGGCGAGAAAGGTGCACAGATTCGTCGTGTGCTCCACATCGTGAATATCAATCAATTCCACGGGGGAATGAGAGAATGCGGTGGGGATGCCAATGGGTAAAGCGGGGGAGCCTCCCTCAAAAATCGCTGTGGCATCCCATTGGAGACTTTGGAGGGCTTGACAGGGTGGATTTTTTTCGGCATAATATATTTGGAATGAGACAGGGGCCCAGAAAAAATTTTCATATCTGCGTTACCCCATCCGTAGTGCCTATTTAACGGCATTTCCAGAGCATAGTCTGCTTTTTTTCTCCGGGAAAGGAAAGACCTTGAAGGGAAATTTTTCGGTTGGCAAAAATTCTCTCAAAGGGAAATTCTGGGGAAAATTCTCCAGGAGGTGTGGTATAAATTGAGGTGGAAGGTAGTGATGGCTTTGATGGTTTTTAGTGTTCCGGCAATTTGGGGTATGCGGGAAGCGGTAGGGTATACAGGTCCAGATGATGAGCCGGGCTGGAACGGGAAGGCGAAAATGAGCGGAAGTGAGGGATTCTGGCTGGGGTGCAGGTGGATTTCTTCTCCAAAAGATATACCAGTGCCGGAAGAGGTGAAGGAGGGATGGGAAAAACTTCTGCATTCGGCGCGGATAGAAAATGAGGAAAAAAGGCAAAATATTCTCGCACAGTGGAGGCTTCAGTGGCAGAAAGAGGAATTCCGGCAATTGACGAAAAAAATCCTTGAAAGAAAAGTTGTTGCACCCCGATTCCCGGTGAATGAGAATTCCCGAGATGACATAGTTTGTGACGGTTCAGGCAACCAAACTGGACCCTGTGGTTTCGGCGAAGGTATGCCAGCACGGTGCGGGCTGCCGGACCGCCCAGAGCCAGATGCCACCAGTTGCTTCGGAACATCCTGCGGAGGTATTGCTTGCTGCCCGAAATTGGAGATTCAGGATTATTATTATGTCTATGACCCAGAGGAGTCTTACCAGTCACACACATCAAATTGCTACTGTCAGGGGTGCACTGGTGGGCAAGGGCTACATTGTGGTGTGGCGTCAAGATATTACATCAAAGCAACAAATTATCGGCGGAAAATTTGCTCGTGCGGGATTCTTGGAGAGCGACAAATTCAGGTTCCAAAAGTTTATATGGGTGAATTCGCTTGTGCCAAATGTTGTAATGACCCCAGTTATGGATGTGGCATAGGAGACACCTGTGATGGGGCAGAATTTTGCGGTGAGTGCATAACAGACCCAAACAAGACTGTCCCAATCACCCTCACTGACTTTGCGAGGTGTATAGCGGTGGTATACTGTGAAGAATGAAAAGAGGAGGTGGATGATTGTGAGGAATAGCTTGTTTTGGGGGTTTACAGTATTATTCGTCTGCATCGTTCTGCTGGGTGGGAGCAGTGTGGCGGTTCCGCCAGAAGCTAAGCCCCGAGAGACCGAGTTTTTGGATGTTTCTGACTTTTCGCCGAGATTTCTTGAGGATAGAAGGCAGTGGCTGGACAGAATCAGGCAGTTTTTGGTGGAAATTTATGCTCTGGATGAGGGGGATAGGTATGTCTATGGCGTTGCCAATACCCTGCAGTTGATGGTGAACTTTTATGTCCTGTATGAAAATCGCCTGCCCACGAAGGAAGAATTTCTCCAGTCGCCATACAATCTGCTGGCGGCAGAAGCCTGGATAAATCCCTACACTGGAGAACATATTGATTGGTCAGAAACTCCAAAGCGAGGGCATCTGTTCTGGTATCACCGATGGGCCATTTGCATCATTCCCTGGATTCCAGCACCATCTGTGCGGGCGCAGCAACATTGCGCTCCTGCGTCCAGAGACCTGGAAGGTTTTCTGGGCATCTGGGGAGTGTATCCGGGCACAGGAATTCATTGGGCAGACCCGCAAACGGTGGCATTTTTTGAAGGTGGATGCAAAAAGCAGTACTACACCCTATGGACTCCCTGCCACATTCGCCGATGGCATTCCACCCGGCACAAATATTCCGAAGCGGACTGGAAAGGGTATCTTGTTGCCCATATGCTTTCCCATATCTTTACCCAAATTCACCGGAACTTTGAAATGGGAATGCCCTCAAGCTTGGATGAGGCGCGACAAAACTACTGGTGGTTCTACAATACTATGTTGGTCAATCCCGTTCGTGGTGGTCTGGTTCAGGAGGTTCCCTTCTTTTCCAAATCTCCAGGCGACCCTACTTATGCGGTAAAAGTGTGGGCAAAAGAACGCATAGCGAGTTTTTTACCCCGAGGAGAAGACGGCAGATTCTTATATCCATATGACCACTCTACGGAACCAGGGAAGCCCAATCCAGACAATCTCATGAGAAATTTGTATGGTGAGGCGGATTATGTGCGAGGCTTGGAGGGGCGGGCATATTGTGAAGTAGTGCAGGTAGTCGTGGGGCAAGATATCTGGGAAAAAAGCTGGAAAGACCGCTGCCGGCAATCTTATCCAAAAGTTTTTCTCACATCTCCGCCGAGGTAGTAGAAGAGTCCCATAATGGATTCTGGTGGGCGGGAAGAAACTGGATGCAATTTCTATGGAGGGATGAAGAATGAAAAGGAAGTGGATTGGTTTACTTTGTCTTGCGGTGTTGCAGAAGAGCTTGGTCAGCAGATGGTAAGGGGGAGTTTTGTAAAAGCGGGGAATTGTTCAGCCTTTTTGAAGAGCGTTTTCCATCCCATCTGAAGGAATTATGCAATTCGGTATACTTTCCTTTCGCCTGTTCGGAAATGAAAGAACCATGGAATGGAATTCCGTTCCTTGAGGTCCCTGAGAAACAGTTCGGTTATCTTGCGCTTTATCCAGCGCCGGAAATCCATCCTTTCGCTTTCAAACTTTACTATTTGGAAATGGTAAATCGGAGAACAATGACAGAGAAAGCAGATTACGGCAAATCCTTTTGGGAAGAGAGGATGTATAGACTGGACAAAGGGTTCTGAGAAGGCTGGACTTCGTTACAGAAAGCCACTTTTGCCAGGACCAACATTTTGCAACGCTTTTCTACTCTTTACCGGTCCACTCATCGAAACCACCTACCTGAAACCCTCGAAGTCCTGTGCAAGGAATATCCCGTATTAAATTCGCTCAGAACTGCCCACACAGGAAAATCTGTGAAACCTGGATTTACTTCCTGCAAAAAGGACTGCGATTAGAGGCTCGAAGCGGGATAGACTGGAAACACTCCCCGAAAATTTCGAGGAAGGTAACTCTATTGTGTGCACGCCGACAGATGGCAAATTAAAACATCCACACCCCTTTATGACTTATGCTGGGGGCAGAATTCTGGAAATCCTCTGCGACCCGGTAAAGGAAAGAGAACAACGGCAGAAAAAATTTCCTGTCGGGTCTGGTTCAATACCTAAGCTGAATGATTTTCCACCACAGAATACCGTTTGCATGCTCTGGTAACACTTTTCTGAAACCCTGACGGGTTCTGAGCCGAACTTTATGGAAAACACCTCTATAATCCTGCTCTCATTGCTAAAATTGGTTGTGGAGATGGGCGGGGAGATTCCGGTGTTGATTTATGGGCTCGGGCATATAGGCTCGGAGATTTTCCGATTGCTTCAGGAAAAGCCTGGAATCCAAATTGTGGGGGCAATTGATGCAGACCCGGAAAAAGTGGGAAAGGATGCGGGAATCGTCGCTGGCATGGGAAAAGAATCCGGAGTGATTATCTCCGGTGCGTCGGATGTGATATACCAATCTCAGCCAAAGGCGGTCCTTCACTCCACCACTTCATTTTTGAAGGAGGTTTATGAGCAGATTATTGCCTGTATTGATGCGGGCGCATGCGTGATTTCTACCTGCGAAGAACTTGCCTATCCTTACCACAAGCATCCGGGTTTAGCGAAAGAAATTGATGAAAGGGCGAAAAAGCGTGGCGTGGCTGTTATTGCCACCGGGGTGAATCCCGGATTTATTATGGATAGACTCGTGCTCACCTTCACCAGCGCCTGTCAAAGGGTGGATTCGGTCAAGGTGAGGAGGATAGTGGATGCCTCATTGAGGCGAGAACCATTGCAAAAGAAGGTCGGAGTGGGGCTGTCTATTGAGGAGTTTCAGAAAGGCGTTGAGGATGGTTCCATAATGCACCGGGGTTTGGAGGAATCTGCACTCATCATCGCAGAAAGAATCGGATGGAAACTGGATGAGATGAAGGAGCAAGTTCAACCCGTGTTTCAGAGGAAGAAAAGGAAGGTGGTTTCCGGCATCTATCAGGTCTGGCGAGGATTTTCAAAAGGTGAAGAAAAAATTACTCTGAAGTTTAAGGTATATCAAGGGGCAAAGGATGTGGTGGATGAAATTATCATAAAAGGAAATCCGGATATCCATGTGAGAATACCAGGAGGAATTCACGGAGACCTCGCCACTCCCGCCATCGTGGTGAATACCATCCCCTTTATTCTCAAGGCATCTCCTGGCTTGCACACGCCTGAAGAAATCTCTGCTGGATTGTTCTCGGGGACATTATAAAAATAGATATGGCGAGGGAACTTTGCTGGATTAATGGAGCATTTTTTGACCTCGCCGAGGGGAAAATCTCCATAGAAGATAGAGGCTTTCAATTTGGGGATGGAGTGTATGAGGTGATTCGCATTTATTCCGGCAAGCCATTTTTATTAGATAGACATCTGCAAAGATTGAAGCGGAGTATGGCAATGATAGAGATAAAGGCTATTCTGCATGAAACAGAATTAGAAGGAATAGCAAAAGAAATGATAAAAAGGAGCGGGTATGAGGAGGCAGAACTATATGTGCAGGTTACCCGGGGAACCGCCGCAAGGGACCATATATGGCTTGAGGATATTCAGCCAACGGTATTATTTACTATCCGAGCCCCGCGGAAGGTTCCACAAGAATTGCGATTAAATGGGGCAAAAGCGATAACTGTGGAGGACATCCGATGGGGCAGGTGTGATATAAAAGCCATCGGGCTACTGCCCAATGTGCTTGCGAAAAAAAAAGCCCAAACTTCCTCTGCTTATGAAGCCATCTTCATAAGAAATGGCATAGTGATGGAGGCGACAAGCAGTAATGTCTTCCTTTATCAGAATGGGGAAGTTTTCACCCCAATAGCCGACAACAGAATTTTAAACGGCATTACCAGGCAATTTTTGATAGAAAATTCTGCGGAAATTGGTATACAGGTTCAGGAAAGAGATATTTTCGCCAGCGAATTATATAGCGCAAAAGAAGTGTTTCTCACTGGGACAATTACTGAGGTTCTGGCGGTAGTAGAGATAGACGGGCAGAAAATCGGCAAAGGGGTTCCCGGCGAAGTGTTTCAACGATACGCTGAACTGCACAGGAGAAAAGTGGATGAATTCCGGTCATAGCAGGGATTTTTACCTGGCTTTTGCTGTTCTTCATCCTCGTTCAGGTGTTTTCAGAAGGAGGGATTGCATTTCCAAGGCATCAAATATGGCATCTCCGCCCACATCATTGTTGAAATAGACGAAGACTGCTTTGCGCCTTTTCTCATATTTTTTTGCCCAGGTTGTCCATTGCCGGAGTTCTTCGCAGGTATATCTTCCGTAATAAAGCCCTGCACTTCCGTGGAATCGGAGATAAAGCAATTTGCCGGTAGCCTTCTTCGGCGTTTCCATATGCGGATGATGAAAAGAAACAAACCCCATGCCCGCATCATCCAAGCAGGTGTAAACATCATCAGAAAACCAGGAGGAATTGCGGAATTCAAAGGCAAAGAGAATTTCATCGGGAAGCAGGCGGATAAAGTCACGCAATCTGGGGATATCTTTTTTCAGGTGTGGAGGGAGTTGAACGAGGATAGAGCCCAGGCAGTCACCGAGAATTTTCACCTGCTGAAGGAATCTTTGCAGGCTGGCTTCTATTCCGGATAATTTTTTTATATGGGTGATGAGACGGGGCATTTTGAGGGTATAGACGAACCCTTTGGGCGCCTTTTTCTTCCAACCTTCAAAGGCAGAATCCTTGAAAAATCGGTAAAAAGTGGCGTTGATTTCCACCGAGTTGAAATATTTTGCATAATAGTCTAAGGCTTTGCTGTTGGGCAAATCTTCCGGGTAAAAAATCCCCCACCAGGAATCATAAATATAGCCAGAAGTGCCGATATAGTATTTCACCCACTCACCTCTGAATGAAAGTCTGCCTTCCGACCATATCTATATACAGCGTATAGAGCATTAGACCTCAACCTGAATTATTTTATCCCGCGATTTTGCTTTTTGCAGGCACCAGAGCAGGGCAAAAATTAACCACAATTGATGGCAAATCCGAAATCTCAATGACGCAAAATCCATACGCACCTAACTTGAAACTCGGAACTGGGAACCCGGAACCCTTCCCATTTATCGCGGTTGGGGGATTTTTTTTCAGGAAGAAGATGCAGGGTTTTGATGGTGTTCTGGGAAAGGGCAATTTTTTCTCTGCAGAATTTTTGTGGTAGATTATGGTTGGAAGAAAAGAGATGCGATGAAGGGCATTTTCGGGAAGAAGTGATTTTTTAAAATTTACTCGGGGTTTTACAAAAAACGAATTTTGGGGTATATTATATTTTTTGAGAAGAGAGATATGAGAAATTACAGTGGTTTCTTGAGTGATGTCAATTTTGAGGTGAGATAGTTTTTGTGGTATATTATTTTTAGAAGAAGAGGAGTATGATAAAACGCATTTTCGGGAAGGGGTGATGTTGATGCGAAAAAGATATGAATTTTCCTTCCTTCCTTCCGTTCCCAATGGCGTTTAATCCTTTTTTCCGCCTTTTTCCTTTTGCCTGAAGTATTGATTTCCTGCGGTGGCGCTTCTCCACCACCTCCATCAAAGCCTCCCCCAGCGATGCCTCCAGAGATTTCAGCCCCACCTCCACCCCCTCCCATCAGGGAGCCCGTTCAACAACAGGAGCCATCAGGATTGAGGGGCGGACCGGGTGGGATTATGACGGAAAGTTCAGGTGGCGGTGCTTCTTCTACTTCCACCCCGGTTCCTGCTCCGATGGAAATTCTGTTCCGATTCACCTCCAATCCTATTCCCTGCGGCTCTTATACGGCAAGGACGGAATTCCCGTTCTCATTTCAGGCTTTTTCCCGAAATCCCTTTGCGGAGTTGGCTCTTTTCGTCAATGGCGTGGGGACGGCAATTCCTCCGCCGGTCACTACGATAGAAATCGTGGATGGTATGGAGGTGCATATAGCGCTCGTGCAGGTGAATATTCCTATGCCGGAGCCCGGGCAATATCTCTTCCAGGTCCGAGCCACCTCGGTAATTCAGGCGGAAGGATTTCCCCCGCATTATTATGATGATTACAGCCAGTGCTCTTTTATTCGGATTCGTCCGCCCCGGATTGAGGGCTGGGGGTTTCCCGTTAATTCAGATGGCTCCGTCCAGAACGACCAACTCCTGGTATGGAAGGATGATGATGAAAACTCTATATGCGACATCATCTCCACAAATGTATTAGTCATCGTTTCCTCCGGGGGAATTCTCAGGGAAGTAAACCCGGTATTGGTTGAGTTTCTAACCCCTTATATGATGAAATTCACTCTGCCTGTTCGCTTTGAATGGGTGAAGAAAATCACCGTCATCTGCTATGATACAGAAGGGATTCCAGCGCTGGAGGATGAAGATTCCTGCGATGAGCAAAACCCCTGGGCCAAGACGTTTGAGTGGTGTGATAAATGCCCTGAGGATGACCCGAGTTGCCCGCCCCCTCCCCCCCCCCCCCCCCCCCCCGGTGGGCCGGGTATTCCTGATTTATGCTCTGTTTGTGAATGTGACCCGTGGAAGGATGACCCCCACCCGTCCTCCAGATGCGGCGAAGGTTCATTGCGTCCTCTCTTCGGTCAGGATTCCAGAGATATTCACGACCCTCCGTATGGTCCGGGATGGCAAGGATTTCCCCAGCAGGACTGGAAGGAAAAAAATCGCTGGCGAGAGCATGTTTCCATAGAAAATACCCGGAAAAGATGGTTTATCACCCACCAGGAAATCACCCTCTGGCCCGAAAAAGACGAAAACTACGATAAAATTGCCAGCACCGAATACTATACAGCAGCCTGGGGTCCTTTCCCACCTTCCTATGTGGCCCGTATGGAACACCCTTATGATGCCGGCTATGACCCTGGAACTGTAGAAGAAGGATGGTTCAATGACATTCCCTTCAAACGATGGGAGCGAACAATTTCGTATGGTGGGATGTATCAATTGAAAGCCATCAAACGGAAATTATACTGCGTGGATCAGGTCTCGGGCCCCGACGGGAATAGCCCGTTTGGAATTTTCAAAGATGGCTATATTTTATTCATCTGGGACGAAGAAGGTGCACCTTTATTAACCCAGAGCGCCAAACATGCCATTGAGGCATTTGTGCTGGGCGGCGAGGCAGAGAATTATCGGGACCGCGTTTTACATCAGGACCCGGATGCCCCTGAAGAAGCGCGGAGTATGTGGGCTCCTTGCTCTGTTCCAAATCAAGACCTGCACTCCGGGGTGGATTGCGATAAGACGATTCAATTGCGCTACTGGTATAATGCGGAGGGAAATGTGACCCGACCGGCAGAGCCTGCCTCTTGGGATGATGATACGCCCAATGGGAGATTAGCCCCTCTGGATACCCTCAACGCCGATTCCCTCCTGGTAAGTATCGTAGATGGGCAAACGCTTTATGATTGGGCAACGGGCGAAAAGGAGCCTCCCTTCAACCTCTATCTCCAGGGACAGTTCCAGAGAGGTGAAAGTCCATTTGATGACCCCCTTGCCCTGGAATCCCAGCTGTTCTTGCTACTCCGCGTAGCCGGTGCTCCCAGAAATCGCAACCTCTCCACGAATGTGTATTTCTATAAAACCAATTCTATATGGAACATATATAGTCCTCTGGGTGACTTAATCCGGACTATGGAACTGGGATATGAAGTTCCAGGCAACCCGAATGGACCCATCTGTTCCGCGGGAATAGCCTTTTTCGCTGGATATAAAGACATTGAAGACCCCTTCCCGGGAAATCCCAATCCAGCGCAACCCGGGCAGCCTCTCCAATACCGGCGCATGGATCAAGCAAGACCTGAACGGGAGGAGCACTATTACCTCATTCCTCTGAACAAGGGCTTTTACTGCAACGATGGAGGACCGCCCGATGGAAATTGGAACCCGGATGACATCTGGCCATATTACATTCTGCTCCGCGATACCGTGTTCCGCTGGCGCTGGATTGCGGTTCAGGTGAAAGCCCGGTTGAAACAGATTTACCCGGATGCGGATGCCAAGCAGTATGTCAATTTAGAAAGGAAACAACGGACTCAACCGGACAATCTCAACTCCTATCCCTTCTATGTTCCCCCTCCGGGTGCCAATGTCCCGGACCCTGCCATTTTCCCGGAATGTTCTCCTGATGAGAATCTGGAAGGCAGGCAGGTGTGCATCAAATCCGTGGCGGAAGTTCTGCTCAATTCCCGGATCACCCTTCAGGGCGTGGATAATCCCACCAATTACCACAGCGATAAGGATTTCGTTCATCCGGACTGGAATGACTGGCGCGTCTGGTATGGGGCAGGAATTTTCTTCCGCTTTTCTGACCCGCCCAATCGGTATGAACCCAATGATGCCAACAGTGCCTATTATAATCGAACGCCTACCAACCCCATGATTTCCAGTAATTCCTGCCCGAATTTTGATGAAAATGGCAACCCTCTACCCTGTCAGGAAAATGACAACTACCGATGGCGGGGGGATGAAGCGGGTTTTTATCAGAACGATGTTCTGGACAATCAGCGGAGAACCATTCAGGACTACAAGAATGCATTTCTCTGGGGGGAGCGATGGTGTGTGCATCATAAGAACTCACAGACAGGTGAAGTGACCGATGTGGTCTGTTTATATGACCCGCGGGCTCCTACCATTCCAGCCCCGTCAAAGAAGCCCGAAGCACTTTATTTGCCGGTAGATACGGTTCCAACAACTACCGCACCACCCTGTGCCTGTTTGGCGACTGCACAGGACCGAAAGCCCGCCCGCAGGAAGAAAGGGTCGTCTGGCGCAAATATTATGTATACAGGGATACGATGTCTCCTGACCTTATGCCTGACACTTTCCATGTTAAAGGAGTTTTTGACGATGGGTTTATACAAATGATTATCCGGGATGGTGTCATTACGCCCCATGCACTTTATCTGAGGTGGTTTGATCCTGATATTGATGAGCCTCCATTGGAGAGCGAATATGCCCCCACAAGTGCAGGCGTAATGAATTATGTCCACACAATTCAAGCATTGTATCTCCGATACGGAAGCACTTCCAATCATCCTCCTGACCCTTTGCATTCCTTCCAAACTCAGGGCACGAATTACCTTGCTCAACAACGATGCTCTGTTGAAGATAGGAGGGATAAAGTTGTAGGCAAGGTATATGGGGCTTCTTACCCGGATTATAAAAATGGCTCAGAGCCTGACCACAGTTTTGTAGCGGTGGGACATATACGGCTTGCTGATAAAGTGGAAAGTCTTTGCCACATTCCACATGATTGTATAAGGCCTCAGGATCGTTTACTCCGATGTTCTTGCGATGCTTTCCGGGTGCCAGAAAATCACTGTATTCGTCCCATCTACCTTTTGCCTCGTACCACAGTTCACGAACTCGTTCATGCTGTGCTTGATGTGGTGGATTCAGATGCTCCGTGCGATTTTACCGGAAGATCGGGCCTTATGCAAGGCAGTTGTCTTTTTGATGACCGCTTCGGCGGCTGGGCTTCCAGTGAACACATTTTATTGATGCAGAGAGGTGAAACAACAAAGAATTGAAGGAGGAATAGGGAAGATGAAAAAATTGTTTTGGAGGATGATTTTATTTGCCGTGGGGTTATCAGGAATCGCGCACACCATGGAGAAAATCACATACGAAGTGATGCCACTGGAGGTATTAAAAAAGATTGTGCAAATGAAGACACCTCAAGAACTGGAAGATGTTCGCCCGCCTACCAAAGCCAACAAGCCTCTTCTCTTTTCCTTTGGAGCTGCCCGCTCCTATGGTCCTAATATTTGGGGCTCGGTGGACGTTTCAGATGATGGAAGCGTGGCCTGGTATTCAGGTGGCTGCCGATACCTAAATGTATATCCGCCCGAAACTCCGATTTCCCCAGAAAATAGAAATCGGCCTTTTATGGGGCAATGCCTTCTTTCCACTTCTCTCAATATTGGCTGGGAGAAGGTGCGGCGATTAGCACAGGCAATTCTAAATTCAGGCTTTCCTGCATTGCCACTCCTTTCAGAGCCTTTCAACGAGGGTGTGCCAGCAACGAAACTTCCTACCAGAAACCGTTTAATCTTTACGCTGGGATTAGCAGAGACATTTACATTTCAGGAAAGAATTGCCTGGACGTATGCCATCGAATGTTCACCAGGCGACCCGAAGTGTGAAGCGGTTTGGCAGGTTCTGGAGGAAGAGTTCTGGCTTCCTTTGAAGTCCCGATATCCCTGGTTACCAGAGAAGGGAAGCCCGGTATACCATCCCACCGGAGGCATGACCAGCGAAACATCCGAGGGAAAACACTACGAGGAGACCTCTCCCTTGGTGATATGTCATATTTATCCTGGCACATTCCGGCCAAGGGAATGCGAGCCGGATTATCACTGGACAGATGAAGACGAAAAGAAACTCATGTCTCTCCTCGCCAAACGAAAATCCCAGGAAACGCTGAATAAAGAGAATAAAAGATAAGCAGTTCTATCGTGCGTTACAACCTGTCAGTTTCCCAGGAGGGGTGGGCGCTCTACCTTTAGTGTTCTGCTTTCGGGAACAGCGGAGAAAGTAAAGGCTGAGGCAGAATAATCTTCTTCAAGCAAGAATGGAACACTCTTTTTTCCACTTCCAGTTTCAAAATCGCCAGAGCAGATTCTGCAGTGGTGCGTGGCAAGGGTTAGTGAAGGGTGATGGATGAAGGTGGTAAGGGGGAGGAACATCCTGCCCTGAAAAACAGGGCAACCCTCTGGAAAAGGGTTGTCTGTTGCAAATCTTTTCAGGATAAGATACGGAATTTTGCCTGAATATTGCTATATGGCAATTTTTAGGAGAGACTGGTTTTTGATGGGAAATCCGAAATCTCAATGACGCAAAATCCATACTCACCTAACTTGAAACTCGGAACTGAAAAGTTGAGATTCGGCATTTGTTTAGAATTTTTTACAATTTATCTTGTGCAAGAACACTTGCGAAAAAAGATAGAAAAATATTCTACTGTGTTCACGGTATGGTATAGTATATGTAAAGCAGGGAGATGCAGAGGGAATTTTCCCGTTTTCTGATAGCAGGGGAAGAGGCAATTTCGGGGCGGGTGAAAATGCAGGGATATAGTTTCGACGAAATTAGCCTTTTGCCTGGGCTGGAAACGGTAGATGTGGAAGATGTCTCTTTAGAGCAGGAATTCTGGGGTAGAAAAATTTCCATTCCGTTCCTTGCCTCTGCAATGGATAGCGTGGTGGATGCGCATTTTGCTACCGAATTATGGAGGCTTGGAGGGCTTGCTGTCTTCAATCTTCAAGGTGTGCACTGCCGGTATGAAAATCCGGAAGAAGCTTATGCGAAAATCCTGCAGGCGAAAGATGCGGAAGCGACCCGAACCATTCAGGAAATATATTCCCAGCCAGTTAAAGAAAACCTGATGAAGCAAAGAATCAAAGAGTGGAAAGCACTGGGGATTCCCGTGCTGGTCTCGCTGACTCCGGCAGGAGCGGTGAAATGGGGGAAACTTGCCGAGCAAGCAGGGGCAGAAGTTCTGTTTCTCCAATCCACGGTTACTTCTCCGCTCCATTATTCCAGCAAAAATGAGATTCTGGATATTGAAAAATTCATTCGCTCAATGGATATTCCCGTTGTGGTGGGTAATTGCGTGACCAGGGAAGTTGCCTGGGAGTTCTGCAGAAGCCGAGCAGCGGGTATCCTGGTGGGCATCGGTCCGGGGGCTGCCTGCACCACCAGACAGGTGACGGGTGTGGGGCTTCCTCAAGCTTCTGCAACGCTGATGGTTGTGCAGGCAAGGGATGAATTTTTTGAAAAAGAAGGCGTCTATGTGCCGGTGATTTGTGACGGTGGGATGCGTACAGGAGCAGATGTGGCAAAAGCGCTCGCCTGCGGAGCGGATTTGGTGATGATGGGCTCTCCGTTTGCCCGTTGCGTGGAATCCGCGGGAAAAGGATTTCACTGGGGAATGGCCACAGGCGACCCCAGCCTTCCCCGAGGAACACGAATCCGCATCGGGTCAGAAACTTCATTGAATGAATTGCTCTTCGGTCCTTCCCACACTTCATCCGGCACTTTGAACCTGATTGGTGCGGTGAAGAATTCTATGGGCCTTTGTGGCGCAAGAAATCTATCAGAATTTCACCGTATACCGTTAGCCATCAGCACGGCTATGGAAACGGAGGGCAAGTATTACCAGTGGAGAAACCGATAACGCCCAACGAGTTCGTTGCAATACTGGATTTTGGCTCGCAATACAGCCAATTGATTGCCCGTTCTGTTCGTGAAAATCAAGTATACAGCGAAATCTTCCCCTATGACGTTTCTGCAAAACGACTCCGCCTGCAGAAACCCAGAGCAATTATTTTATCCGGAGGTCCGCAGAGCGTATATATGCCTGGGGCTCCCGAGCCTGACCAGAACATCTATTCGCTGGGCATCCCGGTTTTAGGGATTTGTTATGGGATGCAGGTAATGGCGCATCAGTTGGGTGGCAAGGTAAGCCCATTGAGAAAAGGCGAATATGGGAAAATGGAGATTCAGCAGGTGCGCCCTTCTGAACTCTTTGGTGACCTGCATCCGAACCTGGTCTGCTGGATGAGCCACGGGGATGTTGTGGAGCAACTTCCGCCGGATTTTGTTGCTCTGGCAAAGAGTGCTCAGGTAAAGTATTGTGCGATGGCAAACCCGCAGCAAAACCTGTATGGAGTGCAATTTCATCCAGAAGTTTCTCATACTCCCTGGGGGATGGATTTACTCCGGAATTTCCTGTATCGGATTAGCGGATGTCAGCCGCTGTGGACGATGAAAAAGTTTGCTCAGGAGGCTGTGGAGCAAATCCGGGAACAGGTGGGGGCAGACCAGGTGATTTGTGCCCTTTCCGGTGGCGTGGATTCCACGACAGCGGCGGTGCTGGTGCACAGAGCGGTGAAGAATCAATTAACAGGAATTTTTGTTGACCACGGCTTATTGAGAAAAAATGAAACGGAGCAGGTCACCCAGATACTACAAAAACAATTTCGGCTTCCCCTGCTCGTCCGGGATGCTGGAGAAATTTTCCTCCAGCGTCTCAAAGGGGTGACTGACCCGGAAGAGAAGCGCATTACGATAGGCAGAACTTTCGTGGAAATTTTTGAGCAGGAGGCAAAAAGGATTCGTAATGTGCGCTGGCTGGCGCAGGGGACATTATATCCCGATGTCATTGAAAGCCGGCAGGGAGCGAAAGGACCTGCCGCACGCATCAAAGCGCATCATAATGTTGCTGGTCTGCCGAAAAAAATGAAACTGAAACTTCTGGAGCCCTTGCGAAACCTTTTCAAGGATGAAGTGCGCACATTAGCGCTTCAACTCGGCATTTCTAAAGAAATCGCCCTGCGTCAGCCCTTCCCAGGTCCTGGGCTTGCTATCCGCATTGTTGGGGAGGTGACTCCGGACCGGCTTGACATTCTGCGCGAAGTTGATAGAATAATAGTGGAAGAGATTCAGCGAGCGGGCGTTGCTCCTGAATTGTGGCAATATTTTGCAGTCCTGCCAGTGATAAAAACGGTTGGAGTGATGGGAGATAAAAGGTCCTATGCCTACCCGGTTGTCTTACGGGTGGTATCAAGCAGAGATGGAATGACGGCGGATTGGTATCGCATCCCTTATTCTTTACTGGAGCGGATCAGCAGGCGCGTATTGAACGAAGTGCCTGGAGTAAATCGCTTTTTACTGGATGTCACTTCCAAACCTCCTGCTACAATAGAGTGGGAATAAGATGGAACGATTGGGAGAAATTCTGTTCACTTCCCCGCAAATTCAAAGAAAAGTCAAATCCCTCGCAGTGAAAATCAACCGGGATTATGCCAGCAGAGAAATTTTTTTAATCTGCGTGCTGAAGGGCTCTTTTATGCTACTGAGCGACCTGATGCGGCATCTGACGGTTCCCACCCGGGTGGACTTCATCGCTACCGCATCTTATGGGGCTTCTACCGAGACCACCGGCGTGGTGCGACTGACTAAAGACCTGGATGAAGACATTGAATCCCAGCATGTGCTCATCGTAGAAGATATCGTAGATACCGGATTGACGCTGAATTACCTGTTAAAGACCCTTTCCGCGCGCCATCCCGCCACGCTCAAAGTGCTGGCACTTCTCGACCGCCCTTCCCGGAGAAGGGTTCCTGTGGAAATTCACTACAAGGGCTTTACCATTCCAGATGTATATGTTGTGGGTTACGGTTTAGATTTCAGCCAGAAATACCGCCATCTTCCTTATATTGCCGTTTTGAAGCCAAGATAAAAGGAGGGATTTTTATGAAGCAGTATTTGACGGAAGAATTGGAAGAGATGAAAATGAATGAATTGATGGATGTGGCGCAAGAGTATGGGATTTCTCCAGCAAAAAGGTACCGCAAACCGCAATTGATTTCCCTGATTTTATCCGAGCAGAGCAAAGCACTTAAGTTACCCGAAACGGATTTAACCGAAACGGAAGGGATTCTGGATATAATGGACACCAATTACGGATTTTTGCGCACTCAGGGATACACTCCAAGTTCATCCGATATCTATGTAGCGCCGCACATTATCAGGAAGTATAACCTGCGTGCAGGCGACCGCGTCGCGGGAATACGCGTGCCGCCGAAGGATGGCGAGAAGTATCCCCACCTTTCCACAGTGCTGAAAATCAACGGTATGCACCCCTCAAAAATCACTTCCCGACCGCATTTTGATGCGTTAATTCCCGTATATCCCGATGAGCAATATCTGTTGGAGACTCACCCGGAGGAGTTGACCACACGAATCATAGACCTGATTTCGCCCTTAGGTAAGGGCCAGCGAGGGCTGATTATTTCCCCCCCCAAAGCAGGGAAAACCACCATTTTGAAAAAAATCGCCAATGCCATTGCACATAATTATCCCCGGGTTCATCTCATTGCGCTTCTTGTGGATGAGCGACCGGAAGAGGTGACCGATTTTGAACGCTCAGTGAAAGGTGCTGTGGTTTCCTCCACTTTTGATGAGAAGCCGGAAAATCACGCCAAAATTACCGATATGGTTCTTGCCAGGGCAAAGCGTCTGGCAGAAATGGGAGAAGATGTGGTCATCCTGCTGGACAGCCTTACCCGTCTGGCACGGGCGCATAACCTCATCGTCCCCAGCAGTGGGCGCACTCTATCCGGCGGGTTAGACCCCACCGCGGTATACAAGCCCAAGCGATTCTTCGGTGCCGCAAGAAAAATTGAAGGCGGTGGAAGTCTCACCATCATTTCCACCTGCCTGGTAGATACGGGAAGCAGGCTGGATGAAATTATCTACGAGGAATTCAAAGGAACGGGAAATATGGAAATCCATCTGGACCGCAACCTCGCAAATCGCCGAATTTTCCCTGCCATTGATATTTTGAAATCCGGCACGCGCCACGAGGAACTGCTCTACAACCCGGAAGATATGGAAAGAGTCTGGAAACTTCGCCGAATTCTTGCCAATCTCTCCCCGATGGAAGGATTGGATGTCCTGTTGACCGGATTGCGCCACACGAAAACCAACAGCGAATTCCTGCGTTCTGAAGAACTCCGCAAAGGAATAGGGCAAGCCGCTTCGCTTTATTAATTCACCGATGTTGAATGAAATCCTTTCCCGTTTACATCCCGTTCAGATTTTTGGCAGGTATCTGCGGCTGAAGCCTTCGGGGAAAAGTTACAAAGCCCTTTGCCCCTTTCACAACGATAAAGCACCTTCATTTCATATTCACCCTCAGACCGGGCTGTGGTTTTGCTTCGGGTGCAACAAGGGGGGAAATCTGGTTCAATTCGTGATGGCAATGGAGCATCTGACCTTCTCAGATGCGATGGCAATTCTGGCAAAAGAAGCAGGAATGGAATGGAAACCTTCTGGCTCTGCCTCCCGAACTACTCGCCTGCTATCCGCCAATAACCTTGCCGCTGAGTTCTATCATAAAATTCTGGTCAGCACGGAGCGCGGTCAGAGATTTCAGGAGGAATACTTAATCCCCCGGGGGATTGATTCCTCCCTCACCGAGACTTTCCGCCTCGGCTTTGCTCCGGATGAACCGGACCGATTATACCGATGGGCTCTGCAGAAGGGTTTTACCCAGGAAGAATTACTGGAAGCAGGGCTGGTTCAGGAAAAAGAGGGCAGATGGTTTGACCGATTCCGCTACCGCCTACTTTTCCCTATATGCGATGCTGTGGGAAGAACCACAGGGTTTGCAGGCAGAGCCATTCGCGCCACAGATGAACCCAAATATCTGAACACGCCACAGACGCCCATTTTTGATAAAGGGAAAACCCTCTACGGGCTTTCCCACGCCCGAACTTCTATTGCACAGAAAAATTTTGCCATCCTTGTAGAAGGTTATCCCGATGTACTCATTTTGCACAAATTCAACTTTCACCAAGCAGTTGCTTCTATGGGCACCTCTCTAACTCGTAGCCAGGTGCGGCTTTTGCGGAATTATTCTGAAAATGTTTTTATCGCTTTTGACCCGGATGTTTCCGGCTTGGATGCCGCTCTACGCTCCATCCAACTCTTTTTAGCCGAGCAAGTGCATCCCCGCATTGTGGAGCTGCCGGAAGGAAAAGACCCGGATGAATTCGTTCTCCAGCGAGGCGCGTCTGCATTTCAATCTGCTCTGGACTCGTCTCTGCCTTTTCTGGACTTTGTTATTCAGCGTCTGCTCCAGAAATATCCCCCTCAAAATGCCCAGGCGAAAAAGCAGTTTTTGCAAGAATTTTTCCCTTTTCTGCACGCTTCCACTGACCCCATTCTTCAGGATGAATACCTGAATAAACTCTCTTCCCCGCTGAAAATCAGTATCAAAACCATTCAGGCATCGTGGGCAGTATTTCAGAAAACACCCAATGCTTCCCTGCCTCCGAATGCCCTGGAATCCCGAATGAAACACCGGGAAGAATTACAACTGCTCACCACCCTGCTGGAAGACCCCGACCTGATTGGCGAAATTCAGAAAACCCTGCAGGGAGAGGATTTCTCATACCCTGCACTGCAGAGTATTTATCAGGCGTTCTGCTCAGGCAAACGAACCATTCCGGGCTTAATCGACTTTTTCTCCGAACATCCAGAAGAATCCCAGATTCTTTCTCAAATCACTACCGACCCGGAACTGCTCCCTCTTTCTGCTCAGGAGACTTTTGCGGTAGCGCGATGGATTAAAAAACAATCTCTGGATCGGCGTATCCAAAAGATGAAAGAAGAATATGAGCAAGCAAACATTTCAGGCAATAGGGAACGGCTCCAGCAACTCCGGGAACAATACTTCAACCTGATTCAACTGCGCAACCGCCTCCATTCCAGTATTTAACCCCTTTTTCCTCCACACTGCGGCAATTTATCACATCATCTACCCTCTGCTGAAAATTCCCTAACCCTGACAAATATCTCCTGCCCAGAATCATGAAAATCCATTTAGAGTTGATAATGATGAAGGCGGGAAAGGTAAAGTGGAACTGAAGACCTTCTCTCCAGAAAGTGCTGTGGAGTCCCGCACTCCAGAGCATTTTTCCATTTTTGAGGATAACCACTTGACAGGAAATAAATTTTCCCATAAAATAGATACTGATGGTCAAGGAGGGATGTTCTGATGAAATACTTTATTGAGCGAGCAA
>FWWM01008165.1_pt1 | contig 20366 bp, 11 predicted proteins | sample 2228351 | NCBI WGS metagenome assembly FWWM01 (sample SAMEA103939774, study PRJEB20133) | metagenome
GCCAGGTTGTAAATCTCATCCACCGCCAGGAAGAGCGGCTGGGTGAGATCGTGGCGGATGAGTTCGAAATTGGGCCGCTCGAGCAGGTGCGCCACGTTCGACTTCTGGCTGGTGAAAAAGTTATCCAGGCAGATCACATCGTGGCCCATCTCCACCAGCCGTTCGCACAGGTGGGAGCCCAAGAATCCGGCTCCGCCTGTAACCAGCACACGCTTCAGTACCTTGCTCATCGTTTGCGAGGGCCTCCGGGCGGATTGCATGCGCAGAATAGCCGAAACAGCCAGACGCTGCCAGAGCGGACAGCCAGCGGCCCCAGACGCTGGCAGAGCACACACCCAGCGGCCGGGGTGCGTGCTTCGCCTTTGCCCAGCGCGGCCCCTGATTGATTCGCCCACCCCCTGTGGGACGGCTGCGGGAACAAAGCCGCACCCCCGAATTGCGAGGGCTCGACGCCGAATTCGCGGAAGCTTGGTGCGGAGCTACACCGTCTTGGTACCGAATACCGCCGGCCCCGTGCCGCTTTTTCCCGGGCGCTGCCAGGCCACCGCAGCGGAAAAAAGGACGTGGGCCATCGCTCGACTGGCCCAAGCTCCCAAGCGCCGGTTAGTCCCACCACCACTGGCCTTTGGCCAGCTTCACCTGGGTCTGGCTGCGCAAGGCCGCCACTTGCCCCTTTTCGTCGGCAAGCAGGTTTTCGTCGCTCAAGGCCATGCCCGGCTCGATATGCACGCCGCCTCCGATGGGGGTCATCAGCCGATTTCCTTTCCAGATGGCGGCCACGGCCGAACCGACCATCTTCGGTGCGTGGTAGGTTTCGACCGGGAACTGCTTTTCACTGCCGAAAAACTCCATTTTCCAGTTGGCCTTGCCGTAGTAGTCGGCCTTTTGGAGAAAGGCCGCCGCAACTACCAGATCGATCAAGTTGCGGAGTTCGGCGAATACGGGCGAGCGCTCGGCCAGTTCGGGGTATCGCTTGGTAAAGCTGATCACAAACGCCTGGCTGGCGGGGTTCGATCGCCCGGAAGCGTGCCGCTGCCCGCCGGCACTGACCAGCTCGTCCTCGCCCACCAGTTTGACGCCGTCGCCGACCAACTCCATAGCCAGCTTGTCCTCGCTGACCCGCACGCACTGGTAATCCGGCGTGAAGAACCAGCGGACCAGGGCGTTGCGTGCCACCTGGCTCGGATTGACGCGGTCCACGAAGCTCACCAGCTTGACCGGCGGCCGCTCCAGGCCAATGCCGATCAGCTTCATGCGGTAGTCGGCCTCGACCATCACCTGGGCGAAGTGGGTGGTGGGGGGCACACCGCTGATGCTCACCGCCTGGTACCCCAAGCTGGTGCGCAGCCCATCGACGATGAACTGGGTTTGGGCAGGCGTGGCATACGAACCGATACTTCGCAAAAAGCGCTGCATGGCGGCCAGGCCCTCGGGCGTGGGGTCGATCGAGCAGCTTATCAGTTCCGTCCCTTTCTTGCCCGGCGGAAACAGCCGCAGCGCCACCACCAGGTCCTGCAACTGGACCACGGGGCGGCCCGTGGTCAGCCCCACGACACGCCCCGCAGGGGTGGTGACCCATCCTTCGGCCGGGCCGGCCAGCACAATGTCGCCACTTTCCGGATACAGGAAGACGTAACGCACGCGGAGCAAGCCCGCCAGGTAGCGCATCTCATCGGTCACGACCCCGTTTTTGTCGATGATTGCCTTTTCCAGCCGCGTGAGCGATACCTTGCGGAGCTTGCTGAAGCTGGCCACCTCGCGCGGCAGGGACTGGCGGGCTGCCTGAATCTGCAGGCGCATCAACTGCCCGGTGGGATCGGGGACGATGCGGGTCTCGACCACGCCCCGGGCATCGACCGCGATTCCCGCCACGCCGCTGAGGTTTTGCTGCTGTTGCTGTTGCTGCTGTTGCTGTTGCTGGCCGACCACCGAGCCGGGCGGCAACGCCCACGCAACCACGGCAGCCACCGCAATAACTTTGACCAGGCGAAGCGTTTGCCAGCGCATGTCGAACGTCTCCGATTCCCAGCGAGAATCCGCACGCTCCCACCGAACTAAGCCGGCCGCCAGCCGGTGGGAGCGCATGATTGGCACGGCCAGTACCTTTCGATCTTAATTGCCCGATCCGCCGAACACAAGGAAACGCCCTCCAATTTTCTCCAGTCTTCCAGCTTTACGGGGCGCCGCCTGGGGAGTAGCCTAGAATGTTGCCCCCCTGTACCTCCACCCGAGCGATCCCCCATCGGAAGAGGGTACGGTTATGCCCCGCCTTTGCGAAAGACCTTTCGGACCACGTGCGGACACCCTCCTGCTGGCGGCCCTGGTGATGGCCTGGGCGATCCCACTTGGGTTGGCCACCAGCACGCGCGCTGGCGAGCCAACGGCTGCGGCCCAGACGCCACCGGCCGCCCAATCCCCCGATGCCAAACCCCAAGAAGCCAAACCCGAGAAGCCCGTCGAGAAGCCGGCCGAGTCGGCACCGGCCGGGGCCAAACCGACGGAGTCCATGCCCGCGGAGAAGGCGGAAGCCAAACCCGAGAAGCCCGTCGAGAAGCCGGCCGAGCCCCCCCCTGCCAATGCCAAGCCGGTCGAAGCCTCTAAGCCGGTCGAAGCCTCCAAGCCGGCCGAAGCCTCCAAGCCGGTCGAAGGCTCCAAGCCGGTCGAAGGCTCCAAGCCGGTCGAAGGCTCCAAGCCGGTCGAAGGAAAGCCTCTAGAAGCCAAGCCTGCCGCGTCTCAAGCGCCATCTCCACCCGCCGAAAAGCCCGCAGAAACCAAACCGGTGGAAAAGCCCGGCGAGGCTAAGCCCGCGGAAACCAAGCCCGCCGAAAAACCAGCCGAACCCAGACCGGCCGAGAAGCCCGGCCCAGCACCTGCGCCCGCAGTGCCTTCGCGCCGGGGGGCCAGCGGCGGCCGGGTGGCAAGCTACACCCTCCTGGCTCGACCCGAGTATGCCGAGCGGCTCAAGTTGACCGACGCCCAAAAGGCCCAATTGGCCGCTATCCTGGCCGAGCGGGCCGAGCTTTTGGCCAAAACCCCCGAGGCCCAGCGGCCGGCGGTGATGGCCCAGATCGAGCAGAAGCTGGCCGCCCTCTTGACCGACCAACAGCGGGCCGAGTGGCTCGAAGTGCCGCCCGAACCCCTCCTGCGATTCAATTTTCGCTATCAGAAATGGATCGACGTGCTGGAGTGGTTGGCCAGACAGGCGGACCTTTCTTTGGTTCTCGATCACCCGCCGGAGGGGACCTTCAACTACGTGGATACTCGCGAGTTCACCCCCAGCGAGGCCATGGATCTGCTCAACAGCGTCTTGCTGACCAAGGGGTATGCCTTGGTGCGCCGCGAGCGGATGCTGATTGTCGTGGACTTGTCCGAAGCGATTCCGGAGAACCTGGTCCCTCGAGTGACGCTGGAAGAGGCCGACACGCGGGGGCGGTTCGAGTTGGTCACGGTGGCCTTCCCCCTGGCGGGTCGGCCGGTTCAAGCGGTCGAGGCCGCGGTCAAGCCCCTGCTAGGGCCACACCATAAACTGGCTTCATCGGGGGGCCAGCTTCTTGTCACCGACATCGCCGGCGTGATGCGCGATGTGCACAAAGCCATCCAACACGTGCCCGTGCCGGTCAGCAAACCCGTGCCGCCCCCTGCGGCCCCAGAAAACCCGGTGGCCGCCGCCTACCCGCTCAAAGAGGCCGATGCCGAAACCGCGCTAAAGGTCCTCGAGGCGATGCTCCCCAAGGCCAAGGTGGTGGCCGATCCCAAGACCGGCCAGGTCCACGTGCACGCGGTCCCTTCGCAGCAGGCACTGGCCAAGTCGATTCTGGAGCAGATGCAGGCGGGGGTGTCGGCCGAGAAGAAGCCTCGGCTGGAACTCTATCCGTTGGAGGAGGCGCTCTCGCAGCAGGTCCTGACCACCCTGGAGAGGATCGTCCCCCAGGCCAAGGTGTCGTACGACGCGGTGCAAGGGCGGTTGGTCGCCTGGGCCACCGCAGCCGAGCAGGAAACCATCAAGGCCACGCTGGACAAGCTGGCCCCGGCTCCCTCGGTGGAAACGACCCGCCAGTTCGAGGTCTATCGGCTGACCAAGGTGGATCCCCAGGCCATCTTGCCGCTGTTGGAAAAACTCCTCCCGCGGGCCAAGCTGGCGGTGGACCCCACCAGCCGGACCCTCGTGGCCATCGCCACGCCGGCCGACCAGAAGGCGATCAAAAACCTCCTTGCGCAGTTGCAGCCCGACAAGCCCCTGCCCGACTCGCCCGAGCTGCGGTTCTACCCGGTCAAAACGGCGTCGATCGCCAACCTCGTCAAGGTCATCGAGGGGATCGTGCCCAAGGCGCAGGTCACTCCCGACCCAGCGGGCAAGCGGCTGATGGTCGTTGCCTCACCGGCCGACCATGAACTCATCAAAGGCATGGTCGACAAATACGAGAAGGAGACGCCGGAGCCGCAAAAGCACAAGTTGGTGGTGTACTCGGTCAGCGCGGCCCAGCGCAAGCGCTTCGAGGCGGTGTTGAAGACCCTCACCGCCGAATTGCCCGGCTTGCAGGTCCTGGCCGAGACCGACCCTTCGGAGCTGGCCATTTGGGCCCGCCCCGAGCAGCACCAGGTCGTGGCCGAGTTGCTCGAACAGCTCAAGGCCGAGGTCCCCGCTGGCGAGAAGTATGTGTTGTCGGCCTACCCGGTGAAGGCTTCCGACGCGGCCAGCGTGCAGACCATGCTCAAGACCCTCCATCCCACCGTCCAGACGGTGCTGGACCCCAAGGGGCATCGGCTGCTGGTGTGGGCCCATCCGGCCGACCAGGCTGCCATCAAGGCCTCGCTCGACCAGATCCAAGCGCCCCCTCCCCCCGAAAAGCAGCCGCAGATCGAGACGTATTCGCTTTACGGCCTCGACCTCAGCGGCCTGACCGCCCATTTGGAAAAACTGGCTCCGGAAGCGACCATTATGGTCAACTCGAAGGCGAACCGCTTGATCGTGTGGGCCACGCCGGAGGACCAGGAGATCATCCGCAAGGCCTTGGAAAAACTGGGCCGCGGCGCCGGGGTGGAAAGTACCCCGCAGGTCGAGACCTATCTGCTGACCAAGGCCGACCCCACCACCACCCTGGCGCTATTGCAAGGGCTGGTGCCCGATGCCAAGCTCTCCGTCGATCCGCAGACCAAGCGCCTGGTGGCCGTGGCGGTCCCCGCCGATCAAAAGGCCATCAAGGCCCTCATCGACCAGCTTCAGGCCGAGGCGCCGGCGGAGAAACAGGCCACCTTCGAGACTTACGCGGTCTTCGGCCTGGATACGACCAGCCTGCTCGCCAACCTCCAGCAGGCGATCCCCCATGCGAAGTTCACGCTCGATGCCAAGTCGGGCCGGCTGGTGGTCTGGGGCACGCCCCCCGACCAGGAAGCGGTCAAAAAAGCCCTGAGCAAACTGGGGGCTGCCCCGGCTGGCGAGGCCGCCGCTTCGCTTCAGGTCTATCGCCTCACCAAGGCGGACCCCAACACCGTCTCGGGGCTGCTGCAAAGCGTGGTTCCCGCGGCCAAGATTACCGTCGATCCGCAAACCCGGCTGTTGATCGCCATCGCCACGCCGGCCGACCACAAGACGATCCAGAACCTCCTCGAGCAGCTTCAGCCCGAAAAACCGCCGCCCGATGCCCCCGAACTGCGGTTCTACCCCCTGGCCCAGCCGTTACCGACCAGCTTGCTGACGGCGATCCAGGGACTGGTGCCCAAGGCCCAGATCACCATGGACGCGGCTGGAAAGCGCTTGAACGTCGTCGCCACGCCGGCCGACCACGAAATCATCAAGTCGGCTGTCGAACAGGTCCAAAAGGTCGCCGAGGCCGAGGAGAAACCGAAGCTGGTGGTCTATCCGGCCACGCCCTCAGAGCAGAAGCGGCTTCAGACCCTCCTTTCGTCGCTCAGCGCGGACTTGCCTGGCGTCCAGGTGATCGCCGACGGCGAGCCGGGACAGGTCTCGGTGTGGGCTCGGCCTTCGCAGCATGTGGTCGTGGCCGAGCTGCTCTCCCAGATCAAGCGCGAGGTGCCCGGCGCAGAAAAGAACCAGGTGGCGGTCTATCCCATCAAATCGGCCGACCCCAAGAGCGTGCTCAGCGTGTTGCAAACGCTGTTCCCCAATGCCCAGTTCGTGCTCGACTCGCGCACGCGGCGGATTATCGTCACCGCCCCGCCTGCCGAGCAAGACACCATCCGCACCACCATCGAAAAGCTGGATGCGGGCGCCCCGGCCGAAACCCTGGACAAACTGATGGTCTATCCCGTGCCGGAGTCCGACCCGACCACCTTGGTCCCCATCCTTCAGGAACTGGTGCCGGAAATGAAGCTTTCGGCGGACCCCAAGGCGGGGGCCATCCTGGCCTGGGGACGCGCGGCGGACCACCAGCTTCTGGCCCGGACCCTCAAAGACATGCTGGCTGGCCCCGCGGGCGATTTCAAACCGCACCTGGTCGTGTATCCGCTGGCCCAGGGCGATGCGTCGGCTATCGCCACTATGCTCAAGACCCTGGTGCCCAAGGCCACCGTAGCGGTGGATAGCAAGACGGGGAATCTGGTGGCCACGGCCACGACCCGCGAGCATGAGCTGATCCGCACGGCCATCGAGCAACTGGCCCGGAAGGGCCCGCCCGAAACCCAGCCGAAAATGGCGATCTACACGCTCGATTCGGTCGGGCCGGGAGGGGCCGCCGCGGTCATCCCCACCCTCAAGGCGATCTTCCCCGATGCCCAGTTCCTGGCCGGCTCCGAGCCGGACCGCCTGGTCGTATGGGCCAGGCCCGCCGAGCACGAGGCCATCCAGACCGCCGTGGCCGAACTCGGCCGCCGCGACCCGCCCGACAAAGCCCGCAAGGTCGTGGTGTACACGATCAAGTCGGCCAGCGGCCAGGGGACGTACTACACATACTTGCTCCTGCAAAACATGTTCCCCGACGCCAAGTTCTCGCTGGGCGCGGATTTGGGCAAGCTGATCGTCTGGGCCCGCCCCGACCAGCACGAGCATATCGCCAGCGCCATCAAGCAGATGTCGGAGGAAGACCCGCCGGAAACGGCCCGGCGGATCGTGGTGTACTCGCTGGAGTCGGCGGGAGCCGCGGGGGTCTCCCATGCCATCTCGCTGCTGACTTCCATGTTTCCGGATGCCCGGTTCGTGGCCGGCAGCGAGCCCGATACGCTGATCGCCTGGGCCCGGCCCGACGACCACAAGGCCATCCAAAAGGCCATCGAGCAGTTAGGCCAGGAAGATCCCCAAAAAGCCCGCAAGGCCGTGGTGTATCGGCTTGATCCCGGCAACCCTTCCGCAACGTATGCGGCCTTGAACGTGCTTTCGACCATGTTCCCCCAGGCCAAGTTCACAGTTGGGACCGAGCCTGGCACACTGGTGGCCTGGGCCCGGCCCAACGAGCACGACCGCATCAAACAGGCTGTGGACCAACTGGCCCCGGCCGACAAGGCCCGCAAGGTCGTGGTCTATACGCTGGAGTCGGCCAGCGCCCGCGCCTCGGTGGCCACCCTGAATCTCTTGCGAAGCATGTTTCCCGACGCCCAGTTCTCGATCGGCTCGGACATGAGCAAGCTGATCGTCTGGGCCCGGCCGGACGACCATCAAGAGATCGCCAGCGCCATCAAGAATATGTCGGAGGAAGACCCGCCGGAAAAGGCCCGGCGGATCGTGGTGTACTCGCTGGAGTCGGCGGGAGCCGGGGGCGTGTCCAATGCCGTGTCGCTGTTGACGTCCATGTTCCCGGATGCCCGGTTCGTGGCCGGCAGCGAGCCCGACACGTTGATCGCCTGGGCCCGGCCCGACGACCACAAGGCCATCCAAAAGGCCATCGAGCAACTCGGCCGCGAGGACCCCGAGAAGGCCCGCCGCACCGTCGTGTACACGCTCGATTCGGCAAGTCCCTACGGCGTCTCCTATGCCATCAGCATCCTGGCCACGATGTTCCCGCAGGCCAAGTTCACGCCGGGCACCGAGCCGGGCAAGCTGGTGGCGTGGGCGCGGCCCGGGGAACACGAGCGGATCAAAGAAACGGTGGCACAGCTTTCGCAGCGCGATCCCCCCGAAATCGCCCGCCGCCTGGTCACTTACACCCTCGAGGCCCAAGGTCGGGCCGGGCTGACCAATATCATCTCGCTGTTGACGGCCATGTTTCCCGATGCGCGGTTTTCGCCGGGCACGGAGCCGGGCCGGTTGGTGGCCTGGGCCCGGCCCGACGACCACAAGGCCATCCAACAAGCCATCGAGGAACTGGCCAAACGCGAGGGCCCCGAGACCGCGCGGCGCATGGAGGTGTACCACATCGAGTCACTCGGCGCCCAGTCGGCCCTGCCGCTATTGAGCGCGGCTTTTCCCGAAGCCGAATTCAGCGCCGGCGCCGACCCGGGCAAGGTCATCGCCTGGGCCCGGCCGGCCGACCACGAGGGGATCAAAAAGGCTGTCGAACAGCTTTCGCGCAAAGGGCCGCCGGAATCGGAACCTGTTGCCGCCGTGTATGAAGTGGACTCGCTGGGGGCCAGCGGCGCCATGCAGCTCTTGCGCGCGGCCTTTCCCGACGCCCAGTTGAGCGTGGGGGCCGATCCGACCAAGCTGGTCGTCCTCGCCCGGCCCGCCCAGCAGGAATTGATCCGCACGACCCTGGAGGCCATCGAGCGCGAAGCCGCCAAGGGCCAGCAGGCCCGGGTGCAGATCTACCGCATGAAGACTGCCGATCCCAGCCAGGTGCTCACCGTGTTGCAGGGCCTGTTCCGCGGCCGCCTGGGCGTGCAGCTTTCCCTCGATACCCGGGGCGAAGGCATCGTGGCCGTGGCCCCCCCCACCTATCAGGAAACCATCCGCACGCTGATCGACCAGGTGGAGAAAGCGGCGGCCGAGGACTCGGATGTCCGCCTCCAAACCTACTCGCTGGAAGACCACGACACGTTCTCGATCCTCCGCATCCTCAACACCGTGCTCGAAAAGCAGGGGGCGAAGGCGGAACTGTCGATCGACTCGCGGAGTAATCGGCTGGTGGCCATTGCCCGGCCCGAACACCACGCCCTGATCGCGTCCACTCTGGAGGAACTCCGGGGCGAACAGCGGCGCCTGGAGATCTTCCAACTGGAGTCGGTGGACGTGAGCACCGCCGAGTTGGCCATCAATCGCTTGTTCAGCGACGGCGGCTACTTCCGCTCCGCCGGCGCCCCGCAGGTGGACGGCGACGAAGCCACCCAGCAGCTCTTCATCCGGGCGACCGAAAAACAGTTCGAAAAAATCCGCGAACTCTTGGTGAAGATGGGCGAGACGCATCTGGCGGCCACGGCGGCGGAGGAGGGCCGCCGCACCCGCACCCTCCGCTTCGACGGCGATGTGAACGAAGCCCTCGAAGAAATCCAGCGCATCTGGCCGCAGGTCCGCAGCAACCCGATCCAGGTGCTGCACCGGCCGGGCCCCGTTTCGGTGCGGGGCCGCGGCACAGGCCAAGACGCCCAGGAATGGAAAGGCTCCCCGTTGCGGCCGGCCCGCCCCAGCCCTTCCCCCAAGGCTGGAACCCCCACGTGGCAGCCGTCGCAACCGTCGAAACCCGAAAAGCCAGGGACCTCTTCGCCGCCTGCTGCGGAACCCGGCACGGCGCAGCCCAAACCGGCGTCCAAATCCGCTTCGGGCCGCGCCGCGCAGTTCTACCTGGTCGCCGCTTCGCCCGAGGCGCTCCGCGTTCAGCCACAGCCGGGCGAGAAGGACGGTTGGCGGGCTAGCCGGCCCTGGCGGACCGCTCCACCCGGGGCCGCCCCGGCAGGGGGAGATGCCCGCTCTCCCCAAGCCGGCAAGGGGCCGCCCAGCGGGGTGTCGGCAGCTTCAGCGGCTGGCCAACCCCCGGGCAAAGGGCCAGCCAAACCCATTCTGGTCATCCCAGGCGACGGCGAGGTGACGATCACTTCCGAAGACCCCGAGGCCCTGCGGCAATTCGAAGAAATGCTGCGCGCAATGGCCGAACGCCGTGGCACCGTGGGCCGGAATTACAGCGTCTACCTGCTGCGCTACGCCCGGGCCGCCGAAGTGGCTTCGACGCTGCAACGTCTGTTCCGCACTATGCCGGGCGCCGAACGCAGATTCGGCAGCGCCATTGTGGTCCCCGATGAGCGCCTCAACGCCGTCGTGGTGTATGCCAATCGCACGGACCGCGCCACCGTCGAAGGGCTGCTGAAGGTGCTCGACTCGGCCGAGGTGCCCGAAACCATGGGCTCGCAACGCCTGACCCTCATCCCCATCAAGAATACCAATGCCCAGTCCATCGCCCGGATCTTACGGGAGCTGTACCGCACGCAATCCGAGGCGTTCAGCGTCGAGGAGGCTACGAATTCGCTGGTGGTCATGGCCCAGCCGGTGCTGACGGAAGAGATCCGCCAGGTCGCCGAACGGCTGGACGAGGCGGCCGGCAGCGAGGCCGCGCAGGGGACGCGGATCGTCCCGCTGCAAAAGACGAACTCGCAGCGGATGCAGCGGGCCTTGAACATCCTGTTGCACGAACGCCCACGCTACCGAGGCCGGCAGCCCCACTAACGCCAGAGTTTGTTGGCCAGCAAGGAGCCGGCGATGCTATCCCGCGTGCCGGGGCCTTATTGCGGGCCAGGCGGAAAGCGGTCAGGTTGCCCCGTCACGCCCCCGCGGGCGAGGCCTTCTTCGACCGTGGGGGGCTTTCTGCGGCGGTCCAGGCGCTTTATATTCAGGCCCGGCCCAACAGGCGCACACCGCCAGAGCCCGGCGGCGGTCTGCGGCTGCCAGCGCAAGACCCCGGCCCCTGGGAACGAAATGCTGCAAGCGGCAACCTAAAGAGGCCAGGCCGCCAGCCATGCATGCTACACACCTGGCGTAAAACGCCGGCCCATGCACTTTGGCCCTTGGCGTGCCTGCCGAAGACGCATCCCCTGGCTATTGCTTTGGAAAGAAAAATGCCTATGTCCCCCTCACGCCGTAGCGCCACGCCCGCCGCTGGTTTGGGACTAGCTGCCGCCGCCCCACCAGGGGCTCCCTCCGCAGAGGTCCAGCGGTTGATCGAAGAGCTGACCGGCCGGGCTCCGCCGGCGACTCGCAGTCCTGCCGAATGGGAGTCGGCTTACGGTCAGGTGATCCACGCCTTGATTTCGGCCAGGGAATACGCCGTCCCGGGCCAAAAGCGTTCTTCCGGCCTGGTGGTGCTGGACCAGATCGTGCGACGGGCCTTGAATCCGGAGAAGGCAGTCCAGCGTGTTGCGCTGGTCCGCGCGCTGGTGGTGCGCCTGGAAAAGAGCCGCGACTTGAACCACCGCGTTTTTTGCCTTCGGCAATTGGCTGTGCTGGGAACCGACGAATGCGTGGATGTGTTGGCCCGCCTGCTGGCCGACCCCGATGCCACGTTGCGGCAATATGCCCTTGCGGCGCTGGAGAGCAATCCGTCGCCGGCGGCCGGCCGGGTGCTGGCCGCCGCGCTCCACGACAGCCGGGACCCGGCGTGGCGTGTGGCGATCGTTCAAGCTTTGGGGCGGCGGCGGCAGCCCAGCGCCGAGCGGGTGCTTGGCGAATCGGCGGCCGACCGCAATCCGTCCGTGGCGGCCGCCGCGGTGCTGGCCTTGGCGAATCTCGGCGCGCCGGTTCCGGGGCCTGCCGCCCCTGAGCCCGCCGGTCGTCCCGGCGACGAACTTCCTGCCGCGCGGGTCCACGCCACCCTCCTCCGGGCCGAGCGCCTGGCCGAGCGCGGCGATCCCCGTGCAGCCCGCAATCTCTATCTCCAGGTGTTCCAGACGGCCAAGGCATCGCACGTGCGCTGCGGGGCGCTGAGCGGGCTGGTGCGGTGCAGCCCGGCGGAGGCCATCCCCCAAGTCCTGGAAGCTTTGTCCGCTTCCGATGCGGTGCTGCAGGCCCACGCCGCGCGCCTGGCGGCCACGATCCCCGGCAAAGAGGCGGCCATGCGGTTTCGCGCAGCCCTGCCCCAGCTTCCCCCCCAGGCGCAGCAGTTGCTCTCCGAAGCGCTTTCCGAGGCACCTTGAGCCGGCCCGTTCCAGGCCCGCGCACCGCCTCCTCGGCGCCTCCCTTGTCCGGCTGCCACCCAGCCAGTATGCTGAACCGCTCGTGGCCGGCGGCCACCGTTCGATCAAGGAGACGCGACCATGACCTTCACAATGACATGCAAATCGCGGTTAGGAAATCGCTCCGCACTTGGGGCCCTTGCGCCCTGCTTTCTTGCTTTTGCGGTGCTGGCGTTGGGGCCGGCAGCGTCTTCGTCCGTCGCCGCCCAGGAACAAGGGTTCGAGCCCATCTTCGATGGGAAAACGCTGGAGGGCTGGGACGGAAACCCCGATTTCTGGCGCGTGGAGGACGGCGCGATCGTCGGCCAGACGACGGCCGAAAAGCCCACCCGGGGCAACACCTTCCTGGTGTGGCGCCAAGGCCGGGTCGGCGATTTCGAGTTGGTGCTGGAATACAAGATCGAGGGGGGCAACTCGGGGATCCAATACCGCAGCCGCGAAGAGCCGGATAAGTGGGGCCGGTGGGTCATCGGCGGCTATCAGGCCGATATCGACGCCGCCAACACGTTCACGGGAATCCTCTACGGGGAGCGCGATCGGGGCATTCTTTGCGGCCGTGGGCAGAAGGTGGTCATCGGGCCCGATCACAAGCCCAAGGTGGTGGGCAAACTGGGGGAGCCGGCCGAACTGGCCCGCGCCATCCGCAAAGACGGCTGGAACCAGTACCGCATCCTCGCCCGCGGCTTTCATTTCCTCCATGAGATCAACGGCGTGGTGATGGCCGATATCACCGATGAAGATACCGAGATGCGCAAGGCTTCGGGCCTGTTGGCCTTGCAGCTCCACGCCGGCCCACCGATGAAGGTTCAGTTTCGGAATATCCGGCTGAAGCGGCTGGGGCCGCAAGGGGCCGCGAATCCCTCGTCGGACGCTCCGGGGGACAAGAAACGGGTGGTCTTCATCGCCGGCAGGCGGAGCCACGGCTACGGCAGCCACGCCCATTACGCAGGCTGCACGCTGCTCGCCGGCCTGCTCAACCGCCACGTCCCCGGGATCGATTGCGTCGTGTACCGCGATGGCTGGCCCAAAGACCCCAAGGCGCTCGAGGGGGCCTCGGCCATCGTCATCTTCTCCGACGGCGGCGGCGGACACCCCATGCTCCCCCATCTCGACCAGCTCGAACCCCTGATGCAACAAGGCGTGGGTCTAGCCCTTTTGCACTACGCCGTCGAGGTGCCCAAGGAGCCGGCCGGCAAAAAGGTGCTCCAGTGGGTGGGCGGGTACTTCGAGCAGTATTGGTCGGTCAACCCGTTTTGGAAAGCGGAGTTCAAGACCCTCCCCGAGCACCCCATCACGCGCGGGGTGAAACCCTTCGCCATCGAGGACGAATGGTACTACCACATGCGCTTTCCCGAAGGGATGCAGGGGGTCACACCTATTCTGACCGCCATTCCGCCCGATAGCACCCGGCAGCGGCCCGACGGCCCCCACAGTGGCAACCCCGTGGTCCGAGCGCGCAAAGGCATGCCCGAACACGTGGCCTGGGCCTTTGAACGCCCGGGTGGCGGCCGGGGCTTCGGGTTCACCGGCGGGCACTTCCACTGGAATTGGGCGCACGACGAATTCCGCACCGTAGTCCTCAACGCCATCGTTTGGGTGGCCGGCATGGAGGTGCCTAGGGGTGGTGTGCGCACTTTTACGCCCACCTTCGAAGAACTGCAAGCCAACCAGGATTACCCCCAGCCCAAGAAGTTCGATCGCAAGCACTGGGAACAACTCATCCGGCAGTGGAACGCCCGCTAGATTTGCTGGGACGGCCGGCAAACCCTCGGGCAGCCCTTGCCCGCGCTGCGCCGGCCTGGCCGCAGGCGCTTGACCCCCCAGAGCGACCACCGGGGCAAAAGAGCATGCTGCTTTTCAAAAAACGATTTCTCCCGGCAATCCGCTGCGGCGACAAGACGCAGACCATCCGGCTGTGGAAGCACCGCTACATGCGGGCGGGCCAGCGCAGCTACATCCCCGGCGTGGGGCATATCCGCATCACGGCTGTGGAAGAGGTTCGGCTCGAGGACCTTACCGACGCCGATGCCGTGCCCGATGGGTTTGCCTCGGCCAGCGAGCTTCGCGACGAGCTGGCCCGACTGTATCCGGACCGGATTGCGGCCGGCTACCGGGCCTTCCGCATCCGGTTCGAACGGGTGCCGCCCCAGCCGGAAGCGGGGGAGCCAAACCAAGCACCGGAACCGCCAGGTGAAAACCCAAAGGCCGACACCCATTAGGCAACAGCGGCCTCTGCTTTCGGTTTTGCGCGGGGCTAGACTTCCACGTGCGGCCGGCCCACGTAGAGTTCCAGAATCTGGCTTTGCACTTTGATCGCCCGGATAAGCACCCAGATCTGTTCCAGCGTGAACTTCGACGGATCCTGGCGGGCCAGGGCTGCGAGTTCCTCGGTCATGGCCGCGTGTTGGTCCGTGGCGGCCTGAAGCCGCATGCCCATCTCGTGCCACGCCTGGGCCAGGCGACGATCATCGTGGAACTCGCTGAGGTCGCGCACCGAGTTGGCCAGCAGGAGGCATAGCCGGGCCACGTCGCGCGGCAATGCATCGGGTTGCATCCGCTGGATCCGCAAGGCCAATTCGTGGCAGTTCATGGAAACCAATCCCGTCGATACGTGAGCCATGACCGGCAGCGGCTCCCAGGCAAAGAGCGAAGGAGGCCTCGGCTCCTGCCTGCGAGGTGGCTTGTCTTGCGCCGGGCTCAGCCCTGGCGGCCTTTTGGTCCGTTTTTCGCAAGCCGATCCTCGATGCCCTCGCGGCTCCGGGCTCTTCCGTCAGGTCTCAGCCCTCTGCCCTGCCGCCTCTCTCCTGGCATCTGTCCCTGTCTGCCGACACCTCCCCCCTGCCGTGCGACATTTCTCGTCTGCCACGCGACAGGTGTCATGCGCCCCCTGACATCTGCCCCCGCCATCCTTATCTTTCTGGCACGTGCTTTCTCAAACGTAGCTTACGCTGGGCGGCCCGCTGGGTGCGGGCTGGATGCTTGCATCAGGCCGGCGCATCCTTGCGGTGCCGGGCGGCGCCGTTATAATCAGCCGTGAATCCAGGGCTTGGCCTAAGGGGGCGGCTGTACCCCCGAGATCGGTGGTGTGTTGCTCGGTTACGATACGCGGGTTGCGAAAGCCGATGGTCGATCTAGGCGTCAATATCGATCACGTGGCCACGGTGCGCCAGGCCCGGCGCACCGACGAGCCTGACCCCGTATGGGCCGCGGTCTTGGCGGAACTGGGGGGTGCCGACGGCATTACGCTCCATCTCCGCGAGGATCGGCGCCACATCCAGGACCGCGACCTCCATATCTTGCGCCAAACCGTGCGGGTCAAGCTGAATCTGGAGATGGCCTGCTCGGACGAGATTGTGGCCATCGCCTGCCAGGTCAAGCCCGATCAAGCGACCCTGGTGCCCGAGCGGCGCGAGGAGATCACCACCGAGGGGGGGCTGGACGTGGCCGGACAGCAGGCACGCGTCGCCGAGGTGATGAGCCGCCTGCGCGAGGCGGGCATTTCGGTCAGTCTGTTCCTCGATCCGGACCCTCGGCAGATCGACGCGGCTGCGGAGCTGCGGGCCGACGCCGTGGAACTGCATACCGGCCGCTATGCCCTGGCCCCGCCCGGCCCGAAGCGCCAGGCCGAACTCGACCAGCTCCGCCAGATGGGGGCCCGCGTCCGGCAGGCGGGGATGGCCTTGCATGCAGGCCACGGACTGACGTACCGCAATGTCCGCCCGATTGCCGCGATCGAAGGGATGCACGAATTGAACATCGGCCACAGCATTGTGGCACGGGCGGTTTTCGTCGGTATTGAGCAGGCGGTTCGTGAGATGAAGCGCCTGATTTCGTGAACACGGCCCCGAAGGCCCGCGGGCCGCGGTCCCGGAGTTTTCTTCGCTGGTTGCCTCTGCCCTGTTTTCGACGGTTCGTCCGCCATGCCCACCCGCGCTGAATCGTTTGCCGGCCTTTCGGTAGCCCTCATCACCCCGTTCCGCGATGGCCAGGTCGATGTCGCCGCCCTGAAGGAACAGATCGAGTTTCAGGTCCAGGCGGGCACGACGTGCATCTGCCCGGTCGGGACCACGGGCGAAAGCCCCACGCTTTCCCACGCGGAACATGAGCGGGTGATCGCCGTTTCGGTCGAAGCCGCCGCCGGGCGCATCAAGGTCATGCCCGGCACCGGCTCCAACAGCACCAGCGAGGCGTTGCGCCTGACCAAGTGGGCGGCCAAGAGCGGGGCCGATGCGGCCCTGGTCGTGGCCCCCTATTACAACAAACCCACCCAGGAGGGCTTCTACCAGCACTTCAAAGCCCTGGCCGAGGCGGTCGATATCCCCCTGTGCATCTACAACAGCCCCGGCCGGACCGGCAAGAACATCGAGCCGGAGACGATCGCCCGCATGGCCGAATTGCCCAACATTGCCATGGTCAAAGAGGCGTCGGGCTCGATGGACCAGGCCTCGCAAATCCTGGCGCTGACGGACCTGACGGTGCTCAGCGGCGACGATAGCCTGACCTTGCCGCTGTTGGCCATCGGCGGCCGCGGCGTGATCTCGGTGGTGGGGAACATCGTGCCCCGCGACATGAAGGCCCTGATCGCCGCCTTCGAGGCGGGCCATGTGGCCGAGGCCCAAAACTGGCACCGCAAACTGTTCCCCCTCTGCCGCGACATGCTGGGCCTGGCCACCAACCCCATTCCGATCAAGGCGGCCATGAGAATGCTGGGCCGCGACACGGGCGAACTGCGATTGCCTCTCACCCCCTTGGGGCCGAACGAAGAAGCGAAGCTGCGCAAGACCTTGGCCAGCTACGGGCTGCTGTGAGGGATTGGGCTGGCCACGGTTCCGGCCGGCCAACAGTCCATCGCAGGGCCGCGCCGCGTTTGGTTTCTGAGCCCGGGTGGCACAGAGCGCAAAGTGGCACCGCCCAACGGGGCTGCCAGTTCGTCGAGGCGTCGAGGGACTTCTGGGGGGCGGCCAGGGGCTTTGGGGGCAGGTCCGGGGGCTTTTGCGGCACCGGTATTGCTCGGGCTTGGCCGGGCGGGCAATGTTGCGCGTTGCGGGTCGACAAAAAAAGCGGCCCAGCCATCCTTGGGCTGGGCCGCCGAAGCCTTGAAAATGGCACGCTTCGGGTTAGCTCTTGGCGGGGGCGGGTGCCGGAGCGGCCGGGGCGGCAGCCGGGGCCGCACCACCGTCGCAGCAGGGCGCCTCGCAGCAGGCCGCGCGGTGTCCGCAAATCCGGCGGCAGCGGACCTTGCAGCACGGCTCGCAGCAACGCGGCTTGCAGCAACGAACCTTCTTCACCTTGCAGCACGGCTCGCAGCAGCTCGGCTCACAAGCCGGCGCGCAGGGCGCCGGAGCACAGCAACGCGGCTTGCAGCAACGAACCTTCTTCACCTTGCAGCACGGCTCGCAGCATGTCGGGGCACACGCCGGAGCGCACGCCGCCGGAGCACAAACGGCCGGCTCACAACACGCCGGGGCACAGGTGCGATGGAACAGGCCCGCCTCGGCCGAGGCGCCGAGCAGCAAAACCAGGGCCCCGGCAGCCACCAGCGAGAGAACGACACGACGGTTCATGGACACACTCCTCTTTGTAGAAACGGACGGTTACCGACGCTGGGGTCGTGGATTGGGTTTCCACACCATCAATCTACAACAGCTATCGGTCCTGCCCGCCGCGTTCTTTTGACCGGTCCACCCCTTCTGGCCATCTTTCGCAGCTTGTCCGGCCGGTTATGCAGGATATGCCTTCGGCAACGGAACTGGCGGATCTGGCGGCGGTTGGCGGTTTATCGACTCCGTCGCCCACTCGGTCCGCTGCCGCCATCTTCAGTAACCTACAATTATTACAGGTACGCGGGACTCTGGCGGCGAAGGTGGCCTGCCGGGGGGAACCGCTTGCCACGGCTTCCGCTGGGGTGTGGCATGGGGCCGGCCGGCTGGCCGCGCAAGGACGCCCCCGGGCCGTAGCCCCCGGCAGCAAAGCGTGGGCCGACTCCCCCCCGGGCGAAACCGCCGGGAAACCTGCGACGCAACACGCGCATCGGCATTTTGGTCTTCTTGCGAAAGCACCGCGGCATGCTCCCAATGGCTTCGACGGGCAAACCGATCTACTCCACGTTGGCCCGCGATCCCGATCTGGTGGAAATCGTCGATATGTTCGTGGCGGAACTGCCCGAACGCATCGCCGCCGTCCTCCAACATCTGGAGCGACAAGACTGGGAAGCGCTCCGCCGGGCTGCCCACCAGCTCAAGGGGGCCGGCGGCAGCTACGGCTTCCAGCCCATTACCACAAGTGCGGCACGGGTCGAACAGCTCCTCCAGCAGAAGGCGCCGGAAGAGGCTATCCGCAACGCCGTGGACGAATTGGCCCAAATCTGCTATCGGGCGCAGACCCGGCCTGCCGTGTAGACCGGCCCACCAAAGACCTAATGGCGCAGGTCCCGGGTGGGAGCTCCCAGACATCGCGCCGGCGGCTCGGCCGCCGGCTGATGCCAGCGGCTTGCCACCAACCCCAGGAGGATGCGGGCTTTGCACGCACCCCGTGGTTCGTCGCCTACCGCGTGGCGGCAGGCAGTCCGGCAACCCAATCGTACACTTTGCACGGCTCAAGTACGAACCAAGGGAGGGTAAGCCGCCGTCCCGAAATCGCAAACATTTTGAAAGGCGGAATCGGCCGAAACCCGACTCGGCGTAACGCATTCTGGGCCAAGCACTTTCGTCCAAAGTATCTTTCAGGAGGCATACTTGGGTTCTTGGGTGGTGGGGGACGCAACCCCAGGTATTGCCCCTAAGAAGTAGCGAGCTCTATAATGGGTTAGGTTCGGGGCGGGGGGCGGTCTGCGGCGCTGGGGTCGTTAACGGGAACGGCTCGGGAATTCCTGGTAGACCGACAGGTTTTGTGTTATCTGCTGCGTTCGTCACGCCGCCAGGGGTGGCAGGGCGGTGGCATTCGGGCAATGAGAGCATCGTCTTCGTGTCCGATAGAAAGGGAGGTGGCATGCCAATAGACTGTAGCAGATCATAGGTTGCCGGGTGTCGCACTACTCTGGCAAGTGCTTGTGGCGGACCTCTTGGCCCCCGCATCGTGTGTCTGGTACGGCCGAGACTTCATACCTGCCACAAGCAGGTTCTGAGTGCGAACGGGCCAGCATCGGCTGCTTCCAGGCGGGTTTTGTGCCTGTCTGGATCGGTCGGGATTACAGGGCAGTAATACGTTCGGCCGGGGCCTGGCTTTCTTCGAGCACCGGTCGAACGCTGGCACGTTAAGCTATCGGGAGTGCTGCGATGCAAGGAACCATCTTGCGCTACGAAGCGCTCGAACCGCGCCTCGTGATGAGTGGTAATGTCGTCGTGCAGATCTCGGGGCAGTACCCGCTTTACAACCTCAAGGTAGATGGGGACAGCCAGGGCAACCAGATCACGATCGCTAGCGATGCGACCGGCAGGGTGTGGACGGTTGCCGGCATCCCTGGCTCAGGCACTACGGTCAATGGCCAGCAGTCGGTGACCGTCCGCGGTGTCACCAACTCGGTGTGGATCGACATGAAGGGGGGGAACGACGTGGTCAAACTCCTGTCGTTCCAGGTACCCAACGAACTCCATGTCGACCTCGATGCAGGCAACGATGTGCTGGAGGCGGGTCTTTACGCCCTGGCCAATGTGGTCCGCGGCTCGATGTGGATCCAAGGAGACGACGGCAACGATCAAGTATCGCTGGCCAATCTGCAGGTGGGCGACGATCTTTGGGCCGACCTGAACGACGGTTCCGACACGCTACGAACCTGGTCAACCCAGGTCGACGACTATTTCCGCATTGACGCGGACGCGGGGAACGATGGGGTGAGCTTGACCGACGTAAGAGTTGGGGAGCTTATCGCGTCGCTCGGCCGAGGTAACGATGCCTTTCGTGCGGACCGGGTCCTGGCCGGTCGGAGACTGCTCGTCATGGGGATGCGCGGAGATGACACGGTGTACCTATACTCCTGCGCGGCTCCTGAGGCTGACCTTAATGGCGGCGTCGGCTACGACAGGTTATACCTGGCAGGCAACCGATTCGGCCGCCTGAGCCGCTACGGGTGGGAGTACATCGTGCAGTAGGAGCCTTCCCCGAGATTCTCCGAGTGCGTTGCCGGCGCCGGTGGTGCCTGCCACCTCTTTTGCCTGCGGTCAGGGCGTACCAGGCGTCCTGCCCCGCAAGGGGGCTGATTTTGTGCAATGACGCCAATACGTAGCGTGGGACGAGCTTGCCGCTGCGAGCTTGTCCCACGCTGTAACTTCCGTCAACCCGCGACTGACGCCCCCTCGTATAGCGGGGCTAGCAGCCCCGGTGAG
>FWWM01008166.1_pt1 | contig 20366 bp, 17 predicted proteins | sample 2228351 | NCBI WGS metagenome assembly FWWM01 (sample SAMEA103939774, study PRJEB20133) | metagenome
GAACCGGAAGCCTGATGCCCTCCGCCTCCCTCGTTCCTCCTCCCTCCCACGCAGCCGCCTCCCAGCGAGGCGGCTGCCCGTCTGGGCTTTGGCTGCCACCCTTGAGTGCTCTTCTGGTCAGTTTGTTGCTGGCCTGCCTTCTGCTTCAGGTAGATGGTCATGCCCTCGTTTTGGAAACCGACCCTCAGAGTATTACTCTGGGCGCTGGAGATGTTCACCAGGAGGTAGTCTCGGATCCCTCCACTCTGGCATCCCTCTTTACACCTGAAGTTCGCCATTGGGAAGCATATATTCAAACCTGGGCGGCGCAAACGAGCCTGGACCCGAATCTGGTGGCTACGATCATGCAGATTGAGTCGTGTGGCGATCCACAGGCGCGTTCGCCAGCCGGCGCCATGGGGTTGTTCCAGGTCATGCCCTATCATTTTGCGCCGGGAGAGGACCCTTACGATCCGGATACCAACGCTCGTCGGGGGTTGATGTACTTGCAGCATGCCTTACAGGCGAGTAAGGGTGACCTGTCTCTGGCCCTGGCTGCCTATAATGGTGGGGTTGGGGTCATTGGGCGGGCGATGGCACAATGGCCTGCCGAAACACGGCGCTACCTGTACTGGGCCGATGGCATTTACGCTGATGCGCGCCGCGGCCTTGCGGCGAGTCCACGCTTGCAGGAGTGGCTACAGGCTGGGGGCGCCAGTCTCTGTCTTCGAGCGCGCCAGCGATTGGGGTTAGGAGAGTAAAGCTGTCCCACTCTACTGTTCCTTTCCGCGGTCCTTGCAGGCGAATGGCTGACCGGTGATCACCAGACGGTCTGTCTCTAAGCACATCCGGCTCGATAGAGAAAGCAAGACGACGGATAGTTGCCGGCGCGGAACCATCTGCAAAGCAAGGACGGCCTGGTGATATAATACCCTTCTTCCAGGACTCTTGTATGGTGAATGGACAGGTGAAACTTTCGTTCCTTCGCGGTTTGTCTTCCCTTTCAAGCAGATTCTGGTTTTTCCTGGTGGCAGGTCTCGCGGCGGCCGAGAGGATCGGGTTATATCTGGTCTATCGGCCGGCGATATACAGTGATACGCACAGTTATCGCCGATTGGCCGGGGCCATCCGGCAGGGCTGGCATGGCTACGACGGCACGCGCACGCCTGGCTATCCGCTCTTCCTTGCTCTCTGCCGCACGGAGGAGGGTGCTTATCTGGCTCAACTGGTGCTTGGTCTGTTGACCACGCTCCTGGTTTTCTACCTGGGCTGGCGGGTGAGCCAGAAGGGCTGGTTTGGCGCGCTGGCGGCGCTGGCTCACAGCCTCAACCCGCAGCAACTCTTCTTTGAAGCCAGTCTGATTACCGAATCGCTGACAACGTTTCTCCTGGCCTGCGCGTTGGCTGGCCTGGCTCATCTGCTGTACGCGCGTCCACACCCTGGCCTCGGGAGCGGGGCTTGCGCGCTGGCTATCGGCCTCGCTGGTGGACTGACCGCTCTGGTTCGTCCGCTGTTCGTGTTTCTGCCGGTCTGGCTGGCTCTCTTCCTCCTGTTCGGGAACGATTCCGTTTCCCGTCGGCCGCGTTGGGGCCTCGCGCTGACGGCCGCCGTCAGCGGATTGGCCTTACTGGCGCTGTGGGCTGGTTTCCTTTATCAGCGTTTCGGTCGTTGGGGACTGACTACCATGACCGGCTACCACCTCGTGCAACACACCGGGGTCTTCTTCGAGTATGTCCCGGACCGCTATGCTCCTCTGCGCGATACCTACCTTGCTTATCGAGCGCGTCGTCTGGCCGAGACCGGCCAATCGAATAACGCCATCTGGGAAGCTATCCCGGCTATGCAACAAGCCTCCGGCCTCAGTTTTTACGATCTTTCGGATACGCTGGCCAGGCTGTCTTACCAATTGATACGGCGTCATCCCATGTTATACTTGCGCAATGTTGTGGAGGGCTGGTTCTGGTTTTGGAAAGCGCCGGTGTACTGGTCGCCGACCTTGTTTGTTTCTCCAGTCTATGGAGAAGTAGTGCGACGATGGGTGAATGTCGCACATGTTGGGCTGATCGTGAGCAATGGTCTTTTCCTGGCGGGGGTTGCGGTGTTTCTCTGGCGTGGGTGGCGCGTTCGCTGGCCGGAAAATCCTTTCCTGTACTGCCTGACCGGCGCCATCCTGACGACTTCTCTCCTGCAAACCTTGCTCGATCACGGCGATAACCCGCGCTTTGCTGTTCCCCTTCAGACTTTCATTCTGCTCCTGGTCCTGTGGTGGAGCACATCGGTGTTGACGACATGGCATTTTCGAGACTCTTCCAAGATTGGAAATGGATCGCGCCGCTCAGCGTTGGGTTAGGAGCGGCCCTCGCCTGGGGCACCTGGTTGGCCGCCCCGCAGGGACAGTGGTGGATCGCCTGGTTGGTTTATACTCTCCTACTCTGCGTCGGGCAATGGGTCCTCGTTGCCCTCTGGCGCAAGAGTCAGGGAGGGCGTACCCTGGCGTGGGCTATCACGGTAGGTATGCTGTTGCGTTTGGGGCTGGGCGTGGCTTTGACCTTCCTCCTCCCCGTCACCGGTTATGGTACGCCCTCGGAACAGGCCGGCTATCTCTTCCCCGACGCGTTCCTGCGTGACCGTCAGGCCTGGGATCTGGCAAGTTCCTCAGAGCCCCTGGGCCTCGCCTTCCGGAACTCATACAGCGCGGACCGGTACGGGGGACTACTCTTTCTGATTAGCCTGCTCTACCGTTATCTCAGCCCAGATGCTCACCGTCCCTGGCTACCTCTTGTACTTGCGGCTCTGGTTTATGGGGCTGGTATTCTCTTTGGTTGGAAAGCAGGCAGAATCCTGCTTGGGGAAAAGGGAGCGGCGTGGACGGCCTGGATTCTGGCCCTGTATCCGGAAAGCATTCTGACCGGCGGTAGCCAGATGCGCGAACCGTTCCTGATCGCCTTGAGTGCCTTGTTCCTTTGGGGTGCGCTGGCCTGGACGGCAGCACGACGTCGCGCGGCGTTCGTCGGCTTGCTTGTCGGTCTGGTGGGATTGCTCCTGTTTTCGCCAGGCGTCGCGATAGCTGCTCTCTTGCTTGCCGCCGTCTGGCTCTGGGCGCGCCGCAGAGATGGTCGTTCGGCCCGTCGTCTGGGCTGGCTCTGGGCTGGCGCGCTGCTCGTCGCCGCGCTCCTTTTCTGGTCGGTTGTTTCTGCCTCTCCTTCCGTTCGCGGGGGAGTGGTCCAGGCCCTGACAGACTGGTTCCGTCTTTCGGCCAAGTATGATGTCTACTTCCTGGAGAGAAGTTCTGGCTGGCTGCAGCGTATCTTCGAGGAATTGCCTCCTTTCCTGCACATGCCTTTCATGACCGCCTATGGGTTGGCGCAACCCGTCCTGCCGGCCATCCTGACGGTTTCGTTGTTTCCGGGCGATCAGACGAACTGGACATTGAATGTTCTGGGTATCCTGCGCGCGGCGGGCTGGTATGCCCTGGCGCCTTTCCTGTTGGGCAGTCTGCTGGCTGTGCGAGGCATGCTCCAGAAAAAAGAGCGTTTGGCCTGGCTGTGGGTCTGGGGCATCGTGATCGCGTGGATTGTGCTGGCCTCTTATCGCGCTGGGGGCGATCAGTGGGACAACCCGCGCTATCGTTCCATTCTCCTTCTCTGGCAGGCCTTGTTGGCCGCTCGCTGTGTGCTATGGTGGCAGGAGACTCGCAACCGTTGGATGAAACGCATCTTGATTGCTGAGGGGGTTTTCCTGGTGCTTTTCCTGTACTGGTATCTGGCACGCTATACCGGCTGGCGGCAAGGACAGGTGCACGTTTTTGTCATGATCGTCTTGTTCTTCCTGTTGGTAGGCACCTGGTTATTCACGGTCTGGCTTCGTGAGCGAAAGGCTGTCGGGCAGACAGCCCCTTCCAGCAGGAAGGATGGTCGGTAGCATCACAGCGTTTCCAGAGACCGTACTTGTCGTACAGGTAAGCCCTCCAGGCATGGTCAGAGCATCTTGTCACTGCAAAGGGAGCAGTAGTTATTCCTCCCAACCGCTGGCCGAAGGGAGAGGAATTGTCCCCAACCAGTTATTGAAGCCTGGCTCGAAACGCAGTAAAATGAAAGCATGGAAGTCCAGATAGCTGTTGCCAAGACGAATAAATACGCCAGCGCGGAAAGTGGCGACACTTTGGAAGTGGTCGAACGTCCCAATGGCGGCCTTTCCGTTGTCCTGGCGGATGGCCAGACCTCCGGACGCGGGGCTAAGGCGATCTCCATGATGGTTGTTCGTAAGGTGGTCGCCTTGCTTGCTGAGGGGGTACGGGACGGTGCCGCGGCGCGTGCGGCTTCTGACTTCCTCTACACGGAAAGACAGGGGAAAGTAATTTCGACTCTGAACATTGCCTCCATAGATTTGCAGACTGGCACGGTCGTCCTGACTCGCAACAATCCGGCACCCATGTATGTGGCGCGCGGTGAGCATATTGACTGCCTGGACGCGGCCTCCAGCCCGATTGGTCTCTCCCGCAGCGTGCGCCCGGTCATCAGCGAAATGCCGATCGAAGCCGGTCTGACCATTGTCCTGTTCACAGATGGCCTTCTGCACGCCGGCGAGCGACATGCCCGGCCGATGGATATTGCTACCTCGCTCCAGGCAATGCTGGAAGAGCAAGAGCCCTCCCCACAGGCTATCGTGGATGCCTTGCTTAACGAGGCGATTCGCCTGGATGATGGCCGGCCGGCGGACGATATGAGCGTGGTTGTCATTCGGGTTGTGGAACGTCAGGGCGACGATATTCGCCGCATGAGTGTGCGCCTCCCCATTTGCCCCCCGGTAACAACCTACCTGTCGGAAGGATGAGACCGAGTCATCTCTCCTCCTGGAGAAATCGCTGGAGAATCGGCTGGCGCGAGACGCTGGTGCTCCTGGGGACCTTTCGCCGCCTGTTGCTGGTCTTTGTTTCTGCCGTCATCGGCCTGGGTACACTGTACTATTTTCTTTCCGCCCGCCTCAATGAGCCGTTATCCAGCCTGGGGGAGGCCATCTATCTCATGCTGGCGCTTGCCTTTCTGGAGACCGCTCGTGAGTTCCCTCACGCGCTGGCCTTACAGATTTTCTACTTCGTCTTGCCGGTCATTGGCCTGGCGACTCTGGCCCAGGGCCTGGCGGATTTCGGCATTATGCTCTTCAACCGTCGTGCCAGAAACAAGGAGTGGGCCATGGCTTTGACTTCGACTTTTAGCAAGCATACAGTTCTGGTAGGGCTGGGTCACCTTGGCTACCGTGTAGTGGGGCTTCTGCATCAAATGCAAGAGCCCGTCGTAGTGATTGAACACAGCCCGGCAGCGGATTTACTTGAGACAGTGCAACGGTTGGGCATTCCGGTCATTGTCGAGGATGCGACACGGCCTTCGGCCCTAGAAGCGGCCGGCATCCGTCGCGCCCGCACCATCGTTCTCTGTACGCAAAATGACTCACTCAATCTCCAGATTGCCGTCAAGGCGCGCAGTATGAACCCGGCTCTGCGCGTGGTCATCCGTATCTTCGATGACGATTTTGCCCATTCCCTGCAGGAGCAATTTGGCTTTCTGGCCTTGAGCGCCACAGGCATGGCGGCTCCGGCTTTCGCCGCGGCCGCGACGGGGGCGGATGTCAGCACGCCGATTTCCATCGAAGGCCAGTCCATGAGCCTGGCGCGGCTGACGCTCTCTGCCGAATCACGACTGCCTGGCAGGTTGGTCGGGGAAATCGAGGAGACCTATCGCCTGAACGTCGTCCTGGTGCGACGCAAGCAGCATTCCGAAACTCACCCACCCGCCTCGCTGGTTCTCCAGGGCGGTGATACCCTGGTGGTATTGGGGGGGCCGGAAGCCCTCCATCGCTTACTCCATGACAACGCCTAGCCTGCCGGAAAAGGTGGCTTTGCGGGTTGGCATTGTGGGGCCCTGTGGGGCCGGTAAGACCACGCTGGCGGCTGGTTTGAGTCGGTGTGGATATGAGGCGCGCGTCATTGCTCAGGAACATTCCTATGTGCCGGACATGTGGCATATACTGACAAACCCGGACGTGCTCATCTTCCTGCAGGCTTCCTGGGCAGTATGCCGGGCGCGACGCAATCTGAATTGGACGGAAGCCGAGTGGCAGGAACAACAACACCGCTTGAGCCATGCCCGTCAGCACGCGGATTGTTACCTGGATACCGATAGTTTAACCATCGAGGAAGTACGCCAGAGAGTGCTTGCTTTCCTGGAAGGCCTGGGTCGTTCTGGAACTTGTAAGGAACTGCCTTGCCCCAGGCCTGTCCCTGATGCCCGTCTCAGCCATCCCTCGGAAGGTGGAAAGTAACATCACTGTTAGGGTGATATTGGCGTATCGGTTGTTGACGAGGCCGGAGTGTCTGTTGGAATGACGGTCGGTGTTTCTGTATCTATGGGCAAAACAATAGGTGTACCTGTCTGAAGGTCATCTGAGTAGGGGCTCATTCGGTCGGCCTCAGCAGGTGGGGAAGGGAACCAACTCTCTGTGAGCCCATCAGCCTGCCACCAAGTCTCGGTGTCCAGCTGCAAGTCAAGAACGTACTTAAGGAGAGTTTGCCCTTTCTCGTCCGCTAGTTCTAGCTTGCATAGTGTTATCTGAGCGCCTCGAGTGTTGAGGTCAACGAGCAGAGGCCGGAGTGAAGACATAAAGCGCGGTAAAGATTGATTCGCTATTTCTAGAGATGGGGCGACCAGGCGCAGGCTCAAGGTTTGGATTCCATCGGAGGTAGTAACCTCTGTTTTTACTAAAGACAGTCCCGCGGGATTTAGCTTCTCTATTACCATATCTCTGGTCACGCGATCATCCAATTTTGCCGAGGGGACCTGCAAAATGTTTTCTAAGTACACTGGCATTTCAGCTCGATAAATTTGTTCTCCCTGTGGGTTAAGAAAAATTAACAAAAGGCCCTCGATGGAATAACCACGTTGTCTGGCCAGTACAACCTCTCTTCGTACGCTGTGCCGGATGATAGGGTCGACATACTTTTCGTCCGGGTTCCGAACAATGATTTCCAGCCAAAGGTAAGGCGATGAGCCTCGCGCTTTTATCTCCACAACAGGTATGTTCTGTTTTCCCAATCGTTCTTCTATATATCCTACTACCTCCTGCTGAGCCGCGACGTTTATGTAATATAGACTGAGGAGAACCACCAGGGCAGCCAGGATTATTCCTGCAAGGAAAAAAAGTTTTTTGCTTTCCATGGTTCCTCCAAAATCAAGGCCCATAAGTCAAGTAATCGTAGGTGTGATACTTCTGAACTCGGTATGGCCAATCTGCTACCCATAACTCTTGATTAAACAGGACCCAAGTGCCTGTTGACGTTCTGTAGTAGACAGCCACAAAATGGGTATTTAATTCATTTTGTGGGCTAACATGCACTTCAGAATGAGCGAAAACATAAGAGGGGGCGTTAATCGCCTCGTAGCATCCTCGATTGATGCCATCAATCCATCCACACCACGTTCTGCCACTCTGCCATGTGACGGCGTACTCGACCACAGCACCCCAACTATGTTCTCCAAAGTGAAAGATGTCATAGTTGCCATTGATATCCTTAAACTCCAGATACCGCTTTGGGGCAGACATCCTTGATAGTAGCGCCAGCCTGTTTGAACCCAAGATGGGCCAGGCAAAGATACCCAACTTGACTCACCACTTTCCTTGATATAGGGAGCAGAAGAGGGAGCTGATAGATATGCCCTTACACCGTAGGCCCCGGATCGCCCATTGCCTGTGTACCATCTATCCCTGGTCGGCGTTGGTGTGCGCGTGGGCGTGAGTGTTGGTGTAGAGGTAGGCGTGCGGCTGGGCGTAGGAGTTGGGGTGTTGGTCGGGCAGGGCAGGCAACACAGGACACTCCCGCCGCAAGAGGCGCCTGTGGAGCCGCAAGGACAGGTGTTAGCGCAGTAGTTGGGTGCGGCACAGACCGGCGTGGCAGTGGGAGTCCTTGTCGGTGTGCGGGTCGGAGTACGGGTAGAAGTCCTTGTCGGTGTGCGGGTCGGAGTGCGGGTAGAAGTCCTTGTCGGTGTGCGGGTCGGAGTACGGCTAGGAGTCCTCGTCCGGCTAGGAGTGGGACGCGGGGTAGGGGTTTTGGTCGGGCAAGGCTGGCAGCAAAGGATACTGCCCGCGCAGAAGAAGCCGGTCGCACCACAGGGACAGGTAGACGCACAGTAGTTCGGCGCAGTGCAGTTGGCAGTGACCTGGATTTGTGCTGCCGGTGCGGCCAAGGCCAACCGCGCCGTGAGCAGGCCGAGCAGGTAGGTGAGGAGGAGTGGCAGGGCAGGGAGGAGGGCGGATACTTGCTGGCGCATGTTCGGTCTCCGCTTGCAGATGTTCCCCTTGTCGTGCAGGCGTGATGCGCGCTCCGAAGCCCCCGACAGGTGCTATAAATAGTGTAGAGCATGTTTTTTTTGTCAAGGGTCATGTGCCAGGTGCAGGGTTTTTCAACAGTCATATATTCTGCGCAGAAATCGGAGAAATCTGCCTCTATAGATAGACTGCCAGCCACTAAATCTACCTTCCACTGCTCATTAAACGGATTTCCCTGCCGTTTTGTTGGATTATGGAAAAGCCCTGTTGGAAGAAAGAAGAAAGAACGCGCACTATTGTCAGAATCCCTGACTGCGGCTATAATAGCGGCTACCTGGGCGGGGCGTGGCGCAGTCCGGCTAGCGCGCTTGCATGGGGTGCAAGAGGTCCCGGGTTCAACTCCCGGCGCCCCGACTTCGAGTACGTTCCCCACCGAAAGCGATGGACAAAGAGGCCTGCCGTTTACACCAGCATGGCGCTGGGAGACACCGCAGGCCTCTTCCCTTCTGCCCCCCTTGTTCCTGCTGATGCTAACCTGATCGCTCAGGCGTGTTGCCAGGCGACCCGAAGAATATAGAGGCGGGATCAGGAAGCCACGTCTCCTGCCAATTGACACCCTTTGCTTTTCCGTGTATATTGTTCACGCGAACGTGTTTTCGGGAGGAGGCTTTTGCGGTCCTCTTGGGCATCTACGGTGATGGGATTTGCGCTGACAATTGGCTTGCTTGCCGGCGCAAGGGTAGGCGCGCGCGCCTCCGAGACACCGCCTGGCCCCGACCGTTTCGCTGTATTGGAAGTGGAATATACCGCCTATGAATGGTGGTTGGCAGGGTGGAAGGATAATCGCGTAGCCTGCGCTATCGTGGTTGACCATACAGGCTGGCCAAGCGCGTCTGAAATCTATGATGCCTGTGAACCGGACGTTTACGAGACATGGCAAGCAACACCACCCTGTCCGGCGGCGGAAAGCGGTGGAGATGTGACCTCCTGTGAAGGGTACTATTTACACCTTGTCCGTTCCTTTCCTGCGACACGTAAGGTTGGTGTCGCCCTGCCGCCAGCCGTGGTCTGGGTTTCCCTGCTGAACTGCGAGTCATATCGTCAGACCCATCTCTGTGCCGGAACGCCGACGATCGTGCTGACCGGTGAGGAGCCTTTACCAAACGAATCCATTACCTCGATTGCCGGCACGCTCGACGGCAAGCCGTTCACTTGTTCCTCGCCCTGTTGGCTGAATATTGAAGAAACCAGTGAGAACGGAGTGACGGTTACGTTTTGGGCTTACTCGACCTATGGGGATAGTAGCGAAGTTTTCTCGGCGTTGGTGCGCGTCTTGCCAAAGGAGACTCGCTATGTTCGTGAGCCAGTATGGTATGTAGATATCATCACGGATCGCTGGCGCGGTGCGGATCTTCCGCCCTGTTCCCAATCCTGGGAGGCCTTTCCGCCAATAGGGGGATTGCCCGCCTGGTTGGAAACACCAGAGACACCCGATGGTCTGCTCTCGGCCATCCCCTATCAGTATCTGGCGGCCAGGTTGATTGCCCAGGGCGCTGTAGATGTCAGTAGTTGTGGGCCAGAGGGGGGCTTGCTCCCGGACGGCGCGCCCAATGCCTGTGGGTTGCAGGTGGCCCGTCCGGCTGTAGAGGAATGGCAAAACCGCTTCAACGATCTCATTCTCGAATCGGCTCGGCGTTACGGTGTGCCGGCGCAGTTGCTGAAGAATTTATTTGGGCGCGAGAGCCAGTTCTGGCCAGGGATCGTGCTAGGACGCCCTGAAGTCGGTTTGGGGCAGATGACGGAGAACGGCGCCGATACTGCTCTGCTGTGGAATCCCTCCTTCTACGAACAATTCTGCCCGCTGGTCCTGGACGAGAAAGTTTGTCGGCAGCGTTACCCTTTCCTGAGTGAGGAACATCAGGCAATCCTGCGCGGCGCGCTGGTGCGCAGTGTGAATGCCTTCTGCCCGGATTGTCCGCTCAGTCTTGACCTGCGCCGCGCCGACTCGAGTGTAGATATCTTCGCGGCTACTTTGGCCGCGAACTGTGAGCAAGTTGGCCGGATTATCCGTAACCTGACGGGTAGCCCGCCTGGGCAGGTTAGCACGTATGAGGACCTGTGGCGTTTTACCCTGGTGAACTACAACGCTGGCCCCGGTTGCCTCTCGTCCGCTTTGGAAGAGGCTTTCTATAGCGGTGAGATGTTGGAGTGGCCGAGTGTGGTTCCCTATCTTACTGAACCCTGTCAGGGGGCCATTGAGTATGTAAACGATATCACTGCTCTTACGCCTTGACGCGGTTTGTGCGGGTGGTCAACCCAGGAGACGCACCCGGCGGTCGTGGGCTGTGGGTCGTGGGATCGGTACAATGCGGCCAGGCAGGCCAGTGACTCGTGAGGCGCGATCGGCCTGACCCACCCCTGGCCGTTCTGGAGACACGGCGCTCGGTTTGTCAGTCAATGACCAGAACTTACCGTTTTGAGAGCCCACCATGCAGTGGAACGATACGGGGTATAATTACAAAGCAGGAATTATCTCCAAGCTCGTCGTTTTTATCTAAACTCGTTCAGGGAGAATCGCGATGACAGTCATGCCATCCGCCCCGGTGACTTCCGCTCCTGCTCCCTCTGCCCCGTCTTTCGTCCCCCCGCCAATCAACAAACTGGAGGAGACAGGGCTTTCACCGCTCTGGTTGCAGGATTTGGCTTTGAAAATTCTCTATTTCCAGGGCTATCTCAGTGGCTTCAAAATCGCCGAGGAACTGGCATTACCTTTCGCGGGGGTAGTGGATCAGTTGCTGGAGATGTTGAAGCGTGAAAAATTGATCGAGGTCAAATCCTCCTCGTCGGCAGGCTTTGGGGAGGGGTCGTATCAGTATGCGATTACTGGTGCGGGCATCATGCGTGCTCGTGAGGCTCTGGAACGCAGTCAATATGCCGGGCCGGCGCCGGTGCCCCTCGAAGTCTACAACGATGCCATCCGCCGCCAGAGCCGGGAGCGCATGACCGTTACCAGCCGCACGATGCGCCAGATTCTTTCCGAATTGGTGCTCTCGGAGGCCACGTTACAACGTCTTGGCCCGGCGCTGAACTCGGGCACTTCTATTTTCCTGTACGGCCCGCCCGGCAACGGCAAGACCAGCGTGGCGAAGGCTTTCGGCAGGCTGATTCTGACCCAGAACATGTACATTCCCTATGCCCTATATGTGGATGGCCAGGTTGTCAAACTATACGACTCCGTCAATCACCAATTGGCCCAGGACAACGATACCTCTGCCGCGGGGACCGGCGGGCTGCGCGCTAGTACCCGGCGCGACCCGCGCTGGGTCAAGATTCGCCGGCCCTTCATCATGGTGGGTGGCGAATTGACTATGGAAGGCCTCGACCTCATCTTCGATGACACGCATCGTTTCTACGAGGCACCTTTCCAGGTCAAGGCCAATGGCGGGATTCTGTTGATCGATGACTTTGGGCGTCAGCAAGTTCGCCCGCGCGATCTGCTCAACCGCTGGATTGTCCCCCTCGAAAACCGTGTGGACTTTTTGACCCTCCATACCGGTCGCAAAGTGGAAATCCCCTTCGATGTCCTGATCGTCTTCTCGACCAACTTGCCTCCGAAGGACCTGGTAGACGAGGCCTTCCTGCGTCGTCTGCGGCATAAGATCGAAATCGGTGATCCGTCCTATGAGGAATATCGTGAGATCTTTCGCCGCGTGGCACAACAAAAAGGTGTGCAGTATAGCGATCAGGGGCTGGCCTACCTGTTACAGGAATGGTATATCAAGCGCAATCGGAAACTGCGTGCCTCCCACCCGCGCGACTTGTGCGATCAGATTCTCGACATAGCCCGTTATCTCTCCGTGGAGCCGGCCATGACGAAGGACCTGATTGATCGCGCCGCGCGTTCCTATTTCGTGGACTTATAGCGGCGCCGCTCGCGCGCCGGAGTAAACCATGTGGCCGAATACTCCACGCCCTCTGATCATCGGTCACCGTGGCTCCCCCGTTTATGCCCCAGAGAATACGCTGGCATCCTTTGAGATGGCCGTTGCCCAGGGGGCGGATGCGATTGAATTCGATGTCAAGCTCACAGCGGATGGTGAGGTAGTCATCCTGCACGATGCTACCGTGGATCGCACGACGAATGGGCATGGCCGGCTGAAACAGTTTACCCTGGCCGCCGTCCAGGCATTAGACGCCGGCGGCTGGTTTTCTCCCCGCTTCACCGGCGAACGCATCCTGACACTGGAGGCCGTCTGCGCCGCATTTGGGCCGCGTGTGTATCTGAACATCGAACTAACCAACTATACCACTCCCTTCGATCCACTCGTGCTTCGCGTTGTGGAGATAGTCCAGAAATATCCTTTGCAGGAGCGTGTGTTGTTCTCCTCGTTCTTCCCTCACAATCTGGCCCTGGCGCGCCGGTTATGGCCGGCGAGTCCCTGTGCCCTGTTGGCTTTTCCCGGCTGGAAAGGCTATCCGGCGCTGGCGCTGGGCTTACGCTCCAGGAATTACTGGGCCATTCATCCTCATAGCACCCAGGTGACGCCCGCGCTCGTGCAACGCGCCCATGCGGCCGGCAAGCGTATCCACGTCTGGACGGTCAACGCCGAGGAGCATATTCGCCGGATGGCAGACATTGGCGTGGATGCCATCTTCACCGATGACGTTGCCAAGGCCCATCGTATCTTGAGGGGGAAGTGATGAAACACCTTGTCCGGCTCGCAATTTTGCTGATCGTCGTAATCGGCATGGCAGGCAGTCACGTGCGCGCCCAATCCACCGCGGAGGCGCAGGCGCGCGAATTATTGGCTCAGCTGACGCCTGAGGAGCGCGTCGGTCAACTGTTCCTGCTCACCTTCCAGGGCACTGACACGAGTGCGAACTCCGCCATCTATGATCTCATTGCCCGCCGACATATTGGTGGCGTTGTCTTGACAGCCGCGAACGACAACTTCAGCGATGCCCCGGACACGGCGCGCCAGGCTTATCGCTTGATAACCGAATTGCAAACCCTCGAATGGCAGGCTGCGCGGGGTGAGATCACCGATGCCAATGGTCAACCGCTCACCAGCGCCTATATTCCCCTCCTGGTTGGCGTTTCCCAGAATGGTGATGGTTACCCAGGGGATGAGATTCTGAGCGGCTTGACATCTCTACCCAGTGAAATGGCGCTGGGCGCAACCTGGAATCCTGCTCTGGCAGAGCAGGTTGGCGCGATTGCCGGTCGCGAACTGGCCGCGCTGGGCTTCAACCTGCTCCTTGGCCCGTCCCTGGACGTTTTGGAAAATCCGGCGCTCGTTGCCGAGAACGACCTGGGCACGCGTGTCTTCGGTGGCGATCCGTATTGGGTGGGCGAGATGGGACGTGCCTACATCCGTGGTTTGCATAACGGCAGCGAGAGGCGCCTGTTGGTTGTGGCTACGCACTTTCCCGGTCAGGGCAGCGCCGATCGCCCCCTGCATGAGGAAGTTGCTACCATTCGTAAGTCCCTGGAACAACTCAAGCAAATCGAACTGGCGCCCTTTTTTGCTGTGACGGGCAATGCGCCTAACGCCGAAAGTGCTGCCGATGGCCTGCTCCTTTCTCATATTCGCTATCAGGGATTTCAGGGGAACATCCGTGCTACTACCCGGCCCGTGAGTTTCGACCCGCAAGCGCTCAAACTCATCCTTGATCTCCCAGCGCTGGCGACCTGGCGCCAGAACGGCGGCTTGTTGATTAGCGACGACCTGGGTACGCCAGCCGTGCGCCGTTTCTATGCTCCCGCCGGACAAAATTTCTCCGGGCGCATCGTGGCCCGGGATGCCTTCCTGGCCGGCAACGACTTGCTCTACCTGGGCAATATCCTCTCTGCAGACGCCGAGAGTAATTACCAGACGGTTCTCCGCATCCTGGATTTCTTTACACAAAAGTATCGGGAAGACGCGGCTTTTGCCCAGCGTGTGGACGAGTCAGTCCTGCGTATCCTGACCCACAAGTTCCGCCTGTATCCTCGCTTCGAATTGGAACGTGTCCTGCCAAGTGAAAAGGACTTGGAGCAATTGGGAACTGCCTCCGATGTGACATTCCTTGTGGCGCAACAGGCGGTTACCTTGCTTAGCCCTGATCCGCAAGACCTCGACACGGTCTTACCCGACCCACCCGGCCCGCGCGACGTCATCCTGTTCCTGACCGATAGCCGCTCGGTTCGACAATGTAGTAAGTGCGCTGATTTGCCTTTGCTCTCACCGCGCGCGTTGCCGAACGCGATCCTGACTCTGTATGGACCGCGCGCCGGCGGTCAGGTCAATGCCGCGCGTCTGCGTGCTTACACGTTCGAGGATCTGAACCTGCTCCTGCAACAGGCACCCGAACAAGCATTGATCGAGGATTTCCAGAACGCCAGGTGGGTGGTAATCTCTATCCTGGATTCCCGCCCGGATTCGTTCCAGGGGGGCGTCTTGCGCCGTCTGTTGTCTGAGCGTCAGGATTTACTGCGTAACAAACGTGTGATCCTGTTTGCTTTCGAGGCGCCGTACTATCTGGACGCAACCGATATTTCGAAGTTAACCGCCTACTATGCCCTCTACGGAAAATCAGCGCCCTTTGTCGAGGTAGCGGCGCGCGTTCTTTTTCAGGAACTTTCTGCGGCGGGGGTGTCACCGGTTTCTGTGCCGGGCATCGGCTACGATCTGTTTACGACAACCATGCCCGACCCGGCCCAGGTGATTGCCCTCACGATTGACTCTCCCGCGCTTCCGGACGAGGCGACCAATGCAACGGCAGAACCCGGCGGCCCCGTTCTCCTGCCCTTGGGTACCAGCCTGACTGTGCGCGCAGGCGTGATCCTTGATCACAATCGTCACCTTGTTCCCGACGGTACAGGGGTACGCTTCATGCTTGTGTCGTCAAGCGATGGCAGTATCCTTCAGCAAATCGAGACCACTACGGTCAACGGGATGGCGCGCGCAGTGTTCCGCCTGGACCGTGCCGGCGCCTTTGAAATTCGCGCGGTTTGCGAACCGGCCACGGTTTCCGATGTGATACAGGTGGAAGTGGTAAGTGAGGGCATCTCGGTAGCTAGTGGGGAACCTACCATGACCACGCCCACGGTATTGGCGACAGTAACAGCTACACCGCTCGTCCCCGAAGTGCCGCTTACTCCGCCCGATGTGAGCCTTGGACTGTGGTTCTCGGCGACGTTGTTGATTGGTGCTCTTAGCTATCTGGCCTTTGCTTTGGGGAATCTCTTTCTCTCCAATCGTTGGGGAGTGCGAATCGCATTGTGCACCCTGCTTGGTGGAGCAGGAGGATACAATTACCTGGCACTACACTTGCCTGGTAGCCTTGTCTTGTTGGAAAAGAGTGCCTGGGGCAGTGCAATTTTCTTGGCCTGCGGAGGCGCGGTGCTGGGCGCGTTGACAGGCTGGCTGTGGTGGCGCCTGGTCAACGTACCAGAGAGGCGATCAGACCAGTAAACAACAATCCCAGAGCAATCCAGAATAATACACCTTCGGGAATTTGGCGCAGGAAGGTCAGGATCGTCCCGCCTGGGCGCATGACAGTCTGCGGGCGAGTAGGCACCTCGCGACCGCCGAGCAGGAACTGCCGGAAGACCTCCACCGAGGCAGGACGATCGTCAGGATGTAGTTCCATGGCCCATAGGATGGCACGTTCCGTCCGCAGGCTGATTGCCGGGTTAATCTGACGGGGCGGAATCAGACTCTCCGGATGCAGGAAACGTTGTCGGGCGTCCGCTGGCGGCGTGTTGGTCAACAGGTGATAGAGCGTTGCGCCAAAGGCATAAATGTCACTGCGAACGTCCGTATGCATTCCGTCTCCCCCATATTGCTCCAGTGGTGTGTAGAGCGCTGTGCCGCGCCCATGGACCACCGTGACGGTCATTTCATCCGGAGCGAGGGCTTTGACCAGCCCAAAGTCTACCAGTTTCAGCAAACCGCCGGGCGTGAGTTTCAGGTTGCTGGGTTTGATGTCTCGGTGAACCAGGGGCGGATTTTGAGAATGCAGGTACGTGAGCGCGTCGGCTAGCTGATTGGCCCATCCCAACACATCCTCCTCTTTCAGAAAGGTGTTGTGTTGTTTGGCCTCCAACATGAGGGCGCGCAAATCCCGACCAGGCACATAGTCCATGACCAGACAATCGCGGTTTCCCATGGTGAAGAAATCGGAAACTTTGGGTAAATTAGGGTGGTCAAGGCGCGCCAGAACCGTGGCCTCCCGCAGGAATTGCTGGCGAGTCTCCTTGAGCACTTTTGGCGGCACATTTCGATCGTGCTCGATGACTTTGAGCGCGCACAAGCGCCCTTCTAACCGCAGGTCATCGGCCAGGTAGATGCTTCCCATCCCCCCCTTACCAATACATTCACGGATGCGGTAGCGCCCGCGCAGGATTTCTCGACTCCTCAATGGCTCGGCCATTTCCTCTCGCGTTCTTGATAAGATTTAGGCGTGTGTTAATAATTGTATTACAGAATGGGCAAGAATGCGCGGCGGATACGGGAATCTCCGCGAGGGTCTAGGAACTGCCTGCCGGTGGCGCAAGTCTCCGATCTATCTGATTGTACACAACTCGTTCGGTTGCGCAGGATTTGGATGGGCAAGAAACTTGCTCTGAAAGAGAAGGGCAGAAAAGAATGAATTGGAGAGAAGTGGCCATTTCAGGCATTAGGACGGCAGTTCAACTGCCGTCCTAACGCAGGCCAAGCAGAGATTGTCTCTATTTGACCGGGCCATCTGTATGGGAAGTGGTTGTGGCGCAAGTCTCCGAGTTGCGAAGATCGGCAAATCGGAGGTTCGCCCCACAGTGTGCCAGGCACGTCTTGGGCCTATCCCTGGATAGACCAAAAATCGGTAGCGGTCAAGTCGAAGTGAAAGAGGCAGGATATTAGGCGTTTTTTCACTTGACTCTATACCACTACCCAAAAATCATATGCCGTCACTATCAAAAAGTACCCAGAGTTGGCAGGTACAGGGTTGATGGTACTCCGATACTGTTCTCCCGCAAGCGACTGCGGGTCAGGGCCAGGGCCAGGCTGAGACCGGCCGCGCCGCCGCCGAGGAGGATGTAGTCGAAGTCGGTCATTGACGGACAGGCAAGCGGCGGCCCTTCCACTCCAGCGGCTGGCGGCGATAGTGCCGCCAGGCCGAACGGGCGGCGGCCGCGGCGAAGAAGGCCACCGTCAGTGGGTAAAGGAGGACTGACCCAGGCGGCGAGCGGAAACGCCAAGCGGTCGCGGCCCACAGCGCCGTCTGCAGCGCGATGGTTAGGACGGCCAGCGGCACGGAAAAGCCCGGCCAGGGGCGCCCCAGCCAGGCCAGTCCCAGGCCGATCCACGGCTGCCAGAAGACCAGCAGCATCCAGGCCCAGACGAAGGCGAAGGCCGGCAAGTTGTTGCCAAAGGCGGAGAAGAGGTTCTTGCTGAATCCGTTCCAGGCTTCGGCCAGGGTGCGGTACATGCGGGCCGAGAGACGCGGCGAAACGTCCACCAGGTCCCAGCGCAGGTTCAGGCGTCTGGCCCGGCGCGCCAGGGCAAAATCTTCGGCAATGGCCATCCGTACCGCGGCGTGACCGCCGATGCGCTCATAGGCGACGCGGCGGAAGAACATGCACTGGCCGATGCCGGTCGCCAGGAAAGACAACGGCAGCCAGCGGACGAGCGGGATGGGCGTCAGGGTATAGGCAATCCAGGGCAGCATAGAGACGGCCTGCCGCGGGGCGAAACGCTCGGCTTCCTGGCGCGGCATGCCAGAGAAGTAGTCGAGCCGCTTCTCCAGCGCCAAAGCAACGAGTTCGCGCAAGAAGTGAGGCTGGGCGCGCGTATCCGCGTCCAGGAAGAGCAGGAACGAGCCGCGCGCCGCTTGCGCCAACTGATGACAGGCCCAGTTCTTCCCCAGCCAGCCCTCGGGCAACGCCGCGCCGCGCAGGACCCGCAGCCGGGGCGACTCGGCAGCCAGACGCGCCAACACCTCGTCCGTGCCATCGGTCGAATCGTCGTCAAGGACGAGCAATTCGAAAGAGGCGTAGTCCTGGTTCAACAGCGAGCAGACACAGGCCTCGATGTTGACAGCCTCGTTGCGAGCCGGGATCAGGACAGAGACGAACGGCTGTTCCGCGGGCAGCGGATCGCCTCCCAGGCGGCGCATCCCGATTCGATTGCCGAGCAGGATGAGGACCAGCACGGCGCAAAAGATTAGGATACCCATCTGCTGGTTATAGACGAACCTCTCCCATAAATCTGCGAGGAAGGTGTTCATGGCGAGTGAATCAAGGCGCTCAGTTCCTGGCGATGCGTCCAGATGACCAGGGCGGTCTGAAGTAGGAGCAGCATCATCCAGGTGGGATCGCGGTGGAAGACGAACAAGTAGAACAGGGTCAAGGCAGCAGTCAAGAGGACGGAGACGGCCGGTTTGCGCAACCAGAGAAAGATGGGGACCAGGGCGAGCAGGATGACAAGCGGAATCTCAACCAAGCTGACGCCGATCCAGACTCCCAGGATGGTTGCCAGTCCCTTGCCGCCGCGGCCTTTCAGGAGCGGCGAAAAGGCATGCCCCAGCGTGGGCGCCAGCCCCACCGGCACGATGCCCCAGTCCTGGACGCCGAAGTGGTGGACCGCCAGCAAGACCGGCACGACGGCCTTGCTGATATCCAGGAAGTAAGCCAGCAGTCCGACCCGCCAGCCGGCGGCGCGCCAGGCGTTGGTCGCGCCGGGGTTGCCGTCGGCAATCTGGCGGATGTCGATTCCGACCGCCCAGCGCGTCAGGTAGAGGGAAAACGGGATGGCACCCAGGCCGAAGCCCAGGAGCGTGAAGAGGAATATGGTCAACCAGGCAGGAAGAGCAGGCAAAACAACCTCGCAAGGAAACAAAAATGTTACCAATGTCATTGTGTAAGTGTGTTTCTTGTATTCAAAGCCCTAGCGTGATGCTCGAACGGGTAGTCTAGCGGGATAGATGCTCTCCCATCCGCAACTCTTCCAGAAACGCCTCGACCGCTTCGAGAAACGCGGCGGGTTGTTCTTCATGCGGGACGTGGCCGGCCTGCGGAATGACAACCAGGCTGGCGTTCGGCAGTTCGCCGGCCAGACGGATAGACTGCTCGGTCGGAACGATGCGGTCGGCCTCGCCGGTGACGACCAGCGTTGGGACGCTGAACTCGCTCAGCCGTTCGGCCAGCCCCGATTCCTGACTAGCGAGGGTCAGTTCCCAGAGCGCCCGGTCCCAGTTCTCGACCTGGAGCGGTTTCTTGTAGAGGGCCAGGGTCTCGTCGGTGATGCGGGCGGGGTCGTACCAGGCCAGTTCGATGAGTTCGGGGCCGCGGGATTGAATCTGACGGGCAATCAACGGGCCGAGGTGACGCATCTGGGGTGTGCGCAGCAGCCAGCGCGTCCCGGCAGGCGCGCCGCCGCCAGCATAGACGGCCGGGTCCACCAGGATGAGCGCCTGGACGCGGTCGGGATGCTGGAGGTAAAAGTTCATGGCGACCGTCCCGCCGGCGGAGTTGCCGACCAGGATGGCTTGCTCAACCCCGAAGCAGTCCAGCAGACCAAGCAGGAGGTCCACCTGGGCCTGCGGGCTGTAGGGACTTTCGTCCTCCCAGGTCAGCGGACGCTCGGTCAGGCCGAAGGCCGGACGGTCGTAGGCGATGACCGTGCCGAGTTCGCCGAGCGGCTCCAGGACGGCGTTCCAGGAGTAGAGGCTGGCGCCAAAGCCGTGCAGCAGGACGAAGGTCGAGTCGCCGTCGCCGCGCGTCTTGTAGTGGACGGTCAGGCCATTGATTTCGACGAACAGACTGTCGGGGTCGGCCAGTTCTTCGGGCGGGCGCGTCCCCTCCAGCGGCGGCACGGGGACAAGGAAGGGGCCGAACAGGATGAGCAGGAAGGCGAGGAGGAGAAGCAAGAACCTCTTTTTCGGGATTCTGGACATAGGTAGCGATTCACCGTCCGGCGCGAATGGGGTAGAGTGGGTCAACGGGCGAGGCGACGCTCGAGGGCGGCTTGGAGCATGAGGAACTCGCCGATGTTTTCGGAGGTCAACAGGCCGATGAGTTGACTATCCTGCACGACCGGGAA
>FWWM01008171.1_pt1 | contig 20364 bp, 17 predicted proteins | sample 2228351 | NCBI WGS metagenome assembly FWWM01 (sample SAMEA103939774, study PRJEB20133) | metagenome
CCGTTTTTCTGCCCCCGCCACGGGTGGAGCCTTGTCGCTCAAGGCTCACGAGTCAGACCCGGTGCCTAAAACCCCCGTTTACTGTCGAACGGCGGGTACAGACACGAAGTGATCACCATCCACGGCGCACCCCGCTCGCGGCTCATGCCAGGGATTCCCGGCCCGCACGGCGCGGCTCGGCTTCGCCGCCGGCGCGCAACGCGCAAACTAAGTCTGCCGCGACCACCACGGAAGGAGGCTTGAGGAGATGACGGTAGGTCAGAAGCTGCACCTCTGCCTGACGCAACTCGAGTCGGCCCACGCGAGCCTGCGGACCTTCGCCCTGGAGACCCAGGACCAGCGCGCCAAGCAGCTCTACTCGCAGCTCGCCCAGACCCTGGAGAGCCAGATCATCGCGCCCTTCCGCAACCGCATCAACCAGGTGGAGGCGGAGGAACCCGAGTACAAGGTCTTCCAGCAGGCCGGGCAGCAGGCGCCGCAACCCGTGGTGCGGCGGTGACGAAGGGGGGCCGGGAGCGCATCCCGGCCCCCCGCGTTTCCGGCGATTCCGGCACGAGGGCAACGGCGGAGCCGTCACGCCTCCAAGAGGGCCAGGCACTCCACGTGAGCCGTTTGGGGAAAGAGGTCCACGGGCACCACCGTCCGCAGGGCAAGGCCGCGGGGTGGTCGCGCCAGGAGGGCCAGGTCCCGCGCCAGGGTGGCGGGGTCGCAAGAGACATAGACGATGCGCCTGGGACGTAGGGCGCGCAGGGCCTGCACCACCTCGGGAGCCAAACCCTTCCGCGGCGGGTCCAAAAAGACCACGTCCGGCTTCACCGTCAGGCGCGGCAGCTCCTCTTCCACCCGGCCGAAAAGGAAACGGACGTTGGCGATGCCGTTGGCGCGGGCGTTCTCCCGCGCATCGGCCACGGCGTCCGGCACCTCCTCCACGCCGACCACATCCCGGGCGGCGCGCCCCGCCAGGAGAGCCAGGACCCCCGTGCCGCAGTAGGCGTCCACCACCGTCTCGCGGCCGGTGAGCTCCGCCAGCGCCAGCGCCCGCGCGAAGAGCCGCTCCGCCTGCCGCGGATTCACCTGGAAAAAGGACGTGACGGACACGCGCAGGCGCAGGCCGCCCAGCCTCTCCTCTACCCAGGGCCGCCCCAAGAGCACGCGGCTTTTGCCGCCGAGGATCACGTTGGTGCGGGCCGTGTTCTCGTTGAGGACCACGCCCACGAGCCCGGGGACGCCCTCGGCCAGGCGGCGCGCCAGGGCCGACTCGGCGGGGAAGCCGGACCCGTTGACCACCAGCGCCACCGCCACCTCTCCCGTGGCCGCGGCGGCGCGCGCCACCACGTGGCGAAGGAGACCTTGATGGGTGGCCTCGTCGTAGGGCGAAAGCCCCAGCTCCCGCACGGCAGTAAGCGTCGTCTCCGCCACGGCGTCCAGCGCCGGGTGCTGGATGGCGCAACCCGGCCCCCGCCGGCCGGCGCCGGGCGCGTCCCCCGGCCCGCCGGGGCAGGCCACCCCGCCGAGCGGCAACGGCACCAGCCGGTGGCTTCCCGCGGCGAAAAACCCCAAGACCGGCCCGTCCGGCCCCTCCCGGCAGGGGAAGGCCGACTTGCACCGGTACCGCCAGGGCGAGACGGCAGCCAGACCGGGCTCCACCACGCCGACGGCCGGCCCCGAGAAAGGGGGGCCGCCGCGGACCCCTTGCACCGGCGCCCCCGCGTCATCGAGCCCGCCCACCCGTTCCAGGGCGTCGCGCACGAGGCGCTCCTTGGCGGCCAGCTGGGTCTCCTCCGTCAGGTGCTGCCACTGGCAGCCGCCGCAGGCGCCAAAGACGGGGCACGGCGCCGGCCGGCGTCCCGGGCCCGGCCGCACCACCTCCACGGGCTCGGCCCTACCGAACCGGCGCTCCACTCCGGTCACCCTCACCCTGACCAGGTCGCCGGGCGCCGTCCAGGGGACGAAGAGGACGAACCCCCGCCACCGGGCCACCCCGGCCCCGCCGGCGGCCAGCCCCTCCACCGTTACCTCCAGCTCGGCGCCCGGCCTCACCTCGGCGGGCGGCCGCCCCGGCCGGCCCTCTCTTCTCTTCCCCGCCGCTCTCGTCGCCGGCCCCTCCCCAGCTCGATCCTGGCGGACCCGCCCCTTCCCCGCCGCAACAACGGGACGGCGCGCCGTCGAATCGCAGGTCAGGCTCGTCGCAGCCGCACCCCTTCGTATACTGGGCCGCAACGGAACACCCATCTCCGCACGGCGTGGATGGCCGCGCCCATCGCCGGGGGGAGGTAAGGCCGTGGACCTGCGATCTCTCGCCGCGGCAATCGTCAGGCTCCTGCTCACCCTCGTGGGGGGGAGGACACCTCCTTCTCCCCGCCCCACCGGCGGGGCTCGGGAAGCGCCCGGCCCGGGACCCGCCGCGACCGGCGGCGTTGCCGTGGGGGCGCACCTCCTGCCCGCGCCCCCGGCCGAAGCGGCTCACGCCCTGCGCCTGGACGCCGCCTCCGTTTTGGTGATCTCGGAGCCGCCAGCGGCTCAGGCCGCCGGCGAGGCGCACGCCGCCCTCCTCGGCCCCAACCCCGTCACCGTGGTCTTTTTCCCCACCCCGGGCGGCTCCGCGCATCCAGGCGCCGCCAGGAACGGCGGCCGCGCACGCGACATGGCCCCTCCCCGGGGCGCGGCCCGCTCCGGCCATGCGCCGAGCGCCCTCGGGGGACCCCGCCCCTGGTGGCGGCCGGCGGGTTTGCCCACCGCCCCCTCCGACGGCCTGCGCGGCTCCTGGGACGGCGGGCGTGAGCCCTGGTTCACCGGCCGCTGGGCCCGCTGAACGTCCCCCGGCGGCTTCGCTTCAAGGGGCGCGGGCCCGTCCTATTCCTCCCCGTTGCTATTGCACCGGAATCCGGAGCCGCCGACTCAGTCCCCCAGGACCTCGCGCAGGAGGCGGTTCGCCAGCTCGGGGCTGGCCTGGCCCCGCGTGGCCTTCATCACCTGGCCCACAAGAAAGCCGATGGCCGCCTTCTTGCCGCCGCGGTAATCGGCCACCGCCTGCGGGTTCGCCGCCACCACTTCCGCCACCACCGACCTCAGGGCGTCCTCATCGCTGATCTGGCGCAGCCCCCGCGCGGCCACGATGGCGGCGGGCGGCTTCCCCGTGCGGAACATCTCCTCGAAGACATCCTTGGCCATGCGCCCGCTGAGGGCGCCCTCCTCCACCAGGCCGAGGAGGGAGGCCAGGTGCTCCGGTCGCACCGGCGCCTCCGCCACCGTGATGCCCGCGGCGTTCAGCCGCCCCTGCAGCTCCACCGTGACCCAGCTCGCCGCCGCCCGCGGCCGCGCGCCCGCCGCCACCGCCGCGTCGAGGAAGCCGGCCAGGTCCGGGTTCTCCACCAGCACGCCCGCGTCGTAGGGCGGAAGCCCCCACTCCTCGGCGTAGCGGCGGAAGCGCGCGTCGGGCAGCTCGGGCAGGGAGGCGCGGATCTCCTCCACCCACGCCCGGTCCAGGGTCATGGGCACCAGGTCCGGCTCCGGGAAGTAGCGGTAGTCGTGGGCCTCCTCCTTGCTCCGCGAGGCCACGGTGACGCCGCGCCCCTCGTCCCAGTGGCGCGTCTCGCGCACCACCCGCTCCCCCGCCAGGAGAAGGACCGTCTGCCGCTCCACCTCGTACTCCAAGGCCCGCTGCAGGGAGCGGAAGGAGTTGACGTTCTTGATCTCCACCAGCGCCCCGTACTCGCGGCTTCCCTCGGGACGCAGGGAGATGTTGGCGTCGCAGCGGAGGCTCCCCTCCTCCATCCGCACGTCCGACACACCAACGTAGAGCATGAGGAGGCGGAGCTTTTCCAGGTAGAGGCGCGCCTCCTCGGGAGAGCTTAGGTCCGGCTCCGACACGATCTCCATGAGGGGTACGCCCGCCCGGTTGAAGTCGAGGAGGGAACCCGTCCCGCCCTCGTGCAGGGACTTGCCGGCATCCTCCTCCAGGTGCAGCCGGCGGATGCGGACGCGCTTTTCCCCCGCGTGGGTACGGATGGTGAGGAAGCCGTCCCGCGCCAGGGGCTGATCGTATTGCGAGATCTGATAGTTCTTGGGGAGGTCGGGGTAGTGGTAGTTCTTGCGGTCGAACTTGCTCTCCTCGGCGATACGGCAGTTGAGGGCCAGGGCGGCGCGCACGGCGTACTCCACGGCGCGCCGGTTGGGCACGGGCAGCACCCCCGGCAGGCCCAGGCAGACGGGGCACACGTGGGTGTTGGGCTCCCCGCCGAACCGGGCCGGGCACCCGCAGAACATCTTGGACTCCGTGGAGAGCTCCACGTGCACCTCAAGCCCGATGACCGTCTCGTACCTTACCGCCGCAACCGTCATCGTCACCGACCTCCAAGCCCAGGTTAGCCCGCCGGTCTTGCGAGCACCGGCCCGCGGCGCCTAAACCCTCAGGGCCGCCACGGCGGCGGGGCGGCGGCGCGGCCAGCCTCCGTTCTGCTCGAAGGCGTAGGCCGCCCGCAGCAGGGTGCCCTCGTCGTAAGGCCGGCCGATGAGCTGGAGCCCCACGGGCAGCCCCTCGTGATAGCCGCACGGCAGGGAGAGGGCGGGCAGCCCTGCCAGGTTGACAGGGATGGTGCAGACGTCGGAGAGGTACATGGTGAGGGGGTCGTCCACCTTCTCACCCAGGCGGAAGGCCACCGTCGGCGCCGTGGGCGTGAGGAGCAGGTCGTGGCGCGCGAAGGCCGCATCGAAGTCGCGCCGAATCAGGGTCCGCACCTGCATGGCCTTGTGGTAGTACGCCTCGTAGTAGCCGGCGCTCAGGGCGTAGGTGCCCAGGAGGATGCGCCGCCGCACCTCCGCCCCGAAGCCCTCCCCCCGCGTGCGCCGGTACATCTCCCCGAAGTCGCCCGCGGGCACCCGCAGGCCGTAGCGGACACCGTCGTAGCGGGCCAGGTTGGAGGAAGCCTCGGCCGGGGCCACGATGTAGTAAGCCGCCACGCCGTACTCGGTGTGCGGCAGGCTCGTCTCCTCCACCAAAGCCCCCATCTCGGCGAAGAGCTCGGCCGCCGCCAGCACGGCGCTCCGCACACCCTCCTCCACGCCGGCGGCCAGGTACTCGCGGGGAAGCCCCACCCGCAGTCCGTCCACCTCCGGCACCAGGTGCTCGGTGAAGTCGGGCACCGGCTCCGGCGCCGAGGTGGCGTCCCGCGGGTCGTGGCCGCAGAGGATGTTAAGGGCCAGGGCGCAGTCCGTCACGTCCCGCGTGAGGGGGCCGATCTGGTCCAGGGAGGAGGCGAAGGCCACCAGGCCGTAGCGGGACACCCGCCCGTAGGTGGGCTTCATCCCCACCACGCCGCAGAAGGCCGCCGGCTGCCGGATGGAGCCGCCCGTGTCGGAGCCCAGGGCCAGCACCGCCTCCCCCGCCGCCACGGCCGCCGCCGAACCGCCGCTTGACCCGCCCGGCACCCGCTCCGGGTCCCAGGGGTTGCGCGTCGGGAAAAAGGCCGAGTTCTCCGTGGAGGAGCCCATGGCGAACTCGTCCATGTTGGTCTTGCCCACGGGGCAGGCGCCGGCCGCCGCCAGGCGCCGCCAGGCCGTGGCGTCATAGGGGGGAACCCAGCCCGCCAGGATGCGCGAGGCGCAGGTGGTGAGGATGCCGCGCGTGACGATGTTGTCCTTGACGGCCACGGGGATGCCGCCGAGCGGCCCCGGGTCCTCGCCCCGGGCGCGGGCCGCGTCGGCCCGGCGGGCCGCCGCCAGGAGCTCCTCCCGCGTCAGGGTGATAAAGGCGCGGATCTCGCCCTCCAGGGCCTCCGCCCGCTCCAGGCAGGAACGGGCCACTTCCTCGGCCGAGACCGAGCGCGCCGCCAGGAGGGCCAGGAGCTCGTGGGCCGGCCGGTCGCAGAGGTCAACCTCCCCCCGCTCGGCCGCGCCGGCTCCGCCCGGGGGCGTCAACCCAGATCCACCACCCTCGGCACGCGGAAGTAAGGCCCCTCCCGGTCCGGAGCCCCCGCCAGAGCCGCGTCCCGGTCCAGGCCCGGCGTCACCTCATCCTCTCGCCACACGTTGCGCAGGGGCAGCGCGTGGGCCGTGGGCGCCACGCCCGTCGTGTCCAGCTCCCGCAGCTTGTCCATGTAGTCGAGAATACGGCCCAGTTGCCCCGCCAGGCCGTCCAGCTCATGCTCGGCCACGGCCAGCCGGGCCAGCCTGGCCACGTGCAGCACATCATCCTTTCCCAAGGACAAGCCACCACCCCCGTCCACAACCAGCCACCATTATACGTGAGGAATCCAAATGGTCCGCCCTGCCGCTCAACGGCTTCGCCCACGGGCGCGTATCGCTTCCGCCGGATCGGCGGTACGTCAGCGCGGGGCATGCTCGCTGGGGAAGCCGAAGAGGCCGGCGGCGGCGCGGGCGCACGCGGCCTCGCTCCCCGCGGGGACGAAGACGTAGAGCCGCCAGAGGGCCGCGTACCGGGCCTCCAGCGTCCGCACCTCCAGCAGGCGGGCCGGCCCGGCGCGGGCGTTCAGGGGCACCACCCCGCGGCCGAGCCGCACCGGCACCGTGGCTTCCTTCATGGTGGAGTAGGGCGGGCAATAGATCACCACCTCCTCGAAGGGCAGCCGCAGCTCCCGGGCCAGCTCCTCCTCCGCCTGCCGGCGCGCGCGGCGGTCGGCGTGGTGGAGGGAGATGAGCCGGCGCCGTTCCCTGGCCGGCACCCGGGCCGCCGACACCACGTAACCGCGTTTGAGCAGCCGCCGGCGGCGGACGCGCCCCGCCAGGCGGGCGATGCGCGCATCGGGCTTCCCCCGGGGAAACTCCTCCAGGAGCGCCAAAAGCGTCTCATCCCCCAGGGCCAGCAGGTCCTCCTCGGTGAAGCCGTGCTCCAGGGCCAGCTCCACCGCCTTGGCCACCATGGCGCCCGAGCAGACCTTGGTGTGGTGGAAGTAGACCCGCTCCGTCAGGAAATAGCGGGTGCGGAGAAGCTGCAGCACCTCGGAGGCGGCGTCGGGCCGCTCCATGGCGTGGCGGGAGAGATCCAGGACCAGGTCGTCCCCCTCCAGGTCGAAGTAGGAAAAGACCCGCTCGTCGTAGGAGTGGGCCAGCCCCGCGAAGTAGGAATCGCGCCGCAGGTAATCCAGCAGGTCCGCGTCCACGGTGCTGGACACCACCTGGCGCCACCACGGCGGCCCCAGGGGGCGATCCTCCTCTCCCCGCCGGCCCCGCAGGACCCAGCGCACCTCCTCCAGAATCCCGGCACCGGCCAGCACCTCGCCCGCCTCGCCGCCCAGGAGCCTGTCCAGGCGCGGGCCCCGGTCGTGGCGCGGGAAGAGGGCCCGTTCGTCCTCCAGGGTGTGCCCGAAGGGAACGTGGGTCACATCGTGGAGGAGGGCGGCCGCCGCCACCACGGCCTCGTCCTCCTCCGTCACGGCAAGCCCCCGGCGCCGCAGGGCCGCCAGGATGCGGCGGGCCACGGCCAGGGTACCCAGGGAGTGATCAAAGCGGGTGTGCACGCAGCCGGGGTAGACCAGGTAGGCCGTGCCCGTCTGCCTGATGGCGCGGAGGCGCTGCACCTCCGGCGTGTCCAGGAGGCGCCTCTCCAGGTCCGTCAGCTCTATGTCACCGTGGACCGGGTCGCGAACGACCATGCCCAGGACTTCGCCCCGTGGGGCCGCCAACCCTGCCGGGGGGACCGAGGCCGCCCTCGCGCCCCTCCGTGACCCGCCGCCAGCGAGCCGCACCCCGCTGCCGGACGGCCCTTTTCAGGCGCTCACCTCGACCTGGACGTAATCCTTGAAGACGTAACCCTCCCCGCCACCCGGGCAGGCCACCTTGACCCAGTTCCCCGCAAAGCCCTGGATCACCACCACCTCGCCGCGCTCGAGGCGCCGCACGAGGGCGTGCCGCCCGCCCGCCCCCTCCCGCAGGTTCACATCGTCGGCCACGACCCGGGCGAATCCCAAATAGGGTCCGCCGATGCCCGCCGCCAGCATGTCCAGGCCGACCACCTGCAGGCGCTGAAAGGAAGCCAGTTGCTCGGCCAGCCGGCGCTCCGCCTCGCCGGCGGCCTCGCGGGCGAGGCCCTCGTAACTTGCCTGGAGGTCCCTCTCCCTTTCCCGCAGTTCGGCGGCCAGTTCCCGCATGCCCCCCACCTCCGTCCGCTCTGCATTGTATGTCCCGGCCTTTCCGGTCCATGCCATACCGAGGCCCCTGCCGTGCTAAAATGAAAGTTGACGGAAAACGCCCTGCGGGGGTGGCCCGCGTGCTCCTGGAGGACAGTCTGACCGAGCAGTTGACCCGCATCGCCACCGAGCTGCACGACTCCCTGCGGGAGGAGGGTGGGCCGGCGCCGGCGGGCGAGCCCCTCCCCGACCGGCAGCGGACCATCGCCCTCATCGGGGACCTGCAGGAGGTGCTCTTCCCCGGCTACTTCGGCCCCCGCGGCCAGGAGGCGGACGTGACGTGCCTCGTGGAGCGGCTGGGCGTCATCTACTGGACCCTGACCCGCCTCATTCACGACACCGTCAGTCACAAGTGCCCCTTCCCCTGCGAGCAGGGGTGCGGTGAGTTCTACGGCAGCGCGCGCCAGGCCGGCGACTTCCTGGCCAAGATTCCCCGCCTCCGCCGCCTGTTGACGCTGGACATCGAGGCCGCCTACGACGGCGACCCGGCCGCCAAGGACTTCGCCGAGATCATCCTGGCCTACCCGGGGCTCTACGCCATCATGGTGTACCGCCTGGCTCACGAGCTGCACCTCCAGGGGGTGCGCCTCATCCCCCGCATCATGACGGAACACGCCCACAGCGTGACGGGCATTGACATCCACCCGGGAGCCACCATCGGAGAGCGCTTTTTCATAGACCACGGCACCGGCGTCGTCATCGGGGAGACTTGCCGCATCGGCAACAACGTCAAGATTTATCAGGGAGTGACCCTGGGGGCCCTCAGCATCCCCCGGGACGAGAGGGGACGCGCCCTCCGGGGAGGCAAGCGCCATCCCACCATCGAGGACGATGTGATCATTTACGCCGGCGCCACCATCCTGGGGGGCGACACCGTCATCGGCAAGGGTTCCGTCATCGGGGGCAACGTCTGGCTCATCGAGAGCGTGCCGCTGGGCAGCAAGGTCATCAACCGGCCCACCATCGAGCTCCGCTGACCGAGGCAAGGGCCGGGGCCAGCCGGGCCGTTAGGCGCCCCCGCGGGCTCTGTCGCCTGCGGGCAGCCGGGCTAGGGCGGGCCCACGCGGGCGCCGCCGCCCGCGTGCAGCCCGCCCGGTCAGGCCTGCTCCGGCATCTTCTGCAGGATCACCTGGAAGGTGAGGCGCTGCTGACCCCGCTCCACGAGGAGCGACACCTTGTCGCCCACCGCGCGCTGCGTCTCCAGATAGCGGCGCAGGGCAAAGTAACTGTCCACCTGGCGGCCGTCCACCGCCAGGATCACGTCGCCCACCTGCAGGCCCGCCAGGGCGGCGGGACCGTCCTTGACCACCTCGGCCACGTACAGTCCACGCTCCAGGTTAATGCCCTGGTCCAGCGCCTCCTCCCGCTCCACGATGCCCACGCCGAGCCACGGCCGCACCACGCGGCCCTCCCCCATGAGCCGGGTCACGATCCACCGCACCGTGTTGGCCGGCACGGCGAACCCTATCCCCTCCACGTCGGGCAGGCTCACCTTGGCCGTGGTGATGCCGATGACCTCCCCCCGCAGGTTGGCCAGGGGGCCGCCGCTGTTGCCGGGGCTGATGGCGGCATCCGTCTGGAGCACCTCCACCACCGAACCGCTGTCCAACCGGAGGCTCCTGGCCAGGCCGCTCACCACCCCCGCCGTGACCGTGCGCTGGAAGGTCATGGAGACCGGGTTGCCGATGGCCACCACGGGCTCACCGATCCTTATGGAGTCCGAGTCGCCCAGTTTGGCCACCGGCAGGTTGGCGGCCTCCACCTTGAGGACCGCCAGGTCGGTGCGGGGATCGGTGCCCACGATGGTGGCGTTGACGCGCCGCCCGTCGTAGAGAACCACCTTGATGTTATCCGCCCCGTCCACCACGTGGTTGTTGGTAACGATGTAACCCCTCTCGTCTATGATGACACCCGAGCCGCTCGACTGGGGCACCCGGAAGTTGCCCCGCGCCGTCTGAGGATGGGCCACATTGCCCGCCAGGATGCCCACCACCGCGGGCCCGACGCGCTCGGCCACGGCGGTGACGGATCCGCCCGCCCCCGAGGCGCCGCCGCCGGCCGCCAAGGGCACGCCCTCACGTTCCGCGGCTCCCGGCAGGGACTTTTCCATGGCCGCCAGGCGCCGGTCGAGCTGGTCGAGCCGCGCCTCGAGGCCGCGCCCCGCCCGCGGAGCCACGAGGGACGGCCCCGCACTTAGCAGTATCAACCCCGTCAGGAGGGAAGCCAGCAGGGCCGCCAGCAGGGTGTTGCCGGACTGGGCCATCGGCCGCGGCCGCACCGTCACCTCGCTGTCAAGAAGGGGCTGGGCCTGCACATTATCGGGCTGGATCTCGGGTTCCATCATGGTGGCTCGGCGTCAGACCTGCCTTTCGCGGACGAATCGAGGTTCGCCCTGTTTCCTGCCCACCGGCAGCCGGAATCCGGCACCGCGCCGGTCAATTGTAGCACCACCGCATCGGCGTCGCACTTATGGCCTCACTTTTTTTACAAAAGGCCCGCCGCCACCTTGACCTGCGTGTCTTCATGGCATATACTGCCAGCGGTGACGACCGGTGGCCCAGGTTCGAGGCACCAGGAGACCCCTCACCTACGAGGAGTACCTGCGCCTCCCGGAGACAAACCGGCGCTGCGAGCTCCTGGGTGGCTCCCTCGTCTGCGAGCCGAGCCCCTCTTACGACCATCAGTGGATTGTGGGCAACCTCTACCTCCTCCTCCGCACGGCCGCCGAGCGGGCCGGGGGCCGCGTCATCCTGGGCCCCTTAGACACCGTGCTGTCGCGCGAGGAGGCCTGGGTGGTTCAACCTGACCTGGTCTACATCTCCCGGGCTCGCCAGGGGATCGTCACCGGCCGGGGCCTGGCGGCCCCCCCCGACCTGGCCATCGAGGTCGTCTCGCCTTCCTCTCGCGGCAAGGATCCGCGGCTCAGGCCGTCCCTCTACGCGCGTTACGGCATCCGGGAGTATTGGATCGTGGAGCCGCCTCGTCGCGGTGTGGAGGCCCTCGTTCTGGCCGGAGGTCGTTACGTTCTCCTCGGCACCTTCGGGCCGGGCGACCGCCTCCGCTCGCGGGTGCTGCCAGGCCTTGACGCCGATGCAGGCGCCGTTTTCGCCGGTCTGCCGGCTTCCGATCAGGGCCCTGCGACAGGAGGGAGTTGACGGCCTTGGCGGCCGAGGGAAGAGGCTTTTGTGTCCTGCATCTGGATCCCGTCCGCGATCCCCTGGATCCCGAGCGGGTCCTTGTCCCCGACGAGAGTCTCTGGCGCCGGGCCGAGGAGTTTGCCGCCCGGCGGGCCGTCACCTGGTGGGACCGGCACCCCGTCTTCGCCACCCGTGAGGAAGCCGACGAGTACGCGAGCCTCGCGCCCCTCCGCACCGAGGTGTTGCCCGTCGCCTATCGCCCGGAGCCGGGCCGCGAAGAGGAAGGGTGGTTCGACTCCTTCCGCTCACCCCACTGGTTTCGCGTGACCGACCAAAGCGAGGCGTGATACCGCGGCTACTTCTGGTGGCAGTTCTGGCAGACGCCCATGTTGGGCAGGCGCTTGTTGACGGCCGAACCAATGCGCCCGGCCAGGGCGGCCGCCCGGTTGGTGTAGCCCGTGTCCTCGATGGCGGCACCCTCGGTGCCGTTGTACGTCCCGTTCAGGTAGGCCACGTTGTTGAGCCCGCCGTAAGCCGTCCCGTGGGCGTTATGACAGGTCAGGCACATGATGACGTTCTGGTTGTACTGGCTGCCCGCGAAGGTTCCCTCCAACGGCAGGGTGGGCGTGAGAGGGCGGGCGTCCTCAAAGTTGAAGGGCCCCGTCTGCACCTCCGTGGTCCCGTCGAGGACGTAGCCGTACTCGTACTGCCAGGACATGCGCCCGTACTGCACGTTGGCGTAGTCGGCCGGGGCAATCCCCACGGGGTGCCGATGGGTCCCCGCCACCGCCTCCGTTCCCTTGTACTCACTCCCGTAACGCGGGTCGAGGAAGAAACGATGGCAGGAGGCGCAGAAATTGTTGGCACCGTACACATGCTCGTTGACCGTCCCGGCATCGCTTCGGTCCGGGGCCGTCCAGCTCACCTCGGAGAAGCCGCGCACGATCCGCCGCTCGCCGTGCATGAGGCCGCGCAGGGAGCGGTAGTTCTGCCACTTGTTGTGGGGATCGTGGCAGGAGGTGCAGGTGAGGTGGCTCTCCCAGGAATCCGTCACGGGCACCTGGCCGGCGCCCGGCGCCTGCCGCACCTGCACCCCGCCGCCCTCGTCATGGGCGGAGGTGCTCTCGACATCGGCCTTACCCCAGACGCGCTTGCCGAAGGGTCCCGAGAAGGACGGAGCCTTGGTCGCCCACGTGGGCCCCACCCGCACGTAGCCGTCCGCCACGTTGTACTTGCTCCCCGTGCCGTCATGGCAGGTGAAGCAGAGGTCCCGCACCGTGGCGGCCTTGATGAGCTTGGGATGCATGGAGCTGTGGAGGCCGTGGCAGGCGGTGCAGGGAGCCTGCCCTTCGGTGAAGTTGCCGTGCCGCGTCGTCTCGGGGGGAAAGGCCGACATCACCACGTATTCCTGGAAGTTCGTGCCGCCAAAGCCGCCCGGGTCAACGAGGTAATAGTACTCCTTGTAATCCTCCACGTCGGTGTCGGTGAAGACCAGCATCCGCGGGAACACCGGGTCGTCGTCGCGCCAGGCGCCGGCGGGCGCCTCGCTCCCCGGCACCATCCGTCCCTGGGCGTCGGTGGTCACCCACCCCACCACGACGGCCGCCCGCTCCTGCTCGTAGGCGTGGCGGTAAACGGTGTAGGTCACGCTGGGCGCCGGCGTGAAGGCGACCTTGACCTCGCCCGGCCGGGCCACCGTCTTGACCGTCTCCGGTCCGGCCGCCCGGGCCACCGCCGGGCCCAGGAGAAGGCCGACCAGAAGGCCGCTCCCGACCAGCGCCCACGCCGCCCGCGCCACCGCCGCGCGCAGCATCAGCCCATCACCTGTCCTGGTAGTCATAGGCCGGCACCCACTGTTGGGGGTTCAGCATGTGGCAACGGGAATAACACCGGTTGGGCACGTTGTCGGCCGGGTTCCCGTCGGCGTTGTCGGGGACGCCGTTCTGGTCGGCGTCGGTCAGGTTCCACTCCACCCGGTAGATGCCCTGGGTGGCTCCGCTGGCCGCGCCGCGGAAGGCCAGGAGCCGCCGCGTCCCGCGCCAGCAGTTCTCCGGCGTGGGGCAGTCGCCGGCGTGGGCCGGGTCGAGCTCCTCCGACTGGAAGGTGAAGCCCGTTTGGTTGTCGTAAACCGTTTGCACCACCGACTGCATGGTCCCGTGCGGTGCATGGCAGGCCAGGCAGGGGCGCCCCTGGCCCTGGACGTGGAAGCAGTGGTAGGAGATCCGCCCCTGCCCGTCCTGGGGGCAGTTGCCGCCCATGCCGCCTCCGCCGCCGCCCATGCCGCCTCCCCCGTCACCGGCGCTCACGTAGCGCGTGTAGTGGTTCCCCTGCGGGTCGAGGATTCCGTTGTAGTAGACGTCGTAACTGTGGCAGCGGAAGCAGACCTCGTTCGGCGTCACACCGCCTCCGCCGCCGCCCATGCCGCCGCCGGCGCCGATGCGCGTGGCCGGCCCCTTCAGTATGAACGGATTCGCCGACCCGTGGGGGCCGTAGGGCCGGGTCAGCGTGTTGGGATCGGTCTCATCCCGCCCGTGGCAGTCGGTGCAGTAGACCTGGCTGTCGGCGCTCACCCCGGCGTTCGGGTTGAAGGCCTCGGGCCGGATGCCGCCGTTCCGCCCCTGGCGCAGCACGGGGTGGAAGGCCGGGTTGTTGACGTTGAACTCGCGCGCCTTGTCCGGCTGCGGCACCCCCGTGGTCTCGGAGGGAACGACGGGCGGCGTCTGACCGCCCCAGCTGAAGGAGGTGTGGCACTTGAAGCAGAGCTCGTACAGGTAATCGGCCGGCTTCTTGAAGGTGAAGGCGGGCGTCCCGCCGGAGGGGACCCCGGTGTAGTCCGGCGCAACCCCGCTCACGTTGTAATTGGGCCCGGCGATCCAGGGAGCGTTGCGCGGGATACCGTTGGGCCCGCCGTAGGGCCGGGCGGCGTGGGGGTCGTGGCAGTCGGCGCACTCGGCGTGCCGGTCGGCCACGGGCAGGTTCTGGTAGTCCTCGCGGTCGCTGTGCTTCCCGGAAACCGTGAGCGCCGGGTGCCGCGACGCCTTGAGGAAGTCGGTCCTGACGTCGGGGGCTGCGGGAAACTGGGGATTCTGCCCGTCATGGCACACGAGGCAGAAGCCGTTGGCCGTTTCGGTGTCCTCCCCGTAGCGGAGGAGGCGCGGGTTCACCGTACCGTGGGGGTCGTGGCAGGTGGTGCACTTGACACCCTGGGAGTAGTGCCCCGTCTGGGGGAACGTGGTCTTGTTGAAACCGCCCGCGTTGGTGCTGATCACCCACTGCGGGAAGAGCACCGTGAAGGGCACCAGCGCGTCGCGGCTCGCGTTGCCGGCGTACTTGTTGATCTCCTGCGGCGGGTCGCCATCATGGCACTTGAGGCAGAAAGTGACGATGTCGCCCTGCGTCACCGCCGGCCGGTAGACGGCATTGTAGACCGAGTCCGAAACCACCTGGGCGACGTATCGCTTGGTGTTGTCGGGATCAGCCACGGCCGAGACCGAGTATCCCTCCTCGATGCTGACCGGGCTCACGGTGTGGGGACCGTGGCAGCTTATGCACTCCACCTTGGCCCCCGTCTGGCCGAAGATGTCGTGGCGCGACGGGCCGGTGCGCCCCCACTCGTCGTGGCCGTAGCTGAACCGCTCCTTGATGTTGATCCCGTTCATGGAAACGCCAACCCCGTTGTAGGTGGTGTGGCAGGTAAAGCACACGTCCTCCTCGCCGTTGGCCGGGCGGCCCTGGTCGTCGGTCAGGTCGCCGCGCGGCTCAAGCCACCGCTCGCGCCCGGCGTGCTTGTCGTGGCACCGCACGCAGGTGACCCTGGTGCCGGAGGGCGGCAGGAGCAGGGCGCGGTCCCCCTGGCCGCTCGTGTCGTAGTGCACGGCGTAGGGATTGGTGTGGTCGCCGGCGGCGTTGGTGTAGTAATCGTAGTAGTTTTGGTCGCCAGGCCTGCCGCCCCAGCGCCTGTCCACCCGCCCGTGGCACGTGAGGCAAAAGGCCGGCTCCTCCGTAACCTTCACGCCCCCGTCGGCGAAGTCGAACTGGCGCAGGAGCCGCGGGTAGATGCCGCCCTCGGGACGCCGGTCGCCGTGGGGATTGTGGCAGGCGGTGCAGTTGAGAAGGGGGTAGACCTGGGCGTTGCCGACGCCGATGACGGGGTGAAAGCTGTGGTTCTCCCCCGCGGGCGAGAACACGTCCTTCACATTGTATTGGCTGCCCGTCCCGTCGTGGCAGGTGAAACAGAGGGGCGCCACCACCGGGAAGGGGTCGTAGACCACGTCCGTGACCGGCCGCTTGAGGAGCCGGGGCGAGCGGGACGAGTGGAGGCCGTGGCAGAGGAAGCAGGCGTTGGTGAAGACGCCGTAGTTCCCGTGCGGGGGGTTGAAGAGACCCACATAGACCGAGCCGCTGACCGTGCCGGCCGTGGCCGTCACCTCCGCGCGCGCTCCTTCCACGGTGTTCGGGTCGGCGGGCTGGTAAACGCGCAGGGTGGTAGTGGCCGTGCCGTCGGGCCCGGTCACGGAGCTCGTCTGGGAGAGCACGCCCTGGGAGGCCGCGAAGGTGACGGTGACCCCGCCCACGGGCTGCCCCCCCTCGTCGTAGACATGCGCCACGATGGCCGATTCGGTGGTGCCGTTGGTGGGCAGGGCCTCCGGGTCGGCGGTGAGAGCCACGCTCGTCACGGCCGCGTAGACACGCGCCCCCGCCAGAAGCACCACCGCCGCCGTGGCCCCGGCCACCGCTCCCCGCCAGGATCGGCCCCGCCGCCCGCCATCCGCTGTCACGCTGACGTCACGCCGCCGCATCCCGTCCCTCGCCCTGTCGCCACACTGCGCATCCGCTGGGTCGTGAAAAGGGACCACCTTCTCAAAAACGCCACATCGGCCTTTTTTGTTAAGCAATTTCTACTACAACGTCCCCGTGTCCGCCACCGGAAAGGGCTGGCGCCCCCTACCACGGCATATTCTTGGGGCCGGGCAGGCGGCGATGGCAGCCCAGGCAGAGATAGTCCTTGTCCCGTCGCCACATCCGCGGGTGGTTGGAGGAGTGAGGATGATGGCAGGAGATGCAGCTCAGCTGCTGTCCCGTCAGGGGGTCGGTGATGATGCGCCCGTCCTTCCAGTACTTCCCCATGGGGTGGGACACGTGCAGATCTATGGGGCTGACCCGCGGCGTGATGGCGCCGGCATGGCAGCCCCGGCACAGGTCCACTACGGGCTGTTCCGAGTTGTCGTCTGCTTTGAGCATGCGGGGGAAGTTGGTGGCATGGGGGTTGTGGCAGACCGTGCACCAAGCCTGGCTGAAGGGCGGGTGCAGAACGGAGAGGGACATGTCCCGGGCGATGACGGGGTGACAGTTCATGCAGAGGTAGGGCAGCGGGAGCCGCGTGTTCTTGGCGTTGTTGGAGGCGTGCGGGACGTGGCAGGCCAGGCACGCGCGGTACTGGAAGGGCCGGTGCTGCACGCGCTTGAACCCGTAGCGCAGGTTCATGTTGTGGCAGTTGAGGCAGAGCTGGGACGGGTCCACCTTGAGCAGGCTATTGGTGCTTATGACGCCGATCTCGCCGTTCAGGAGACCGGCGTAGTTGGTGGCGCTGTCCACGTCGGAGCCGTGGGGGTCGTGGCAGGCGCTGCACCAGCCGTTTTTGAAAGGCACGTGGTTGTTGGACATGGCCAACTGGTCGGCCGTGACGTGACAGCTCCCGCACAGGGGCTTCTGGTCGCCGTTGACCGCAAGCTTGAGGGTGGTGGGACCGCGAAAACCGTCGGGATTCACCGCGTGATCGGTGTGACAGTAGGCGCAGCGCAACTCGCCGAAGGGCCGGTGCACCGCCTTGGAGGCAAGCTTGCGCTCCATGTCCACATGGCAGGAGAGACAGGCCGTCCCCGGCGGCTCGGGCGGCGTGCCCGGCAGGACGAGCTGGGTTTGGCCCACGGGCAGGAGACTGTTGATGAGTTGCAGCCATTCCTGCCGCAGGGCCGGCACCGCCACCACCAGCAGCGCCGCCAGCAGGGCGCCCGCCCCGCTGAAGAAGGTGCGGTTGGCGGCCGCCAGCCGCGCCACCCGTACCGCGAAAGCCAGAAGCCCGCTCAACGCTTTTCGTCTCCATCCCCCGCCCCGCTCCCCGCGTCGCTGTGGCGTATCCACGAGGCGCTGTGGAAGGCGGATTGGAGGGCATAGGTGCCGCGCTCGTTGCCTCCGCCGGGCGACCGGGACCGGTCGCGCTCGAGACGGAGAAGGCCGGCCCGCTGGCGCGCCTCCTCGGCCTCTTTATCGTGGCCGGCCTTGGCCAGAGCCACGGACAGGGACTCCAGCACCACCGGCGAGGAAGGCCAGTAGGTGGAGGCCCGCCGGAGGGCGGCGACGGCCTCCTCCCACCTGCCCTCCTCTCCGTAGCCAAGCCCCAGCAGGTAGTAGGCCAGCCCGTCGTCGGGCGCCGACGCCAGGGCGGCCCGCGCCTCCAGGATGGAGGCCCGATGCCGCCTCTCCAGGAGCAGCACCTCGGCCAGGGCCGTCCGCACGGAGGCATCCCGAGGGAAGCGGGAGCGGGCCCGCTCCAGGATCGCCCGCGCCCGCCCGTAAAACCCCTTGCCCTCGTACAGCCGGGCCAGTTGCAGGTACGTCTCCACCTCCCCCGGCTTGACGACCAGCCTGGCCTCGAGGGCGCGAATGCGGCGCCCCTCGGCGGAGCCGTCGCCGAAGCGACCCCAGAGCCAGGGAGCCACCACCAGGATGAGGGCGGCCAAGGCCCAGAGGATGAGCCCCACCGTCCGCCCCCGGTTCGGCGGCAGCGGCGTCCGGCTCCCGCCGGCATCCGCAGCGGCCGGCCTCGCGCTCACCGGAACCGTTCCTTCCTCTCCGAGCACCGGATCCTCCATGGAACCACGCTCCCTGCCGCCGCCCGCCGCGGACCGCCCCCGCCGGGTCAGAAGCGGCGGTCGAACTCCTCGGGTACCCCGAGGAAAAGGCCTGTGGGGGGAGGCGGCGGCTCCTTGCCCTCCTGCCGCCACTGGGCCCGGTATTTTTCCATGAGCACCTTGGCCGTGACCGAGTTGTGACAGGTCAGACAGTGGTTGACCGAGTGGCAGTAGAAGCACCGCCCCTCGATGGGCCCCTTGCTCTTGACGAACTGGTAGTGGACCGGCAGCCAGTCCTTGGCCGGCGGGTGCTTGTAGCCGGTGTCGGGCGAGTGGCAGCGGTTGCACCAGATGGTGGGAACGGCCCGCTGCTCCGGATCGTCCTGCCAATTCCGCATGTCCGGCTTGTCGGCGTTGTGGCAGACCAGGCAGGATTCGCCGAAGGGAATGGCCTGGGTGCGGTGGATGACGCGCCAGATGTCGCTGTGCCGGGGCGGCCGGTTGTTGAGATGGCAGCCGGAGCACCAGTAGTTGTTGCGGGCGAAGAGGCCGGCGTCCTTGATGTCCTTGTCGGCCAGGCCGTCGTCAATGCGCTGTTTACCGTGGCAGCCGGCGCACAGGCCCACCCCGCCCATGGCGGCGAAGTCACCCTTGGCCAGGGCCGTGGGGCCGTGATTGGTGGGCAGCTTGACCCACCCTTCGTCGTGGAAGCCCGGCTTTTGCCCCGAGGTGTTGTTGTGGCAGGTGGGGCAACGAACCAAGGTGGGCGGCCAGGTGCCCACGGGCGTCAGCCGCTTGTGGCAGTCCATGCAGGTCTTTTCCTGGGGCTTGGGGAAGTCCACGCCCTTGCCGTCCGGCTTGGCGCGACCGTGGCCCACGGCCTCGTGGCACGTGACGCATCCCACACCCCGGGCCGCGTGCAGCGCGTGCTCGGAACGGTAGTCGGCGGGCGGCCGCTCCTCTTTGACCACAGCCGCGTGGCAGCGGGCGCAATTGGCGTCGGCCACGTCGGCTCCTGGCTGCCCGGCAGTATCCGGGGGAACGGCCCCTTCATCCTCTTCCCCCTGCGGGCCGCCTTTCCCCTGCGCCGCCGCCCCGCCCTGGGGTGCGGGCGCCGCCAGGGGCCTGACCCCCTGGGCCAATCCCTTTTCTATGACCCGCAGGTCGTTGTGGCAGGCGCGGCAGGGGATACCGCCGTGGGGACCGCTCCCCTCCCTGACCTGGGCCAGAGCGGGCGGGTTGGCGGCCCGCCCGGTCGCCGCCAGGGCGGTCTGCCCCCCCTGGGCCCCGGCGGCCGGCCGCCCCGCGTGGCAGGCGGCACACGCCATGGGCTCCGCCACCGTGTGCACGGCGCCGAGGGTGACGGCCATGGGCACCGCCACCAGCAGGAAGACCAGCACCGGCATCCCGTGCCGCCAAAGTCGCTCCAGCCAGTCGAAACCGCCCATGGCCGTTCCGTCCCTCTCCCTCACCGGAGGCTCGCCAGATAGGCGGCCAGACCCCTGATCTCGTCCGCCGTGATGGGTATGAAGGGCATGGGGCCGTTCTCCTCGAGGTAGTGGGTGAGAAAGTGCTCGATCCAGGCGGCGTCCCTTTTTGCGCCTTCCTTGCTCAGGTCAGGCCCCATGAAACCGTGGCCCTGCCCGTTGATCTTGTGGCAGGCCTGGCAGTTGAGCCGGTCCCAGGCCAGCCGCCCGAACTCCACCAGGTCCACGGCCGAGAGATCGGTCTTTTGATCGCCGAACCAAGGCTTTTCCTCGCCCTTGGAACCCCCGCGCCCCGCCAGGAAGCGCGCCACCTCCTTGACCTCGTCGTCGGCCAGGGCGGGGTGCAACCCCTTGGCCCGCTTGAGCCCGACGTTGACCGGGTCCCGCAGCATCTGCACGAACCAGGACATGGTGTGGGCCTTTCCCGCCTCGTCCAGATCGTCCTTGACACCGAAGCCGTATCCCTGCAGGCGATGACACCCGAGGCATCGGTCGCGCACCAGCTTCTCCCCCGCGCTCATCTCCTCGGGCGCCTTGACCGGCAGGGGCTGCGGCGCCTGTCCCCCGCCCTGGGACGCACCCGCCGGCGCCGCCGCAGCCGCTTGCTCGCCGGCGGCGGCCAGGGTCTGCCCCGCCTTGGCGGCCGTCCCCCCGCCCTTGCCGGCCGCGGCGGGCTGAACACCGCAGGCGGCGCCCTTGGCCTGGGCTGCGCCCTTGGCCGGGGCTGCCGCCATCCGCTCAGGCG
>FWWM01008179.1_pt1 | contig 20352 bp, 20 predicted proteins | sample 2228351 | NCBI WGS metagenome assembly FWWM01 (sample SAMEA103939774, study PRJEB20133) | metagenome
CGTTGGTGAGATACCACCCTGGGGTTCTTGGGGTTCTAACCATATGCGTCAACCCGTATGTGGGACACCGTCAGGCGGGCAGTTTTCCTGGGGCGGGATCCCCCGAAAAAGTATCGGGGGAGCGCAAAGGTGCCCTCAGCCGGTGTGGAAATCCGGCCTTGAATGCAAGGGTATAAGGGCGCCTAACTGCGAGGGGGACACCCCGAGCAGGCGCGAAAGCGGGCCCTAGTGACCCGGCGGTCCTATGTGGGAGGGCCGTCGATCAGCGGATAAAAGCTACGCCGGGGATAACAGACTAATTTTCCCCGAGAGTTCACATCGACGGGGGAGTTTGGTACCTCGATGTCGGCTCACCCCATCCTGGGGCTGAAGAAGGTCCCAAGGGTCGGGCTGTTCGCCCGTTAAAGGGGTACGCGAGCTGGGTTTAAACCGTCGTGAGACAGGTTGGTCCTTATCCGCCGTGGGCGCAGGAGGACTGAGGGGAGCCGACCCTAGTACGAGAGGACCGGGTTGGGGTAGCCTCTGGTGTACCGGTTGTCCCTCCAGGGGCATCACGCCGGGTAGCCATGCTGCCACAGAATAACCGCTGAAGGCATCTAAGCGGGAAGTCCACCCCAAGATAAGTCCTCCCTGAAGGGCCCTCGGAGACTACGAGGTTGATAGTCCTGAGGTGTAAGCACCGTAAGGTGTTGAGCCTACAGGTACTAATCGCCCGTTCGCCATAAAAACCCATCTAACCAGATTTCACCTTATTTACCTCTTTTATATTTTATATTTAATATTTCAGCCCGTTATATTTCATCCCGTTTTCATCCTGTCTGCCCATTTCGTATCCGGACACACAAAAGTCATTACCTCCATGTCCCCTGAATACATTGCGTCAAAAGTGATACCCGCTGTAAAGAAGGCTTTTCTTATGTTTATTATTATTCCGAAAATAAGTGTCACTCAGCATCACCTGATTGCTCTGATATGTATGAACGCAACTTGACCCGAAAGTTCCTGCATGCCAGCTTCAAATCACCTAATTGCTCTGATATGTATGAACCCCTCCAGATTGATTACATACATCTTCCCGAATTCAGTTACCCTGGACAGATATTGAACTGTCAGTGAAGCGATATGCAACTCAAAAAACTATCTTCCCGGACCGGGCGATAAACTTTATTTATTACTAATCTGTTCATGCGATGTCCGTTCTTCGAACAACTAACATGCTCCAAGCATTGTGGAGCATATAAAGCGTCTCTGAGATTTAAATCCTATAAATCTGGCAAAAAATTTATTTGAAGGTCAACATTGGTAATATGTGAAACGAAAATTTTGATTATTTTATAAAGGGAGCATGTTATTATGTTCAATGAATTAATAGAAAAAGCTAAATTTAGATCCAAGTGAGATTTGCTTTGTTGAACAATTAACCCTATAATATATAAAATTAATTTTTCTTGAAGACCTATACCTATATTTTACCTTTGCTCAACTATCCAAAAGAAGTAAAGAAAGAAGTTTTCAAAAGAAGGGACAAAGACATAATATCCGTAGATTCAACAGTCCTTATCCCATACTCAATGGAAGGGGCAAAAGGAGAGGGTAGATAAAATTTTATGTTGTGGTGGATGTAAGAACTGGAAATTCTTAGCTTTGAACAAGATGAAAGAGTAAAGGATAGTGAGAAGGCTTTAGAACTTTTGATCAATGAAATTCACGGAGGTGAAGGGATTAATATGAGACGTGGGACATGATGATAAAGGAGTTTTTTGAAGAGAAAGGAGGATGGTCTCTTTCCATTGAGGTGAGAAGGAAAGAAGTGGAGATGAATTCAAAGATGCGATATCAAAGAGACCAGCCATGGACTGTATGGGAAGAGGTGGTATACAGAGGCTAACTTTTCAATGTTTGGCGTTTGGGGAAGTGGTATTCTCAAAGAGGGAAGTTGGTAAGTGAGATGAACGCTAAAGTTAGTATATTTATGGATGGGTAGAATAAACCCTGTTTAACAGAGAAGAGTTGGTTTATGGGTGGTTCATCCTCATAATTGTTCAACAAAGCTTGAAGTTGTCTTTCTCCTTGAGAAATTGTTGAAATGTGGTTCATCCTCATAATTGTTCAACAAAGCAGTGAGGTTTACAAATTAGCCTATACAGGTTTTTAGCCCAACTATGAGGAATTGCGATTCCAACTCCAAGTGTTCGGGCTCCAACTCCGCTCAAGTTTTTAGCCCTATGAGAAATTGCGATTTTCTTCTGCTCACAGTTCTCAACCAAAACTTTCTTGTTTTTTATGATAAATATATGAATTAATAAATTTATTTTAAGATAGAAAGACGGGGTTAGCAAGATAAAAAAAGAAGGAAGGAGGTGAAAGCATGGAAGAGGAAAAGAAAGCAGAGAAGGGGGAGAAAAAAAAGGATAGGGAAGAGGCAAAAAATCCTTCGCTCATTCAAATGCTGTATGATGATATCTTTTTGATGTTCCTTCTTGGGATAGCTGTTCCTGCGCTAACTTACACGATTTGGGGCCTCATTGAGGTTTTATCCAAACAAATCTCACCGTAAAGGAGGTGGTGTTGTATGGCGGTCAATAAACCGAACGAATTTTATTGGGAGGAGAAGACCGAGTTGTCGGAAAAGGCATGGATATCCCTTGCTGTAGTGGCATGTGTTCTGATGTTTGCTGTTATGGTGGGATGGGCGATTTTTGGTAAGCAAAATCCGCCCAATGAAGCCTATAAAATCTTACCATCACAATTTGAAATGAAGACAAAAGCATTTATTGAGAAGTATAAAATAGGTGAAGAGGACGGAGTCCCGGTCGTAAAAGCACCCGAAAACGAAGATTCATATCTTTTAGCCAGAACTTTCAGGTGGGAACCTATACTTGTCTTGAAGAAAGATAGGACTTATAGAATAAGAATGAGCTCAGTTGACCTTCAACATGGACTCTCAATCCAGCCCGTAAATATAAACTTTCAAGCAGTTCCGGGTTATGAATATGTTCTAACCATTAGACCTACGCAATCAGGCGAATTCACTATAATTTGCAATGAATTTTGTGGGCTTGGACACCATATTATGAGGGGAAAAATTATTGTTGAAGAATAAGGGGAGGAGGTGGAAGTCATGGAAGTTTTGGAGGTAAGAACTTGCCCGGTGACTGGGCTTAAAATTCAGAGGCATGCGGAAAACCTTGTAAAGATAAATGCTGTTTTTGCAGTTGTTGCTCTTCTGCTCGGAGGAATTGCTGCGATCCTTCTTGCACTTACAAGATGGGAGGCAGTTCATCTACTCCCTCCACATCTATACTACAAAACGCTAACATTCCATGGCATGAATATGCTTGTGTTTTGGATAGTTTTCTTTGAGGCGGCAGGAGTTATATTTGCGTCTACGATCGTTCTTAATGCTCGCCAAGTTGCTCCTAAATTGGGATACCTTGCCACAGCTCTTATGATAATAGGATTTTTACTTGTGGATATAACAATTTTAACGGGTGAGTTTACGGAAACTGCTGTGATGTTCACAGCTTATGTTCCGCTGAAGGCACATCCGCTATTTTACCTCGGCTATATTCTATTTGCGGTCGGAGCTCTCCTAATATGTGTTCTTTTTTTCCTGAATGTTTACAATGCAAAGAGGGAGAAAACATATGAAGGTCCTGTTCCGCTCTTTACATATGGAATAGCCGCTGCAGTTGTTATAGCGGTCTTTACACTTATTCATGGAGCGTTGGCGCTTGTTCCTACATTTCTTTGGTCAATTGGTATTGTTGGTAGTATCGATCCCGCTGTTTATAGATTGTTATTTTGGGGTTTCGGACACCCAGCACAGCAGATTAATTTAGCTGCCATGGTATCTGTTTGGTATTTACTATCTTCCTTCACTGTTGGAGGAATTACGCCTTCTGAGAAGGTCAGTAGAACTGCGTTCTTATTATACGTTCTATTCATAAATGCAGGTTCTGCGCATCACCTACTTGTAGACCCTGCTTATGGAACATCGTGGAAGATTTTCAACACGAGCTATGTTATGTATCTTGCTGTTTTGGCGAGCTTGATACACTGTTTTGCGATTCCCGCAAGCGCGGAAATTGGTCAAAGGAGAAATGGACATAATAATGGGCTTTTTCAATGGTTAATTAAAGCACCTTGGGGTAATCCTGCGTTCAGTTCGTTTTTCATCTCACTTGTCATATTTGGATTTATTGGTGGAACGAGCGGTGTTATAATGGGCGTTGAGCAGATAAATATGAAATTACATAATACTCTGGGCGTTCCCGGACATTTCCATGGCACTGTTGCAGCAGGAACAAGTTTAGCATTTATGGGGCTTACTTATTATGTAATTCCGCTCATATTTAGAAGGGAATGGTTATCCAAATTCTTCGGAAAAATTCAACCATGGCTATTTGGAGGGGGACTTGCTCTGATGGCGATATCCTTAAACACCCTTGGAAGACGTGGTATTCCGAGAAGGACATGGGAAACAACAATGTTGAATGTTCCGGGAAAAGAATTTTTGGAGATGCTTGTTGGTATCGGTGCAATAATAGCATTTTTGGGACTTATCATATTTGTTCTCCATGCAGTTTTGACCCTTCTTTTTGGTAGGAAGGTTGAAGGTAAGCCATCGTTTCCTGCTGTGGCAGAATTAAGTAATAAAAATAATAATCAGAAGGTCTCAACACCTGGGACTGTTGTCTTAGCTCTTATATTCTTTGTATATCTTGTTGTCATGTATGTTCTGAATTGGTATATGCTTTCAAAAGCATGGGAAATAAGGTAATTCAGAGTGTTTTGATTTTTTTTCTTGTTATAGCTTGGTTTCTGGTAATTGCGATATTTTTGCTGAGCGGGATAGAGGGAGAAATCGGTAGATTGGTAAGAGTTTATTGTGTAGGTTATGGTTATTATCCTACCGGTGTTGTTTTAATGCGTATATTATCAATGTTTTCTACACCTATTATTATAACAATTATACTTATCTTGCTTCTTTCTCAGATGAGAAAAGTTATAGTTCTTATATCCTTTTTTTTGTTTGTCTTATCTTTGTTTTCATTTTTAAGTAGCGTGAGAAGTTTGATTTTTACTCAGGATGTCGTAAACCTAAGGCTTCCAGATATCAAGTTCATAGACATAAATGGAGATATGGTGGAATCAAAAGAATACATTCTGACATTCTTTTACATAGGTTGTCATGGTTCCTGTCCTCTTATCGTCAAGAAAATCAAAGGCGTGAAAGATAAAACGGTAATTCTTGTCTCACTAAATCCTTATAACACACCTGAGGAGCTTCGGGAATTCTATTTTAAAAATGGTCTTGGAGATAGAGTGAAAATAGTTAGGTTTGAGAAAGATGAACTTTCCGGGTTGCTGAAAGCCTTAAATTTAAACTTGGAAATTCCGAACGATAAAGATGCTCAAATCAATCATCCGGTTGTATTTTATAAAGTCAAAGAAAATGCTGTTGTCAAGATCTCGTATGGATTAGAAATTCCGTGAGCGAATCTTTTGTTAATTTCAGGTATTAGTTTCATATGTTAATTTCACTATATTAGTTTCATAGATTAATTTCATAGATCGTCCACCAGTTTCACATTGAGACCAGACTGATGCAGGAGATTCTTGATTTCATCCCGATAATTTGGATTCATCAGGACCACTGTTGTGATGCCCAAGTCTGCAAGAGCGCGGTAATCCACAATCGGATGTCCTGTGCCGGGAAGATATTTACCTTGCTTTTGAGGATTCAGATCGACCACACAGGTAATCAGTTCACGCTTTGGATCAATCAGGTTTGCAAAAGTTACTCCTTTTGCACCTGCACCCCAGATAGCGATCCTCCCTCCTCTCTCTACCAGTTGATATACTTTGTGGTGCCATGCTTCTCTCATGGCAATTTCAGAATCACAAAATTGCCGAGCAAGCTCAGGTATATTCCCCGCCATTTTCGTAACGCTTATGTTATCTTCAGTTGTTTTTGCTTCAACCCACAAATATTGACCGCCAAACATATGCTTTATACTCTCAACCTTGAACCCAGTCATTTCGAACAGTGTGGTTATTGAGTTGCGGGAGAACAGCGAGCAGTGTTCGTAGAAGAAATCCCAGATTACCTTATTGCGCAGTATCCACTCTACGCAAGGCGTTTCAAAGAATACCCGTGCATTTGATCTTTTACCGAGTGTTTGTCTTATCGAGCGTAGTAACGCCATTGGGTCTTGGATATGTTCAATTACATGCCGGCAGATGACTACATCAGCATGAATGCCTGTACAATCTGTCCCATAAAATCGTCGCTCAAACTTCAGACGCCCGCCGAACTCAATCTCTGGTCCTGTGTATGCAGGATCGAACCCGTATCCCGTGTTTCCTGAATCCTCCTCCACGAGCCTTCTTATGAAATACCCATTACCACAGCCAATCTCCACGATCTGACAATTGCGAATGCCCTTTTCGTAAATGAGATACCGTATCAATGATTCGACGTAATCTCTGAAATACGGCGAACAAGTTTGCGTGTTGTCATACTCTGCACCATAGCTCAACTTTGACGGATCAAAGGCGTTGTTGAAAACGAACCCGCATTCATCACAACAAGCAAATTTCAAGTCACCGCGTGTGATGTTTATCGCCGCCACCTGGTCTGTGATTACCAGGTTTTGATGCACTGGGACGTTGTTTCTCTTGAGAAATATGAACGTTCGGGCTGACCTACACACTGGGCAAATTATCTTTTTGTCCTCGCTTGTGCTCATACCAGTTTTTTCCCTTGGTCAATTACCTCATCCGATCTCGTTCAAATTATACTATTTTTTTAATCATTTTAGTGTGCAAGATAGTTTTCAAGCAATGGTTTTTGTGATCTCTGATTCTGTTGTTTTTCACAAGATAAAAGAAATAAAAGAAATAAAAAGAAGTAACTTCTCCAATGTGCTATTCTGAACCCTTCAGGGTACGGATTTACTTATGAAAATTCTTGGTTTTATGAAAATTCTTGGTTTATCGAGTATTATCTATTAATAAATATCTATTTTCATTGAGGAGCATGTATTTTATTTTTGTAGGATGTTTTATCAGTTTATAATTTTGTGATAAACCTACATTCCTAATCCTAATTAATAGATCTTATCTCCTTGTGCTTATTTATGTCGGTTAATTTCCTTGTATATCTTTTACCATATCTTTACTTTTTTTGTGTCTTTCTATCTTTATTACTCTTTATTACTCTTTTTGCTCTGTCGCAAAGACAATTCGAAAAGATCAAGACAAATCAAAAGATCAAGACAAATCAAGGATAGCATATAACATCCATGTAATTGTAGGGTGGAAAGGGATTGAGAAATTTTATTTTTCATCTCTTAATCTTTTCTTTATTTTCTTTATACGACGATGAAAGATTCGTTAAAAATATGTTTTCGGCAGAGCATTATTTTATAATTATGCTTTTCATTTTCTTCACGATGGTTAAATACAAGTTAATTACATACAATATTTTGATAAAAAATTAGCGAAAGAAAAACAACTGATAACTCAAGAAAATATGTCCGAAATTAAAGTTTGCTCACTTATCCCACACCTTACTCATAAACAAAAAAATATATCGGTTAGCTCAGAAGAAAGGCGAAATCAGTCGGCAGGCTCCCATTTATCCTCAAGTTTTTTCTGAATATCAGGAAGAGTTGTATATTCAAGTTCCTCTGGTGGCAAAATAGCGGGCATAAAAGGTCCATGTCGCCTTATGTATATAGCATATTCCATAGCCTGCCTTCTGACATAATCCCAAGCTTGGTCCTTAAAGTAATCAACAGGCACATGTTCGCCCGGTTTTGAGTCATCCTCAAGTCCCTGTATCTTTCCATCTGTTATATGGAAACCGAGCGCAACTATACGTGGAGGTCCATCAAAGAATGTGGGATTTGATTCGTCAGCAGGAGATGGGAAGAAAGGCCCCCAGTGAGAACCTCTCATCCATCCTGAAACCATGGCTGGGAAAGCAAACGGCTGGAGTATTTCTCCTGCCGCAGGTAGACCCGACTGTGCCCTCACCAGAGCAACCGGGTCGTCTTTCCCGACATATTTACCCGCTATAAGTGAAAGTTTTTCGGTAGATACAACAGCTGCTATCCCTATTGATTTGTCTTTTGAGAAAATCCTTTTTATCGCATATCTAGTTATATCTCCTATAAAGGCAAGTAGGTCATGAAGTTGTTCAGGGGTAGATAATCTTATTTTTTTGCTCTCTTTTACATTGACAACCTCAAATATAAAGCCGTCATGCATTCTTGTGTCTATCACAAGTCCTGTAGTTGTGAACGGGTCTGCGAATATACGCGAAAGAGGAAGATTGAAAGCAGATGGTTCAGTTTTATCAGCAAGAAGGGCTACGATAGGTTCGGATTTCCTCTCCTCAAATGTCATCTCAGCAGCGCCTGGTCCGAGCCCCCTGACATTTCCTGAAAACGCTTCCGCAAGGAGGTCCTGTCCAGCACCGTAAAGATGCATCTTTTTTGCTTCTTCCGCGGCGGACATAAAAGCATCCCATGCGAGCTTGTGCACACGCTCATCATTTTCACCCCTATCATGTGTCATAATAAGCGATATATCATCACCACATCTTGATGTCATAAAGTCTTCTATAACCCCCTTGTGTACCCCATCTTTAAGAACGCTCTTGACCGCATCAAACATCTTGGGATGAGGAGTCGTGTGCCCAGCCACAGACCCAACATCAGCCTTTATGAGTGATAAAGTTACCTTGGCCATATCATTATACCTCCTGAGAAAATTTTTGTCAAAATGATCCAAAAAACAAAAAAATCAGCAAAAAGAAGCAAAAACTCACATCAATAATACATCAAAAAATAAACTGACTAAATACTAATCAAAATAAATAAACCGACCGCCTTTTCCATGGAAGGTAGGTAGAGGAACTGAGAATTTTCCTACACACCCGCTATATTTATTTTTTTCTTCTTTTCCTGTATTTTTGATGAAAACAATATTTTATTTATAAGTATTTTTATAGGTTATTTTAAAAAATAAAAGGGAGGGTTAGGTTGACTATGTCTGATGTAGTGAGTAGTTTTGCTCTTGAAGACAGGGAGATCGAGCATTGGGCAGTAGAGTTTGAAGAAGCAACCGCAGATAGAATAATAAGATGGGCATGCGAGAGGTTCGGGAATAAACTTGCTATAGGTTGTTCACTTGGAGCTGAGGACATGATTATAATGGATATAGCGGTCAGAATAAAGCCTGATATACCATTTCTGTTTCTTGATACAGAATTTCACTTCAAAGACACGATTGAACTCCTTGAAAGAGCCAGAAAAAAATACAATGCAAATATAGTTGTTGTCAAATCAGAATATACCCCGGAGGAGCAGGCAAAAAAGTTTGGTCCGCAACTTTTTTTCACTGACCCAAATCTATGCTGCACTCTCAGGAAAGTGATGCCTATGAAATCAGCTCTATCAGGGTTTGACGCATGGATAACCGGAATAAGGAGAGAACAATCCCCAACAAGAAGGAACGCAAGGGTTGTCGAGAAAGATAAGGTCTTTGGACTGATAAAGATAAACCCACTCGTGAGGTGGAGTTGGGAAGAAGTATGGCAATACATAAAAATGAATGGCGTACCATATAACAGACTCCATGACATGGGATATCCATCTATAGGCTGTGCTCCATGCACACAACCTGTCAGACCCGGGCAGGATATGAGAGCAGGACGATGGGCTGGAACAGGTAAGGCAGAATGTGGTCTCCACTCACCAGAGGATGTGAAAAAAGTAAACTGATTAAACTGATTTGTAGCTCAGCTCACGATATAATCATTTTTTAACCTTACATCCGACACCTATTTTTAAAAGTTCAAAGCAAACTGATTCTATCTCTATTTTTTGGCGAGCAGAGGGAATTTCCCTCTGAGTAGTTTTCGTATCAAATCGCTTTTCAGCTGGGAGTTTTGGTCGAGGTATCTCATCAGAAGGTGCATAAATTATATCTTTTGCAAATCTATCTTTAGACAAAACTCTTTCCTTGAGCTTAACCATAAGATCGTGAAGCTCGTCATCGGCGATCTCCCTTACAACATCTGTGGATGATAAAAAAAATATATTTCTTGATATGAGATTGCCAATTGTTCTAGCTCGTTCTTCCCCCGAATCCCCTATTCTCCCCTCTTGTATCTCATAAACGTCACCTTCGCACTTCATACAGTAAAGGAAATGACCTGTATCTGAGGAAAAGGAAATCAGCTCCCCGTGAGATATAGAAATGAAAAAAGGAACTCCCTCAAAGTAAATAAACTCTTTTTCACCGAAGTCGCCAACGTCTATGAAAATTTTTCCGTAATGCAGTGTTATGCCTTCTGAGAAAGTTGAAACTTTTGACATCTCATCTACGACCATTCTTTTGTATTCTGTAGCTATGGTCTTTAACTGTTTCATAAGGAAGACCCGAGAATTTTTTTTTGTTAAGTATATTGCTGATGGAACTTCGGGACCGCCTCGGAGTTCATTTCCTACCACCCTAACGGTATGCCCTGCAAACGTAGCAAAAACCCCACCCCCCACCGCTCCATCAAGTATCCAGGTAAAAGAAACGAAAATAAAGGGAAACAACATAGCAAAAATCCTCTTCTCTATTGTTCTTATTTTCTAACTTTATTCTTATCTCCAACCTTTCTTTCCCGCCTTTTCCATTTCCTCTTGCACAGCGGACAACATATCCCTTAACTTCTCCTCTATCAGATGAAGTTCAGCGGCAGAAATACCTTTTGACGAATAGTGATGTATAAGATCATCTATTGACTCCATCTTTCTATCTGAGACAAATTTTTTTACTTTCTCCCTGACATCTGAGTTTGCCCTTGAGAGCACGATAGCAAGTTCCTTTTCAGTAAAATATTTCATAACCTTCATCATATACTCATCCGGTATTTTCATAAGGTAAGATGACAAATCAGCATTGTGCTGTTCCGATTTTCCGCCTCCCTTGCTTTCACTTGGAATCTTCCCCTTATCGGTATTAATATCTTTAACTTTTGCAATTTCAGTTGATTCTGAAGCGTAACTTGCTCCCGAGAGCTTTTCCGTTGAGGTCGCAACCCTTTCTGCAAGATTTTTTATTATGGCTTTAGTAGTTTTGGGGTATTTAGCTATTATTTCATCTATACCGCCCTTGTAAGCAACGACCTCGCTCCTTTCCATTGCAACACACGTTGCAGTCCGCTCACTACCGAGTATAGCACTTATTTCGCCTATCGGAGAATTTGGCTTATCTATCATACCTATGAGCCTCCCACCCTTATAAACGCCGATCTTCCCAGATATGAGAAAGTAGATTGTCTTATCTTTTTCTCCCTCTCTTATAAGAACCTCCCCCTCTCTAAATATCAGAGTGCCCTTCTTTGTATCCTCCATGTTCAAAGATTAACAAGATAACAAAAAAATGCTTGAATTTGGAGATTTTTTGGTTTCTGAGCATTCCTAAGTTAATGAAATATTTTATGTAGTTTGCTCGGACAGAAGTTCTTTGAATTGTTTTCCTCGCAGTTTTGCCTGTAGGGAGAGTGTTCTGAGTTTTGAGAAGGCATCAAAAACAGCTTTAGTAAGTGTGATAGGATTGCTGGCTCCTATGGACTTTGTGAGTATATTTTTTATTCCAGCGGCAGAGCATATTGCTCTTAGGACTCCCCCCGATGTGAGACCAGTGCCTGGCGCCGCAGGTCTCAGAACCACACGTGAAGTCTTAAACTTTCCCTCAACCTCATGCGGTATAGTTCCTTTCACAAGAGGAACGAGAATCATATTCTTTTTTGCTGCACTTATCGCTTTCCTGACAGCCTCCGGAGCTTCCGGGGCCTTGCCCATACCATATCCCACAGCGCCCTTCATGTTCCCAACAACACAAAAAGCACGGTAAGAAAATCGCTTACCACCCTTGGTCACACGAGTGACGCGAGTTGTCTCAAGAACCCTCTCAACTATCTCATCATCATCCGTAGGAATATACCTTGTGAAATAAATGAAAGAATTGCCACAATACATTCTTCCCCTTTTTCCCCATTTACCCATCAGAATTGAAGACCTCCTTCCCTCGCTCCTTCAGCACATGCTTTTACCTTACCATGATACTTATAAAATCTCCTATCAAATACCACCTTCTCTATACCTTTCTCCCTGGCACGCAGGGCAATTAGCCTACCCACCTCACGAGCAGAAGAAACAGACCAAGTTTTATCTACCTTATCCTTCAACTCCAAAGTTGAAGCAGAGCACAAAGTGTGCCCACGCATATCATCTATTATTTGAGCATAAAAGTGTTTGTTTGACCGAAAAACACAAAGGCGCGGTCTCGCATGTAGACGCCCACGAGTCCCCATAATCCTTTTCCTAACTCTTACAATTCTCCTCAATTTTCTTTTCTCCCTCTCCCTTCTCTCAGAAACCATGTTTCAAAGCATAAAAGGTAAAGATAAAAGATAAAGGTTATATTTCCTTCTCCCCTCTACTCTTTTATTTATTTTTTTATTCTTAATCCTTCTTTCTTTTATCATTCACTTTAATTCCATCATTATCCTTAATTATCCCTTTTTCATTTACTTTTCATTTTTAAAAATTCTATCATTTTTTCTTACCTTTCGCCTTACCGGGCTTGAGGACAAGAACCTCATCTTCATATTTTAAAATTCTATCATTTTTTCTTACCTTTCGCCTTACCGGGCTTGAGGACAAGAACCTCATCTTCATATTTTATCCCTGCACCTTTATATGGGTCGGGAGGTCTGATAGCACGAATATTTGCTGCAACCTGACCAACAAGGTATTTATCAATGCCTTCAACAAAAACCCTAACAGGACTTCTCAAACCAACCTTCACACCTTCAGGAGACTTGAAATTAACAGGATGAGAATACCCGACTTTGAGAACAAGAGTATCCCCCTGCATATCCGCTCTGTATCCTATCCCCGATATATCAAGTTCTATTTTATAACCCTCTGTCACACCCTTTACCATATTGGCGATAAGAGCACGTGTTGTTCCGTGCATAGCCCTCGCCTTCCTGTCATTAGGTCTCAGATTATGAACAAAAATCTTTCCGTCTTCAACCTTAACATCAATGGGATGCTGTATATCCATCTTCAACTCACCCTTCGGCCCCCTCACAATTATCCGACGTCCATCCAAATTCACATGAACTCCAGCCGGTATATCAATGGGTATTTTCCCTATTCGTGACATCGGAAATGAAATGTAGTAAGCCAATCCCAACACTTACATTTTTACAGAAATTTTTGCATAAAGACTTTATAAAATGAAAAAATTTGCCCTATCACAAACAGAAAGATAAATTTGGCACACGTAAGTCAACGATCGGGAAAAGTGTGAAAAATGCGTTGAATGTGTGAAAAAATGCGTGAGCTCACGCATCAATAAGGAGTAGAAATAAATAACAGAAACAAATACATAAATATAGAAACAAATTCTGGGAGTAATAACATAAACATTAACAATACTCAAATTAATATGATCTCGTTAACTAATACGATCGTGGTAGTCCGAGAATATGTTCCGCGGTCAGGTTCAAAATCATCTCATTTGAAACAGGAGCGGTCTTGAGAAGACGAGCTGAATCCCACATAATTATGAAGAAATTGTCTTCCAAGAAACCTGCCCCACCGTAGGTCTGTATAGCTCTATCCACAGCATAAAGAATGAGTTCTGAAGCAAGGTATTTTGCAGAGTTTGCGAGGAACATAACCTCCTGAGGTGGAAATTCCCTATCGTAAGCCCATGCAGATTTATATACCGCAAGCCTGACAACCTCCATCCTTATTTTCAGGTCAGCAAGAGGATGAGCAATGGCTTGATATGAACCTATCGGGTCATCTCCGAAGACCTTTCTTTCCTTCGCGTACTCAACCGCTCTCCTCAGACAGAATTCAGAAATACCGACAGCAGAAGCACCGGCAAGAATCCTCTCGGGATTAAGCCCGTTGAACATAACCCATACACCTTGGTCGGGCTCGCCAACTATGTTATCCTCTGGAACCTCAACATCTTCAAATTTAACAGTACACTGGTTCATACCTTCTATTCCTCTTGTCGGAAGCTTAGTTATGCTTATACCTTTTGACTTGAGGTCAACAAGAAAAACCGCAAGACCAAACATCTTAGGAAGCCCCTTTTTGACAACCTCATCGTAAGGGGTTGTCCTTGCAACAAGTAAAATGTAATCTGCAACATCGGCTCCAGTGATATAAGTTTTTTCTCCATTTATCAAATATCTATCTCCATTTCTCCGAGCGACTGTCTTTATCCTGAAAGTGTTCGTTCCAGCTTCCGCTTCGGTCACACCAAGAGCACATTTCATCTTACCTTCTGCCATAAGAGGTAAAAACCTTCTCTTCAAATCCTCACTCCCACCCCTGATCAGACAAGATTCAGCAACAACAGTAAGAACAAAAAGAGCATTTCCTATGCCATATTTTGCAAGTTCCTCCATAACAACAACATTACCAAGAAGACCTATGCCCGTCCCCCCATATTTCGGTGGTACAATGGCCCCGAGAAAACCAGCATTTGCTATCTCATCCCATATCTCCACAATAAACTCATTCCTCTTCACCTTCTCAAAGAACTCTCTCCTTCTGCCTTCAAGCTTCCTATATATTTTCTCAGCGGTGTCCCTTACCATCTGAAACTCCTTATCAAGCCCAAAATCCATAACAGCAAAACCTCCAAGTATATGTTAAAATGAAAGACCACATAAAAGAATAAATTTCAGGAAAATTTGAACAAACGTTCAATTTCTTCAAAAGATTTAGAAAGGAAAGTTTCGTGGAAAGAGTCAAAAATCCTACTCAAATACTGGTGAGAAAAGATACCGATCAGGAAAACCAACTTTCAAAAATGGTATATTCTATCCCCCAAGGAAAAAAGAATAATCATACAAGAAGCAAGCGCACGATGCATATACTCTCCCATAAAAAAAAGAGTGCGAACTTCATACCCGAGTATTCTGTGTGATAACCTGCGACGAGTTCCGCTTCCGAGGGGTCAGAAGGTATCCTTGCAGATTCCTGCAAGTGAAGTGATAAAAAATACAAGAGAAGCAAAAAGAAAATGGAGAGGTCTCAGATTTTACACCTTGTGATAATAGGGGACTCAGAAAGAAAGAGATAGATACAAACCCGCTCCATATCCCTGTCTTATGTTCCCCTCCTGACCTAAGGCTCCGAAAAAGAAAGCACTCCCAGTAAAAAATGATATAGAAGTATAAAGATGTAATTGAGGTTGAAAGACAAACCTTTGCATATCCTCATATATTGCTCCAAGACGAACTTCACCATTTAAAAAAGGTATGATCGGAAATCCACCGCCTAAAAAGAGATAAAATTCATTGCCAGTGTGAGGGAAAAGTATGTTTTCAGATGCTTGATCTCTTCTGGGGGAGAAATTTCCACCACCAAAAACAGAGAACTTAATAATAGAAACATCAAACCTAATAGAAAGATTAGGATTTATCACAAGCATATCAGATGTTGCTGGGGAAGAACCAGTCGGAAACTCAAAGGTAAGCGATAACGTAGGAGAGAGAATAATATCCACCGGACTGAATTTAACAGTTGCGGATATATCTGATAGCAAAAATTTATCTGAAAGCTGAGCGGGAACATCAACTCGCAGACCGAACATTTTTATAAACTCAGCTTCAACAAATCCTCCCACCGCAAGATTACCAGAGTAATCATCAATCTTCCGGGCAGAGAAAAAGGATATAACCCCAAACCCATTTTGAACACTATGCTGAATAAAAAATTCACGATACTGTGATGAGATCAGAAATGCTCCTAATAAACCTTCAAGTAACATGAAAATAATTTTAAAAAATCACTTGGGATATATTATTTTATCGAATGAAGTCCAACATAGGTCTATGACATTGCTAGATTAATTTTCAAGAGATGGACTTAATTATGCATTTCAATAAATCCGAAAATACAAAAAGAGCATATACAATGCGGTAAATTGTAAACATATGGAAACGACAAAGGGGGCGAGTAAAAGAAACGAAGAGATGAATAGGAAAAACATTGCAGAAGAAGCTGAAATAGGTGAGGTTGAAAGAGAGATAATGCTTCTCAGGCAGATATTGAAACCTTATTTTTCATTGGAGTTTGAAGGAAAAGACACGATAATTTCAGTGGATGAGAATGGGCGGAAAACGATTTACATAGTAAGGGTAAACCCACCATCTCCTATGTCAGTTGAGGTTTCAGCGGCTAAGGTAATTGAGAAAAAACCCAATGAAGTTGTTGTCATAACTCAAATTGAGGACTGGGTATTTGCTTTAAAAGAATCACTGAGAGAAAAAGGTTTTGATATACCTATAAGAAGGCTCTCTCCCATAGATATTGGAGCAATGACAGCTGGAGTTTTTCCGTTCTCAGAGCACATAGGCATTGCGGTGAGAAGCTTAGATGAAGCGGAAAATAAATTTCAAGATGTCCTCGGAGTGAGAACAGCGGGAAGGCACAGGGTAGAGACAGAAGGATTGACCGCTTCATTTATATGGATAGGGAGCACAAGGATTGAACTTTTGGAACCCTTTTCGGAAAGCTCAGCTGTTGCAAGCTTTCTTGAAAAAAAGGGAGAGGGAATTCATCATATAGCAGTAGAAGTTGATAATTTTGACAAGAAGGTAGAAGAACTAAAGCAGAAAGGGTATAGATTGATAGGTCCGAGAAAGGGGGCAACAGGTAAAAGAGTAGTTTTTATACATCCAAAGGACTTCATGGGAATACTTCTTGAACTCGTGGAGAAAGGATACAGAAAAGAGGGATTTTCATAACAAGTATTTTCATTGTGAAAACAAAATAAACTTATAAAGCAAACATAGTAAGAAAGCAAAACATAGCAAGAAAGAATAAAAAATTCAAAAAATATGGATGGCATGGAAAGAAGGGAAAGAAAGGAAAGAGAAAGAAATAATAATGAACACACAAGGGGAAGGCATGATGAATATATAGAAGAAGATGAAACACAGGGGATAGGTATAAAATCTGACCGGGAAGCTGAATTAAAAAAGGTTGAAGCGGATGAGCTGACACCTCGGGAGATAGTAGATTATCTTTCAAGGTATATAGTCGGTCAAGACGAAGCAAAACGCGCCATAGCAATAGCGCTCAGAAATAGAGTAAGAAGGATGAAATTACCTGAGCACCTGAGAGAAGAGATAACTCCCAAAAATCTACTGATGATAGGTCCAACAGGAGTAGGAAAGACGGAGATATCAAGAAGAATAGCAAAACTGATAAATGCTCCTTTCATAAAGGTTGAGGCGACAAAATATACAGAAGTGGGATATGTGGGGAGGGATGTTGAGTCAATAATACGTGACCTTGTCAACATAGCAGTTGCTGATGAGAAGGAGAGGGTAAAGAAACAAGCATCCAAGAAAGTAAGGGAGATAGCAATAGAAAAACTCGCAAATGAAATTATCAAGCAGAAAGGATACCCACCAGAAATGAAAGGTCAGATAATACAGAATATTTACGAAGGTAGATTTGATGATGAGTTTATAAGCATAGATGTTGAGGAACCACGCGAAATAGGGGTGATTGCGGCTCCATTTATACCTGGCATGGAACAAATAGAAGAACAGATAAGGAGTATAATGGCATCTTTCATGCCAAAAAGCAGCAGGAAGAAAAACATGAAGGTACAAGATGCGCTCAGAATAATAGAGGATAAAGAAGCAGAAAAGATAACAAATATGGATGAAGTCATAAGACAAGCTATTTTCAAAGTAGAAAACAAAGGAATAGTATTCATAGATGAAATTGATAAATTGATAAATCCAAAAGGCGGTCACGGTCCAGATGTATCGGGAGAAGGCGTTCAAAGAGACCTCCTCCCTATAATAGAAGGGACAACTGTAAATACAAGATACGGAAGTGTTAGAACAGATTTCATTCTATTTATCGCAGCAGGTGCTTTCCATGTAGGCTCTCCATCAGACCTCATACCCGAGCTACAAGGAAGGTTACCAATACGCGTTGAACTCAACCCACTCACAAAAGATGATTTTGTGAGAATACTCAAATATACAGATAACTCACCCACAAGACACTATCAGATACTCATGAAAACAGAAGATGTCCACGTTGAATTCACAGATGATGCAATAGATAAAATAGCAGAATTCGCAGCAAAAATAAATGAAAGACAAGAAAACATAGGAGCCAGAAGACTATATACAATAGTTGAAAAAGTTATGGAAGATATATCATTTGATGCACCATACCTACAGGGACAGAAGATAGTAATAGACTCAAAGTATATCCAAGAGAAAATATCAAGAATATTAGAAGATGAAAACCTCTCAAAATACATACTTTGAACGAGGAAAAGAAAGAGTAGGTGTAATAGGACTTGGAGTATCGGGAAAAAGATTAGTGGAAGCTCTTATAAAACTTGGCTTCGAACCCATTGGCTTTGAAAAAAAAAGCAAAGAGGAATTCTTAGAAGAAGAAGAAAACGAAAAGTTTCTCAGAGAAAAGAAAATAGAAATTGTCTTTGGATATAGTGAAAAAGACCTACAAAATAAAGACATATCATTCTTTGTGCTTTCATCAGGAGTAAAGCATGATCAAGTGCCACAGAACAAAAAGTTTATCTCAGAACTTGACTTCGTTTTTACAGAAACGAAGAAAGCAAAAGAGAAAAAAACACAATCCAAATTCGTCCTCATCACCGGGACAAAGGGCAAGGGAACAACCACAAAAATAGTATCTGATATACTCACCAAATCCAGAATAATGCATTTTGTAGGTGGGAACATAGGTAAAGTAAATGGAAGGGTCTCAACCTGCGCAGATGCTATATTCTCGCAACAAGACATCATAATACTTGAAGTATCAAGCTTCCAACTCAGGTCATCATTCCATATAAATCCACATACTCTCGCTATAACATCAATTCACAAAGACCACCTTGACTACCATCCTTCAATGTTTGACTATTTTTACTCTAAAATAAAGCTCGCAGAAAGATCAAAATTTATTGTCATCCCAGCCGACCTCAAAGAAATTTTTCCAAAAAAGTTTGAAATCATTTCAAATGAAGGAATGCATATTTTCAGGAAAAAAGGGGAAGTAAGATTTGAGGGCTGGACAGAAAACTCGACAGGAAACTCGAATGAAACCAAGGCACGAATAAAGTTTCTTTTTGAAACAGAAAAATATATTACAGAAAAGTATATTGAAGTAAAAGGAGCAATAACTCCTGCAGACATAACAAATTCACTCTGCGCAGTTGGAATTGTCTTTTCAATCAATCAAAATATCCTCAGAAACCTCGATGAACTGACAATAGAACGAAGAAAGTTCTGTTTTGAGAGAGTTGGTTCTATAAAGTATGAAGGTGGTGAGATTGAGATAATAAATGACGGAAAATCGACGGATCCTCTTTCTCTTGCAAATGCTTTGCTTGCACTAAAAGGAAAAAGAAAAGTTTTGATAGCAGGGGGGAAAACAAAAGGTTTTGATTTTTCGGATATATCTGAGTTTCTCGCCGACACAGAGTTTGCTCTCCTAATAGGAGAAGATAGAGAGAAACTGGCTAAATTTCTGCCCCAAAGTAAAGTATGCTCTAATCTCAAGGACGCGGTAGATGAAGCTGTAAAATATGCAAAACAAAAAAAATGCGATGTCATAATCTTCTCCCCCGGATGCGCTTCATATCCCGATTTCAGAAACGCAGAAGAAAGAGGGAAAACTTTTGAAATGATAATGAAAGAGATAATAGATAAAAAATAATTATCATCAAATAATTATCATCAAAGAAATAATCAATAAAAAAATAATTATCAAAGTCGCCAATATATAAACCCTGCTCTCTCAAAATCTTCCTTTGAATATATTCCCTTGACATCAACCATAATGGGATTATCCTTTTTAGTTATCCTCCTGAAAAAGGGAATTCCAAGTTCAAAAAATAATTTGTGTTTGACAGCGACAACTACAGCATCATATATTTCTCCATCTTTCTCAACTGATTTTATAAAATCAGTCCATGCAATCCCACTGTTTTTGAGCTTTATATTCAAATCACGAAACACACCATCGGGATGAGCAAATGGGTCAACGACATCAACCTCAACACCATAATCAAAAAGTTCCTTATATATATCAAAAACCTTGCTTTCACGTATATCAGGTATATTTTCTTTAAAGGTTATTCCCATGATGAGAACTTTTGAACCTTTTACAGGCTTCCCGGTCCTTATAAGGAGGCGTATTAAGTTCTCAGCAACATATTTCCCCATATAATCATTTATTCTTC
>FWWM01007345.1_pt1 | contig 20349 bp, 17 predicted proteins | sample 2228351 | NCBI WGS metagenome assembly FWWM01 (sample SAMEA103939774, study PRJEB20133) | metagenome
CAGACACGTCCCGGGCCTCCATCGGCGTGCTCGATCCCACTTCCTCCGACCTTCGCCTGTGGCTTGTTCCCGGAGGCCGGCAGCCGTTTGAGATCGCCCTCGACGCGGCAGGCCTGGTGTGGTTCACCGACCGGGAAGCGGACATGATCGGCTACCTCAACCCGGCCACGAACGAATTCGTCACCTATGCTCTGCCAGCCGGCTGCCATCCGCTCTTCTTCGCCTTCGATGCCCAAGGCGGCGTGTGGTTCACGGCCGAACGTGGGAACTTTGTGGGTCGACTCTCCCTTGGGCCTGTGCTGGGCGAGCCCCCTGTGGCCCCGGGCGGCGGTTTCACCTTCACCGGCTACACCATCAGCCAGATGAACGACCAGGCTCGGGCGAGCGTCGCTTACGCGTACGATGGAAGCGCAGGATTCCCTGTTTGGATCAGCGTTGAAGTGCTGTCGGGCGGTGTTCCCGTAGCCGGCTTTATCGCTGATCCTGTACGGGTCGACACCACGGGAACGGGGAAGGCCGACTTCGTCCTCAAGTACACCGGCCCGGTCCCCAACGCTTCGGATGCTGTTCGGTTCGCGGTCGCCGCCACGCCGGGAGGACCGGCCTTCGCCGTTCTCGTTGTGGAGTTTCGCACGACCTGGACAAGGTAAACCCGCGGTGGGGCCGCAGGTTGGCCTTGTGGGCCTCCGCCAACGTCGCGGAGGCCTTTTTCTTACGCGCTCAAAACCCGATAGCAACTGGAGAAGGGGGCATTTGGAGAAATTTCCCCTGACCGGGTCTTGGTTTGTGCAAGAAATGCTGACCGGTTGAGCGTTTGTTTCCGCTTGCCAACAGAGGGGGCGGCGCCCTATAGTAATCATCTTCATTTCCCTCAACGGGAGGGAGGAGGTCAGCATGCCGAGATGTTTGGGGAAGTATGCGGGGCTGGGTCTGGTTTTGCTGGTTTTTTTGTTCCCTGCGCTGAGCCAGGCTCCAGCGTATCAACCGTACCTCCAGGAGGTCGCCGCCTTAGCGCAAGCGCAGGCCCAAGCGGCGGCCCAAGCGGCGGCGCAAGCGCAAGCCGCCGCCGATGAGGCCCAGAGGCTCCTGGACAGACTCAGTGTAGCGGCGCTCCTGACCGCGGCCACCTCGGCCCACGCCGATGCCCAAGCGGCGGTTCAGGCCGTGGCCCAAGCTGTGGCCCGGGCCGATGCCGAAGCCAAGGCCATAGCTGCCGCTTGCGCGGCTGCCCTGGCCAAGGCTCAGGCCAGCGCTCAGGCTTGCGCGGCCGCAGCGGCCCGCGCCCAAGCGGCTGCCCAGTCGTTCGCCAGCGCCTGCGCCCAAGCTCAAGCCCAGGCTTCGGCTTCCGCCCACGCCTGTGCGGAAGCGGATGCGGAAGCGGCAGCGGCCGTCGCCGCCGTGGCCCAAGCCATCGCCGCAGCCCAAGCCGAGGCCCAAGCCAGTGCCCAAGCTTGCGCGCTGGCCGCGGTGGAGGTCAAAGCTTATGCCGCCGCCATTGCCGAGGCGTTGGCCAAGGCCGAGGCCACCGCCGTGGCGCAAGTCCAGGCCGCAGCCCTCGCCGTGGCTGCTGCCCGAGCCGAAGCCAGTGCTTGTGCCCAAGCCGCCGCCGAAGCGGCGGCTCAAGCCAAAGCCGTGGCCGCGGCCCGCGCCTATGCCCAAAGCCAAGCAGCAGCCACTGCGCAAGCCTATTCCCAAGCCCAGGATACAGCCCGGCTCGTGAGCCAGCGCATCGGCACCGCTGTGCCCTGCGGCACGGTCGTGACCCAAATCGGCGGCACGGTGGAAGCCGTGGTGACCGCGGTAGCCCGCGCCAGCGCGGCCGCCCAAGCTGCTGCCCAAGCCGCCGCCTACGCCGAGTCCTGGGCCAACGCCCAGGCCGGCGCAGCTGCCCAAGCGCAAGCGCGCGCCGAGGCCCAAGCCCAAGCCTGCGCCTTCGCCTACGCCCAAGCGCAAGCTGCGGCCAAGGCCGTAGCCGAGGCGCGGGCCCGAGCCGAAGCCCAGGCCCAAGCCGCTGCTGCGGCCATTGCCGCCGCGTACGCCGAAGCCGACGCCCAAGCTCAGGCCTGCGCCGTGGCTTATGCCGAAGCGCAAGCCGCTGCTGAAGCTGCGGCCAAAGCCATTGGCAAGGCCAAGGCCAGCGCCGAAGCGGAGGCCTCGGCCATCGCCCGCGCCTGCGCCACCGCCCAGGCCGCCGCTCAAGCCATGGCCAGCGCCATCGCCCAGGCCCGTGCCACAGCCGAGGCGCAAGCCTCCGCCTGTGCCCAGGCTTGCGCTCAAGCTGAGGCGGCCGCCAGGGCCATGGCCAGCGCCGTGGCCTCGGCCCAAGCCACAGCTCAGGCTCAAGCCACAGCCGCCGCCAATGCCTACGCCCGCGCGCAAAGCGCAGCCTCATCCCTGACCCAGGCGGTTGCGCAAGCCGTCGCCCAGGCAAGGGCCCAAGCCGCTGTGGCCGCTCAAGCCGCCGCCACCGCCCAAGCGGCTTCCAACGCCATCGCCCAAGCCGTGGCCCAAGCTCAAGCCTCGGCCCAAGCGGCCGCCCAAGCAGCCGGAACCGGGGAGGCCTACGCCACGGCCTATGCCTACGCCGAGGCCAGCGCCAGCGCAGCGATCCTGGCCCAAGCCCAAGCTTGCGCCCAAGCGGCCGTTCAAGCCCAGGCCGCTGCTCAGGCCGCGGCCAACGCGTTGGCGCAAGCCCAGGCCGCCGCAGCCAGCGGCATCCAGGCCGTGGCCGAAGCCGTGGTCCAAGTCCAGACAGCCGCCCGCGCCTGTGCCCAGGCCCAAGCCCAAGCCGAGGCCCAGGTGGCCGTAGGGGTCAAAGCCCTGGCCGAGGCCCTGGCCTCCGCTCAGGCCGCAGCCTACGCTGCAGCCGAAGCTTCCGCCTCGGCTTACGCCCAAGCGCTGGCTACAGCGGAAACGTACGCCAGCGCTCAGGCCGAGGCGTTGGCCCGCGCACGCACGGCCGCGTTGGCCCAAGCCGAGGCCGAGGCCCAGGTCGCAGTAGCCGTGCAGGTGGCCGCCGCAGCCTATGCCCGCGCGGTCGCCGCAGCTTCCGCGGCCGCAACAGCCCGTGCCCAGGCCCTCGCCGCGGCGTTCGCCTGCGCCCAGGCCCTCGCTTCGGCGGAAGCCGAGGCTTATGCCCAAGCCCAGGCCTGCGCCCTAGCCCTGGCCCGGGCCGATGCCGCCGCCACCGCAAGCGCCGAGGCCCGTGTGCAGGCCAGCGCTTACGCCGAGGCCTGCGCCGTGGCCCGCGCCCAAGCCGAAGCCATGGCCGCGGCCTGTGCCCAAGCCGCAGCCACGGCCACGACCTCGGTGGATGTGGTGCCCAAAATCGAGACCTCGGTGCAAACGTTCATCGACCCCAACTGTCTGCGGCCGACGTGCGAACAGTACGTGCCACCCCAGCCCACCGCTTGTCCGCCCACCAGAGACCTGGCCTGGGCGTTTGGGGACGTGGCCGCAGGGTCCACAGTGAACACCACCAAGAACTGGCCCACGGATGTGGCCAACCAAATCGCAGCCTTGGGCGTTACGGCCTCGACCCTGGCCAGCTCCAACCTGCCCTCCGGGCTCACCTTTGAGCTCCTGCTGGCCACGCGTCAGGGCAGGCTCACCGGCGCTGTGCCCAAGGAAGGCGGCAAGTGGACCGTGGTGTACAACTTGTTCGATCGGAACAAGTGCACCGTGGCCCGGCTCACCATCACGATCACCTCACCCACCACCGCCGTAAGCTGTCCCCCTGCGACCGCTCTCCGGTGGGATTTCGGCGAGGTCGCCACGGGTCTGCATCTGCTCACCACGAAGGCCATCCCCTCGGACCTGATGACCCGGATCCGCGGAGCAGGAATCACCCGGGTGAACCGCCTCAGCTCCAACCTCCCCAGCGGGGTGGAGTTCAATCTCGACCTCAGCCAAGGCCTGGGGATCCTCACGGGAAACTTGCCCACTGCTGGGGCGAGCTACGAGGTGGTGTTTGGGCTGTTGGATGGCCGGGGATGCGAGATGTTCCGGCTAACGGTAACCCTGCGCACAGCCGCGGCGCGTGCACCGGCCTTGAACGTGCAGATCGTGAAGACTGCAGTGGAGAAAGTGTGCGAGAGGGACTACAGCCACGCCATCACCGTGTGGTGGCAAGCCAGCGGGGGAACAGCCCCGCTTTACGTGGGCCCGGTGTTCCTCGTGTACCCGGACGGCACCACGCAAGCGGTGATGGGCACCTTCCCAGCCAGCGGCTCCATCGTGCTCCGGGCGAACCTCTCCGCCGGCGGCACGGTCACGGTCCGGGTCCAAGCCAACGACTCCGCGGGGCAGACGAAGACCGCGGAGGCGAGGGTCACGCTGGAGTCCTGTCTGCAAATTGTCGGCCCGATCATTGTCCGGCCCTTGCAGTTCACGTTGGAGGTGTACGCGCGGCGGCAGATCGCTCAAACACCGGGCTACGAGGACCTCAAGGTGCCTGTGCAGGTGGTGGGGGAGACAGCAACCCGCACCACGCCGTTCAAAATGACCCTCGACGCCGGAACCCGGGTGACCCTCAAGTTCCCGGCGCGCATTGCCGGCGGCACGTACGGACGTGGGCTGATGTACTTCGACGTGTGGGTGGGCGATGCCACCACACCCACCCGTCAGAGCGGAACCCCCGACGCCAAAAAGGAGTACTACTCCATCACCGTCACCATGAGCGCCAAGATCCGCATCGTGGCCTGGTACCAGGACATCATCGGGTAGCAAGGCTTGCAAAGAGAAAGAGGGCGGGGCTACGGCCCCGCCCTTTGCTCCCCAACCGAAGCTCCACAGAATCTTCACATCTTCTTCACCGATCCTGCGTACGGCCGGACGTAAACTTCATCTCGATAAGGAGGTGAAGGGTCGTGAAGAAGAGGACGTGGGTGATTTTGGGAAGCGTGGCTGCGTTGGCTGTTGTGGGCCTCACGGCCTTCGCGGCCGTAGGGGGTTTTGGCGGCAAGGGGTTCTGGGGCCGTGGTGTGGGCGCACGGGGGGAAATCGGTGCTTTGCTGATGATCAACGCCCTTGAGCTCAGCGAAGAACAGATGCAGGCTTTGCTTGAGCTCACCGCGGAGCTGGCCCCGCTGCGGGAGCAAATCCTCGCCCGCGAGGACGAGCTCAAGGCCAAGCTCATCGCGTTCAAGGGCACACGCGCCGAGCTGCAGACTTTGCTCAAGGAGTTCCGCGACGAGACGCAAAAGATGATGGAGGAGTTCGCGGACAAGGCGGTCGCGGGCCTTCAGGAAATCCTCACCGAAGAGCAGTGGAACCTGATCGGCTGGGGCGTGCGCGCCCGCGTGGGGGCTCAACTGGCTCCCATGGCCCGTGGGCGGATGCCGCTGCGGGGCATGCCCATGGGGCCATGGTCCAGAGCGCCCCGGTGGGAAGAGGTGCGTACCCAACTGCAGGAGCGGGGCGCTGCTTTGTGGTTGTTCCGTCATTTGCCCGAGCTGGAAAGCGCGCTGAAAGCTAAGCTGGGCTTATAGAGCCCTGCCACCCCCCCTCGCCGTGAGAACCTCCTCACGGTAAGGCGACCCCACCCAACGGAAAGGGCGGAGACCCCCTCTCCGCCCTCTCCATTTTTGTGGCCCTTGCTACAATGGCCTTGCCATGAACGACGTGCGGGTGATCGAGGCCACGGTCTTCTTGTTCAAGTTCCGCCTGGAAAAACCCTTCCGCATCGCCACGGAAACCACGTGGGATCAGGAAGAAGTTGTGGTGCAATTGGTGGACTCCCGCGGTCACGTGGGCTACGGCGAGGCCTCACCGAGCCCGTTCATCCTGGGAGCCAACGCCGGCACGATTGTGGCCGCGTTGGACGCCATGATCCCTTTGGTGCTGGGCGAGGATCCCCGCGGGTTGCGCCACGTGATGGAGAAACTGGACCGGGTGTGGTCGGGGCAAGCCGCAGCCAAGGCTGCGCTTGACTTGGCCCTGCACGACCTGGTGGGCCAGATCTATGGCGAGCCGGTGTGGCGGCTTTTGGGCGGCTCTTCCGCTGAACCCCTGGACACCGATTACACGGTTTCCCTCGACACCCCTGAAGCGATGGCCCAAGAGGCGCAGGCCCTGGTGGCCCAAGGGTTCCGCACGATCAAGATCAAGGTCGGGGTGGACCCCCGCGAGGACGTGGACAGGGTGCGGGCCATCCGCAAGGCCGTGGGCGAAGAGGTAGCGTTGCGCATCGACGCCAACCAAGGCTGGACGAGGAGCGAAGCCGTTTGGGCCCTCCAGCGCATGGCGGAATACGACATCCAGTTTGTGGAGCAGCCCGTGCCTGCCGCGGACCTGGAGGGCCTGGCCTGGGTGCGGCGGCGCTCGCCCATCCCGGTGATGGCCGACGAGGCGGTGCACTCCCCTCAAGACGCGTTACGCGTCCTCCGCGCTCAAGCCGCGGACTTGGTGAACATCAAGCTCATGAAATGCGGAGGCCTCCTTCGGGCCATGGAGATGGCCAGCCTGTGCCAGGCCGCCGAAGTCCCCTGCATGATCGGCAGCATGGTGGAATCCAACCTTTCCGCCACGGCGGCCGTCCATCTTGCTCTGGCCCACCCCAACATCGCCTTCCGCGATCTGGACACGGGGCACCGGCCCGAGGCGTGGGTGGTCGCCGAAGGGGCATCCGAGATCCGCCACGGCCACCGCATCCTCCCCAACCCCCAAGCCCCTGGCTTCGGTTTCCGCCGGTTGTTGGGCGAGCGTTTGACGACCGTGAAAACCTATGTAAGTTCCCGGTGAGGAGGCGCACATGAACCGCGATTGGGACGGCCTTGACCAGTTTGTGCAAGAGCGCATGCGGAAAACCCGTTTACCCGGGGTCAGCTTGGCCCTGGTGGAAGGGGAACACGTGGTGTACGCCCGCGGCTACGGATTCCGCGATGTGGACAAAGCTTGGCCGGCCACGGCCCACACCCTCTACGGCATCGGCAGCATCACCAAGTCGTTCACCGCGCTGGCCATCCTCAAGCTGGAGGAGGCCGGTGCCCTCAACCTGGAAGACCCGGTGCACAAATTCCTGAACCTGCGCCTGCGCCCCTTGGGGGAAGCAGTACGTATCCATCACCTCCTCACCCACACCTCGGGCCTCCCCGCCCTCGCTTACGCGGAAGCCCAGCTGCGCTATGTCCAAGGCACAGGCGGGCAATTCCTGCCGTTGAGCTCGATGGACGACTTTCTATCCTGGCTGAACGGGGCTGACGCGTGGGTGGAGGCCCGCCCCGGCGAACGCTGGTTTTATCTCAACGAGGGCTACGTCCTGTTGGGCGGCATTGTGGAGAAGCTCACCGGCCAGCCGTTCCGCGCCTACGTGCGCCGGGAAATCCTCGAACCGTTGGGCATGGAAAAGAGCTTTTTCCTGGGCGAGGCCGTCCCTGCAGGCGCGGAGTTGGCGACTCCGTATGTGATCCCTGCCCAGGGGGCCCCGCGGCCGGGCAAGGTCGCCAGCATTCCCATCGGCAGTGACGGCGGCCTGGTCTCGTCGGCCATGGAACTGTCCAAGTACCTGGCCCTGTTCCTCCGCCAAGGGGAACCTTTGATCCGCAAGGCCTCGTACCAACAGATGATCCAGCCGCGGGTCCCCCTGCCCCACATCCCGCACCCGGCCTTTTTCGGTGACCTGGTGATCCCCTTCTACGCTTACGGCCTGATGGTGCAGCCGTTTTTGGGCTACACGCTCATCGGACATGGCGGAAGCGTGCTGGTGTACACGGCCTATTTGGGGTTCATCCCCGAGCGGGGCTTAGGGGTGGCCGTGCTGGCCAACGGCTCGGGCTACCCTGCCGGGCAAATCGCCCAGGCCGCCCTTGCCGTGGCTTTGGGCGAGGACATGGCCAAGCTGCCGTTTATGCGCTGGGAAAGGGCTATGGACACCATCTGCGGGGTTTACACCACCTACCGCGCGGGCATGCGCATCGCCGTACGACCCAAGGGCGGCGCTTTGGAAGCTGTACAGGAGGACAAAGAAGCGCCGCTCAGCTACGTGCTCACCGTGGAGGAGATCGCCCCGCATCGGGTGGGCTGCCTGGCCCACTTGGGCGACCGCCGGTTGCCGGTGGAGTTCCGCATCGCCGGGAAAGAAGTGGAATTGCTGTTTGAGCGGTACAAGCTGAGGCGGGAGGGTTCCTGGGGATGAACCGTGGGCGGGACTGGCTGGAACAGGCCAAGGCCGATTTGGCCCACGCCTGGGCTTGCTTTGCCGCCCACCAAGCCGCGAAAGCCGCTGTGCAAGCCCTACACATGCGCCATGGCCAAATCGCATGGGGCCATTCCGTGGCCGAGCTCCTCGCGCCCTTCCCCAGGACCTCCAACCACCTTCCGATCTTCTCCACAAGGCCCGCATCTTGGACCGGCACTATGTCCCCACGCGGTACCCCCAACGCCCATCCCGCGGGCCCGGCGTTTGTCCACTACAGCGAAGGAGAAGCCCGCGAAGCTGTGGCCTGGGCCACGGAGGTGCTGCATTATTGTGAGCGTACGAGTTTGGAAAATCGATCGTGAGGCGATCCTGCAGCGCCTGAGGACCTGGGCCGAGGAGTTGGCTGTGGATCCGAACGTTCCCGCCGTGGTTCTGTTCGGGTTGTTGGCCCGGGGGGACTGCACACCCGCCAGCGACGTCGATGTCCTCATCCTCCTCTCCCACGCCGAGCTCCCCTTTCACCAACGCCTCCAACGGTTTTTGCCGCTTGGCTTGGGTGTCGGCGTCGATCCCTTTCCCTACACCGTAGAGGAAGCTCAACAGGCCCTGGTCGAGCGGTGGGGCGTGGTGGAAGTGGCCCTGCGCGAGGGCCTTGTGTTGTTCGAGCGTCCGGGAACACTTGCCAAGCTGAAGGAGGTCAGCCGTGGAACTCAAGGTGGTGAGGATCCAAAAGCCGGATGACGTGAACATCATTTTGGGCCAGTCGCATTTCATCAAGACTGTGGAGGACCTGCACGAGGCCATGGTCGGGGCCGTACCTGGCGCCAAGTTCGGCCTGGCCTTCTGTGAGTCCAGCGGCCCGGCCTTGGTGCGCTGGTCGGGCACTGATCCCGAACTTATGGAGGTGGCGAAAACCAACGCCCTGGCCCTGGCCTGCGGGCATGTGTTCATCATCTGCATGCGGGGGATGTACCCCATCAACGTGCTCAACGCGGTGAAAAACGTGCCCGAGGTGTGCCGCATCTTCTGCGCCACGGCCAATCCTGTGGAGGTGGTCATCGCTGAAACGGAGCAGGGCCGCGGCATTTTGGGCGTCATCGACGGCGTAAAGACCAAGGGCGTGGAGGGCGAGAAGGAACAAGCGGAGCGCAAAGCCCTGCTGCGCAAGTTCGGGTACAAACTGTGAGCCCCATCCGCGCCGTCCTGCTCGACCTCGGTGGGCCTATCCTCAACGAGGACGCCGAGTACGCCCGCTGGGAAGCCTTTTTGGTGGACCTCCTGCGCGAGGCGGGAATTCCTGTGGAGCCGGAGCGCTTCCGGCAGGCTGTGGCGGAGGCCATCCGGGCTTGTGAGGCTCATGCCCACCGGGCCGCCCTCTGGCGGTTCACCAAGCCCAACGTGAGCCTGTTCTCCCAGTTGGCCGAGGCGTTCCGTGCCTACGCGCAACCCCTTGTGCAACAGCTGCAGGGCGTCGTTGTGCGCGAGGAGGCCCAACGGGTCATCCCCCAGTTGAGCCGCGCTTACACGCTCGCCCTGGCCGGAAACCAGCCCGCGGCGGTCTTGTCCCTGCTGGAGAAAGCGGACCTCCTGAAGCATTTCCGGTGGAGGTACGTGTCCGAGCAGATGGGCGTGGTCAAGCCAGCCCCGTTGTTTTTCCGCATGATCCTAGAAGGCCTGGGCGTACAGCCTCAGGAGGCCGTCATGGTGGGCGACCGACTGGACCACGACGTGTTCCCTGCCCGCCTGCTGGGCTTAACCACCGTGCGGGTTTTGGTAGGCCCGTACGCGGGTCAAGAACCCCCAAGTCCGCTGCACGTTCCCCATGCCACGGTGCGGTCGCTGGCAGAATTGCCAATGTGTTTGGAAAGGCTGGAGAGGGAGGGTGGAGATCCCACGGGACGGACAAGCGCCAGGGCCTAGCTCCCTGGACCGGGCAAGCTAAACTCGGGGCCAAGGAGGAAGGATCGATGAGGACGTTGTCCCAAGTCTTGGAAGACACAGCGCGCAAGTTTCCTGACCGGCCGGCCATCATCTACGAGGACCGGGTCACCACGTTCCGTGAGCTGGTGGACCAGGTGAACCAGTTGGCGGCTGGCCTGGTGCAGCTGGGCATCGAGCCCCAGGACAAGGTGGCCATCTGGATGTCCAATGTGCCGGAGTGGATCGTGGCCTACTTCGCCATCGCTAAAGCTGGGGGCGTGGTCGTGCCCATGAACACCCGCTACCGCAGCCATGAGGTGGAGTACATCTTGGGCAACGCCGAAGCCAAGGCCGTGTTTGTGCACCAGGGCTTTTTGGGCGCGGACTACGCAGGGATGGTTCAGCAAGTGCGGGGCCACCTCCCCCTGCTTCGGGAGGTCATCACGGTGGGCGACCGGGCCCCCCACAGCCGCCCCTTCAGCGAAGTCCTGGGCCTGGGCCAAGACCCGGCTGCTCAGCGGGAACTTGTCCGACGGGCCCCCAACATCCGCCCCACCGACTGCGTGTTCATCCTGTACACCTCGGGCACCACCGGCCACCCCAAAGGGGCCATGCTGTCCCACCACAACATGGCCAAGAACGCCGAACAGATCACGGAGATCATGGCCATCACCGAAAACGACCTGTTCCTTTTGGCTGTCCCCTTCTTCCACTGCTTTGGATGTGTGATGGGGATTCTCGGTGCGTACACGTGGGGCGCGGGCATTGTCCCTGTCCCCGTGTTCAAGGCCGACCAAACTTTGGCCCTTGTGGAGAAGCACCGCGTGAGCGTGATCTATGGCGTGCCCACGATGTTTGTGCTGTGGCTGGAGGAGCAGCGCAAGGCCCAACGCGAAGGCCGGCCGTACAACGTCCAAAGCCTGCGCACGGGGATCATGGCGGGCGCCCCGTGCCCGGTGGAGGTCATGCGCGGCACCATGGAGGAGCTGGGCTGCAACGTGTGCATTGCCTATGGCCTCACGGAGGCCTCCCCGGTGATCACGATGACCCGGTTTGAAGATCCCCTGGACAAGCGCGTGGAGACCGTGGGCCGGCCGCTGCCCGGGGTGGAAGTGAGGATCGTGGACAACGAGCGCCGGCCGGTGCCGCTGGGGGAAACAGGCGAGCTGGCCTGCCGTGGGTACAACGTGATGCTCGGCTACTGGAAAAACCCCCAGGCCACCGCGGAAGTCATCGATAAGGAAGGCTGGCTGTACTCCGGGGACCTCGCCACCATGGACGCCGAGGGGTATGTGCGCATCGTGGGCCGCAAAAAGGACATGTACATCGTGGGCGGGTTCAACGTCTACCCCGCCGAGGTGGAAGAGGTGTTGTTCACCCACCCCGCGGTGCAGAACGTGTCCGTGGTGGGCGTGCCGGACCCCGTGTTCGGCGAGGTGGGCATGGCGTTCATCATCCCCCGCGCCGGCCACAACCCCGACCCCCAGGAAATCGTGGACTTCTGCGCCCAAAGAATCGCGGCGTTCAAGGTGCCCCGCTACATCGTGGTGGGCATGGAGTTCCCCATGACCGCCTCCGGCAAGGTGCAAAAGTACAAGCTGCAGGAGATCGGGAAAAAGTTGGTCGCCGAGGGCAAGGTGCCAAGGTACGAGCCCCGCAAAAAGTAGCACCACCGGGCATGCGGGCGTGGGCCTGGAACATCCAGGCCCATTTTTACATCCCCAGCAGGAGCTCCAAGGCCAGCACGCCTAAACAGGCGGCCAACGCCAACGGCGTGGTGAGAAGCCCGTATTTCACAAACTCGCCGAAACTCACCCGCTCATCTTTGCCCGCCAGAAGGGCCATCCACATGATGCCGGCCAGGGCCCCCAAGGGCGTGAGGTTGGCCCCCAAGTTGGAGCCCACCACCGTGCCCAGCGCCGAAGCCCACAGGCCCGCACCTTCGGCGGCCTGCACCGCCGAGGTGAAGGCCAAGGTCATAGGGATGTTGTTGAGGACGTTGGCGGCCAGCGCCGAGCTCCCACCGTAGACCACGGCCAACAACGCCGGCACGCCTCCTGTAAGGCGCGCCAGCGCATCCCCCAACAGCCGGGTCACCCCGTACACCCGCAGCGCGTAAACAGTCACAAAGAGAGAAAGCACGAAGGGCACAATGGCCCAGGGCATGCGCTGCGCCGTGAGATACAGGGGCGACGGGCTCGGCGCCGCAGGCCGCCGAACCCGCCCCACCACTTCCCGCACCACCAACACCCCCAGCAAGGCCAACGCGAACGCAAGCGAAACCTTCCACATCGCCAGACCCAGGTAGGGCGCCAAGGCCAGGGCCACAAGGCACCCACCCAGCACGAAAAGCCCCATCAGAGCTCCGGGTCTATCCCGAATGGCCTCCCAGGGGTTGACCACGACCGGCTCGAGCTTGCGCGTGATCTCCTTGCGGAAGATTCCGTACAGCACGAGGATGTTCACCACGCCGGCGGCCACCGTGGGCAACAGCATCCACCGCGTGTACTCCACAAACGTAAACCCAAAGGCCGAGGCCACCAGGATGTTCGTGGGGTTGCCGATGTACAGCATCATGGACCAGGTGTTGGCGGCGAAAAACTCGGCCAGGAGATAGGGCTGGGGATTGAGGCCGGCGTGGCGGGCGAAGTAGTAGATAAAGGGCGTGAACGTCAGCACCACGATGTCGTTGGACGTAAACACCGTCAGCACCGACACAACGGCATAGGTGGCGAAGAACAGTCGCGCCCCTTCGCCGCGGGCATAGCGCAGAGCCCAACGGGCGCAGGCCTCAAAGAAGCCTGTGTGATCGAGGTAGATGCTCATGAACACCATGGACAAGAACAGGGTGAGGATGCCCACAGGCTCGGTCCCCGGCTGGCCGCGCAGGCCGGTCAGCACGTCCTGGGCGGTGAGCAAGCCCCCAGCCAGGATGAGGATCGGCCCCACCAGTGCGCCCAGGAAATAAGTCTCCAGTTGGACTACGCGCTGGCGAAGCCGCAGCCGCACCACCGGCTTGCGCAGGGTGAGGAAAAGCGTGCTCCCACACGAAGCCAAGAAAATGAGCGTGACCGAAAGCATGGCCGTCTTAGCTCCTCAAGGCAGAAACAAAGGCCCACAGGAAAGGCTCGTCGCTTTTAGCGATCCCGTGTACATGCCAACGTCGGGCAGGAATCTTACTTGCGGCTGGGCGCGCTTCAAGGCCACGGTCTTGGTGCTTCTGCTACCCGAGTGATGCCGATGCCCACCTGAGCTAAAGCGAACCGCAAGTTGTGCGATTCCGCCACCCCATCGACAGATCCTAAGGCGGAACCGCAAACCAGATGCACCTCAGCGCTCAGGACTGGGCCACAACGAACTCCAGCAGTTCCTTCTCCCTTTCCGTGGCCCAGCTAATGAACGGGTGGGCTCCCAAACAGTACAGACTTTTGGGACATACCCTGAACAGGATAACCAGCTTCTGCAGACCCTTCCGCCTGTTGCCCAGGACCACTTGGTGGTGTCAGACCTGGACGAAAGCTGAAGGGCCTTGCCTTGATCTCGCGGTCCCCTTCTTGCACGCCCCGCTGGTGCCTTGACCGCGACATCCCCGTAAGCTCACAGCTCCACCGCTCGGATACTCGCGACTCCATCATCGCCTGAACGTATCGGACTTGCCTATCCTTTATACCCAGCGATGCACTCTAGTTACGAAGAAGCGTTGGAATCCTGATGAAATATACATCAAGATCGGGGCGTCCCTGAGGATAGTTGGGCGTCCGAACCACGTTTCGTGCATCGGTCCACACCAGGTAGAAGAACCTGCTGTCGGCTGCGATCGAGATGTAGTCACCGAAGTACCCCGCCCGTCGGAGGCCATCGAAGTGCCCTGTCGGTGATGGCTGTCCGACAAGAGGGGGTACAGGGAACGATACAGATGTGATCCGTTCATTGGTGAAGGTCATCCCGCCATCCAACGACCGTGCGAAGTAGACGTCGCAATCGTTATTATGCCGGTCCAGCCGCCGATCGTAGAACAGGATGCCCACCTCTCCTTGCGGAGATACGGCTAGAGCCGGCATAAACTGGTCGTTAAGGGTTGCGTCGTCGTTGACTCTGGTGAGGGGGACAACCACTTCTAGGTTCGCGTCCACAGCCAAGAAGAACACGTCGGTGTTCGTGCCATCGAGAGAGGCGCTTTGGAGGGCAATGTACAGGCGGCCTCCTACGGGTTCGACAGCTACACCTGGGATCGCCAACGAGCGGATCCCTCCCCGGATGAAACCTGCCCTGGCCTCGAGCGCCGCGCTTGGGTCACAGGGAAGCCGGACCGAAGCGATGCGTTTCTTCTCGCTCCACGAGCGCCCGTAATCCGTGGAACAACACACATATACCCAGTAAAGCAAACCGCGGCTGCAGAGGTTCCAAGAGTCCGTAACGGGGGCATCCCGGGCCTGAGGCTCCAGCCACAGGCAGTACAGCAAACCATGGTTACCCGCGGCTAGGCGCACAAACTGCTTAGGTGGCCCCCCTTCCGTTAATGCAACGGGCGCAACGAATGTATTTCCCCCGTCGAACGACCGAGAAAAGAATACCTGCCGAAGGAGAAGGTCGGTCCACGCTACGTAGACCACCTCCGCTCGGTCTGGTGCAAGGGCGAGGTGCGGCAAATCGACAAGGGACGAGCCCAGTGGCCTGGAAACCAAAACCGGAAACGAGAAAGTGCGACCACCGTCTATCGATCGCGCCACTGCCACCTGAGGGCCGAGGAGGCCGAGATGAAGAAAGGACAAGAAGAACGTCCCTTCCCTGGATACGGCAAGCGTTGGGTTCACGCACGCCGTCGCCTCAGGAGCTGCAGCAATGAGGGATGTATCACAAAAGCTAATTCCCCCGTCTTCCGACCTCGCGTAGGCGATCCAGGCAGATCGGTCATAGGATTCTGTCCTATGGTGTTGGGTGCTGACGAAAGCAACAATGACCAAGTCCTTAAACGCGGCAATGGTCGGCTCAGCCTGAGTGGTATGGTCATCCAAGAACTCTGCAAGAATTTCATGAACGCATGTGTTCCCAGATACGCCTGCTCCTGCAATGACAAACATGCTAACTATCGCTAAGAGCCTTCCCAGCTTCATGGCGCACCTCCATACTTAGCCTATTGAGGTTGTGGATACTCGCTGCCCGACCTCATCGCACAGTAAGCGCAGAGACAATCCTGAAAGCGTATATCGAAACAGTAAAATCCTCATTTGCCAGACGCAGAATCGTAGCAGAGATAGAGATCCCCTGCCTCCCATGCATCGGGGACAGGAATACCCCATGGGAACTGGGGAAGGCAATAGACGACACACCACCACACCGTTATGCATCGTTGCCCACAACACGCTGTACAGATGGGTGGGCTTTCACAGATAAGAATCCCCAGGGGCTGGACCGTTCGATCTCCAGTAGTAGGAAGGCATGAAACGCATGTCGGTTCCAAAGCAGATTGAGCCTGGATTCCGACAACGATCACTACCGCACAACACACGATTACGACTACTTTCCACCGCTGCATCGCAATCACCTCCTAGAACGGAGCAACATTTGGTAAAATTGTGGTTTTTTCATTGATGAAGTCAAGGGGGCGAGGGCTTGTCTTGTAATCTTCGTTCCCAATGTGATAGAAAGTCGCTCCTCCCTCCCCTGGCGGGAGGGAGTTGGTGGGAAGGGAAGAATTCACCCCCACCCTTCCCTCCCCCATCGAGGGGGAGGGGATTTGGGAGACAAGCCCACACGCTCTTGCCCTCCTCTCGGTGCGCCAAGAGATCGTTACCAGGCCCTAGAGGTTGGTGACGAGGTGGTTGAGAGAAGGCAGTACTCCTCTTAGGGAGAGCTTGGAGACAAGGAAAGGAGGAACACCGACCATGGACCTTACCTACAAAGAAGCGTACGCCATGAATCGGGAGGCAGCAAGGATGAAACGGGTGGAAACTTACCTGCACACGGGGAGCCGACTGACCACCGGTGGCCCACCTCGCGGAATGTGGTCCGCAAGGGGGTGCGAGGGAGTCCAGGGGCTGCACCGAGCTGGAGACCGCGGTGGCGGAGGCCAAGGGGGCCACGGGCTACGGCCGCAAGAGGTTGGCCGGGTACCTTGGGCGCGAGAGGTTCTACCCAGCCCGCTGGGCGTGGGAAGAGGAGAGGCCGTTTGCCCTGGACCACAGGTGGTCATGAAGAACATTTTGGACAAAGGGACACCGGGAACAACGCTGTGGGATTACCCATACATGCGGCCCTTCCCGCTACGTGGAAGGGAGGACAAGGGTGCGTGTTCTCTCTTGGAGCCATGAGAAGAACCTCACCAACGGGCTGTGCTTCATGGTGTGGGTCATGTTGGGGTTGCAGGGCCATGGGATCGAGGGGGAGGTGGTGTGGGCAAACGGGAGTGAAGGGGAGGCCCCCACTCCAGATGCTGCGCGAGCTGGAATACGACTTACCTGAGGAGTTCGCGCTTTTCCCGCCCGTGGTGCTTGTCCGGACCAGTGCCGACTGGGCCCTCAGGGGTGGTCACGATCTCTTCGCCCACTCCACGAATGCCCAGCCGGGCAAGAACTTCGGGGGTGTGTTGGCCCAGGCGGGGTGGGGGAAGGGGACTAGGGGGCCAACCCAACGACACTGGACACGCAACGGTTTTGTAGCGGCCGATCGTGGGATGCTCCACCTCAACCAAGATCCGCCCCACCAGGCCCGGGTCGCCGAACAGCTCGGCAAAGGAGTTCACCGGCCCGGCGGGCACGTCCACCTCCTTCAAGCGGGCAATCCAGAACGAGCGCGGCTGAGTTCGGAACGTTTCCGTAAGGAGGGAAACCAAGACCTCCCGGTGCTGGACCCGGCTGGGGTTGTTGGCGAACCGGGGGTCCTGCGCGAGCTCCGGCCGTCCCAGGGCCCGGCACAGGGCCTGGAACTGGGCATCCGTGCCCACCGCCACCATGAGCAACCCGTCGGCGGCAGGGAAGGCCTGGTAAGGCACGATGTGGGGGTGGGCGGTGCCCAGCCGCCGGGGTTCTTCGCCGGTGAGCAAAAACGCTTGGGCTACGTTGACGAGCGCCGCCGCTGAGCACTCCACCAACGTGGCCTCCACCCCCTGCCCCTGGCCCGTCTTTTCCCGCACGAGGAGCGCCCCCAGCGTCCCGCACAGCGCCGCCCACGCCGTCAGCACGTCCACAATGGCCACGCCCACCTTCACGGCCTGATCCCCATCGCCTGTAATGGCCATCAGCCCCCCCAGCGCCTGAATCAGGGCGTCAAACCCCGGCTCGTCCCGATAGGGACCCGGGGGAAACCCGGCCACGCTGACGTACACAACCCGGGGGTTGATGGCCTTCACTTGAGCGTAGCCCAGCCCCAATTTCTCTGCCGTCTGAGGGAGAAAATTGTGCACCACGACATCGCTTTGACGGATCAACTGTTCCACCACGGGCTGAACTTGGGGATCGCTCAAGTCCAAAGCGATTCCGTATTTTCCGCGGTTGACGGCCAGAAAGTAAGCGGACTCGCCGCCCACAAACGGAGGGCCCCAACGACGGGTCTCGTCGCCGTTGCCCGGCCGCTCCACTTTGACCACTTCCGCTCCCAAATCGGCCATCCACATCGTGGCCAGCGGGCCGGCCAAAATCCGCGAAAAGTCCAGCACGCGCACCCCTTCCAAGGGCTTCATAGGTCGAACAAGCTCGGCGTCCGCACCTCCTCCTCCAGCGGAATCTCCACCTTGCCGTACTGCCCGTCAAAACCCGGCTGGATGCGAAGCTCCCCAGCCCGCACCTTGGCCACAGCCCGCGCCAACCGCGGGGAAACCTCGGCCAAATCCTCCACGTCCAGGTCCAACAGAATCTGCATCTCGCTCCCCAACCTGTGCACAAGCCGGAAGTATTCCTCCTCCACGGCCTTGGTGTCCACCCCTTGGCTCAGCACCTGGGCCAGGATTTCGTGGAGGGGCACGAGGTGGCGGTAGGGGAGGGCGCCCGGAGGGCAAAAACCCGGCGGGCGGTCGGCCAACCGCTCCACCCGGTGCATCACGCCCACGGTGACGAACCGTCCGCACACCGGGCAGCGCCGGCCCGCCTTCCGCGTCTCCTCGGGCGAAAACACGACCCCGCAGGCCCGGTGCCCATCGTAATGGTACTTCCCCTCCTCGGGGAAAAACTCGATGGTGAAAAGGAAGCGAGAGGGATCGCGGTCGCGAATGGCCTGAACGAGAGCGGAGTACGTGAGCTCAGGAAGGTCGAACACGCAGGCCTCGCGGCCCAAGCGCGCAGGCGAATGCGCGTCGGAGAAGGACACCAAGCTTACCTTGTCCAGGGCCGACACCCGCCAGTTCATGGGCGGGTCCGAAGAAAGACCCGTTTCAATGGCAAACACGTGGGAAGCGGCCTTCCCCAACGCTTCCTCCAAGCTGTCAAAACCCGACTGCGCGCCGAAAATGGAATACCACGGTGTCCATGCGTGGGCGGGGATGACCACGGCTTCCGGGCTTGCGCCCAAGACAAGCGCGATGAGCTCAGCACCGGAGAGGCCGACCATGGGCCGGCCGTCGGCTTCCAAGTTCGTTCGCTTGCCCAGTTCGTGGTTGATCTTCGCCGCATCCTCAGCGCTCGGGGCCAACACCAAAAAATGCACCCGCCGCACGCGGTCCTCGTGCGACCAAATGGCCGCGATCTCCGCAGTGAACACAAACGGCACGCCCGCGTGCTCGTAAATGCCTTCCCCCACGGGGACGAGGCCGGCCACGAGCTCCTTGAACCACAAAGGGTGGGTGAAGTCGCCTGTGCCCATAAGACCCAGACCTTTCCAGCGGGCCCATTGGGCCAGATGCGGCAAGTCCATGTCCGCACTCGTCGCCCGCGAGAAGCGCGAATGCAGGTGCAAGTCCGCGATGATCCGCACAGTGTGCAGTATAGCACACAAAACGGTGACGAGTGATGGGGGATGAGTGATCGGTGACGAGTTGGAGGAGCGACAAGTCAGGGCAGGGCAGATGCTTAGGGGGAGGTGCATGCCAAGCTTAGCCACCGCCACGGTGGCCATTGGTGTGGACATTGGCGGCACGTTCACCGACCTTGTGCTCGCCGGCCCTGACGGTGTCCGCTTCTTCAAGTTCCCCAGCTCACCCCGCGACCCAGCCCAAGCTGTGCTCAACGCTTTGGCCACCCTCATCCGCCAAGGTCAGCTCCGGCGGCAAGAGGTTCAATGTCTGGCCCACGGCTCCGCGATTGCCACCAACGCCCTCCTCGATGGCAAGCTTGGCAAAACGCGCTTTTGACCACCGTGGGCTCCCGCCGCATTGTGGAGATCGGCCGCCGCGGACATCCCAGGTTGTAAGCCGCGCCAAGACCGTCACGCGTGACACGTCACGCGTGACAGGATGTCAACAGAAGAACTCACCACTGATCACTGCTTGTTTCCTTTTGAGGGTTGATGGGTTTTGCAACCTTACCTCTGCCCATACTTCGGGAGGCAGCCGGGCCGTCAACAACTTGTAGTACTCCAGCCCGGTCTCCCAACTCTTCCCCACGCTCACCAGTAACTTGTCCGCCAAAGCCAGTGTGATCCAGGAGTACTTCAACCTGGTCTCCTGTCTTATGGCCTCAATCTCCTGCCGGTTCTCTTGATAAGTCGACCAGGATATTGCTGCTACAGCCTTTCTAGGCCGCTGGGCGGGGCGATAAAAGACCAAAGCACACCGCTTAACGTCCAACCAGGTGTCCTTCTCCTCCAGCTGGAGGAGGCCCCGCTCAACGCTCAACATCCGTTCTCCTCCTCTTTCTTCTCTCTCCCTTCTGCCCATTCGATCTCCAAAGGTGTGAATTGGAGGTAATGGATTCCCCAATCTGGCGGTGAGATGAACACTACACTTTCGGGCCACAGCTTCAACACGGCCTTCAGCCTGTCCACGGACTTGGTCCCGTAGGCTGTAATAACCCCGTTTTCGATGAACAGGTAGTCCTCGGGGTCTACGACTTCCCACAGCTTATCGATGTCCGGTCCAGCGCTCTTCAGAGCGGACTTGTTGAGAGACCTGACCTGGAACAACACACTCGCAGGAACTTCTGACATTCTTCACCTCCCAAGAACTTAAAGGGCACCCCAGCCCTTCCTAAGCTGGAGTGCCCCTCTTCTCCTTGCTTAAGCCACGGGCTTATTCTCCGCCCGGAGGATCTGCATACTCCGGCCCTCAGGCAGGCTATACCTCTCCCCTTCGATCCAGATTTCCGAACAGTACATGGTTCCCACCGGCGTCGCAATCCCTTTCAGGGCTGATGGGTTTTTCAACC
>FWWM01008186.1_pt1 | contig 20349 bp, 15 predicted proteins | sample 2228351 | NCBI WGS metagenome assembly FWWM01 (sample SAMEA103939774, study PRJEB20133) | metagenome
TTTTCCAGAGAGCACGAGCGCCAGCCTTGCGGTTATCCACGCATAGTGCGTGCGGGGTGTGTTGGGACACCAAGCGCGCGCCGTTTCGGCGGGGCCCCGCACGTGCCACTGTGCGTGGAGGCTCCATCGCCTGCCCATCACGGGTACAAACACCAAGAGGCGGCCCTGTGCCCCTGGCGTCTAAAATGCCTGCATAGTGCAAAGGGCTGGCGCAGGCCGTGGGTCGTCACGTGTCCAAAATGTCGCTGCGTCACTTGGGCCGGACAAGTGTGCCGCGAAACGTCACTCAATGTGAGGTTTAGGCGCAGGCGCTGCGCGCTGCCAAAAAGCCCCAATTCGCCTGGAAAAGTGCCCCTGACCGCCCCAAAAACGGGCTGCTTTATGCAACTAGGGGGTTTACCCACAGGTGGGCGACGGCAGACCGCGTTGCACGCATAAGCAAATCGAAAACGCAAGACGCATCACGAGGGCGCGCACAAGCCACGCAGCCGGCTGCTTGCACGCAGCGCTGGTCCAGGGTAGCTTCAAAACCCATGTGCGGCCGCTTTACCTTAAGGACCCCTGCAACAACCGTCGCTCAGCAGTTCGAGCTGCCCTTTGTGCCCGAGCTGGAGCCGCGCTTCAACATCGCGCCGAGCCAGCCAATCGCTGCCGTGCGGTGCGACGACTCAGGACAGCGCGAACTGGTGTTCCTTCGCTGGGGTCTGGTGCCCGCTTGGGCAGATGACCCGGCGATCGGATACAAGATGATCAACGCCCGGGGAGAAACAGTCGCCAGCAAATCCTCCTTTCGACAGGCGTTTCGCCGGCGGCGCTGCCTGATTCCCGCCGACGGCTTCTACGAGTGGCAGAAGGCCGGCCGCCAAAAACAGGCCTACCATATCGCCCTGCGTTCCGGCGAGCTGTTCGCCTTTGCGGGACTCTGGGAACGCTGGCAGCGCAATGGAGATGTGCTGCAAACCTGCACGCTGCTCACCACGACTGCCAACGACGATCTGCGGCACATCCACGACCGCATGCCCGTCGTGCTGCTGCCAGACGCGTATGCGATGTGGCTCGACCCAAACAGCGAGGCCGACGCTCTGACGTCGCTCATCAAGCCCCTGCCGCAGGGCCTGCTCAGGCTGCAAGCTGTGGGCAGCTTTGTCAATAACCCTGCACACGAGGGACCAGAATGCCTGAGCGCCTAGCCGCCCTTGTGTGGAGACGGAGCCACCCATTCCCCGCACATCCAGCCGGCTACGATCGGGCCGCTTTGCGCACTACATCTCCCTTTTCCAGCCGCTCGCGCCACACCCGCACAGATTGTTCTCGCTTCTTTGGGTTTCCGTGCGGTTCGTAATAATGGCTGACGCCCGTGATCTCTCGTAGGTTCAAGAAGGCCAGCACGCGGGCATCTAGATCTTCGTGTTCGAGCGCGGCAACTAACTCCGCTGCGGCGCCGGCGGCGAGCTGCTCGTCGCTGTACCCGTAGAGCATGCGTAAGAGGGAGTGTGCCCGCGGCCCACGTGCCCTGGCAAAGGCATCGGAGATGGTCAAAGCTGCCTGGGGAGAGAGGGCGAGCTGCGATCGCAAACTTTCCAGCGCTTTGGCCCAGATGGCTCGGTAAGATGCGTCGTTGAAGATGCCGGGGAAGATATCAAACTCTCCGGTTTCAGCCAGGCACTGCGTGGCCAGCAAGCGGACCTCGACGCGGCGGTCTGCAAACAGCTCGCGCAGGCCGAGGCTCACGGCCCTTTCTGGCCGGGCCAGGTGTTGTTCGACGATGTCGGCAGCACGCTTGTCGATGGGACTCAAGCTGCTGCTTGTCATCCAGGCTGGCAGGCGGACGCCTGCGCCTTGTTCTGCGTCGGCATCCTCAGCCGCGCCGCCATCCTCGGGTGGTTGTGGCGGTAGTGGCCGGCCGTGCAGCGGCAGATTGCCCGGGGCCTTTAGCAGTGTGACATCGCCGTCTGCTGCCTGCCAGCTTATGTCGCCGGAGTTGGCGTACAGATCCACCATGACAAGCGAGGGATGCTGCGTGGGATCGGCGCCTGGTTGCAACTCGCGCCGCACTTCGATACCGGCCGTGGCATCGGGATCGTCTAAGACTAGCGTACCCTGGTAGTCGCCGGCGACCACGCGGAGCCGCGCAGCGGGCTTGCCGTTCGACCACACCATGATGCGGCCGCTCACCAGGCGCACGCCCACCGTACCGCTTTCGTCCGGTGCCAACAGTTCTAGGCGCGTTCCGCCCAAGACCTGGACGGTCACGGCATCTACGAGCGTCAGATGCGGGTCGTAGTTTGGCAGGGCGAGCAACAGATCGCCGGCGTAGATGGGGGACCGGTCCGTCAGGCGGACCCAGCATCCCGCAGCCCGCTCAGCAGACGCAGGCTGCCAGCGCAAGAGTACGTCATGCTCCAGGATCAAGCGGCCGAGATTCGCAGTGGGTGCAGCACCCTCATCGTCGGTATCGGCCGCTGGGGTTGCCTGTTCGCCAGCGGGCTGCGGTTCAGGAGCAGCCTCCGTGGCGGCCGGTGCGCCGTCATCGTCAACATTGGTTGGGTCTCTACTTGGGCCTGCCACCGCACCTTCAGCCTGCGGCGGCGTTTGATCAGCGCCCTTGGCCCCCTGGTCGGGTTGTGGGGGCTCGGGCGCCTGCGCATCACTGGGCTCAGGCTGGCGGTCGTCCACGTCAGGTCGATCAAGCTGCGGGCGCTTTGGCTGGGCTGACGGGCGGCTGGATCCTGGCTTCGACTTGCCGCCTTTGGCCTTTACGGGCGTCGGGGTGCGTCGCGCTTCTCCAGCAGCACGTATGCGTTGCGCAGAGGGAGGTTTGGCCTGCGTCTGGGGAGATGCGGCCAACTCGGCGGCCGAATCGACCATGCTGCCTGCTGGCGGGGAACCTCCGCGGCCGAATGTCGAGCGCCAGAGGCCGCCAGGACCGAGAATGGTAAGCAACACTGCCCCCGCGAGCAGCAGCAAGGCGAGCGCACCCAGAAGACGCCGGCGGCTGCGTGGGGGGGGCGATTCCTTCAGGTACTCCGGCACTTTGAGTTTCTTACGTTTGGCCCTGGGCCGGCGATCCTTGGCAGACTTGGGCTGTGGGGTGGGCGACGGCTGGTCGATCCGGGCGGGCGGGCTGGCGGCAAGGCCGTACATCCGCTTGCGGGCCGCAGGATCCACCTGTGCAGGTTCGCCCAATACGAGTGCGAGAATCTGATGGCATGCCGCCACCTCAGCCAGGTGCATGTCGGATTCGAGGCAGATTTTCTCGAAGTCCGGCACGCGATCGTCGGGCAGGGCATTGTCGAGATACTCGGCCACGGTGTTGGCGTCAAAGCCCATGCCCCGCGCGTCGAGGCGCGGGGCTCCTAGCCGCAGCCGGCGGGTGACATCGCGAATGCGGTGTAGGAGGCTTTTGGCGTATTCGCTCTTCTCGAGCTTGGCGGCCAGTTCCTCGGCATCGGCCGGCTCAAGCTGCTCGTCCATGTAGGCCAACAGGTAGCGCAAGGTAAGGCGCACGGGCAGCACTCTCTTCGTTAAGGGCTCGAACAATCAGGTTCGTCACCCTTATTAGTGGCGTGCCGGGGAACCTTTCGTACATGTCGGGGCTGATTTTCTGCCGGGCACCCTTGCTTGCTGGATGCGATGCTGGCAGGCTGCCGCCTGTGGGTATTGCTGGCCTGGCTGCGTGACTCTGCTCGGCTCTACCGCTTGATTGCCGTGCCCAGTAGCAGAAAGCACCGTAACCACGAGCAGCAGCAACACCTGAAAGCCGCCAGCCACGGTGGGATGCGGGGCCGGCGTGGATGCGGGCCGGGGGCGGCTCCAGGACCAGCACAATTCCCAACCAGAGTCTGTGCGGCGCCAGCCGCCGTAGAAAGCTGGGTCGCTCGGCGTGCAGCCGGGCAGAATGGTCGCCAGCCAGGCTACACTGGCACAAAAGCAGAGGATCGTGCCGATCGTCTTCACCGCCGCTTGCTCGCTTCCGCTGTTTGGGTGGGCCGTTGGCCTGTACATGCGGAGCTGGAATGCAACGAGCGGGCCGCAGCGTGGTTCGTCTGGCGAGCATGCACCCTAACCGCTTGCTCTGCAAGCATTTACGAGTGAGAGTGGCGTCGAGCAATGGGCAGGCAGCGTGGCGGCAGTTCAACACGCCGCTGCCAAGCTGTTGCTGTAAGGGAACGGCGTGCTGCGAAGCGACGTCACACAGACGAGATATGGTGCCTGGACGTGATAGCGTGCCTGGAGGGCGCCGCATGCGTCGTTCGAGCGGGTACATCGTGAATGTGGCGTGCATCTTGCCTCTGGTTGTTAGGTTGCGTTCGCGCGGCTGTAACCTAAGCTTTGGTGCGGGGCGCACGATCCATGCCGGCCAGGCGCATGGCGAGTTGAACGGCCGGCGGCCAGGCGGCAGTTTTTTGACCGGAAGCTATGGCAGCACACCGAGTGGATCTGAACCAGATTCTTGCAGGCGCCCAGTTGCCGGCCCTGCCGCAAAGTGCCATTCGCCTGCTGGAACTCTCGCAGGATCCGTCCAATGGTCCGGCGGAGTTTACAGTCCCGATCGAGGCGGATCCGGGGCTTACGAGCCAGATTCTCAAGTTCGTTAATAGCTCGTACTTCGGGTTCAGCCGCGAGATCACGAGCATCAAGCATGCGATCGCCCTGGTCGGCATTCGCACCATCAAGAACTTCGCCTTGTGGACGGCCGTATTCAGCTTGATGCCCAATCCCAAGTGCGGCCCATTTGATCTGAAGCTGCTCTGGCAAGACTCGTTGCGGCGCGGCTTGTTTGCCCGTGCCATGGGCAGACTGCTGGGTGCCCCCGACCCAGACGAACTTTTTTCTGCCGCCCTGCTGCAAGATATGGCTATTCCGGTGCTGGCCAAGGAAATGTCGGCCGTGTATGCCAAGCTGTTGGAGCACCGCCGAGAAGGAGCTGTCCGCCTCTCAGACCTGGAACGCAAGTACTTTGGCTGGACTCATGCCGAGGCGGGCGCTCAAGTCGCCAAGCAGTGGCGCATGCCGGCCGAGTTCATCGACTTGATCGGCCATCACTGTGAAACCGATATTGCCGAGACTGCGCGTAGTCAGCATCCAGGACGGCTGGCAGTGGCCCTCTCCTCCTTGTTGCCGCCGGCTGGCGACCCGGCGTGGCACGAAGTTGCCCGCTTCGAGAGCCTCTATGCGGCCTGCAAGCCGGCTCGCAGCATGGCTGTGCCAGATTTGCTGGCACAGATCGACCAGGAGTTTGCCGACTTCGCACCGGTGCTGAAGCTCCAGCAGCCATCTCGCTCGCTCGCCGAGACGTACCAGGCGGCGCACGAGGCTGCGTAAACGGGCAAATAGGGCCGCGCTCGCTGCAGCCTCTCCCAACTAGCCTCCTCCCTTGCTGGACGCCGCTCTTGCCACATAGCTAGACTCGTTTAGATTCGTTGAGGACCATTTGGGTCTCCGGGCAAGCGCGGGTACAATTGCTGTGGAGCGCCGGCGCTTGGCCCATTGGTAGGTCGGCCAACACGTGGGGAGCCGTGAAGGTGACCGTCAGCAATCGAATACGGCTGCAAAAGATCTTGCGAGAGGCCCAGGGCTATCTTGAGTTGGGCTTGCCCCACCAGGCACTTGCTGCCCTGGAGCGGATTCAAGATGCGGGCACATTCCGCGCCCACCTCCTGTACCTGCGTGGCGAGGCGCTGCGGGCGCTGGAAATGTACGCTCAGGCTGTGGAACCCCTTGAGCAGGCCGGGGATCTTGCGCCCAGCAATTACCACATTTGGCTAGCTTTGGGCTGGTGCTACAAGCGGATCGGCCGCATCGATCTGGCGTTGGAAGCTCTAAAGCGTGCCGAAGAGGTGGCCCCAAACGAGGCGCTTATTCAGTACAATCTGGCCTGTTACTACAGCCTGGCCGAGAAGAAGCAGCCGGCACTCTATCACTTGCGGCGCGCGTTGCGGTTGGAGCCGGGATATGCCGAACTCACCGTACAGGAAACGGATTTCGATCCCCTGCGGGCCGATCCCGACTTCCAAGCCCTGACCCACGACGCGGCCTTACGCGCACGCCGCGAGCAGCAGAGCGGCCAGGCGTAGCCTGTCTGCCGGGGCGCATGGCACCGGCCGCCTCGCGCTCGTGGGCAGAGCGTCGGGGGCGTGCTGCCTGCATACGGGAGAGAATCGGCTCTCGTTCGTGCTACAATGGGGGCAGGATGGCACTGCATCGATGCCATCCTGCGGACGAGGGCCGCGCGGGTCCGCCGAGGCGCCGCCGGTCGGGATTGGCCCCGCCCGATACAAGGCGCGCGGCGGATCTGCAACGGCCCTCGCTGAACACTGCGATTAGTAGCTGAACTGCACGCCGAACACCGCGCCATGCAAGATCAGGTTGCTGTTGGAGTCGATGTCTTGAATGGCTGGCGTGTCGATCAGGAACGGCGGGATCTGCTCGTCGGCCAGGGCAATGCCGCTGACGCCAATCACGCGATAGGCGCCGTAGGCACGCCAGTGCTCTGCGAACTGCCAGGTCAGTCCCGCGTCGATCTGTCCGAGCAACGAGAAATCGGTCTTGCGTGAGACCAGATCAAAACCCTCCACTCCATCCCCGCGGTGGAGGTGAACGCGCTGTCGGATGTCGTTGCCGAAGATTCCGACCACGGGCGTGGCGTACAGGCGCAAGCGGGGCAGCACGTAATAGCTCAACACCGTGCCGAGCTGGAAGCCCACCAGGTCGTTCTCCTCGCGGATGTTCAGATAGGCCTCGTTGGCGCCGCCGTTGGAACCGAACTCGGAACCGCCGGCCACGCTGCCGAAGATCAAGCGTTCGTCAAACCGCAGCCAGCGGACGCCGGCCAGCAGCGCGGCTTGCATCCGCCAGGTGGGGTCGAGCGTTAGGCCATAACGGAGGAAGTTGATCTCCAAGTTATACAGCTCGTTGGTCCGCCAGATGCGGTGTTCGCGGGCGTTGTCGAAGAAGTCCGTGGCGGGATCTGCACCAATGGTCACGAACCCCAGGTCGATGGGGGTGTTGATGTTGTCGTTGGGGTCGCGGACGCTGGCGAAGCCCTCCATGCGGTCGATGGCCCAGAACGTGCCAACCACGCCCCAGCGGCAGTCACAGCCGAAGCGGCGTCCGACGGAGACCTCTCCGCCGGCACGCCAGTCTGCCGAGGCTTCGCGGGTATTGAGGATCTGGTTGGCAGGATTGGTTACGTCGAACGAGGTCCAGAAGCGGTTAGCGTGGTCGCGCGTCATGACCACGCCGCCAAGGGCGCCGAACCACGGGCAGGGGCCGCACGGGCCTGCCGGCCCATCGAAGCAATTATTTACCAGTGCCTGAGCGAAGGGGCTGGCGCAGGGGTCGCAGCCGGCACCACAGGAGGTGCAGCCCAGGCCGAAACCGCCTTGGGCGTTAGGCACGGGCGGCTCGGCCCAGAGCTGCTCGGCGCTGGAGGAACCGGCCGAGCCGCCCTGGCTGGTAGCGCCGTAGTAGCCGTAACTGCCTTGCGCCGGTCCGTAGCCCGGGTCCTGAAATGCGGTCTGCGCAAACGCTCGACCGGGTGCTAAGCCGCCCAATCCGCCTTGCGAAGGCAGGGCGCCAGGAGATATCGGCGGGGCGGGTTGGTATGCGGGCGGCAGGGGCGCCTCGGGCATGCCAAGCAGGGAGGATGACGATGGGCCATACTGGCCCAAGGCAGGTATTGCCGCGCAGTACAGCACGGCCGCCGTCAAAGAGACGAGACGTGTTCGCATTGGATCGGACTCCTTCCAGGGAGAGCGGGCAGTTCCCTAGCCCGCGCCGGTCGGTGTTTAGCGTGCAGGCCGGCATGCGGGCCAAGCTCCGTTCAACCAGTGCATCGTCGAGATGCCGTGTAACGGTTTGCAGAATCGCACCTTCTCCCGCAAAACCGGCCCTTTGCGGGCGCGCCAACCGTTAATAGCTGCCGTGCTCGATTCGGCCGCCAGTGTTACCTTGAGCGCCACTGCCGTTATATCCGCTAGCGGCGCAGGTTGCCCGGCCCCGCTGTACATCCTCCCGAGTCCCTCCGCGATCAGACCTGGGGGACGGCGCCGCGTGTGGGGGGCTGCACGAGATGGGCTTGAACCACTGTGCCGGCGGTGCACCGCGCCTGCACGTGGCCGGGTTGCATACTGTGCCCGTGCCTGGGGCTTCGGGCGACCTTGTCGCCCCCGCGATGTTCTTAGAATGGTCGCCGCCCTAACTCTTGCGCAGCCCATTCGTCTTGACCACCGGTGCTTGCCGGTGATACATTCGCCCCCGTAGTTGGGGCTGCGTACCTGCATCTGCGCTGCCTGCAAACGACGGAGCGAGGATCGGCCGGATGGGATCCACGATTGGCATCGTTGAGGTTCGCACCGACCCTGCGCGTGTCTGGGGCAGGTTATGCCGCAAGCTCGGCCGCCACTCTCTGCTACAGCACGTCGTCCGCCGCGTGACAGATTGCCAGCGGCTTGACCGCACCGTGGCCGTGACCTTCCAGGGCCCGGAGGCCGCCCACGTGCGCGACCTAGTCCCGCCCGATGTTCCCCTCTACCTAGGCAATGCCGCTGACTGGCTTGCACTCGTTGTCGAGGCGGCCCTGCACTATCAAGCAGACGCCGTGGTTCGCGTGCACGCGCAAAACCCGTTCGTAGAGCCGGTATTCATAGACAGATTGGTAACGGACGCCGTCGAGCATCCGGAATGCGACTACATCAGCTACTGCCTGAGAGATGGCCGGCCGGCCGTGCTCTCTCCCCTCGGTTTGTTTGCAGAATGGTGCCGCGTCTCAGCGTTGGCGACCGCCGACCGGCAGGCCCAGCTCCCGGTCGATCGGGACCAGCCCACGCACTACCTCTACTCGCACCCGGAGATCTTTCAGATTCGCCTGCTGGCAGTGCCCCCAGAACTGGATCGAGACGATCTGCGGCTCACCATCCACCACGAAGAGGACTGGGAACACATCCAGACGATTTACGATGCCCTAGGACCCGATTCGCTCGACTGGCGCCAGATTGCTCGCCTCTTAGGCCAGCAGCCTAGGTTGCGAGAACGCATGGCGATGCTTAACCGCACGAACCCGCCGGCTTAGGCCCATAAGAAAACGCCCCATGGCTGCCCACTGAAAACCTTACACGCCGCCTAAAAACTACACTGGCCCTTCCGGATCACGGCACTCCGTGAACTGGAACTGTTCGCTCGAGGGAAAGGATGCCCCACGCTGCGCCCGCACCTGTGAGGCTGGGTACTTGCCGCCGGCTGGCAGTCGGCGAGCCGGCCCTGATCGTTGCTGAGCTGGGGCAGAATCACAATGGCCGCCCCGAACTGGCCGAAGCGCTGATAGACGCCGCCGCCTGGGCAGGCGCGGATGCCGTCAAGGTCGTGAAGCGCGACCTGGAGTGGGAGCTGGCCGCAGAGGCCCGCATGCAACCTTATTGCAGCCCCCACGCATACGGCCCGACCTACGCGGCGCACAGGCGTGCCCTGGAACTCGAGCCCGCCGTGCATGCCCGCCTGGCAGAACGTGCCCGCCGCCACGGCATGCTGTTCGTCGCTACAGCCTGCGACCCTCCAAGCGTCGAGGCGATGCGCGCCGTCGGGGTAGATGTTTTCAAGATCGCCTCGCGAGATCTCGACAATCTCCCCCTGCTCGCTCAGGTAGCGGGGCTTGGCTTGCCCATCTTCGCCTCCACGGGCATGTCTCGACTCTCCGAGATTGATCTGGCCGTAGACGTATTGCGCAGACGCAACTGCCCCCACGTACTCTTGCAGTGTACCTCGCTCTACCCAACACCCAACGACCAGGTCCACCTGCGCAGCATGGCCACACTGGCTGAGCGCTACGGCGTGCTGGTGGGATTCTCAGACCACACGACGGGCATTCTGTTGCCTCCCGTGGCTGTAGCCCTGGGCGCCGTGGTGATCGAGAAGCACATCACGCTCGATCGCCAAGCGCGCGGCACGGACCATGCATGCTCGCTGGAGCCAGAGATGTTCCGGCAGATGGCGGCAGACATCCGCAGCGTCGAGAGCGCTCTGGGACGGGCAGACAAGCCTCTGGTGGAGGGCGTTGTCGAGGTGCGCCGCAAGCTTGGCCGCAGCGTGGTGGCCCGCGTGCCGCTGGATGCGGGCACTACCATCGAGGAACACATGCTGACATTGAAAAGTCCCGGCAGCGGTATCTCCTGGTTGGAGCGAGACCGGCTGTTGGGACGGCGGCTGGTACGGCCCGTCGCAGCAGATCAGCTCCTCTCGCAGGACGACGTAACATGACCGCCCAAGGCTCGCTGTACGCCCCACGCACACACCTCCTCGGCTCGTGCATCGAGCACGTGCCCGCCGCCGCCACACACCATAGCGCAGTTGCATCTCGCGCGGCGTTGCCGGCAGAGCATGGCACGCAACCTGCACAGAACTCGTGGCACGTGCGCCTGGGTTCATTGGCAGGTGTCCGCGGCCTCGTTTTCGACATGGGCGACGTGCTCTACGACGCCGGCGCCTGGCGCCGCTGGCTGGCCCGACTCCTGGCGCGCTTCGGCGTGAACATCGACCGCAACACGCTGTTTCGTATTTGGGACCAGCAGTACCTTGACGCGGTGCACCGCGGCATGCGCCCCTACCACGAGGCGTTTGCGGCCTTCTTGCACCAGCTCGGCCTCACTCCCGGCCAGGTGGACGAGGTTCTGGCTGCAAGTTGGGCGCGCAAGCGCGAGTTCGAGTCTCAGGTGTTGCCTATGGCCGGCGTGCTTCCCGCCCTGGCGGAACTTGCTGCCATGGGCGTGCGCCTTGGGGCGCTGAGCGACTCGGAGCATCCTGCTGGCCAGCTTCGCCGTTTGCTGGCAAGACTGGGATTGGAAAAGTACTTCAGCAGCGTGGTCTCTTCGCGAGATCTGGGTGAAACCAAGCCATCGCCCGCATGCTACCAGGCTTCGCTGGCTGCACTTGGGTTGAGTCCATCAGAGGCGGCGTTCGTGGGGCATGATGCCATCGAACTCGCCGGTGCCGCCCGGATCGGAATGGCCACCATCGCCTTCAACTTCGAAGCCGACGCGGTGGCCGACGTGTATCTCCTGCGCATCGATGCCCTGCCGGCGCTCCTGGCAAGCGCCACGCTAGGGGCCGCGTGACATGAAAGTCTACGCCAGAGCCGCCCTGGTCCCACACGACCTGCCCGCAAACGAACCGGCCCTGCTGCTCGAAGGTAGCTGGCCGCAGGGGCGGCATCGCCTGCGCTGGTCTCTTGACGAGTGCATCGATGCCCGCCATGCCTGGATCGACCTTGTGGCACAGCAGCTTGCGGACGAGGCAGGCGTGCTTGACGATCGACCAATACCTCGCGCCCCCAACCTCGCCTGGTTGCAAGCGCTCGCCTTGCGCTACTACCTCGTCCGGCTTCTACGGCCGATCTGCTTCTTCCAAGAAATACTGCCCGGCGCCGCAGCGGGCCAACTACAACTTGCTGTGCACGCAGGCCGAGACGAAGACTATGCACACGTGCTCGGCGCGCTGGCACAGCAGGCAGGTGGTTCTCTGCATGTCGTTTGGCACGCGCCGTGCTCCCGTGCCGTGCCCAGGTTCAGGCTGCCATTCAAACTCCCCTCGGTGCGCCCGTTGCTGGCCCTGGCCGCACAAAGGCTCGGCCGCCATAACAGGATCGATCTCCAGGCAGTGCGCGTGCTGCTTTGCGGCAGCCCGCGCGTTTTTGACCCACTTTGCCCCGAACTCTTGCAGTACGGCGCCAGCCTGTGGTGGTTGCACGAACGCTTTCCCTGCCGCTGTTGGTGGCGGTGGCGCAACAGCCGCATTGTCCAACTGGCATGCGACTCGCCAAATCCTACCAGCCACGATCCGCCCAACTTGCCCCAGCATGCACTCGCGCGCCCCGTCTCCTTTAGCGGGATCGATCTCACCAGCACAGTCGAACGCTGGCTGGCATCGCGCGCCGCACAACACGGCGCGTGGCACCAGCGACTGCTCTCAAGCGCCCGGCAGCACGTGGCACGCGTGCGGCCGCACGTGGTTCTGCTCGACGAAGATGCTACGCCTTTCAAACGGGCCATTGTAGCCATGGCACGACGCGTGGGCGCGACGAGCGCAGTCGTCCAACACGGCGCGGAGTGCGTGCGATTCGGATTCGTTCCGCTGGCGGCAGACTACTTCTTCGCATGGTCCGCCGCATCTCGCGATCAACTCCTCGACTGGGGGGCGCCCGCAGAACGCGTATTGCTAACCGATTCGCCCCTGCGCGCGCGTGCCTTAGCACTGCCGCGCTGGCCAGGCATCACCCCCCGCCAGCAGCCGTGCGTACTGCTGGCGGCCACCGTGCCGCCCCGCGAGCACCGGCCCGACTCCGTGGCCCTGCACCTCACGCCCAGCACCTTTCACGGCATGCTGCACGCCCTGTGCACGGCGCTCGAACGCTGTGCGCCGGGTTGCACGCTGGTCGTTAAGCCGCACCCCCGCACGCATGATGACGCCGCACTGAAAACCGCCCTGCTCCAAGCTGCCGGCGTGCGCGTACGCTGGACGCGCGCCCGAAGCCTGGCCGAAGCGCTGCGCGGCTGCCATCTCGTGGTGAGCATGTTCTCTACGGCGGGACTCGAAGCCGCTGCTGCCGGCTGGCCAGTCATCCAACTGCTTCCCGCCGGATCGGCTAACATCCTGCCCGCCAACCTATGGGGCATGCTGGGCAGCGCCCGCACCGCAGCCGAGTTAGAGCCGCTGCTCCGCCGCGCACTCGCCGGCGAACTGCGTGCTGCACCCTTCGCGTGGAATGCGGCTTGCGCTCGGCCGCTTGCCCAAGCCGTCTTGCAACTGCCGCACTTGCACTCAGCAGATGCGGAGTTGGCAGTTCCAGCATGAACACGCCGCATGCTGCCCTTGTTTCGACTGCGCTGCCTGCGGAGGCAACTACGTGCAGAGTTCCCGATGCACAGGCAGCCGTTCGCCATAGGAACCCGATGCATCCGGGCAGCACGGCTGCCCCATGCCCGCCGACACCAAGAGAGCCTTGCTATGCGCCTCTGGGCCAGCCGGCGTTCACGGCGCCGATCAGCGGTTGGCGTCGCGCGGCACAAGACACCCTCGCCACGGCAGCCGCCGCAAGCACCAGCCACGCGCTGGGCGCCCTAGCCAGTCTGCTCCTTCGCGCCCTGCTGCGGCCGGAACAAATGGGCATTTGGCAAGGCGTCAAGCTCCTGCTCACCTACGCCAACTATGCCAACCTCGGCGCCAGCAAAGGCGCGGCGCGAGAACTCGCACGTGCCCGGGGCAACGGGGGTCTCGCTCAGGCAGCACGAGACGTAAACCTGGCCTTTACAGTCAACACGCTCTCCAGCCTCCTATATGCGACGCTTGTGGCCCTGGCCGGCCTGTGGCTCGCCTGCGCCGGCAGCGGCCCCTGGCACCTCGCCTGGGGGGCCGCGCTGCTGGCCGCCGCGATACTTGTGCCCGTGCAGCGGCACCTCACGTTCCACGTGACGCTCTTGCGATCGCAGCAGGCATTTCGCACCACGGCCTGGGTCACCGTTTTAGATGCGGCGCTGGCCTTGCTCGTCGGCGGTGCAGGGGCATACCTAGGAGGCGTGCTGGGCCTCTGCCTGGCGACGCTTGCAGCCATGCTGTTCACGCAAGCCTGGCTGTGGCGATATGCACCCGTCTCCCTGCGCTGGTGCTGGCATACCCAGGGAGTGGCGCGGATTGTGCGCTTGGGAATGCCTCTGCTGGCCGGCGGAGTCGCCGCCAGCCTGTTTCGGTCGCTGGACAGACTGGCGATCCTGGTCTGCCTGCCCAACCGAGAGGCTGCCTTGGGGCTGTATTCCACAGCCCTGCTCGTGAGCAGCCAGATCTACGGGTTCTCGAACCTGCTTTCCACAGCAATGGGCCCCCGCTATGCCGAGTTGTTCGGGCGTGCGGGCGACCGGCGCGCCGTTGCCCGCATGGCTGCGCTCGCCACGGAGTGGCAGGCTTGTGCGCTAGGACTCCTGGGAGGGCTGGCGGTCGTGTTGGGGCAGCCGCTGCTGGGGACGCTGCTGCCCGAGTACCGTGCAGGCCTCGAGTGCCTGGGACTCGTGGCTGCCGGCAGCGTATTTTTGGGCCTGGCCGTTCCCGCCTCGCAATACCAGGCTGCCGTGTACGAAGAGCGGCGAGGACTCCGGCTCACCTGCGTGTTTTCGCTACTGGCCGCGGTGGGCGACGCCGCCGTTCTGCTGGCGGGCCTGGACTTGTCGGGACTGGCTGCTAGTACGGCCACAGCCTACTTGGGATACTACGTGCTGCTTGTGGCCATCTCCATTTGGCAGCATCTCGATACGCACGATCGCTTGCGGCTCGTAGGGGCGCACGTGCTGCTGTTGGCTCCGCCGCTGGGCTTGGCGTGCTGGTTGGCTGCGTACAACCGCGCTGCCTCTCTGGCGTGGGCACTGTTGCATGCCGCCCTGATAACCGCAGTGTGGCTGGCCAGCAGCGCGATCGGTTGGTGTTGGGGCGGTTGGCACCGGGCGTGGCGGCAGGAGCTGACGAGATGAGCCGTCCCAGCTTGGCAGAACTGCGCGGTCGATGTCTCAAGCCCCAGCCCGATCGGCTGGGTAACTGGTTTGCTCGGCGGATTGTGCGGCCGGCAGCGCTGCGAATCACTTGGTTGCTGCTGCCCACTGGTTGCAGCGCACACGCCATCACGCTGGCCGCCCTCACAGCCGCGCTTGCCGGCACCATCCTACTGGCGAAGGGGACGGCTGCATGCCTGGTTATGGCGGCCGTCGCCTGGCACGCGTGGTATCTGCTGGACCACGTCGACGGCCAGGTAGCGCGTTGGCGCCGTACGGCGACGCTCGATGGGACACAACTCGATTACCTCATGCACCACACGTGCAACCTCCTGCTACCGGCCGGCGTGGGCTGGGGCCTGTTTGTACGATCGGGACGTCCTGAATGGCTGATTCTCTCAGGCGTTTGGGGGTTAGGGCTGTTGCTCCTGGGCCTGCACCACGATGCACGCTACAAGGCGTTCGTCCAGCGGCTGAAACTGCTGCACGGCGAGCTGCGGCTGGTGGGTGGTGGGGGGGGAAGGCCTGCTCCGCCCATGCCGCCGCCCGGGCGTCCGCTCCGCTGGGCGGTGTGGCTGATACGTAAACTTTGCGAGCCTCCCGGACTTCTGGGCCTGCTGACGGCGGCTGGCGGCCTTGCTCTCTGCTGGCCGGGGTGTTCGCATGCCCTTTTGCAAGCGGCGGTAGCTTTGCTGGGACCGGCCACCCTGCTGGTGGCGGTTGCCGACATCGTCCGCTCTCTGCGCGCTGGGGCGTGCGAGCGGGAATTCTCGCTTTGGTTTAAACCCCACCCCGGCCATCGGCTGGTCTTCGACAGCGGCTATTACCATGTCCGGCGGGACGAGTCGCACGATGAGCCAAAACCGCAGGCTCTATGCCGGCTGGAAGTGGAGAGCGAGCACACCGCAATATGACAAAGGCTGGCGACCTGATCGATCTTCGCACGACGTGGTAACGCGAACCCGTCAAAACTCGGAAATGCTCTGTACCGGCGGCACGCCAGATCGCGGGCGAAGCTTGGCGAACGCCCCGTATCGGCACCTTGGCCAGCACTCTCGCGACTGCGGCCGTCTCCCCCCCCTCACTAAGCGGGAACAAGGGGGGCAGCAGCGGTGAGATCTAGCGGCGGCGTTGAAATGTGCCACTCTTTTGAATGCCGCCGTCGCGTAGTTCGCTGAAATCGGTGGAGCCTGCCCAGCCGCATCCAAGCAGTGCCGGTCCGCGAACAAGGGCGAGCAAAGAAGCCTGCCCTAGAGTTCGGTACGCCAGCCTTGCCGATCTCTGCCCCCCTTACTGATAGAGGCGAAGACATACCACGCCTAGATGCGCGAGGGCCTTGGACTTGAGCCTCCCACGTGTGCTGTTATTTGCCGCACAGCGGCAGCCTGGACACTTAGCTATTCATAAACGAAAACCATACAAGAACGCGCCAAAACGCAGCAACAAGTTACGGGATACACACATGCCATCGCACGCTGCGCTCCCACAATGGCTTGCGTCACATCGCCTGCATAACCAGAAGAGTCGGGCTACGTTGGCCGGGTAGCCGCCCGCCGGCAGAATCTGTTTGACTGCACCCACGTCAGCCGAATACACTGCTCGTTGTCGGCTCTGGGGTGGAAGGGGCGCACAGAGCGCAGTACGGAAGCAGCCAGGGACGGTGCCTCGCGGCCAGCGCGCCGTGGCGGCGAGGCGGTGCAGCTTTTCTGGCTGCGCATCGTGTATGCACGCGGTTCGGCATTTCATTGTGGAGGCACCTACCATGGCAGCGTATTGTCCCATCTACCTGACGGGCTTCGGCTCCGGCGTGTATTACTACTACGCAGAGGAATGCCAGCAACATCTTTCGACCATTATCTGCTCGCCGAATGCCCTGTCGCCGCTGGGGTGCGGCAACTACCCCAATTACCCGTGCGTGCAGGTTGGAGGGTCCTACGCGGCGAGCGCCAGTACCGAGCAGGGCGCAAACGGCGGGCAGGAAACATCCAACACGCTCGGGTTGCTGAACGGAATCCTGGTCGACCCGAACTGTGGGCCGCGCTTCGCCAAGGCTGGCGGTCACGATTTCTCGAAAGGCTGGTTCATGGACGCTCCGGACGTCGTGGTACCGCAGCACCAAGACTGTTGGTTTTGGCACACCAGCGGTGGGAAGGCGTTCTACCGCCTGTTCACGCTATTCTGCCGTTGCAATTCACGCCCCGAGCACATGGTGCCGCTGCGAATCGGCCTGCAACTCAGCTTCGTTCCTAATCACTATATGCCGCCACAGGCCACGGCAGTGACTGCGACGCCCCTTAGCAACGTCGCCACTGTCGAATTAAACGGCCAGTCCTACACGACCCTTGTACTCTAGGGGAGCCGCCGTCCGGGCGGCGGCCGGGGTTGCCCTAGACATCAGCCAGGTCGTGGCGGCACACCTCCCCAAGTATCCGCAGCGCTGTCGCGACCTCCTCGGCTGTAACGCATAGCGCCGGCGCCAGCCGCACGGCCGCCCGCCCACAGGGCAAAAGCAGCAAGCCCCGGCGGAAGGCTGCCTGGATGATGCGTTCGCGCAGCGCGGGATCAGGCTGCTGACCGCGGCAGGCGTCGAAGGCGCACATCAGCCCCAGCCCGCGCGGATTGCACACGCAGGCATATCGCTCGGCGAGGTCTTGCAGGCCCGCGAGCAATTCGGTTCCCCGTGCCGCGGCATTCGCCATGTACTCGCGCTCCACCAGCTCCAGCGTGGCGAGCGCGGCACGGCAGCAAACCGGGTTGCCCCCAAACGTCGAGGCGTGGCTGCCGGGCGGCCACTGCATGATCTCTGCCCGAGCCACCAGGGCGCCCAGCGGCATGCCGCTCGCCAGGCCCTTGGCCAGGCACACCATGTCTGGCTCCACGCCAAAGTGTTCGCAGGCCAGAAAGCGGCCCGTGCGGCCGACGCCCGACTGAATCTCGTCTGCCACGAGCAGCATGCCATGGCGGTCGCACGCCTTGCGCAGCATGGGCAAGAATTCCGGCGGCGGGATGCGGTATCCGCCTTCGCCCTGGATGGGCTCGACAAATACCGCCGCGGTTTCAGCCGGCGGACAGACACTGGCGAACAGGGCATCCAACTCCTCCTGCCCGCAGCCGAAGGGCAGGTGGTGCACCCCTTCCACGAAAGGCCCGAATCCTTGTCGGTGGATGGCCTTGGAAGCCGATAGGGACATGGCGCCATACGTGCGGCCGTGAAACGCCCCGAAAAACGCCACCACCCGCTGACGGTTCGTATGCCACCGCGCCAGCTTGAATGCCGCCTCCACCGCCTCGGCCCCGCTATTGGTGAAGAACACGCGCTTGGGGCCAGAAATCGCCGTCAGGTTCGCCAGCCGCTCGGCAAGCTCGATCTCCGGAGCATAGTAGAAATCTGTACCAGACATGTGGATGAGTTTCGCCGCCTGCTCGGCCACTCTCTGCACCACCAGCGGATGGGCGTGCCCCGTTGCCGTGACCGCAATGCCGGCCGTGAAGTCGAGAAAGCGGTTGCCATCTACATCTTCGAGCGTGCAGCCCCAGCCGCGTGCGGCCACCAGCGGATAGAGCCGGGTATAACTCGGGCTGAGCACGGCCTGGTCGCGAGCGATCCATTCTGCGGCTCGCGGTCCAGGCAGCGATGTAACCAGTGCCGGAGCCGGACGGCTATCGACGAGCGTGACGCTCATGTGCCCCTCCGCTTGGCCTGGCCCGGCGTGGCCGCACTCATGCCCTGGGCCATGGTGATGCCCAACTCGTGGTTCACGGTAAATGCCGTGCGATGCGTCACCGAGTCGATCAGCGCCGCCGCCGAAGGCTGACCATTGCCGCTGCGCTTGACCCCGCCGAAGGGTAAATGAACCTCCGCCCCAATGCAGGGCAAGTTCACGTACCCCATGCCATACTCGCACTCGTCCCGATACAACCGCCAGCGGCGATAGTCTTCTGTGATCACGGCCATCGAGAGCCCATACGGGGTGTCGTTGTAGATCGAGATCGCCTGCTCGTCGTCGTCAAACGGAATGATTGCCAGATGCGGCCCGAACACCTCCTCGCGGATGGTCCGCTTGCTGGGACCATGCTCTTGCACGTAAATCATGGGAAGCATGAAGAAGCCCTCGGCGAGTTCTGCTTCCTGGGGCCGCCCGCCCGCCAACAACACCCGCGCGCCCTCGCGCACCGCCAGCTCGTTGTAATACTGCACCTTGTCGACAGCCGCCTGGTTGATGAGCGGCCCGGCAAAACTCTCCGCATCGAACGGGTCGCCAAACCGAAGCGCCTGCGCTTGAGCCGTCAGTTCCCCGGCAAATGGCTCCAGCAACCGGCGGTGCACAAGCACGCGGCCCGCCGAAACGCACCGCTGCCCCGTGGTCTTGAAAGCGCTCAGCAGAGTTGCCGGCACCGCCAGCTCCAGCCGCGCGTCTTCGCACACGATGACCGCACTTTTCGACCCCATCTCGCACGCACAGGTCTTGCGGTCGCTCTCCGCGCACAGGCGGCGGATGTGCTGCCCCACCTCAAAGCTGCCCGTGAAGCAGATCACATCCACATCCGGGTGGCGGGCCAGCGCATCTCCTGCCTCTTCCCCCAGCCCATGCACGAGGTTCACGGTCCCAGGAGGAAAACCCGCCTCTTCAAACAGCCGCACCAGCCGCTGGCCGATCTCCGGCGTCTCTTCAGAGGGTTTGAACACCACCGTGTTCCCCTCCAACAAGCTGGGCCCAAGCATCCACAGCGGTACGGCAAAGGGAAAGTTCCAAGGCGTGATCACAGCCACCACGCCCCGCGGCTTGCGGCGCACATAAAGATCCTTGGCCTCGATCTCCGAGGCGACCACATGACCCATCGGCTGCCTTGCCGTGCCGAACACGTATTCCACCATGTGCAGCCCCTCCACAACCTCTGCCCGCGCCTCATTCAGCACCTTGCCGCTCTCCTTCGCCAACACGGCCGCCAGCGCGTCGCAATCTCGCTGAATCAGCCCCGCGAGCCGCAAAAAGAGTTCTCCCCGCTTGATGCGGCTTGTGCGGCGCCAGGCCGTATAGGCGCGGCGTGCAGCCGCTACGGCGGCATCGGCTTCGCGCGCGGCACCGCGCGGGTAGACTCCCAGCACCTCCCGAAAGCGGGCCGGGTTCATGTTCTCGAACATCTCTCCGTCGCGCAGCCAGCGACCGCCAATGAAGTGCTCGCCCTGCCACGCCGTCGACAGAACGGTCTGAGTCACGTTGCACCTCCTCGCCTGCGCACAGTGGGCTTGCCGAAACAAGGCCAGAGATCAGCTATCAAAACGATAGCCCTGGGGCTACCGTGGGCAAGGGCGCATGCGGCCCGTGCGCAGGCCAATGCCCATGGCGGTGAGCGGCGCTTATACCTTGGCCCTATAGCGCAAAAAAGAACCCCTCATGCAGGCGGGGCAGGGACCTGTGAGGGGTGTGTGGGTCAGGAGCAAAGCTCCTTACCACGACCTCATTATCCCAGGCAATCAGGGGATTGCAATACCCCGCACAAAAAATCTTGCGATGGGGCCACGCTACTTACCCGCTGGTACTGCTGCGACGATTGTGTGCACATGACCAGAAGATCGGTCCTGTGTTCGTGGCGAGATGTGTCGACGTAAGGCTCTGAAATGTATGAGCTTATGTGCATTACATCCAGCACGCGCAGGTGGGCATGTGCAGCCTGTGGCGGGGCGTGAGGTTTGGCCAAAGATGCATAAATCACAAGGCAAATGAGGCTGTTCGCGCTTCTGGCGGCCGAGCGGCGCTTAGAGCCTATCCCGAAAAGGGCTTGCCCGAAACTGGTTAAGAGTTTATGATACCGGCCTCTGGGT
>FWWM01008191.1_pt1 | contig 20340 bp, 17 predicted proteins | sample 2228351 | NCBI WGS metagenome assembly FWWM01 (sample SAMEA103939774, study PRJEB20133) | metagenome
TACGACGATCAGCTGCGCATTGTGGCTGAACTCGATGGAAGCAATCAGGTGGTTTCCCGCTTCATTTACGCCGACCACATCAACGTGCCGGAGGTCTTGGAGAAAGGAGGGAGAACGTATCGGATTTTGCACGATCATTTAGGTTCACCAAGATTCGTGATTGACACCCAAACCGGCGAAATCGTGCAGGAAATGCAATACGACGCCTGGGGCAACATCACCTACGATTCCAACCCCGGCTTCCAGCCCTTCGGCTTCGCCGGCGGCCTCTACGATTCCCACACCAAACTCCTCCGCTTCGGCGCCCGGGATTACGACCCGCAGGTCGGGAGGTGGACGGCAAAGGATCCAATCCAATTTGAGGGCGGCGACACGAACCTTTTTGGCTACGTGTTTGCTAATGCGGTGAACGAGGTGGACCTGACGGGCCTTGCAATCTGGGTTTGCGTGCGGCCCGCTAGAGACCTTCCGGGAAACCATGCGTATTTCTGGGACGATCGTAAGAAGCAAGCCTGTGGAATGTCCGCTTCGTCTGGTGGGGACCCTGACGTTAACGAGAAAGGCCCCGGCAAAGATCACTGCACAAAAATCCCCGATACAGATGGCAAGGAGGACGACATTATGAAGTGCTGTCGCGAAAACGCCAACAGGGCCTTATGGTTCCCATGGGCCCCGTTCAAGCGCGTTCACGACTGCTTTGGCCTGATCGAATATTGCCTCGGGAAAGCAGGTTGTCCTGTGCTCTTCCCTGCGGGCCGGACTGGCCCAATCCCTGGCAGAAATTGACGGGACCCGTTGATGGCGTTTGGTCACCCTGCTAACACCGCGGCGGCCACGCTCGCGATTGCTGTTTGGTTGCTTGCTGGCTCCGGCTGCCAATCCCACAAAGCGAAGGCAGCGTTAAACCTGTTTGTGTACAGCCAAAGCGATATACGCCGCTGCCTACGTCGGATAGGCTGCGCCACATTTGAATACGATCGCGTAGAGCGCAACGGCGATGGCACACAGCTCCGGATTTGGGGCAGTAGCTGCGCATCGAAAAGCGTTCTCGTGCTACGCCTTGACGGGCGTGCAGTGACTACACCGACGGTAGGAGACCTATCGTATTTAAACGACGCTGGTGATGTCGTCGCCTGGTACGACTTCGGTCATCGCGCAATGATTTTCCGCGACCGGACTGCCTTCCGCCCATGGGAGTTTGGCTTTTTCGGCGTTGACCGTGGTGGTCGGTACTTTTTCGTCCAGTTGGAACCCCGTGTTACATCGGTGGGACCTGTGGACCGGCCCAAGAATCTCTTCCGCATCTCAGATTTTGAGGCGCGGGAAATCTTCGCCTCGGGTAACCGTGTGTATCTGTTCGAGATGGGCGGCCCTGCGGTTCGTTGTGCGGTCGTCGAAGAATCACAAATGGGCTTCTCGCTGGCCGCGGAAATCACGATCCCACGGCCAGGGGGCTCGGCACCAACTCCTTACTACGTGGAGGACATGGACACACGGTCTGGCCGCGTGCTCCTGCGCGACGTTTTTGACAAGCCCTTTCCGTCCTACTGGTACCTATTTGACTTTAACACCAGACGGATAGAGAAGATTGGCAGGGCGAAACACCGCGCCTTCTTTCTTCTCGGCGATGTACTGCGGGCGGTCGAGACATATCCGCAGGAAAACCCTCCAAAAGTGCGGCCGCCGTGAGGGGCGCCACCACGCATTCTTTGCGTTTCGAAAAAGCAAAAAGCGAGATGACCATCGGATCGTTTCGAGACGAATCACTGAGGTTGCCGCGGCATTGGCGACTCCGAAGGAAGGCTTTCCACCATCACTTCACCTTTGGGTGCCACCAGCTTTTCTTACGACCTCAAGGGAAGGCTTTCGGCCATCACCACCCCCGATGGCCAGCAGCTGCAGTACGACTACGATGGGTTTTTGGAAAAGAAGGTGAGCTTTTCCGGGAGCATCCAAGGAAGCTTGGAGCGAGTGTACGACAGTGATTTCAAAGTCACCCAGCTCAAGCTCAACGGCCAGCTTCTTGCAGGCTTTTCCTTTGACGATGACGGTTTGCTTGTTCAAGCTGGGCCCCTCAGCATTACAAGAGACCCCCAAACCGGCTTTTGGCTTTCCAGCCAGGCGGGGGTTGTCCAGGAAAGCCGAAGCTTCGATTCGTATGGCCAGCTTCAAAGCCAGGAGTTTAAGGTTTCTGGCGGTTTGATCCTCAAAATCACCTACGAGCGGGACAACCTGGGGAGGATCACCGCCAAAACCGAAGAGCGTCCTTCCGGGATCACCCGCTTCGAATACGGCTATGACCAAGCCGGAAGGCTTGTCTCGGAAACGAAGATCCTCCCCGATGGGTCTTCCCTTGTTACGCAGTGGAGTTATGATGGGAATGGGAACAGGGTCATGGAGGTGAAGCCCAACGGGACGGTAGTCACCGGCAGCTACGATGACCAGGACCGGCTCCTTCAGTACGGCGATTTGAGCTTCACCTACACGGCCAACGGGGAGCTCATCAGCAAGTGCCAGGGAAGCGTGTGTCAGTACTTCGACTACGATGTGTTTGGCAACCTTCGCCATGTGATTTTGGACAACGGCATCCAAATCGAGTACGTGATTGACGGTCGAAACCGAAGAATCGGCAAGAAGATCAACGGCAGTTTGGTGCAGGGGTTTGTCTTTGACGACCAGCTTCGCATCGTGGCTGAAGTTGACGGGCAAAACCAGGTGGTGGCTCGCTTTGTTTACGCCGACCACATCAACGTGCCGGAAGTGTTGGAGAAAGGAGGGAAAACATATCGGATTTTGCATGATCATTTAGGCTCACCAAGGTTCGTCATTGACACCCAAACCGGCGAAGTAGCTCAAGAGCTGCACTACGACGCCTGGGGCAACATCACCTACGATTCCAACCCCGGCTTCCAACCCTTTGGCTTTGCGGGTGGGCTTTACGACACCCACACCAAACTCACCCGCTTCGGCGCCCGCGACTACGACCCGCAGGTGGGCAAATGGGCCGCAAAGGACCCGGAACTGTTTTACGGCGGCGATTTCAACGTGACCTCCTATTCGATGGACGATCCAGTAAACGCCGTTGACCCCGACGGAACAACAGTGTGGGGCATCTGTAAGTGGCTCTGGAAACGGCTGCTGGTTGCCGGCACAGTTAATAGCGTAATGAAGTGTGTCCACGGTCTATTTGAGTGCAACAATAACGTGTGGGAGCGATGCAAGAACGCCTGCCCGGATGTAACGAAATGGTGTGCCCACACAGGATATAAATGCTGCGCGAACAAATTCGCTAAATGCCTCTGGGCCGTAACTGGATTGGGCTCTTTCAATGACAACGAGTGGGAAGAATGTTGGAAGCAACTACCGCCAAAGTGTCCTCGCCACGGCCCGCCCCCCGAGTTGTGGCCGGCCTGCCCGCAGGAAATGTGACTGAGGAGCAAAGAAGATGGTCCGTACCGAAGCGCCCTTAAAGATGTCTTCCTCGGTTGTGAGATTCGGAAGGGCCCTTTTGCTGACCCTCCTCATCACTCTCGTCTCTTGCCCGTTCGTTGTGCTAGGACCGCGCCTAAAGGTCGGCCGAACAATTTCGTGGCGAGGGGTCACCCTGGCTGTGCCGAAGCTAGTTGTCTGTTGCCCAGATCTTCACGGATTCAACCTTTTTTGCGCTCCTGTTGGGAGCTCGCTGTGGAGCTTTCCGGAGAATTTCGAGCTGATGATGATTTCCTCCTGGGAAGAGCCCGCAGCGCAAAGCCCCTCTTCCATTTGGGATGAGCTCTTAGATATGGGCGAACCGAGGCAGGGCGTAAAAGTCATCAGAACAAAGTCTTTTGAAGAGGGCCCAGGGTCCGACGCGGACAGAGAACCGCAAAGGGTCTGGCGCCGACAAGTGTTCGAGCGGTCCGCGGACCATTTGGTTATGGCCGTCGACAGCATCGCCGTTCGCGGCGCGACGTTCTCGGCGACAATTCACGCGATGCTGTCGCCCCCCTGGGGCGAGGCGGAACTTGTGCAAATGATCCGTAGCGTAAGGAAAGATGCGAAGCCGTAGTCACGTTACTTCGTATCCCGATGGCTGCCACTTCCTCTTCCCAAAGGGCAACCGCCTCCGTCACGGCCAGCGCTGCGGCGATGCTAACGCCGGGGTTCGCGCACGACTAACTGGCGCTAGGTCCGAAATGGCACCCCGGCCATGCAAATCGAACGGAATTGTGTTGCCATGACCGGCGGCTACGACAATCAAAATCGCCTGCTGACCTACGGCGACTCCACCTTCACCTACACGGCCAAACGGGGAACTCATCACCAAGTGCCAGGGAAGCGTGTGTCAGTACTTCGACTACGATGTGTTTGGCAACCTTCGCCATGTGATTTTGGACAACGGCATGGAAATCGAGTACGTGATTGACGGGAGAAACCGCCGAATCGGCAAGAAGATCAACGGCACGTTGGTGCAGGGCTTCATTTATGACGATCAGCTGCGCATTGTGGCTGAACTCGATGGAAGCAACCAGGTGGTGTCCCGATTCATTTACGCCGATCACATCAACGTGCCGGAGATCATGGAGAAAGGAGGGAGAACGTATCGGATTTTGCACGATCATTTAGGTTCACCAAGATTCGTCATTGACACCCAAACCGGCGAAATCGTGCAGGAAATGCAATACGACGCCTGGGGCAACGTGGTTTTTGACTCCAACCCCGGCTTCCAGCCGTTCGGTTTTGCCGGAGGCCTGTACGATCCCCAAACCAAACTCACCCGCTTCGGCGCCCGCGATTACGATCCGCAGGTCGGGAGGTGGACGAGCAAAGACCCGTTAGGTATCGAATGGAATCGGACGAACTTGTTTGACTATGCCGCTGGCCAACCGTTGAATCTGGCAGACCCGGAGGGAAAGAGCATCGTCTCGCCCGGGTTTCCGGCGCCGATGGACCAACTTCCATGTGCGAAACGGGTGGCCGATCAGTTAGTCCAGATTATCCCCGAAGCGTGGTCCGATAAATTCAAGCATTGCGTCATTTCGTGCCTCATTGCCAAGTATTGTGGCCCATTTGGCAGTCTCGCAGCCGGTGGTGCGAAAGAGCTCAAAGACCTACTCGACAGAAATCCGAATACACATCCCGAAAAGGACGACTGGAACGCAGATGTTGCCGGGGTCCTTTGCGCAATGATGGGAGCCAACGACCCCTGCAATACCTGCTTTTGCTGCTGCAGCAAAATGGGCTATTCGCCGTGGAAGAAATAGAGGAAGTAGGCAGGTTCCTAGAACAGGTGGGGCGATGGAACTGAATGCGTTCTTAAGGCTGATGGCCCCCGGTCGGCTTGGGCTTGTGGCGACACTCGCAACCGTTCTTCTGGCAGTACCTCACTATTCCTGCAGTCGCGAGAAGTTCTCTTACGAATACCTCAGGAACAATAAGGAAAACGACTTTTTCTCTCGTTCGGGCAAAGAGTTTGCCCCTCTGGCTAAAGTGTGTCCTACCTTCTCTATCCTATTTTTCAGTGACGATTTGGATATTCTCGCGGCCCAGGGCCATTGCTCAGAAGGTGGGTCACCCGAAAGCGTATGGAATGCGATCGAAGAGCTCCTGGAAAAGCGCCGCGAGCTGGAAAAAGCATGGGCTGTAATCATGAACGTATGCGACCCCAAAACTCTCGAACGCCCGAAGGAAAGCGCACACGACATCCCAAGAAAAGAAAAAGGGCCGGACTTTCTCAGAATATGGAGCGTCTGCCAGCCCTTCGAAATTGTGTGCGAGCCAGAAGAAGAATGGTTCCTCCTAGATGAAAAAACGATGTCGCTGATCTACGTAAGGGGAGAGTTCGTTTGCGAAGCGGGCAAACCACCTGCCCGCGAGAAAGTCTACGCCAAGGTTCTCCAGGAATGCTTCTACCGCTGGCGCGCGGAATCGCGGCTGGTTAACTGCCCCGAGGGGAAGCCGCCTGATCCAACAAAGTGACGTCGGCGTACCTTCCCCGCGGCCCCTTTTGCTCTCGTATCCTTGATTTGCTTGAGCCCAAGCGGTCGAGCCCACCGAGAGCCTGCCGAGAACCCCGGCGAACGCTCCGCTCAGCTTAACGTAAAGACGACCCCCAATTGGCTTTCCAGCCAGGCGGGGGTTGTGCAGGAAAGCCGAAGCTTTGATTCGTATGGTCAGCTTCAAAGCCAGCAGTTTAAGGTCTCGGGCGCTTCGATCCTCAAGATCACCTACGAGCGGGACAGTCTCGGGAGGATCACCGCAAAAACCGAAGAGCGTCCTTCCGGGATCACCCGCTTCGAATACGGCTATGACCAAGCCGGAAGGCTTGTCTCGGAAAGGAAGATCCTCCCCGATGGGTCTTCCCTTGTGACGCAGTGGAGTTACCTCTGAAAAAGTCAAGTGGCTGGTGGAAGTTTTTTCGTTTCAGTTGGTTGCGGAGGGGTTTCGGGTGGGTGTGTTTTTGCATTGAGCTTGTGCTTGGGTTGAGGGGTGCGGGGTTTGGTGGTGGGGCTTTGAATGGCGCGGGCGTGGGCGAGGGTGTGGGTGCGCTTGAGGGTGCGAAGCTCTCCTGGTGGCAGCTCTTCGAGAGTGCGAGCTTTTGGCAGTCCTTCGGATTCCAAGACGGCTGGCAGCGAAGGGACGGTGCGGTGGGGGGTGCCGGAGCTTAAGCGTTGCGGCCGGGGCGAGCCCTTGGGTACACCCCTGGGCCGCCGCGCCCCTGTGGCAGCCACGCGCAGGGCCGCAAGTTTGTTTTGCGTGGCCCCAGGCTGGGCGTAGCGGTAGGGCTCGCCAGCGCGGAGCATGTGCCAGGCGATGCAGGCAAGCTTTCGTGCGGCGGCCACGACCGCCACGTTGCGGTTTTTCCTGCGGCAAAGCCTGCGGAAGAAGTGGCCCAAAGGTCCGGGGTGGCGGTCCAGGTGTTGGGCTGCTTGCACCAAAAGCCAGCGGGCGCGGGAAGCCCCCTGCTTGGTAATGGGTCCGTGGTAACAGGAGGTTCCGGTTTGGTAGGTGGAAGGGACAAGCCCCAGGTACGCGGCAGCCTTTGCAGCCGAGGGGAAGCGGGTGACATCGCCCCAGGCGGCCAGGAGGGCAACGGCCACCACCAGGCTGACCCCGGGGAGGGTCATGAGCAGGCGGACCTGAGGGTTTTTCCAGGCGTAGTGAGCAAGGAAGGCGTCTTCTTGGGCGATTTCGGCATCCAAGGCGGCAAGCAGGCGCAGCTCGGTATTGAGCACGTCGCGGGCCAAGGGGTCAAGCTCGGCTGCGTTGAGCCAAGCCAGGCCTTTTTTGCCAAACAGGTCGCTGGTGGGGACAGGGATGAGGCGCTTGGCGAGCAAGGCGTGGATGCGGTTTTTGATGGCGGTGCGTTGGCCAACCAAGCCAGCGCGGTGATGGATGCGCTCGCGCAAGGCGCGGGTGGTGGGGTCGGGTTGGAAGACTTCCGGCAGGAAGTTTGAGCGCAAAAGCTCAGCCAGGGTGCGGGCGTCTATTTTGTCGGTTTTGATTTTGGCTGCGGCAATGGCTTTGGTGCGCAGGGGGTTTGAAACCACCACGCGAGCAACGAAAGGGCTCAGCAGGTCCACCACCGCCCAGGTGTTGGAGGTGGCTTCCAGGGCCAGCTGGTCGGTGGGGAGGAGCTTGGTGCGGGCAAAGTGGAGAAGCTCGGGTTGGCCAAGGGGCAGCTTGGTGTTTTCGAGCAGGTGTCCGTGCTCATCCACGATGGCAACTTGAAAGGATTTTCGTCCAAGGTCCAATCCTACAAAACGGGGCATACAATCCTCCTTGGGATGGGAGGGGCGCGACCCGGAGGTTTTGGGGCGTGCAAGCGACCCCGTGTTTTGGGCCTGGGTGACAACTACCTCTTCGCGCTCGAAGCGCAACCGGGTGGGTCCGTGGGGCAGCCATATATGACAACGGGCTCGAAGCCCATAACTGAACTCGGCCGGCCCGCACGATGCCCAGCCCCTTCCCATCCTCGTTTTTGGTTTTCCTCCCCAAAGCATCGTGCCCCCATACCCGGTAGTGGAATGAGAGCACACCTCTCCCTCCCCTGTTTTTCCCCCTCCCGCCTTTCCCTCTTTTCCGCTTCTCCACATCATCCCTGCTCCCCCTCTTTTTCATACCCTGTATGACCCAGCCGGAAGGCTTGTCTCGGAAAGGAAGATCCTCCCCGATGGGTCTTCCCTTGTGACGCAGTGGGGTTATGATGGGAATGGGAACAGGGTCATGGAGGTGAAGCCCAACGGGACGGTGATCACCGGCACGTACGACGATCAGGATCGGCTCCTGAGCTATGGCGACTACACCTTCACCTACACGGCCAACGGGGAGCTCATCAGCAAGTGCCAGGGAAGCGTGTGTCAGTACTTCGACTACGATGTGTTTGGCAACCTTCGCCATGTGATCTTGGACAACGGCATCCAAATCGAGTACGTCATTGACGGGAGAAACCGCCGAATCGGCAAGAAAATCAACGGCACGTTGGTGCAGGGGTTCATCTATGACGATCAGCTGCGCATTGTGGCTGAACTCGATGGAAGCAATCAGGTGGTTTCCCGCTTCATTTACGCCGACCACATCAACGTGCCGGAGATCATCGAGAAAGGAGGGAGGACATATCGGGTTTTGCACGATCATTTGGGTTCACCCAGGTTTGTGGTTGACACGGCTTCCGGGGAAATCGCCCAAGAGCTCCACTACGACGCCTGGGGCAACATCACCTACGATTCCAACCCCGGCTTCCAGCCCTTCGGCTTCGCCGGCGGAATTTTCGACACCCACACCAAACTCCTCCGCTTCGGCGCCCGGGATTACGACCCCTACGTGGGAAGATGGACCGCGAAGGATCCGTTGGGTGTGGCCGTTTCCCCAAACGTCTACGCGTACGTCGTGGCCGATCCGCTCAATCTTTCGGATCAGGAGGGGCTTCAAGCCTCAGCTGTTCCTTTGCCCCCGCCTCCTACCCCCACACCGAGACCGCCCACACCAACGCCGACGCCAGTACCTTATTGCCACGGCGATTGGATTCTGGTCCGGTGGCAGCGTAAATTTTCGCTGCTCAACCCGCTCGCACCCAAGTGCATTTGCTGGTGGCTGTGCAAAACCTGCCCCGGTACTCCCATGATCTGGAGCGGCGACTGGCGTGATTTGCCAACAACTGAAGGGCGGGTAATCCACACAGGTAGAGACGTCGAACAAGGAGACTCGTGTCTCTGTAATCCGCCGAGTGGTCAATCCGGATGCCCCAAAAGGAATGGTCCCGCATGGCCGCTCCTACCATGAGACCTCTATCAAGACCCCTTGCGGTTGTTACTGCTATCGGCTTCGCGGCCTTTTTGGCGCACTGGATGCGCTCCTCGGCGCTTTCCATTTCATCTTTTCCAGGAACGGAAAAAGCAAAGCAGGTAGCGTCCGGCCCGCTTTGGCGCCGATGGCACATTGCTCTCGAGGACCGACAAGCGGCAGAGCAACTTATTAAGAACTATGAGCTGTGGGCAGACGCCGAGCATTGGTACCCGAAAACTGATCGCAAATATGGCGTCTTGCGTCAATGGGTCAGCTTTATCGATGCCACGAAGACACCGCCCCATTACGTTACCCAATGGGGAGACGTGCGGGAAGATAGACGGGGTTTGCGGTTACTCCATCTGTCCGTTCGAAACGAATACGTTTTCGATGACAATAGCCCTGAATTGGGGCTTTCGACCCATCCTAAGGGGAGGTACGATTGTTATATAACATTAGAGTTGCATCCCTGACCTCTTCAAGTTGTGCCCTTGGGAAAATCTCCCCTGCCGTCGGTTTCCTACTTCCATAGCGAAAACGTTGGTTAGCTTGCGACTTCTTTTTCCCGGACCCTGATTCCCTCACTGTTCGACATGAACCGGGGTTTGGGGGGTTGGCGCCGCTCCTCAAAGAATCCACCACCAAGCTTCCCTCTGGCCTCACCCGCACCGTGCAAGCCAGCCGCAGTGTGGAGCTTTCCAACCCCCAAGATCCTCTTTCCCTCACCAAGCAAACCGACACCTTGACGGTGAGCGGCAAGACTTCCACCACGGTTTACGAGATAACCGCACAAGGTGAACGGAGGCGAACGCACACCTCCGCTTCAGGCCGGCAGCGGGTGGAGATCCTCGATGAAAAAGGCCGGGTCATCGAAATGCGCATCCCCGGCCTCGTGCCGGTGCAGTACAGCTACAACGCCCAGGGCCAGCTCATGGCCATCACCGAAGGCGCAAGAACCACCACGTTTTCGTACAACCCTCAAGGCCTTTTGGCTGCCACCACCGATCCCTTGGGAAGGACCACCAGCTACGAATACGACGCTTCCGGTCGGGTCATCAAGCAAACCTTGCCGGATGGCCGGGAAATTCACTTCAGTTACGATCCCAACGGCAACCTCACCTCCCTCACCCCACCCACCAAGCCTTCTCACGGCTTTGCTTACACCCCGCTCAACCAGCAAAGCGAGTACACCCCACCGCCGGTGGGAGGCTTTGATCCCGCCACCAGGTACTTTTACGATGCCGATGGAAGGCTTACCCGCGTGCAGCGGCCTGATGGGCAAGCGGTGGAGTTTGCCTATGATGCTGAAGGTAAGCTCAGCACCATCACCTCGCCTTTGGGTGCCACGAGCTTCACCTATGACCTCAAGGGAAGGCTTGCTTCCATCACCACCCCCGATGGCCAGCAGCTGCAGTACGACTACGACGGCTTTTTGGAAACCAGGGTCAGCTCTTCAGGCACGGTGCAGCAAAGCTTAGAGCGGGTGTATGACAGCGACTTCCGCCTCACCCAGCTCAAGCTCAACGGCCAAGCTTTGGCCAGCTTTTCCTACGACGATGACGGCTTGCTGCTGCAAGCAGGACCCTTAAGCATCACCAGAGACCCGCAAACCGGCTTTTGGCACAAAAGCCAAGCAGGCGTCGTGGAAGAAAGCAAAAGCTTTGATGCCTATGGGCAGCTGGAAGTGCAAGAGTTTAAGGTGGGCGGCGCGGTTTTGCTAAAGATCACCTACCAGCGCGACAGTCTGGGAAGGATAACAGCAAAAAACGAAGAGCGGGCATCGGGCATTACCAGGTTTGAGTACACGTATGACCCAGCAGGAAGGCTCACCAGCGAGCAAAAGATCCTCCCCGATGGCTCTTCCCTTTTGACGCAGTGGAGCTATGATGGGAATGGGAACAGGGTCATGGAGGTAAAACCCAACGGCACCGTGATCACCGCCACCTACGATGACCAGGACCGGCTTTTGCAGTACGGGGAGTACACGTTCACCTACACGGCCAACGGCGAGCTTATTTCCAAATGCCAAGGCTCGGCATGCCAGAGCTTCGATTATGATGTCTTTGGCAACCTCAGGCACGTGATTTTGGACAATGGCATTCAAATCGAATACGTAATTGACGGGAGAAACCGCAGAATCGGCAAGAAACTCAACGGCACGCTGGTGCAGGGGTTTGTCTATGACGATCAGCTCAGAATCGTTGCCGAACTTGATGGCCAAAACCAGGTCGTTGCCAAGTTTACCTACGCCGACCACATCAACGTGCCGGAGCTCATGGAGAAAGGAGGGAAAACGTATAGGATTTTGCATGACCATCTGGGTTCGCCAAGGTACGTGATTGATACCCAAACCGGCGAGATTGCTCAGGAATTGCAGTACGACGCCTGGGGCAATGTGGTGTTTGACTCCAACCCCAACTTCCAGCCCTTTGGCTTTGCCGGAGGGCTTTACGACTCACAAACGAAGCTCATGCGCTTCGGCGCCCGCGACTACGACCCCCAGCTGGGGAGGTGGACGGCAAAGGATTCGCTTGCGTTTCCCGATGTTTCCGTGTGTGGTTTTGCGAACCAGTTTGCCTATTCTTGCAATGACCCGGCGCAACGAGCTGATTATCTTGGGCTTTTCACCGTCTCTGACCAGTGCCCCAAAGCCCCGATTGAAGCTGCGTGGCGAGACGCTTGCCGCTCGCTCCAAAACCCGAAATGCCGCCGTGCCTTATCGAAAATCGGGAGTACACCGAGTGGCTCCGTACTGGATTGCATGGAAAGGAATTGCGGAGCGCAGTCGTGCATTCACGTCACCTGCTTTCCAACAAGAGACTGCGGATACAGCTGTTCAGAGAAATGTTCCCCACCGATTTTCAACTGTTGGGTAAACGTTAGACTAAACCGAGAAAACTGCCCTGGCAAGCTTTCGGACACTATGTTTCACGAAATGCTTCATGTTTGTGGTGTACCAGATAGTACTTCTAACGACACGAGGCACCAAGACGTCATGCTGGCCTGTCGCGGCATCCCATATTAAGCATGAGCAAATCCTGGCTTCGTGCAACCGCCTTACAGCTACAGTTACTCCTTACACTTCTCGGATGTGCTCCGCGAGAGCCCTCGCCCGCTCCGACTCCTCGCTGCTTTAACGAAGGCTTTCGGGTGTGGCTAGCATCTCCGGAGTTGATTCGAGAAAGACTCCATTCTGCTGGTTTAGAAAAGATCTCCTCCTTTTTCGCTCGCCGCGACGCCTTCGCAAGAGAGGTCCACATTGTCTCCACTTCTGAACCCTTTGGAGGAGCAATAATCCGCGCGTCTGGAATTGAGCCCGTTACGCGTCTCAAGGGGCAGTGGGTGCGGCGGATCGACGGAACTTTCGTTACCCATGTGTCAAGCGAGAGAATACCGCTCGTGCTTTGTCCCAACTTCGCAAAGGGCACAAGCCTTGAGGAGGATTGGTACCGCTTGCTAATCTTTGTGGACGGGATGGTACCAAAGGGCGGTCGCAGTCAGACGCCTGGAGCCTCGCGCTCCCATCGTCCCAACTATTGCTTCTCCGTTGATCCGGCCGGCCTCGCTTTCGGTGGAATTGAGGTGCGCGGAGATGTCCTTAGTGGGGCTTATACGACCCTCCACGGCCAGGTACACCATGACTGCCGTTTCCTGACTTCCAGGGTGATCGGCTATTCGGAGGGACACGTCGCCGTAGCAGGGTGGCACATCGAGCAGGGGCAGCCGCAAATGGATGCCGTAGAAATTACCTTTTTCCCAGCGAACGAGTTCGAAACTGCAAGAGCAACAAAGTCCATCATCATCCGCCATTCAGTCTTAAAGCCGCCCATGGAGCTGGTGGATATGGACCCAACATGCCAATGTTTGCTGGTTGCAAAGCCACACGCCAACGCGCACCACGCCAGATGGTATGTCCTTGACGTTGAGACCGGGAGGTTTACCCGCGTCGGCACGGGGAGGGCCTACGGTCTTTTCCTTCGAGCCGAGGCATTTAAATCGCCAAATACAGCACCTCGTAACGCCTGGCCTGATTTTTAGGGAACTCGGAGTATGATTAGCGCGACGGTGAGGCAAATGATAAAAGCGAACCCGAACGAGACGCTGGCCATTGGGATCTACGATGACCAGGACCGGCTTTTGCAGTACGGGGATTTGAGCTTCACCTACACGGCCAACGGGGAGCTTATTTCCAAATGCCAGGCAAGTGCGTGCCAGACCTTCGACTACGATGTCTTTGGCAACCTCCGGCATGTGATCTTGGACAACGGCATGCACATCGAATACATCATTGACGGAAGAAACCGCAGAATCGGCAAGAAGATCAACGGCACGTTAGTGCAGGGGTTTGTCTTCGATGACCAGCTGCGCATCGTGGCGGAGCTGGACGGAAGCAATCAGGTGGTTTCTCGGTTCATCTACGCCGACCACATCAACGTGCCGGAGGTCATCGAGAAAGGAGGGAGAACGTATCGGATTTTGCACGATCATTTAGGCTCACCGAGATTCGTGATTGACACCCAAACCGGCGAACTCGTGCAGGAAATGCAATACGACGCCTGGGGCAACGTGGTGTTTGATTCCAACCCCGGCTTCCAACCCTTCGGCTTCGCCGGCGGCCTCTACGATTCCCACACCAAACTCACCCGCTTCGGCGCCCGCGACTACGACCCGCAGGTGGGGAGGTGGACCGCGAAGGATCCGATTCTGTTTTGGGGAGGTGACCCCAATGTGCTTAACTATGCTCAGGGCGACCCCATCAATCTAGGCGACTTTTTGGGATTTTCTGCAGCTGACTGCGCGAAAATGGCGTATTGGTATACCAAGTGCGCGAAGGTCGCTCCGGACTGTGGTAACCGCTTTCGCAACTGGCAAAAGCGCTGCGCAAGCGGCGGGATAGAGCAAGACGACACGTGCATCAAAAAGTGGCAGGACCGCGGCCCCGATGACGCGCTTAAGCTTTGCTTAAGCCATCCGGAGTGTCAGAAATTCCTGGAGTACGCGGTAAAATGCAACGGCTGGCCGCCGGTTGGAACAGAACCACCACCGAATCCGCCCCTGCCGAGCAAGCCTAAGCCGAAGTATAAATTCCCACCATGGTTTCCCAACATCCCTGGAAAGCCTGGCCCACCACCTCCGCCGGCGCATTAAGACCGATGATAAAACCGAAAGATTTGCCCTTGGTTTTTAGGACGAGACTCAGCCTGGCCCTTGTTGAAACGTTCTCCGCCCTGGCTGGTCTATGGCTGGGATACGCCGTCCTCCACCTGGTGATTTCTCGGTTCCGCTTCTTTGAGCAATATGAAGTCCTTGAAAAGGCCAATACCTTTGCCTGGGCGAGTCTGCCTGATCTCCTTTCTATTCTTGTCAAACTAACTTCGGTTGGACCCATCGTTACCCTGCTCACCAGATCCAAAACCGCTGGCATCGCCGCCTTAGTTGGTATCCACGTAGTTTTCAAGCCTTGGAATTTAGGATCGGAAAACTCAAATTATCTGGCCTTTGGGATTCTTCTGATCCTCATTGCACTTGGGATAGGAACGTGTATCATGGCCGAGAGCCTAGAAGTAGCTTTAGTAGCCCGATGTCGGCTCCCCATGAGGCTAATAGACAACATCCATGTTGCGCTCATACTGGGTATCGGCTGTTATTTCGCCGACCTGTTCGCGCACATCCAGGAGGGGGCCCAGTCGTGGATTGGCAAACCTTTGGGGGTGAATGCTGTCTTCGCAAAGGTCGCATACACTTTCTTTGGTCGCACAGCAGCGAGCATTGTATGGGGCGATCCTGGTTTTGCGGCGGCGCTGTGGTGGTGGCCAGCGGCCATCATTGCTTTTCGCTTTTGGCTTCGCCGAAGACATTTTAACGTCGTTTGGTATCCATTTGCGTTTTTATTGATTGTGTGGGCTCTCTCAGTCGTGTTCGTTGGGAGATGGTCCATGCTTGGGTCAGGCCGCTTTGACCTTTCGCTACGCGCTGCGGAAGCGGTGCACACAATCGCTGAGGCGCTCCAAGGCCCATATGCCGCCTGGATAGACCCGGCTTTAACCGAGCTAGAACCCTGGTTGGCTATCCACCTCGGTTGGTTACTTCTCTTCGTGCTGGCGGCTTTCTGGCCCCAGAGAATATCTGGAGTAGGGGGCCGGACGGTCTTGCACACTACCCGCCATTCATGAGAATGGATGCAGTCCCCCCCCCGCAGTTGAAGTCTGTTCCTTGTATGGCGAAGAAGGCCCACGATTCGAGGCCAAGGCGTTCGTGTGCCTTGCACGCAAACAGCCTTCCGAGCGACAAACAACCGTGGGGCCAGAAACCACGTAACGAGGTCTCCGCGTTGCCACAGCAGTGTGGTATTATTCTCGGAGGCAACCGGAGCACGGAGGTGAGGCCCAACGGCACGGTGATCACCGCCAGCTACGACGATCAGGACCGGCTCCTTCAGTATGGCGACTACACCTTCACCTACACGGCCAACGGGGAGCTGATCAGCAAGTGCCAGGGAAGCGTGTGTCAGTACCTCGATTACGATGTGTTTGGCAACCTTCGCCATGTGATTTCGGACAACGGCATGGAAATCGAGTACGTGATTGACGGTCGAAACCGCCGAATTGGCAAGAAGATCAACGGCACGTTGGTGCAGGGCTTCATTTACGACGATCAGCTCCGCATCGTAGCGGAGCTGGATGGGAATAATCAGGTAGTTTCGCGGTTTATCTACGCCGACCACATCAACGTGCCGGAGGTTTTGGAGAAAGGAGGGAGAACGTATCGAATTTTGCACGATCATTTAGGCTCACCAAGACTCGTGATTGACACCCAAACCGGCGAAGTCGTGCAGGAAATGCAATACGACGCCTGGGGCAACATCACCTACGGTTCCAACCCCGGCTTCCAGCCCTTCGGTTTTGCCGGCGGCCTTTACGACACCCACACCAAGCTCCTCCGCTTCGGCGCCCGGGATTACGACCCGCAGGTGGGCAGGTGGACCGCGAAGGATCCGTTAGGGGCTGTTTCTGCCACCGGGCAGCTGTACCTCTATTGTTCGGCGGCGCCAACCTATCTCGCCGACCCTTCGCGGAAATGGAATCGGCCCGAGTGGATTCTAGGCGGCGGCTCGGTCGAGAACGACTGCTGCGAACCGGTGATAGTTTTTGCCATGGGACCACCTCCACACTGCGGGGTTGTTCCTCCAGGAGGACATTCGTCGGGCGGCATTGACTGGGACTTCGTTGTGCTACCTGACGGTACCGTATGGAAGATTGGCCCAGGGGAGTTGGATTTAGGTGGGGAGTGTCGGGAGTGTCGGCCCAAGTGGGGCCAGCTCTGGCATCGCCCAGCAAATCCCGGGGAAATCGCGGATCTCAAAGCCAAGTTTCCGAGTTTTCCGAAATGCCGAGGTCGTAGTCCGTCGGGAGCAGGACAATGACTCGCCTTGCGGACTGGGCCAACGCTCTTGCATTCTGGCTTTGCTTTTTTCCCGGGCCGCTTTTGCCCTATCTTCTGGTTTGGCTTTGCTCCCAGCGAAAGGTCCGTGTTCAGAAAATCCTTGCCGTCGGCTCGGTAATTGCTGTCATTTTTTTCGCCGCTCTCTTGGTCGTCCCGTATTACGCTTGCAGGTTCTACGACCCGAACGTAACCCCGTATGAGGCGGGACGGAATTGTTGGATTTTAAAGGTGCCGATAATCGAGGCATACGCGTACGTTTATAGCTATTACGAAACCGGATTCTGCTGGCTGATCCTCGCAACGCTGGCCGCCGCTTTTGGCGAATTTTCTGAAAGAGCCTGGGTGGATAGAGTCTTGCGGGGTGGAACAATCATTGTCGCTGGTTTTCTCCTCACGCTCGTACGCGCGTTGGACCACACCATTAACTCTTTTCTGGAATGAAACCATCGCTGACTGCAAGCCGAGGACAACCGGGTGGACAAGGGAAGGCGTATGCGTAAAGTTGGGATTTCCGCGGCTGGACGTTTGATCACCTCAGAAAAACCGAAAAGCGTGCTTCGGGGATTACCCGCTTCGAGTACGGCTATGACCCAGCAGGAAGGCTTGTCTCGGAAAGGAAGATCCTCCCCGATGGCTCTTCCCTTGTGACGCAGTGGGGTTATGATGGGAATGGGAACAGGGTGATGGAGGTGAAGCCCAACGGCACGGTGATCACCGGCAGCTACGACGATCAGGATCGCCTGCTGAGCTATGGCGACTACAGCTTCAGCTACACGGCGAACGGAGAGCTTTTGAGCAAGTGCCAGGGAAGCGTGTGTCAGTACTTCGATTACGATGTGTTTGGCAACCTAAGGTATGTCATTTTGGACAACGGCATGGAAATCGAGTACGTGATTGACGGGAGAAACCGCAGAATCGGCAAGAAGATCAACGGCACGTTGGTGCAGGGCTTCATTTACGATGATCAGCTGCGCATTGTGGCTGAACTCGATGGAAGCAATCAGGTGGTGTCCCGCTTCATTTACGCCGACCACATCAACGTGCCGGAGATCATCGAGAAAGGAGGGAGGACGTATCGGATTTTGCACGATCACTTAGGCTCACCAAGATTCGTCATTGACACCCAAACCGGCGAAATCGCCCAAGAGCTCCACTACGACGCCTGGGGCAACGTGGTGTTTGATTCCAACCCCGGCTTCCAGCCCTTCGGCTTCGCCGGCGGCCTCTACGATTCCCACACCAAACTCCTCCGCTTCGGCGCCCGGGATTACGACCCGCAGGTCGGGAGGTGGACGAGTAAGGACCCCGTGCGTTTCGCCGACCGCACGGAATGCGGCGGGTTGAACCTTTACCTTTATGCTTGTACTGACCCTCTCGGAAGCTACGACCCCGCCGGACTATACCGGGTATCTCCCTTCGCCCAGTGCGGCTCTCTCGACCCGGAGTTAGCGGCAACGGTCGCGTGCGGCAGAATCGTGGGAAAGTGCGAAGAAGTGTTACGGAAACACGGCAAACTGGACTGCATGAAGAAAGCCTGCGGCAATTCAGCATGCCCTAGGATCTACTGCAATTCCACTGTCCCTAAGTGCGGCGGCCCCGACCCGGCGGACCCGTGCAAGATTTGGATCAATCCCCAGCTCCACAGTTGGAGTGGAAAAACCCCGTGCGGTCCGCCCGATGCCACAATCTTCCACGAGTTTCTCCACGAGTGCGGAGCCCCAGAACCACCTGACGATCCGGGCTTCTGGCACGAAATCGAGAAGTGGTGCGGGCGCGACATTCCCGGAGGATACGACTTCTGAGAAATGGGGGCAGCAACCAGAACGTGCGACAGCGTACCGAGCAAGGCGGGCAACGTAGGATAGATTTACTATACGTTGGTCTGGGATTGGCCAGTTTCGTTGCCGCTGTTGCAATGGTCGAGTTCATCGGTTCGTCGTTCACGTGGTCGAAAGTCTATGGGCTTGCGGTGTCCACCAAATGCGTAGAGCCCGTTCGTGGAGGATGCATCCTACCTCCTCCTTTAGAAGGGTGCAAAGTGCACGACCCTTTATTCCTCGCCAATGGGATACTGCTGTCCACCATTTTGCTGCTGCCGTGGGAACTCGCCCGCGGTCTCGCGTGCGAGAAGGGTAAAAAACGATTGTTTCGCCTTCTTTCGCTGATAGTGCCATTGTCTTGGTTTCCCCCTGTTGCCAGTTGGTGGGAATCTCTTTTTATTCAAGTGGTTTCCCCGACCTCGCTTGGTAAGCTTGGAAAAGCGCTTCGGTTTTTTGATGTCCATTTCTGGAACCTGGAGCAATGGAGCTTTCCATGGGCCCAATTGCTTCCACTCACTTTCCTGACATGGCTCGCGCTTGGGAATTATGACCAGCCGGCCATATTTCATGGGCGTCATCGCGGGGTGGTTGGAGGGCCTAAAGGGCTACATGCTCTTCACGCACTAATTCTGACTGTGCTGGTCTCTGGTGTCAGCTACGAAGTCCTGCGGTCCGTCTTTGTTTACTGTTACAGCCACCGCCCGCCGTGGAGTTTGGCTTTGCTTGCCTCTTCGGCTGTACCTCTGCCGGCACTCGTCTTCTTGCTTGTTAAGCGCAAGTGGCTTCTAGCTGGTCAAGGCCCACTGGAATCGAAGCGAAGTGGCACGGAGGGCCTGCGAAAAGCCCTAAAGATTCTTTCTGTAATCGGCCACATAGGACTAGGGCTTGTGGTGCTCTCCCTCATCGTGGTCCTCCTCCAGGCGCTCTTTCCGGTTTTTCCACTGGACGTAATCCCCGACCCGAGGGGCGCTTCCACGACTGTGTGCCCTTTTCTTTCTTCCCGGCAGTTAACCTTGGGACTGTGGCTTCTCATTGGCGGCGTTTTCCTGGGAGAATTGGCAAAAGTCGTGACCCAGGAATTAGTTATGAACAGGCGTGTTTGGTGGCTGACCCTTGTTTTCCAGTCCGGAGTTGTACTTCCGCTGGCGCTGGCGCTACTTTGGCCCTGGCTTCGTATAGCACTCCTTCAACTCATAGAAGACCTCCCCTTGCCCCAGCTGGCCGCCAAGCAATATTCGTGGGCCAGCGAGTCGCTGCCCCAGGGCTTCCTCGTATCTGTCGGCGGTATAGTGGTCTGGGATTTCCGCCGTGCCTTAAGGACACTCGTAAACAAAACGATACCTGGCACCAGGTGAACGGTCGCCCAAAGCACCCGGGTTCGAAAAACAGCACGATCCGCCCTCGCTTTAGCGTGGTCGCGCCGCTTGTCAAAGAATCCACCACCAAACTCCCTTCCGGCCTTACGCGCACCGTGCAAGCAAGCCGCAGTGTGGAGCTTTCCAACCCCAGCGACCCCCTTTCCCTCACCAAGCAAACCGACACCCTTACGGTCAACGGCAAGACCAGCACCACGGTTTACGAGGTCACCGCCCAAGGTGAGCGCAAGCGCACCCACACCTCGGCTTCTGGCAGAAGCCGGGTGGAAATTCTGGATGAAAAAGGTCGGGTCATCGAAATGCGCATCCCCGGCCTCGTGCCGGTGCAGTACAGCTATAACACCCAGGGCCAGCTCATGGCCATCACCGAAGGCGCAAGAACCACCACGTTTTCGTACAACCCTCAAGGCCTTTTGGCTGCCACCACCGATCCCTTG
>FWWM01008201.1_pt1 | contig 20306 bp, 18 predicted proteins | sample 2228351 | NCBI WGS metagenome assembly FWWM01 (sample SAMEA103939774, study PRJEB20133) | metagenome
CCAGCCTCACACGCTATCTCATCCCCACAGCTCACTCACCAGCATGGTGAAGCCGGGGATCACGTCTTCGCCGTCCAGGAAGTCGTCACTCCCCAGGAGGCGGCCGGAACCATCCGGGCGATAGACGGTCACCGTCTGAGCATCAGGGTCTATGACCCACACCCGGTGAGTGCCGTGGCTCAGGTAGTCATGGATTTTCTGCTGGATTTCGGCCCGGCGGTCATAGGTGGAAATGATCTCCACGGCCAGGTCAGGAGCCCCTGGGATGAATCCCTTGGGCAGCTCACCCTCTGGCAGACGTTCAGGGCGCACAAAAGAGAGATCAGGACCCCGTACGGTGTCCGGGGAACATTCCAGGCAATAGCCTGTTTCGACCAGCACGTAGCCTAATGCCTCATCCTCTACGTAGGCACCCAACCGCCCGGCAAGTCGTGATGCAATGTAACCGTGTTCACCACCGGGCGGGGTCATCTCGACGAGCTCTCCTTTCACGAGTTCGTAGTACTTGCCGTCCTCCGGCAATTGCCACAACTCTTCGGCAGTCATCAAGGTCTTAGTCACAGCCATGATTGTCCTCCGCGAAAGAAATCCACGCTAGCTATTGCATATCCCCACTTGCTCGCCACCCATTGTAGCACAGGTCCGATTCACCGTCAATGTGGAGTCAGCTCGCCTGAGGTTGGGGCGCGTACACCCGGATAGCCGCCCGGCCAGCCACCGGGCAGTTGTACTCGCACACCCCACAGCCGATGCACAGCTCCTCCACCACATGGGGCCGCTGGATGATCAACTCCTGCCCCAGTTCGTCTACCACCTCTGCCTTCTCCAGCTCGATGGCCTTCTCCGGCAGGGGGCAGGTGTCGTAGCACACCGTGCAGACCCGCAGGTAAGCCCAGGGGATGCAGCGGTCCTTGTCAATGCGCACCACCCCCATCACTGCCCGGCGCTTCTCCTCCAGCGTCAGCGGCGGGATAGCCCCCGTGGGGCAGACCTGGCCGCACAGGTTGCAGTCGTAGCTGCACCAGCCCAACCTGGGGATGAGGGCCGGGGTCCACAGCCCCTCTGCCCCCGACCCCAGGAGGATGGGCTGCAGCCCAGCCGTGGGGCAGATTTTCACGCACTCGCCGCAGCGGATGCAGCGGCTCAACAGGTCCGCTTCCCGGGCTCCAGGAGGCCGGATTAGCGAGAGGCTGCGCCCACGGCTCGGCCATGCGCGCAGCAGCCACGCCCCCAGACCTCCCACGGCCAGCGATGCCAGCACCTGCCGCCGGCTGGGGTCGTATCCCGGCCAGCGCCAGATCCATCCGCGCCCACCCCGGAAAGCCACCGCGTCCCTCGGGCAGTGCGCGTGGCAGGTCAGGCAGACGATGCACCCGGCCGGGTCGGCGCTGAATCCGGCTCCTGGGTCCGGCGCTCCCATGGGGCACTCTCGAACACACAGGCGGCACGCCGAACACCCTTGGCCCACCAGGCGCCCCAGCCAGCTCATCCGGGCCAGCAGGCCCAGCAGCGCTCCCAGAGGGCACAGGGCCCGGCACCAGAAGCGACGCGCAATCCAGTTGAGCGTGATCACCACGAGAAGAAAACCCAGTGTCAGCGGACCGGGCAGGTAGGGGACAGGGGATACGGGCAGAGTTCCTTCGCGTATCCAGGCGTCACGCGCGGCCAGACCCCAGTGCCCCAGCATCAGCACGGGGCTCAGGGCACGGGTCAGCAAGGTGAGGGGGTCCAGGACGAGCAGCGATTGGTTGGCGAGGAGGGCCGCAGCCAGGATAGCCGCCAGGAGGAGGAAGCGGGCGCGGTGCCACCGCCTCAGGGCTGGGGCGTCCTGGGATGCCCCCCCGGCCAGGTCCAGCACTGTGCCCAGGGGACACAGCCAGCCACACCAGACGCGACCCAGCAGCAGGGTGCCGACCATGACGATCAGCGCCGGGGCGAAGCGGGCGGGGAGCATCCGCCCGGCCAGGGCGCTGCTCAGCGCGGCCAGGGGATCCAGCCGGATGAACAGGTCAGCTGGCAGGGGCAGCTCCGGCCTCCTACCAGCCGCGAACAGGACCAGGAAGAGGACCAGGGCCAGGAGTTGAACCGGCCGGCGCAGCCGGTGCCAGGCCAGCCTGGGGCTCGAAGCCCCGGGCTGAGCACCAGAAGGGCGCTGGAAGCGCCCTGAACCACCACGTGCGTGGGCCAATAGCCCGCTTTGAGCGGGCTTCGGCTGTTCAGCCCTGAGCTTCAGCTCCGGGCCTCCAGCTAGTACCGCCCCGCGCCCCGCATAGTCGCCACCAGGACCAGGCTGCCCAGCTTCAAAATCACCAGAAAAGCGCACGTCTCCACCACCCCCAACGCGGGCATCAAGGCCACTGAGACGGCCACGGCCCCCAGACAGGCTCCCACCAGGTCGGCGGCATAGAGTATCCCGGCCGTCTCCCCCACCCCCGCGCCCGCCGGCAGGTACAGGGCGTTGGCCAGGGGGAACTCTAGGCCGACCAGCAGTCCGGCGCCCGCGTTCAACGCCAGGAGGACTATGCGCACCCAGCCGAACTGGGCGGGCTCGGGTGCCACGGCGTGGAGCAGGACCATGGTGACCGGGAAGGCTACCAGGTAAAGCACGATGCCCATCTCAAGCCTCAAGAGGGCCAGGCGCAATCTGTCCTGCTCACATGAGCCCGTTCCCGCCATGAGGCGGACAAATGCCGCCTTGACCCGGCTTGCTAAGCCGGATGGGGCTGGAGGGCCGGGTTCTCCAGGTATGGGAGCCGGCAGGCTCCGGAGCCAGCGAGCCATCCACCAGCCCCCTGCGCTCAGGCCGGCCATGAAGGCGGTGATCAGCAGCCCGATCTGCTGGTAAACGTAGCCGTACAGGATCTGGAAGGCGAAGATGATCACCAGGTCGAAGGTCATACCCGCGAAGCCCGTGGTGGCGACGGCGAAGGGCACGGTCAGCAAGGGCGACCTGCGGCCACGCAGGAGCCCGACCCCGAGGGTCAGGAGCAGGACAGGGATGAGCAGGTGGACCAGGCTCAGGCGGGTGAGGGCGGCCAGGTAGCCACTCAGTTGGGGGGAGAAGAGCTCGCTCCAGTAGAGCAGGCCGTAGAGCAAGCCGGTGGGATGCAGGTCAGTGTTGGGCTTCACCGGATCGCCGGCCCGGAGGGACTCCCAGAACCACTGCTGCCGGTCCGCACGCAGCTTGTAGCGGATGTGGTAGGCGCTGATGAGATTCGTGGGGATGCCCCGCGCCTCCCAACGCTCCTCCAGAAGTCCCACGGGTACCGCTGCCAGGTCCAGCCCTGGCGATGCCAGCCACAGGTTGACGTCACCAGGGATGACGAAGACGTGGGGGAAGGCTCGGGCCAGGGCATCGTACAGGGAGGCGTTCAGGTTGCGCATGCCCCGACCCATGTAGGTGAGGATGCCGGGTGAGGTGACCACCAGGATGCCGTCCTCAACCAGGACCACTCGGGCACCGCGGAAGAAATCGCTGGTGTACAGCCGGTTCAACTGGAGGGTGGAAGGGTAGGGCAGATTGGCCACCAGCAAGTGGTACTGACCGGGTGCCTGATTGCTCAGATGTCGGACCAGTAACCTGCCGTCCATGTGATGGACCCGCACCCTGGGATCGGCCAGCTCGGCCTGGGTGAGAGGGGTGGGGAAGTCTCGCACCACCTGGATGAGGGCCGGATCCGGCTCGGCGTAGTCCACCTGCTCCACGGGGTACTTGAGGAGCTCCTCCAACAGGCCACCCACACCACCTCCCACCACCAGCACCTTTCGCGGGGAATGTTCGCGGAAGAGCAAGGGCAGGTGTGCCGTCTCTTCCACCAGCACGGTGTCTGGCGTAGGGGCTGTCAGTACAGGCACCCCGTTGGCGAAGAAGGTGTACTGGGTGTCGAGCTGGATGACGGCCAGGTTGCCGTAGATGGAGTTGCGGTAGCCCACCACGGGGTAGGGGAGCCACTGCTGGCGGATGAGCCAGGCGTGAACACGGCGCGCGTTAGCCGGGAAGAGGAAGAAGATCCCGGCTGTCAGCAACAGCACCACAGCCCCCAGGCCGGACCGGGCGCGCCGATCCCCGCCGGAGGGTGCCTCGGCCAGCAGGATGGACGTCGCTGATGCCAGGTTCAGGGCGGCCAGGATCAGGACGATCTGGATGGATTGGAGGTAGGGGATAAACAGGTAAGTGAAAACCACGCCGCCGATGATCCCACCTACGGCCTCTAGCACGTAGACGGCACTGACGGATGGTGCCTCAGGCGCCTGCAGGCGGGCGTAGGCCTGGCAGCCGAAGGCGAACATGGCGCCGTCCACCAGACCCACGGGGATGAGGATCAGCAGGGAGGCCCACAGCATGGGGGCGAAGCTGACGCCTTCGCCGGGCGTGACGTTGATGAGGCGGCGGACGGTGATGGCGCCGTAGAGGGAGAGGGGGAGAACAAAGGCCAGGGCGACCTGCAAGCTGACGTAGGAGGGTGGGCCGGTGCGCCACCGGCTGGCTAGCCGGCCCAGGAGCCCGCTACCCAGAGCTTCCAGGCCCAGCCAGCTCCCCAGCACCAGACCGATGGAGAGCTCGTTGCCCGTGAAGCCCACCATCAGCTCCCGAGCCATGAGGGCCTGGGTTGCGCTGAAGCTGAAGCCCATGAGCAGGAAGGCAAGAAGGAGCCCCTTTCTCACGCCAATCTCTACCCCCATCCAAAGCTGTCAAACCACTTGCCCTGACGGTCGTTTTCCAGTGGCCTTCGTACGTGAGGAATCACGTTCAGGTCTGACTGTGCGATCTGGATACCGGCTTCCTCCCGGGCTCCGGAATGCCGCCGCTCTGACTTCTTCGCCACCGTCCAGGTGCCCGGCGATGATGCTGTACTTGGAGCCGATCCGGAAACCGCTCAGGAGGGGCGTCCGCGCCCCGGGGTGCGCGACGGCATTGCCGTCGCCCGAGGACGCCGTCGAATAGCAGGGTTTCCCGATAGATTCCTAACCGATCCGGAAACTGCTCAGGAGGGGCGTCCGCGCCCCGTCCGATGGGGAAGACGCCGTCGGATAGCGGGGCTTCCGGATAGGTTCTTACGGTCCTCGTACCCGGTGTTGAATCGCCGCAGGTAGGGACACACTGCTGTGTGCCTACCCGTCCCGGATGAGGAACAGGTGCACGGCGGACAGCAGCTTGAACCGGCCCGTCGTCACCCTTCTTCCTCCTGCCACAACAGCTTGTGCAGCGCCGAATGGTCTAGCTCCTCGTCCCCCTGTGCCAGCAGCTTCTCATAGAGGGCTATGGTGCTCTCCAGGTGCGGGAGCTTGACCCCCACAGACCTGGCCAGCTCCTGAGCCAGCCGCAGGTCCTTGAGCTGGGTCTTGACCTTGCCGCCGGGCACGTACCTGCGGTTGATCATGCGCGTCCCGTGGAGTTGCAGGATCTTGGAGTCGGCGAATCCGCCCTTGAGCGCCTGCTGCACCCGGCGTGGGTCAATCCCGCACTTCTCCGCCAGGGTCAGGGCCTCGGCCACGGCCTCGATGGTGATGCCCACGATGAGCTGGTTGATGAGCTTGACGGTGTGCCCGGCGCCCGGCCCACCCACGTGCACCACGTTGCTCCCCAGGGCCTCCAGGATGGGCTTGACGCGCTGGAAGTTCGCCTCCGTCCCGCCAACCATGATGGCCAGGGTCCCGGCTGCCGCACCCTCAGGGCCGCCGGAGACCGGGGCGTCCACCCAGCCGATGCCCTTGGCGGCCAATCGCCGGGCGTGGTCCTTGGATCGGGCCGGGTCCGAGGTGCCCATGTCCAGCACCATTTGCCCCGGCGACAGGTGCGGCTCCAGCCGGCTCAGCACCGCCTCCACGGCGTCCGAATCGGCCAGCATGAGCAGGCAGACCTCGGCCTGGGCCGCCTCGGCCAGGTCGCGGCACAGGGGGATGCCCTGCACCAGGTCATCCGGCAGGGGCGAACGGTTCCAGCCGCGCACGTCGAAGCCGGCGCGAATGAGAACCCGGGCCATGGGCCGCCCCATGAGCCCGAGACCGAGGACACACACTGATGCAGCCATCTCGTCATCCCATCCTTCGTCCGCCCCGTGGAGGCTTTCACCCCCACCCTAACCCTCCCCTGTTAGGGGGCTGAGGGCTGAAGTGTGTGCTGCGGGCAGTTGTGCAGCTAGCGGTTGGTTGGAGGGTTGGCGAAGCGTTGCTCCATCTCCCGGCGGAAGCGCACCACGGGGTCGGTTTCGTCGTAGTCCACGTCGGACCAGCGCACCGGTTGCCCGGCTGGCACGGGGTTCTTCAGCTTCACCCCGTGCGCCAGGCCGATGGGCAGCAGGCCGTCGCTCAGGGCGCGGTCGGCCGGCAGGAGCTCGCCGTACACGCAATACCCGCCCTCGCCGTCGAGGGTCTCACCGGCTACCAGATCGCGCTTGGCCGTCGCCACCACGTCGCCCCGGAAGTCCGTGGGGGCGCCCGTGGCCTCGCCCCTCAGCCCCACGCGCAACACGCTCACCGTCAACTCCAGGCCGACCAGGTGAAAGGGTCGGTACATGGCCGCGTAGCGCCCCGTCGCATCGGTCACCAGCCCGTATTCGGCGAAGCAGCGCTTGACGTAGTCGCTGGGAGCCTCGAAGGTGACGTAGACGCCCCAGCGCAGGTCGCGGTACACCGGGCGCCCATCACGCTCCAGGCTGGAGACCACCTCGACCGTCCCCTTGTGGGCCAGTTGTCCCCCGTCGGACTGGGGCCGGCAGACGTGAGGCAGGTCATCCACACCGCAGGGTGGGAAGCGCAGGCCATCCGGCTGGGGGCTCAGTCCCGTGGCATTGGCGACCGCGGCCATCTCGATGGCTGACTTGGTGCCGTCGAGGAAGGAGTTGAACATGCGCGGGTTGTAGTCGCCCTGGGCCACCATCTCCGGAGTGAAGCCGTAGTAGTCCCAGACGGTGTCGGGCGTGGAGGTGTGGTAGATGGGGAGATATTTGGTGCCCTTGCCGGCGCACACCACCTCGAAGCCGCTGGCGCGCGCCCATTCCACCAGCTCGCAGATGAGGGCCGGCTGATCGCCGTAGGCCAAGCTGTAGACCACGCCGGCACTCTCCGCCCGCTCCGCCAGCAGCGGCCCCGCCAGCGCGTCCGCCTCCACGTTCACCATCACCACGTGCCGGCCATGCTGGAAGGCGCTGAGAGCGTAGCGGATGCCGGCGGCCGGCACGCCCGTGGCCTCCACCAGCACCTCCAGCCCCTCGGCCCGGATGAGCGCCAGGGCATCGTCGGTCACGCAAGTGGCGCCTGTGCGCAGCGCTTCAGCGAAGCTCGGGGCGGCAAACTGCTCTTCTGGCCAGCCGGCCCGCCGCAAGGCATCCCGCGCCCTCTCCACCGACAGGTCCGCCACGCCCAGGACGTGCAGCCCGGGCACCCGGCGCCCCTGGCTGAGGAACATGGTACCGAACTTGCCCGCCCCGATGAGCCCCACCCGCAAAGGGTTCCCGGCCTCCACCCGGGCAGCCAGCAGATCCAGCAGTTGACCTTTGCTCATCGTCGCCTCCGGCTCGTCCGATGTCGTCAAGGATATAGTCCGGCAGCGGCCTACTCTTACTTTAGCATCAGCTGAGACGGTTGTCAAGGGGTTCAAGCCGCAGCGTCTCCCAGGGCCTTTCGATGTTTTGACCTTCAGGTCTGGTTTGCAGCGCTACAGTCTGGAAAGCTGTAGCTTGGGGGTGGTCAAGTGCCTGTCCGGAAACCCCTCAGGAGGGGCGTCCGCGTCCCTGCGACCCTGTGCCACGCCAGTCCCTGGCACAGGGGGACTGGCGCGCACAGGCTCGCCCCGGGGTGCGCGACGGCATTGCCGTCGCCCGAGGACACCGTCGGATAGCGGGGTTTTCGGATAGGTTTCAAGAACACAGGCCTTTCCAGGGCGACGTGGCTGGTCACTGGCAACATGACCGAACGGTCTCCCCGTCGGAAAATCAGAAAGCCCTTAGCGTCACGGTCTCCTTTTGACTTGGTGCCCTGGCTGGTATATAATCCAGCTTACGCTTGGGGCTGAGCGGCCCCGGCGGAAGGAGGTGGAGGTCAGGCTACGTGAAGAACGTCATTGCAGCGCTGCTCATGCAGGACTGAGAGGTGTAATCATGGATCCATCAACTCTGGTCTTCTGGCGTAATATGGCGGTGTTGATCCTGGTGGCTGAAGCCTTCATCTTCAGCCTGCCGATGCTGGTTATCCTCTACTTCCTCATCCGGGGCCTGCGGGTGGCGCGCGCCACCCTGGTGCAGTATACGCCTATGGCCCGCCACTACGTCACCCGGGCGGAGAACGTCACCCGGCTGACCTCCTCCATCCTGGTCACGCCGCCCATGCGCATCATCGGCGTCGCCCACGGCCTCGCTGCTGGTCTGCGGGCCGCCGTGCGGGGTCCACGATACAAGCCGTGAAGTCGTCGCGTCGTGTCACGTAAGCGGATCCTTCGCGCCCTGCTCCTTATCGCTCTGGCCCTGGTCTTCCGCGCGCCGGAGCCCCTGCCGGTCGAGCTGGGCCCCCAGCAGACCGTGGTCACCCGCCACCCTAAGGTGGGCGTCCACACGCGGCTCAGCGACGAGGTGGAGCCGTGGAAGATCAAGCGCACCCTGGTGATGGTGCGGGAGATGGGCGCGCCGTGGATCGTCGAGTATTTCCCCTGGGGCTACTACGCGCCGGCGCCGGGCCGGTTCAGGTGGGATCACGCCGACCTGGTGGTGGACCATGCCCGGCGCCAGGGCCTGACGGTCATCGCCCGGGTTGACTACGTCCCCGAGTGGGCCCGTCCGAAGGACACCACACCCCGCTACCTGGACGAGGAGCATTTCCCCGACTACGCGGCCTTCGTCGCCGCCTTCGCCGAGCACTTCCGGGGTCGCGTCCGGCACATCATTGTGTGGAACGAGCCCAACCTGAGCTTCGAGTGGGGCTACCGGCCGGTGGACCCGGCCGCCTACACCCGGCTGCTGCAACTCACCTACCAGCAGGTCAAGGCGGTGGCACCCGAGGTGCAGGTGCTGGCGGCCGGTCTGGCCCCCACCCTGGGCGGCGGCGACAATATGGCCGACCTGGATTTCCTCCAGGCGATGTACGACGCCGGTGCCGACCCCTACTTCGACGGGCTGGCCGCTCACACCTACGGCTGGCGTCTCCCACCGGATGACCCGCCGGCGCCCGATGTGATCAACTTCCGCCGGGTGGAGCTGCTGCGCCAGGTGATGGAGCGCAACGGCGACGCCCACAAGCCGGTCTACATCACCGAGGCCGGTTGGAACGACCATCCCCGCTGGACCAATGCCGTGCGCCCCGCCCAGCGCATTACCTACACCGTCCGCGCCTACGAGCTGGCCGAGGGGTGGGACTGGTGCCGCATGCTGGCCATGTGGGTGTTCCGCCTCCCTTGGCGCACCTACACCTTTCAGGACTACTTCACTTTCGTGACCGAGGACTTCATCCCCAAGCCGATCTACGACGAGGTGCAGCGGTACGCAAGAGGGGGGAGCTGAGCACGGCAGGGAGGCCGCTTTGCTATCGCGTGTGGAGGGGCTTGTGCAACCCAGTGAAGCACAGAGAAGGGATCGCTGGCGGCCAGGGCATTTGCCTGTGCTGATGGGCGTGGCTCTGACGCTGATGGTGGTCGGGTGGCTGGTCTGGCCGCGCGTCCGTCCGCTCCACGACCCCACGTGGGAGCGGGTGCATCGGGAGGGGGTGCTCCGGGTGGGTCTGGACCCCACCTACCCGCCCTTCGAGTTTTATGACCAGGCCGGGGAGATCGTCGGGTACGACGTGGACTTGGCCCGGGCGTTGGGCGAGCGTCTGGGGCTGCGGGTGGAGCTGGTACCCCTGCACTTCGACGGGCTGTACGACGCGCTGACGGCCGGCCGGGCTGACGTCCTCATCTCCGCCCTGCCCTTTGATCCCAGGCGCACTCAGGATGTGCTCTACTCGCCACCCTACTTCCAGGCCGGGCAGGTGCTCGTGGTGCCGGTGGGTGGAGGCGCCATCCGGGGGCCGGGTGACCTGGACGGGAGGCGGGTGGCGGTGGAGTGGGGGTCGTCTGGGGAGGTGGAGTTGCGCCGGCTGGAGGCCCGGGAGATCGAGCTGCAGGTCCTGCGATTCGAGACGCCCCAGGCTGCCCTCGATGCCCTGGGCCGGGGAGAGGCGGACGCAGTGCTGGTGGACGCCGTCTCCGCCTACCAGTTTGCCAACCGTGAGCCGGGTTTCGCTGTGTTGCAACCACCCCTCACCGACGAGCCCTACGTCATGGCCATCCGGGCGGACAGTCCCGTGCTGTGGGGCAAGCTCAACGACGCCCTGGCCCAACTGAATGCTGAGGGCTTGCTGCAACGACTGCTGGCCAAGTGGTTCTGATGTGCGTACTTGCACTTGGGCATGTCCTTTGTATAATCCTCGTGACTAGAAGAAGGCATTGCCAAAGCGACGGCCGTGCATTGAGGAGGAGATCGAGTAGGACTCTTCGCGGGAGTGGCCCGACCGATGGTTCGCTGGCTGGTGCGCAGAGTTGTAGAGGATTACCAGCAAGAGCATGCCGGTCGCGATTTCTTCCGAGAAGATCAGAAACCCGGTTTCTTGGAGAAACCGGGTTTCTGATCTGAGTTTTGAGCGGTTCCGGGAGGTCCGAGGACCTAGGAGGTTGGCCATTGTGGGACATGGGTGAATGGTCGCAAACTAATACCGGCTGACCCTCCCCTGCATTGACCACGGTCCGGCCCAGGTAATCTTCACCTGTGCCAGCTTTCCCTGCCAATCGCCCTCATCCTCGAAGAACACCAGCTTGTTGGTGCGCGTGCGGCCGCGCCACTTCCCCTTGTGCTTGTCCTCGACCAGCACCTCTACCGTCTGACCCAGGAGCCGGCGGTTGATGCGCCCTACGAGCTTCTCTTGCAGCTTCTCGAGGGCAACGCGGCGGCGCTCCTTCTCCTCCGGCGGCACGTCGTCCACCATGGTCTTGGCGGCCACGGTGTTGGGCCGGGGTGAGAACTTGGCCACGTGAGCCTTGTCCAGTTGCAGCTCGGCCAACAGGTTGTAGGTCCCCATGAACTCCTCTTCCGTCTCGCCCGGGAAGCCCACAATGATGTCGGTGACGATAGCCGGATTGGGCACCCGCGCACGGATGCGCTCGATGAGCCGACGGTAGTCGTCCACGGTGTAGCCGCGCTTCATGCGGCGCAAGACGTGGTCGTGGCCGGCCTGGACCGGCACCTCGATGTGCTCCATCACCTTGGGCAGCTCGGCGACCGTGTCCAGCAGCTCGTCGGTCATGTAGCTGGGGTGCGAGGTCAGGAAGCGGATGCGCTCCAGCCCCTCGATGTCGTGCAGGGCGCGCAGCAGCCTGGGGAGGCCTGAAGTGTCACCCAGGTCATATCCGTAGCGGTCCACGATCTGTCCCAGCAGGGTGACCTCCTTCACGCCCTGCCGCACCAGGGCGCGGACCTCGCGGATGATCTCGTCCTGGGGCCGGCTGCGCTCCCGGCCTCGGCGGTAGGGGATCACACAGAAGGTGCACACGTGGTTGCAGCCGTAGATGATCGGCACATGGGCGGACACCAGCCGGCCGCGCTCGTGGGCCGGCAGGAGCAGGTCGCCGTCCTGCACGCCCCAGCGCCGGGCGACCTCCTGGCGCTCCAGCGCCTCCACGGTGCGGTCAAAGGCCCGAGCCTTGAGGAACTCGATGAGGGGGGCCGGCTCCGACGGCGGCATGAACACGTCCACGTACGGGAAGCGCTCGCTCAGGGGCCCCGGGTCCTTCTGGCCCACCAGACAACCCATCAGGCCGATGACCGCGTCCGGCCTGCGGGCCTTGAGGGGCTTGAGGGAGGAGAGCCGACCATAGGCCCGGTCCTCAGCGCTCTGCCGCACCACGCAGGTGTTTAAGACGATAACATCGGCCGACTCAGCCCGGTCGGTGGCCCGGAACCCCAGCTTCTCCAACTCCGAGGCCAGCCGTTGGGAGTCGGCCATGTTCATTTGACAACCGATAGTCCAGATGTGATAACGCATCACCACGCTACTCCCCAGCCCAAACATCGTATCATCAGCAGTTGAGAGATTCTTTGAAACCCGGTTTCTTAGCAAAGTATACCACGATTAGGGCTTTGCATCAAACCGCTGACCTTTGGGGGATCAGACGGGTAGACCTTCTCCCAAGTCATGTCTTCCTCCCGGCTCTGCCAAGGGCCTGGCGGATTTGAACCAGGTGCTCTGCCTCGTGCTGGCCGATGAAGGCGATGCATTCGCCGACGGTGACGTCGCCCAGCACCGGGTGGCGCACCCGGCGCGCCAGTTCCTCATCGGGCAGCGAGTGGAGCAGTTGCAGCGTGGCCTGCCGGGACTCGGCCAGGTCCTGCAGCAACTGGGTGAACGACCTGGGCCGACGGCGCCGGGTCTGATACCAGTTGAACAGGTTGATGATGCGGTAGTAGGGCAGCGGGAAGCTGAGGCCGTGGCGCGCCAGCCACAGGAGGATGTGCTGGCCGCGCTCGCCGGCCGCGAGGTGTCCCACGATGTCCTTGATGGTCCACGAGCCCACACCCGTCGGCCGCATCACCTCGTGCTCCAACAGTCCCCTGAGCTCGTCGAGGAGCGCCTGTCTCGTGGCCTCAAGGCGTGCAGCGATGGCTTGCTTCTCGCCCTCCATGGTAGCTCCTGTAGCCCGATTGCCTCACCTGAGGGACCGGCCTCCGTCCACCACGATGGTCTCCCCTGTGATGAAATCTGAACCTTTGATCAGGAAGATGACCGTGGCGGCGACATCCTCCGGGCTGCCGAGCCTGCCCATTGGCGTTGCGGCGATGACTCGCTCCTGGCCCTCGGCCGTGCTGCCCTCCGGCAGGAGCACGGCACCCGGCGCCACTGCGTTGACCTGGATGTGAGGGGCCAGCGCCAGGGCCATCACCCGGGTGAGCATGATCAAACCGGCCTTGGCCACGCTGTGAGCGGGGTATTCCCGCCAGGGTCGCAGCCCGGCCAGGTCGGCGATGTTGATGATTTTCCCGCCCACCGGGCCTTCGCCCGTGGTCAGCATCACCCGGGCGACCCGCTGCGAGAGCAGGAAGGGCGCCGTCAGGTTAAGCCTCAGCACCTCTTCCCACTCCTCCTCCGTCAGCTCCAAGAACGGGCGCCGCAGGAAGCTGGCCGCGCTGTTCACCAGGATATCAATGCGACCGAAGCGGCTCACCGCCCGGTCCACCAAGCCGGCGATCTCGTCCGCCCGGGTGAGGTCCGCCTGCAGCGCCAGCGCCTCGACGCTCAACCCCTTGATCTTCTCGACCACCTCCCAGGCGGCTTCGGCCGACGTGTGGTAGTGGACCACCACGTGGGCCCCCTCCCGCGCCAGCGCCAGGGCGATGGCCCGCCCCACCCGCCGCGCCGCTCCCGTGACCAGAGCAACTTTCCCCAGAGGCTCCATTTGTTTGGCCTTCGACGAACTCCTTGACCTTCTCGGAACTCGCAGGAACTGCGAGAAACTCGGCGGGACTTCTTACATCAACCCTTGGGTTCCCCCGAGTTCTCCCGACTTCCTGCGTCTGCGAATCCTTGCTGTTCCAGCGCTCGCCGCAGGACGGGCTCGCGCCGCTCCGAGATGCCACCCTTGCTGAAGTAGCGCCGGAGCACCAGGAACCAGTCACCCGACCGGGTGGTGGCTGCCATCACCCGGTAGCACTCGTCCAGCAGGGCCGGCGTGGGCTCCACGTAACGGTTCTCCATCAACATGGCCCGGGTGGGGATGCGCGGCTTGGGGGCCGGGTGCTCGGCCGGAACGCCGAAGCATATCCCGAAGACAGGCAGCACCCCTGTAGGCAGTTGGAGTTCCCTGGCTACCAGGTCCAGGTTGTTCTGGATGGCGCCGATGTAGCACACGCCGTAGCCCAGGGCTTCGGCTGCGGTGGCCATGTTGGCCGCCTGGAGGCTCACGTCCGCGATGCCGTAGAGCAGGCAAAAGGTGGGCGCGCAGCCGAACTCGTCACCCCGGTGCTCGATGAGCCGGCGCTCGCGCCGGGTGTCCACACACCCTACCAGGAACTCCGCCGCATCCACGATGTGCTCCTGGCCGGAGAGGTCGGCCAGCCGGCGGCGCAAGTCCGGGTCTGTGACCCGGATGAAGGTGGCCAGTTGGGCCGTTGCCCCGCTGGGTGCCCGCTGGCCGGCCCGCACGATGGCCTCCAGATGCTCAGGCGGCATCGGGTCGTCGGTGTACTTGCGTATCGTCGTATGACGCTCAAAGAGTTGCAGTATGGCCTGGGAAACGTCCACGGCGACTTGGCCTCCTCCATGTGTTTCGGGTGGTTTTCAGTCCACCCGCAGCACGATCTTCCCGAACTGCTCACCTCTCTCGAGGATCTCGTGGGCCTGACGGGCCTGGTCCAGAGGCAGCACGCGGTCTACGACCGGCTGCAGCCGGCCCTGGAACACCAGGTTCATCACCTGGGCGAACTCGCTGCGGCTGGCCATGGTGGAACCGATGATGTGCAGTTGGCGCCAGAATACCAGCCGGATGTCCGTCTCGCCCATGGGCCCGGTGGTGGCGCCGTAGGTGACCAGCCGGCCGCCCTTCGCCAGGCTGCGCAAGCTGTCCTTCCACGTGAGAGCCCCCACGCTCTCCAGCACCACGTCCACACCTCGCTTGCCGGTCAGCGTCCACACCTCGCGCGAGAAGTTCACCTCGTCGCGGTTGATGACCACGTCGGCCCCCAGCTCACGGACCTCGACGAATGGGGTGCTGGTGACGGCGAAGACCCGGGCGCCGGCCAGCTTGGCGATCTGTACGGCGGCCGTCGCCACGCCGCCGCTGGCCCCCAGGATCAGGAGGTCTTCCCCGGCCCGCAGCCGGGCCTGGGTGATGAGGGCCCGCCAGGCGGTCTGGAAGACCAGGGGCGCTGCGGCGGCCTGCTCGTAAGGGAAGTCGGCCGGCATGGGCATGACGTTGCGCGCTGGGGCGACCACGAACTGGGCCAGGCCACCCCGGGTGTGCTCCCCCATAATGCCAAACTGGGCGCACATACTGTCCTCGCCACGAATGCAGAACTCGCAGCGGCCGCAACTGAAGGAGGGGTTGATGACCACGGGCTCGCCCGGTTCCAGGTGGCCCACGTTGGCCCCCACCCGGTAGACCACCCCGGCCACGTCGGAGCCGCCGATGTGGGGCATTTCCAACTTGAGCCCCGGCAGCCCGCGCCGCACCCACAGGTCCAGGTGGTTGAGCGCGGCGGCCTTCACCTGGATCAACACCTCGTCCGGGCCCGGCTCCGGCCGGGGCACATCGGCGATCTGGATGACCTCCGGACCTCCATGCTCGTAGAAGACGGCTGCTTTCATGGACTTCTTTCCCCCGTAGAGTTCGCCTAAGGACCTATCGGGAAACCCCGCTATCCGAGGGCGTCCTCGGGCGACGGCATTGCCATCGCGCACCCCGGGGCGCGCCTGTGGGCGCCACACGGGGCGAGGACGCCCCTTAGAGCCTGTCCGGAAACCCCGCTATCCGAGGGCGTCCTCGGGCGACGGCATTGCCATCGCGCACCCCGGGGCGCGGACGCCCCTCCTGAGCGGTTTGCGGGTCGGCCCTAGGTTCCTACAAATTCCCCTGGGTTCCTCAAAGGGAACTCCGAGGAACTCAGAGGAACTTGAGGGAACTCAGATGTCGCTGATGGTCACCTGCTCCAATTCTAACCACTGTCTGCCCGGCACGGCCAGGCGACTCCATTCCAGGTCGGCGCCGGGTCGCTCCCAGGCACAGTTGTTGTCTACCCACGCCACGAACCCCAGCGGGACGGTGGGCGGATCGGGCGCCCGTAGCACCTCTTCCCCGTCCACCTGAAACATGGCCACATCCGGCTCCCAGGTGATGGCATAGGTGTGCCACTGGATAAGTGACACGTGGTCCAGGAGCCGCTCGCGGGCCTTGATCCCGCGCGTCCGGACGACGGCGTACGCCAGCCGGCCCAGGCCAGGCAGGCGCAGGAGCGCAGCCCCCAGGGCGAAGAGCGTCCCCGGCCAGTCGCCGCCGTTGAGCGTGGCGGCCCTCCACCCGTTGGGGGCGCCGCCGGGTGCAAAGGGCATGCGGCTGGGCGGCGAGGCGTAGAAGAACCATACGGCGTTGGGTGGCGCCACGATACCTCGGTCCGGGTCGAATGGATTGTTCCAGAACCCGAAGCCGGCCGTGCCCAGCATCTGGCCGGCCGGGTGAGAGAAGCGCGCTCGCACCTCCAGGCGCACCGGCGGCCTCCAGCGCAGGTCACGCCGTCGCAGGCTGTGAAGATCGTTGATCTCGGCGTCGGACAGGCTGCCCTCCTGGGCGCCTTCGATGATCAAGCGCACGCCGGATGCGTGCCTTTCAATGTGTGCCCACCCCACCTCGATGCGGGTGAAGGTGACAGTCAGCCAGATGGGCGGATTGCGGTTCACCACGCTGTTCATCATCATGAGGCCGGTGCTGCGGTGGACTGGGGTCCACCGGGAGCCGTCCGGCGCGAGCGAAAAGGCCAGCCGAAAGCCCTAGACACGCGACTTCAGGTCGCCGGTCCCCGCCAGGGCGGTCCGCGGTCGGCGGCCTGCCATCCTGGCCAGCGCCCAGGCGACGTGCTCCCTCACCAGGGGGTCGGGATCGTCAAGAGCGTCCTCCAGGGCTGGCACCGCCGAGGGGTGGCCCAGGTTCACCAGGGCCATGGCCACGTTGCGCAACAGCCCCCGACGTTTGGCACGCCGGATGGGGCTGCGGTGAAACCGGCGGCGAAACCCTTCCTCGTCCAGCCTCAGCAACTTCAGGAGGTCCGGCGCATACAGGTCATCCCTGGGCCGGAAAGCCGTTTCGTCCGTCGGCCGGGCGAACTTCTGGTTCCAGGGACAAACCTCCTGACAGATGTCGCACCCGAACACCCAGTTACCCATCAGCGGCCGCAGGTCCGGCGGGATGGCTTCCCGCAGCTCGATGGTCAGGTACGAGATGCACCGTCGAGCGTCCAGCACCCGCGGTTCCGCAAACGCCCGGGTCGGGCAAGCGCGCAGGCAGCGGTCGCATGAGCCACAGTGGTCTCGTTGAAAGGGCGGATCCGGCTCCAGCTCCAGGTCGGTGATGATCTCACCCAGGAGCAGCCAGGAGCCCCAATGTGGATGGATCAGGTTGGTGTTCTTGCCGATCCAGCCCAGGCCGGCGCGGCTGGCCCACTCGCGCTCCAGCACCGGCCCGGTGTCCACGTAGACCCGGGCCCGGACCTCGTGGCCGGCTTCGGCCTGGGCGAAGTCCACCAGCGCCTCCAGCCGCGCCTTCATCACGTCGTGGTAGTCGTCGTTGCGGGCGTAGCGGGCGATCCGGCCTGGCAACCGGGCATCCCCCGTACTTGCCCGGCGATCGGGCACGTAGTAGTTCATGGCCACCACGATCACGGACCGGGCACCCGGCACGATCAGGCCCGGGTCCTTGCGCCGCTCGATGGCGTCCGGGCGGGCCATGTAGGCCATGGAGCCGTGGTAACCGGCCTTCAGCCAGTCCAGGTAGGCAGGGTGATGCCGGCTTGGACCGGCCTCCGCCACCCCGATGAGGTCGAAGCCCAGCTCCAGCGCTCGCCCTTTGAGGCGCTCTTTCAGGCTCACCTGTCACTCGCGCTCGTGTGCAGCAATCGCGTCAACTGCCAAGCTATCAACGCCGCCAGGCCCACGATGGTGTAGTAGGCCATGCGTATCCCGGTGGAGGGCGACTGGCCGACGGGGTCGAGGGGGTGAAGGACCGGGTGGGCGCGGGAGACGGTGAAGATGATGACGCCAGCCAGGAGGGCGTTGGCGAAAGCCGTGAGGCGCCGGTTGCCCACCAGCCGGGTGCCCAGTTGGACCGCGGGGGCAGCCACGAGTACCGGCGTGGCGACGATGAAGCGCGGCTCGCTCCAGGCGATGCCGCCCCAGGCCAGTTGCATGGACAGGATGCTGGAGAACCAGTAGAAGATCCACAGCACGTAGGCTGCCCGGGCGCTGGCCTGCGACCAGTCCAGGAGCGCCGGACGGGGCAGCGCCAGGAAGAGGGCGCCTAGCAGGCCCGACGCGGCAAAGGTCAGCATGCCCACCCGGATCAGCGCGCCGTGGACGTAGATGAGTTTGACCAGGTCCCCCAGAATGCGGTCCCTGGGTGATAGCCAGGCTACCACCCCGGTGATGAGCACCAGGGCACCGAGCGTGGCGAGGTTGATGGGTATGTTGGTCGGTGATGAGGGTGTCTCGCTCATGCTCTTCAGATCCTCGTGTCGCCCATGGGCAGGCGGGCGCATCCCTAATGATAGCACCAGGCGTTGAGGCGGTCAAAACCTGTGGGGTGGCAGCAGTGCTCAAGAACCTTCAGCTCTGGTTTGCAGCCCTACAGCTTGGAAAGCTGTAGCCTGTTTGATCGAGCTACACCCTTCACGGTGTAATGCTCATCCCGGGCGACGGCGTCGTCACAGGCAGGATGACCCAACGGTCTCTCCCCTAGGAAATCGGAAAGCCTTCGGGCGGCAGGGGGCGTGGGGAAGGGCGTGTCGGGGGATGTCTGGCTGGGGGACTAGCGCCTGCGCGCGAGGCGCCAGATGGTGGTCAGACCTTCGCGCAGGATGTCGAGCCAGCGATAGGGGTAACAGAGGGGCCACAGCCAGGCGGGGCGGAGCTTGTAGCGCCAGCGCATGTACGCCGGGTTGGGGAAGGCTATGGCCAGGAGCAGGCGCAGGCGGCCCCGAGGAGATAGAGCTGAGGCAACATCCAGCACGCCCGTGGCCCGGGTCTGCAAAGGGGCAGCACGACGAGCGACGAGTCGTCTGGCCTGGGGGTCCGACGCCTCGGCCAGAGCTTCCAGGAGGCCGGGTGGCAGCCGGGTGCCAAAGCGATCGTGGGCACCCTTCAGCGCAGCATAAACGGCGGCTGCCCAGCGAAATCCTTTCGCCCGGGCCACCACCTCGTCCCACTGGATGCGCTGGCCTTCCCGCTCGATGAGCAGGTGAATGTCGTAGAACCAGCGCAGGTGGGAGCGGGCCTCGCCGTGCTGGAGCATCAAGTGGGCGGATAGGTAGAGGAGGTGCGCCGTAGGCGTTAGCGTGAGGGCCCTCACCCCTACCCCCCGATGGGGGGTGAGGGAGAGGGCCTCCGTCTGCGACCAGAACCAAGGCAGCGAGGGGGGGCGCCAGTCGTGCTCGCCGCCGATGAGGGTCCAGTGGAGCTCGACGGCCAGGGTGATGTCCTGGCCGCCCTGGAGGTGGACATGGTGGCCGGCCAGGAGGTTGAGGCCGGGGGCCATCTCCGGATAGGGTTCCACGTAGCCCAGGGCCTTGAGCCGGGCTGCGGCCTCGGCCAGGCGCTCCTCAGGGACCAGGAGGTCCAGGTCACCCATGGGGCGGAGGCCGATGTGGTCGTACACGGTGGCAGCCAATGCTGCACCCTTGAGGATGATGGTGGGGATTGGGGATTGGGGCGGGGTGCTCAGGGCGGTGAGGATACGGAAGAGTTCGCGGTAGAGGAGGAGGTTGCTGGCCATAGTGGCGTAGCAGGCCTGGCGGAGGTGCCCCTGGACATCGGGAGGCACGCTGGCCAGCCAACCGGCCCCTTTTAACCCATGGTAGAGCACAGGGGCGACGCCTTCACGCCGGGCGGTGGCGGCCAGGAGGTGCCAGTCGTCGGAGCTGAGACTTGGGGGGAGCGCAGGGTCGGCCCTTCGATGAAACTCGGGGCGGGTCTGGTCGGAGAGGAGCCGGCAGAGGGTCTGGTGGGCATGGAAGAGGGGAGGTACATGCATTACGTCTCTCCAAGATCGTAGGCTGAAGCATATACCCGGATGCCCAGTTCATCCACCACCGGCTGCGCGCGCGGATCCAGCATAGGAGTGATAATAATCTTACCGTCGGCCTTGATCCCATGCCGGCGTTCGTAGAAAGCCACCTTGCGCTCGAAGATGTAGACGTCGCCTTTGCTCATAGAGGACTTGATCTCGCCCAGAAAGGTTTGCCCATCGCGGATCAGGATGTCGATCTCGACCTGATCCGGGCGGTCGAAGACCTCTCCTTCTGCATCGTAGGCCGAGAAGTGCTCCACGCGCAGATCGGTGAACTCGGACAGGATGGCCTGAATGGCCCTGCGGAAGGATTCCTCCGTTTGGATACCCCAACGGGCGCCGATGGCACTGAGATGGGCATGGAGATCCTTTCGGGTTGCGGCCTGGGCCCGAGCCAGCTCTTCCACACGCTCCTCGGTGCGCACCTGGGCCTGGGCCAGCCTCTCCACCGCCTGCTCCAGCCTCTCCACTGCCTGCTCCAGCCTTCCGACCCGCTCCTCGGTGTGCGCCTGGGCCTGGGCCA
>FWWM01008208.1_pt1 | contig 20290 bp, 19 predicted proteins | sample 2228351 | NCBI WGS metagenome assembly FWWM01 (sample SAMEA103939774, study PRJEB20133) | metagenome
GTTTTTTCCAGAAAACATTAAAAAGGCTTTCAAACTATAAAAACTCAGAAATCTTTGTTATAACGAATGAGAAATATAAATTCTATGTGTACAATCAGATTGATGAGATTTTGGGAAAGATTAGTTCAAATCCAAAAATTCATATGGTTTTAGAGCCAGCATCAAAAAATACTGCTCCAGCAATTGCCCTTGGTATAAAATTTGCAATGGAAAATGGAGCCTCCCTCAAGGATGCATTCATGATTTGCCCATCGGATCATCTTATATCGCCGGATGAAGAATTTTTGAAATATGTAGAAAAAGCTGAAAGTCTCGCAAAAAAAGGATATATTGTCACTTTTGGTGTAGTTCCATCAAAGCCTGAAACCGGATATGGCTACATTAAAGTAAACAATAAAGAGTTAGGTGTAAAGAGCAAGAAGTATTACATAGTTAAGAATTTTACTGAAAAGCCTGATATAGAAACTGCAAAGCAATATCTGAAACAGGGTGGATACTATTGGAACTCTGGCATATTTGCCTTTACTGCATCTGTTATAACCAATGAGCTAAAAAAATACATACCGGAGATTGGAAACAACCTTGATCTATCATATGTAGAATTCTTAGAAAAGTTTATGGATTTTCCTGACATATCAATTGATTATGCTGTTATGGAAAAAACAGACAAAGCAGTGCTTTTACCTCTTAATATTTTGTGGTCTGATATAGGGTCATGGGAAAGTCTATATGATATCCTTGAAAAAGATGAACAGGGAAATGCAGTAACCTCAGAGCACATAAAAATGGATACAAAAAACACAATGATCTTAGGGAATAAAAGATTCATCGCTACAATAGGAGTTGAAGACACTATTGTCGTTGAAACAGAAGACGCTCTTTTAATAGCAAAAAAGGGCGAATGTCAGAAAGTAAAGAATATAGTAAATATTCTTTCTGAGAAGGGCTCATACCTTGTTGAGGAACATATTACTTCGTACAGACCTTGGGGCAGTTTTACCCTTCTTGAGAAGGGCTTAAGATATAAGATTAAGCGCATAACTGTAAATCCAGGTGCTTCCCTTTCTCTTCAGATGCATCATCACAGATCTGAGCACTGGATAGTTGTAAAAGGTACGGCTAAGGTTACTATCGCCGACAGAGAAACGTTTGTTCATGAGAATGAATCTGTTTATGTGCCCAAAAGTACGCTTCATAGATTGGAAAATCCAGGTAAAATACCCCTTGAAATAATAGAAGTGCAGGTTGGAGAGTATGTGGAGGAAGATGACATAAAAAGATTTGAGGATGTCTATGGAAGACAAAATATTTAGAGAATATGATATAAGAGGTATTTATGGAAAAGAAATAACAGAAGATTTCACTTACTTGCTTGGAAAATCATTTTTAACACTTATCCGAAAAATAACAGGAAAAACACCAGTTAAAATTTCAATGGGCATGGATGCAAGACTTTCATCTGAATCATTAAAAGAAGCTTTAATTAAGGGAATTACAGAGTGTGGAGTAAATGTCATAGATTTAGGTCTTTGCCCAACTCCTCTTCAGTATTTTTCGCTTTTTAGATTAGACCTTGATGGAGGAATTATGATTACTGCAAGTCATAATCCTCCAGAATTTAATGGTTTCAAAATCAGTATAGGAAGGGAGACAATATTTGGTGATAAGATAAGAAATTTAAAAAATATTATGGAAAGCAAGAATTTTCTTCCATCAAACTCAAAGGGAAAAGTTGAAAAATACAATATAATTGATGAATACATAAATTTCATGCTGGAAGATTTTTCTTCCTTTGAAGGAGTAAGAGTTGCAATAGACTCAGGCAATGGAACAGCAGGCATCGTTGCCCCAAAAATTTTTAAAGCTCTTGGAGCAGAAGTAATAGAGCTTTTTAGTGAACCAGATGGAAACTTTCCCAATCATCATCCTGATCCTGTTGTAGAGGAAAACATCAAAGCCCTTAAAAATGCAGTTATTGAGAATAGTGCTCATGTTGGTATTGCTTTTGATGGAGATGCGGACAGATTAGGAGTAATTGATGAAAATGGAGAAATAATATGGGGTGATAGATTAGTAATCTTATTTGCCAGAGATATTTTAGAGACTCATAAGGGAGCAAAAATAATTGGAGAAGTTAAGTGCTCAAGGATTATGTATGAGGAAATTGAAAAAATGGGTGGCATTCCAATAATGTGGAAAACTGGACATTCCCTCATAAAGAAGAAAATGAAGGAGGAAGGAGCACTACTTGCAGGAGAAATGAGTGGACATATATTTTTTAACGATAGATATTTTGGCTATGATGATGCAATATACGCTGCATTGAGACTCGTAGAAATCATAAAAAAATCTGGGCAGCCTTACAGTTTAAAAAAACTTTTGAAGGGATTAAATTCCATGCTTGCAACCCCTGAAATTAGAGTAAATTGTCCTGATGAAAAGAAATTTTTGGTTGTAGAGAAATTTAAATCTTTCTTTAGCTCAAGTGATTGTTGTACTATTGACGGTATTCGCATTAACTTTAATAAAGGTTGGGCTCTTCTTAGGGCATCAAACACTCAGCCTGCTTTGGTTTTGCGATTTGAGGCAGAGACAGAAGAAGATTTAGAAGATATTCAAGCTATAGTCCATCAAAGACTTTTTGAAGTATTTAAATTTTTTGAAATCTTGTGATATACTGAAAAAACTTTCATTTGAGAGGTATTGTTATGAGAAAAAGGATTTTTTTTATATTCATCTGTTTTACCTTACTTTCTGTGCAGGTCCTTGCCCAAGAACTTCCATTAGTTACAGGTATAGAAATTAAAGGACTTAAAAGAATTGAAGAGGCAGCTGTAAAGAATAAGATATCTTTGAAGCTTGGTGAGGTTATTTCTCAGGAAAAAATCTCTGAGGACATTAAGGCTATTTACAATATGGGTTATTTTGAAGATGTCAAGGCTGATATACAACCCTTTGAAGGTGGAGTAAAAGTTATTTACACAGTTAAAGAAAAGCCTACTATTGTAAGCGTTACTTTTGAAGGAAACAAGGAGTATGATGAGGACAAGTTAAAGGAAGTTGTAACAATAACAGCAGGCTCTATTGCTGATGTGACACTTGTAAATGATAATGCCTTAAGACTTAAGGCTTTTTATGAGTCAGAGGGCTATTATTTTGCTAAAATTGTTCCAGTTTTAAAGAAAAAGACTGAGGAGGAAGTTGAGCTTATTTTTGTCATTGAAGAAAATCAGAGAGTAAAAATTAAAGAAATTAAATTTGAGGGTAATAAAGCAATTTCAAGCAGGAAAATCAAAAAAGTGATGGCTACCTCTGAGAGAAAAATTTACTCCTTCATTACAGGAAGCGGTTTTTATAAAAAGTATGAGATGCTTCAGGATATAGAAAAGATAAAAGACCTTTACCATGACAACGGATATCTGAAAGTCTCAATTGGTGAGCCAAAAATTGATTTTTCAGCAGATAAAAAATGGATGACAATAACCATTCCTATTTCTGAGGGACCTCAATTTAAAGTTAGCTCTGTAAAGGTTGATGGAATAAAAGATAAAAAGGAAGAAGAGGAAGTAAAAGGTTTGGTGAATTTAAAGGCTGGAGAAATTTTTAGCAAAAAAAGTATGAAAAAGGATATTGAAAAAATTACTTCATATTATGCTGACAGAGGTTATGCTCTTGCCTCTGTAGCTCCAGATGTTAATCCAAATGAAGAGAAGTTAACAGTTGATGTGATTTACAATGTAAAGCCCGGTGATAAATACACAATCGGCAGAGTTAATATTTCTGGAAATGTTAAAACAGTTGATAAGGTAATTAGAAGAGAAGTAAGAGTGGATGAGGGAGATGATTATTCAGCCTCAAAGATAAAGAAAAGCAAGACAAGACTTGAAGACCTTCAATATTTTGAAACAGTTGATATAAATCAGAAGCCTGATGTGGAAAAGAAAACTGTTGACCTTGATGTTAATGTTAAAGAAAAACCTACTGGTATGCTTACAATTGGTGGTGGTTACAGTTCAATTGACAATTTAATAGGTATGGTTGATATTACTCAAACAAATCTGTTCGGAAGGGGATATTCTTTAACCCTAAGAGGTGAACTTGGAGGTAAAAGTTCTTATTATACAATTGCATTCAGAGATCCCTGGTTTCTTGACAAACCTCTTATATTTGGATTCAATCTTTATAGAAATAAAAGAGAATATGTAAACTATACTAAAACAAGTACTGGAGCAGGAATTACATTGGGTAAAAGATATGGAGAGGATTGGTCAGCTTCAGTAACATATGAAATAGAAAAATCTCATGTCACTGATTTGGATGAGGATGCAGATACAATACTTAAAGACATGGAGGGCAGATTAACTACAAGCTCAGTAACATTTCAGATTGTAAATGACACAAGAGACAGTTTAATTGATCCTTCCACAGGGAGAAGACACTCTCTGAGCTTGACAATTGCTGGACTGGGTGGAAATACTGGATTCTGGAAAAGTTTGCTTGATTTAGGTTGGTATTTTCCAATTTTTGAAGAGTCAACTTTGCACATAAGAGGTAGATTTGGCATATCGGATACACTATTTGGTAAAAAATATCCTCTTTATGAAAGATTTTATGTTGGTGGACTTGATACAATAAGAGGATTGGGTTATGGAGAGGCAGGTCCAAAGGACAGTAAAGATGAACCAATAGGTGCAAAAAGGGCTCTAATTTTTAATATTGAATATCTGTTTCCTATTGTTACAGAGTTAAAGCTGAAAGGTTTGATATTTACTGATATTGGTAGAGGATACAACGAAGGAGACAAGTTTAGTTCAAATATAAAATATACAGCAGGATTTGGATTTAGATGGTTCTCACCAATGGGACCGCTAAAAATTGACTACGGAATAAATCTTAACAGAAAACCAGGAGAGTCAAAATCTAAAATAGAGTTTGGCTTTGGTTCATTTTTCTAAAATAAAAAAGGAGGATTGGATGAAAAAGTTTTTAGCAGTCGCATTAAGTGTTGTATTTGTTTTTTCCTTTGTTTCAATAGCAGAGGCAGAGTTAAAAGTGGGAGTTGTTGACCTTTACAGGGTTCTTAATGAGTCAGAGGAAGGGAAAAAAGCTGTAAATGAACTTCAAAGTATGCTGGATTCAAGGCAAAAGACCTTAGAGGAGAAACAGAAAAAAATTCAAACACTAAAAGAAGAGTATGAAAAGAAAAAAGCAGTGCTTAGCGAAGATGCAAGGAAATCAAAGGAAGATGAAATTGACAGACTTGCAAGGGAACTTCAAAGAACTGCTGCTGATTATCAGGTAGAGCTTCAGAAAAAGCAAAATGAAATAACCCAAAGCCTTCTTAAGGAAATAAGACAGGTTATTAATGAATTTGCTCAAAAGGAAGGCTACAACTTAATTATAGAAAAAGCCGAACCTTTGATCATCTATGTCACCCCAGAAGTTGAGATAACTGATAAAATAATAAATATTTTTAATCAAAAATCATCCGCTTCAAAAGGTAAAAAATGAAGCTTTCAGAAATAGCAAAAATTTTTAACGCTCAAGTCATTGGAGAGCCGAATCTTGAAATTACAGGAGTTAAAGGAATTGAGGATGCTCAGCACGGAGACATAACATACATTGAGTCAAAAAAAGCCATTGACAAATTAAAAAGTGGCAATGCCTCAGCAGTTATTACAAGAGAGAAAATTGATGATTATGAGGGCAGTCAGCTTTTAGTTGATAATCCTAAGTTTGTTTTTGCAAAACTTTTAAGAATATTCTATACTAAGCCCCATACATTTAAAGGCATAAGCAGGGAGGCATATATTTCAAAGACTGCCAAATTAGGCAAAAATGTTATTGTATATCCTTTTGTCTTCATTGATGAAGAAGTAGAAATAGGAGACAATACAGTTGTCTATCCATTTACATTCATTGGACGGGAAAGCAAAATTGGGCAGGATTGTTTGATATACTCCAATGTAACAATTAGAGAAAGTGTTCAAATAGGTAATCGGGTGATTATTCATTCTGGAGCAGTCATTGGCTCAGACGGTTTTGGATATATTTTTCACGAGGGCAAACACGAAAAGATACCTCAAGTAGGCAATGTAATAATTGAAGATGATGTTGAAATTGGCGCTGGTACAACCATTGACAGGGCTACAACAGGAAGCACTTTTATTGGAGCTGGAACAAAAATAGATAATCTTGTCCAGATAGCCCACAATGTAAAGATAGGTAAAAACTGCATTATCGTAGCTCAAGTTGGAATTGCAGGAAGTTCAAAAATTGGTGATGGATGTATTTTAGCTGGACAAGTTGGAGTGGCTGACCATGCAGAGATTGAAGCTGGCACTATTATAACAGCTCAATCTGGTGTTATGCCCGGAAAGGTAGAAAGGGGAGTATACAGTGGGTCTCCTATAATTCCTCACAGGGAATATTACAGAATTTATGCATTATTCCAAAAACTTCCAGAAATGCATAAAAAAATCAAAGAGCTTGAGGAAAAAATAAAAGAGATGGAGGAAGGAAAATGATTGATATCAAAGAAATAATGAATATACTGCCTCATCGCTATCCTTTTCTCCTGGTAGACAGGGTATTAGAAATCATCCCTAATGAAAAAGTAATAGGAATAAAAAATGTAACGATTAATGAACCATTCTTTCAAGGACATTTTCCCAATAATCCTATTATGCCTGGAGTTTTAATTGTTGAAGCAATGGCACAGGTAGCAGGAATTCTTGCGTTTAAATCAGGAGTGCAAGGCAGTGGAGTATTATTTATGAGTATTGAAAAAGTAAAATTTCGCAAACCTATTGTACCTGGAGATCAAATAGTTTTTGAAGTGAGTGTCTCTCATACAAGAGGAAATGTATGGAAATTTACAGGAGTTGCCAAGGTTGATGGTAAAATTGCCACAGAGGCAGAATTTACAGCAATGGTAACAAAATGAGGTGGATAAATGTCAAATATACATAAATCAGCAATAGTTAGTCCAAAGGCAGAAATAGAAGATGATGTAATTATTGGACCGTACTGTATAATTGGTGACAATGTCAAAATAGGCAAAGGAACTAAGCTAATAAGTCATGTTCAGATTGAGGGCATTACAGAAATTGGACAAAACTGTCAGATTTTTCCATTTACCACAATAGGTTTTCCTCCTCAGGATTTAAAATACAAGGGTGAGCCAACAGGTGTAAAAATCGGAAATAATAATATCATAAGAGAATACGTAACAGTTCACAGAGCTTCAGTATCTGGTGATGGATGGACTGTTATTGGAGACAATAACTTTATAATGGCATATGTTCATATTGCCCATGATTGCAAGGTTGGAAATTCAGTAATAATGGCAAATCTTGCCACCCTTGCAGGACATGTAATTGTTGAGGATTATGTTTTCATTGGCGGCCTTGTGGCAGTTCATCAATTCACAAGAATAGGAGCTCATGCAATGGTTGGAGGCTTTAGTGGAATAGGGCAGGACATTCCTCCCTTCACAATGGCTTCAGGAACAAGAGCAAAGCTCTATGGTCTTAATAAGGTCGGACTTAAGAGAAGAGGCTTTAGTGATGAAACAATAGAAATACTTAATAAAGCTTACAGAATACTATTTAGAAGTAAACTTTCCCTGAGGGAGGCTATTGAAAAAATTAAAAAAGAGTTACCACAAATTCCTGAAATAAAGCATCTAATAGAGTTTATAGAGTCAAACAAAAGAGGAATATGCAGATAGGAATTATTGCTGCTCAGGGAAGACTTCCTGTATTTATTTCAAAGGAATTAAAAAAAAGAGGATATCGCGTGATTACTGTTGGGCTGAAAGACCTTGCTAATGAGGAGCTAAAAGAAACGAGTGATGTATTTGAATTTATAAATATTGGACAAGTTGGGAAGGTGCTTGAATTTTTAAAAAAAAACAAAGTAAGCCAATTACTTCTTACTGGTAAAGTGCCCAAAAAAATTATCTTTGAAACGGAAAAAATCAAACCCGATATGCGAGCATTAAAAATGCTTTTTTCCGCAAAGTTAAAGGGTGATAACGAATTGTTGAAGATTGTAGAAAAGGAACTTAGGAAAGAAGGTATCAAGGTTGTTGATATTGGAGAATTTTGTCCAGAACTTTTAACTCCAGAAGGAGTGCTCACAAAAAGAAAGCCTTCACAGGCAGAATGGCAAGATATAGAGTATGGCTTTAAGATTGCAAAAAAAATTGGAGAGCTTGACATCGGACAAACTGTGGTTGTAAAAGATAAATCTGTAATCAGTGTTGAAGGAATTGAGGGGACTGATGAGACAATTCGTCGAGCTGGAAAATTTGTTGAAGACTTCGTAGTAGTAAAAACAAGCAAACCTCAGCAAAATATGAAGCTTGATCCCCCTGTTGCTGGAATGGATACAATATTAGTTATGATAGAATCAAGGGCATCGGTTTTAGCATTAGAGGCTGAAAAAACGATTCTTTTTGAAAGGGAAGAAGTAGTTAAAAAAGCCAATGAATTTAATATTTCAATAGTAGGTGTTAGGGAAAATTGAACTTCTTTATCTGCATAAATGATGCTTTAAAGACTGTCCACAAAAATTACCAACTTATCTTTATTCATTTTTTCTTTCTATTTTTCTCTTTTTTTGGACTATTTTTAATATTAGGAATTCCATTGGGTATATTTTTTGTAATTTTCAGTGTTGATCTAACAGATATTTTGAAGGGAAGTTTTTTTGAAATTTTATTATCATCTGTGTCGCTTCTTAAGAAATTTTTTGTTTTTGCATTAATCTTACTTCTGAGTTTTGTTATTTATATTTTGTCTCTAATTGCCTTTTGGATATATATATTTTCTGGTACACTTGGAATCATGAGTATGTATTTGAAAGAAGAAACTGTATTTAGCTTTAGAGATTTTCATAAATACGGAAAGAGGTTTTTCTGGAAAGTAGGAATATTTAGCTTGTTTGCTGGTTTAATTTTCTTTCTTTTTACATCCTTGTTGTTCATATTAGGTGAGCTAAATTCTTACTTTATACAAATAATTGAGCAGTACAGTCATATATTTTCAACATTTATTAAAGTTTTTATTTATCTTATTATTTTTACTACAAGTATTTTGTCTTTCCTTGCTTGGATCACTTATACTCTATTTGGATTATTTGGAATTTTATTAAAAGAGTTTTCTTTAAAGGAAGCTATTTTAGAGACTAAAAGATTCATATTTGCTTATCCACAATCATTAGGAAGAGCAGGACTTCTTTTTGTAATTTATATTCTTACTGGTGGTTTTCTTTTATCATTAGGCTCTTTATTGGCAATATTGCCTCATATAGGAACTTTCTTGGCAGCTGTATATCAATTTTTTGTTCAATTTGCCCAAATTTATATAAGCCTCGTTGTTTTAGCTGCATTTATGTCCTATTACATTCGTTTAAACAAAGATATTTTAGCCCAAGAAGTTTCTGTGCAAGAGCAAATTCCTCAGCAGACAGAGGCTCAACCACAGGCACAAAACCTTCCTCCCTCAGAGCCTGTTTAATGCTTTCTTGAAATCTTTCTTTGGTAAAATCAAGAAACAACTCTCTCACGCCAAAAATTTTATCTGCATCTTCAGAAGAACAAATGAAAAGACTTTTTAACAATTCTCTGTTTACATGTATGGGAATTGTTCCTTGTTGTAAGAAACCATCTTTCCATCTTTTTTGAGCTGAGCCTATAATTTTTATACCATTGAAACATATCTCTCCAAATGAGGTAGTAGCAAAGCAAAGTGAACTTCTGTTTATTATCTTTCTTTCTTTCCTAATTTCTACATTAATTCCCATTAATTTGAAGGCTCTCATAAGGACTTTGCTTAATATTTCATAATTTTGAAATAAATTCCCTTTAAATATACCTTCTTTTTTTGCTGAAAAACTATATGTGAGATCGTCATAATGAAGAATTCCCTTTCCACCCGTAGGTCTTCTAATTATGGGAATATTTTTTGTGCAACAAAGAGAATAGTTTACTTCTTCTATATTTTGAAACTCACCAATAGTTATAGCAGTTTCATTCCATCCATATAATCTAAAAGTAGGTAAAACTTTATCTTCTCTAACAAAAATACTAATAGCTTCATCAATAGCCATGTTAAGTGAAGGTTCAAAGGACTGATATTCAATAAATCGTATTTGCATTAATGAATAACTTTTATTCTTTTTCCTCTTCAAGAATGATTTTGTGATTCAGCAAAGACATTTCTTTGATTTTTCCTTTAAATACTTTTTGCTCTCCAAATATGTTGCGGAGATATATGGTATTTCCCTCTGGTCTTAGAATATCAACAGCCTCTAAATAAATCAATTCTTTACCATCTTTAATAATATAGGCATTTGCTTCACACATTTATTTCCTCCTTTATTTGAAGGATAAGTTTTTCCACAAGATGTGGAAGAGGTTCTTTTACTACTCCAATTATTTCAATATTTTCCTGAGTAATAGGCAATAAGAATTTTTTTGCCTCTGAACTGCATATTGCCTCAGCCATTTTTGATGTTAATTCTCCCATCATTGAGTTTGAAACTATTATACTTAGTGGACCTAATATCATATCTACCTTGTTTACATTCCAAATTATAGCATTTTCTCCAGAAGCCCCTTTATTTGCCTTAGCTTTCATCATATTGGCAGTTGCAGCAGCATTTGTTCCGAGTGCAATTATTTCTATTTTATCCCCGAATTCTTCTCTCAGGGCTTTTATAATATAGCTGCCTATTCCGCCACCCTGTCCATCAATTACAGCAATTTTAAGCATAATGTAAATACTACTAATTTTTCTTAAACAATGTCAAATCCAACATTACAACTTGCTACTTGGACAGATGTCTTTTAATGGGCATATTTTGTGGTTTGGTGATTTAGCTTTGCAGATTTCTCTGCCAAGCATTATGAGTAAATGTGTTATTTGTCCCCAGTATTCACGAGGCGTTATTTGCATTAAGTCTTGTTCAATCTTGTCCGGGTCTGTGTTTTCAGTAAGTCCTAAGAGTTTGGAAATTCTTTTTACATGAGTGTCTACAGCAATTCCTTCATTTATAGCGTAGGCATTCCAAAGCACTATATTTGCTGTTTTTCTTCCTACTCCAGGTAGTGTTACAAGTTCTTCCATTGTTTTAGGAACTTCGCCATTAAATTTTTTCATGAGCTCAGTAGCAAGATTTTTTATATACTTAGCTTTGTTTTTATAAAAATTAATACTTTTTATGTCATTCTCAAGCTCTTCCAGAGAAGCATTGGCATAGTCTGAAGCAGTTTTATATTTTTTAAAGAGATTTTCTGTGACTTTATTTACATTTACGTCTGTTGTTTGGGCAGACAGAATGGTAGCTACAAGCAAATCCAAGGGAGTGTTGAAATTAAGAGCAGTTCGTACATTTGGATATCTTTTATTGAGCCTTTTAATGATCTCTAATATCATAGACTTTTTATCCATCTTATCTTCCTATTCTTAAAACTTTTGCACCCCTTATTTTTCTTTGTTTTATGTCTAATAAAGCTTTATTTGCCTCTTCAAAGGGATATACCTCAATATTAGGTTTAAGAGCGATTTGTTCTGCTATTTTAAGAAACTCAGATATATCTTTTCTTGTAACATTTGCCACGCTTTTTATCTCTTTTTCAAGCCATAGATCTCTCTGATAATCTATTTCAGACAATGCATCTTTATCAGCTTCTTCCTTCCTAATAGCATTTATTACAAGTCTTCCAGAAGGTTTTAAATATCTTAATACCCTTAAGGCAGGTGTCCACACAGGAGTTGTGTCTATGGCAGAATTAAGCCTTTCAGGTGGCTCTTCTCCAATTTCTCCAGCCCAATTTGCACCAAGCTGAAGAGCAAATTTTCTCTGCTCCTCATCCCTTGCAAATACAAAGACCTTTGCATCTGCAAATAAATGCCTTATCAATTTTAAAACAAGGTGTCCTGAAGCACCGAAGCCAATAAGTCCTATGTTACTCTTATTTGACGGATTAGCAAGCATTAAAGACCTGTAACCAATTGCTCCAGCACAAAAAAGAGGTGCTGCTTCTTCAAAGCTAAGATTTTGTGGAAGAAGAAAGGCAAAATCTTCTTTGATTTTAAAATACTCAGCATAGCCACCATGCACATCTTTTCCTGTTGCTTTAAATTCAGAACAGAGATTTTCCAATCCTTCTTTACAAAATTCACATTTTCCACAGGCTGAATAAATCCAACCTGAACCAACCCTATCTCCGATTTTGAATTTTCTCACCCCTTTTCCTTTTTCAATAACTTCACCAACTATTTGATGCCCTGGAATAATTGGGAAAAAAGACGGAATAGCTCTTCCTTCTATTTCATCTATCTCAGTATGACATATACCGCATGCATAGACTTTAATTAATATTTCGTTGTCGCTAATCTTAGGAATATCACTTTCAATAAGATTTAAGGGATCTTGAGTAGTATTTAGATTTTGTATTTTATTAATAACCCACGATTGCATTAGATAATTATAACAAAGTAGAAGGAGGATCATAAAATTAGTCAAAAGGCTATTTTTGTCTTTTCAACTATTATTGATTTAATTTTAACACGCGTTACTTAAAACATAAATTTTGACTTTATATATTCAGCTCTCTTTCCATTAGGATTTCATATAACCCGTAAGTTTTCTTAAAAAAAGTATTAATCCGTCAATATCCTTAATTCCCACCTCAAAGCTATCTGGATAAAATCTGAGGCTTTTGATAATTTCTTGTTTTTTAAAATGAGATAGAACATCTATAAGTTTTTTTGTGAAGTTATCACTTACATTTTCATTTATTTTGAATAGAAAATTTGATTTTTTTTGTAAAATTTGTGAAACATTAATTTTACTTGACAAAGCTCTTATTTCAGCAAATTTGAAGAGATTTTCCACTGGTTTTGGAAGTTTACCAAATCTATCAAAAAGTTCTTCATAAAGCTTATTAATCTCTATAACATCAGTAGCCTGACTTAGTTTTCTGTAAATTCTCATTCTCATTGGTGTCTCCGCGATGTAGTCCTCTGGAATAAAGGCAGACACTAAAAGTTTAACCTCTGGTAGCTTTTTCTGAGGTAATACATCGCCTTTTATTTCGCCTTTTATTTCTCTAATTGTTTCATTCAACATTTCTATGTAAAGATCAAAACCAAGTCTGTTAATGCCAGACTGCTCAACTCCAAGAAGCTCTCCTGCTCCCCTTATCTCAAGGTCTTTGAGGGCAATGTGAAATCCAGCGCCAAGATAACTCATCTCTTGAATAGCTTTGATTCTTTTTTTTGCATTCTCAGTCAGCATGCCCTCAGGTGGAATAATGAGATAAGCATAAGCCTGTCTGGAGCCTCTGCCAACTCTTCCTCTTATTTGATAAAGATCACTCAGTCCAAAAGTATGAGCTTGATCAATAATTATAGTATTTACATTTTGTATGTCTATTCCTGCTGCTATAATAGAGGTGCACAGCAAGATATCAATTTTACCATCAATAAAATCTATCATTATTTTGTCAAGAATTTTTTCTTTAAGGCGTCCATGTGCTATTGCAATTTTTGCCTGAGGAACAATTTGCTGAAGTTTTGAAAAGACTACATTTATATCCTGGATCCGATTATGAAGATAATATATTTGTCCACCCCTTTGAAGTTCCCTCTCAATTGCTTCTCTGATTATTGCTTCATTTTCCTGGATAATAAATGTTTTTACTGCTAATCTCTCTTTCGGAGGCGTCTGTAAAATATAAATATCCCATAGTCCACTAAGTCCTATTTGAAGGGTTCTTGGGATAGGTGTAGCAGTTATAGTAAGAAGGTCTACCTTAGGGTATTTTTCTTTAATTTTTTCTTTTTGAATAACTCCAAATTTTTGTTCCTCATCAATTATTAAGAGTCCAAGCTCAGCAAACTCAATCTCCTTTAATACAAGAATGTGTGTACCTATGAGAATATCAACTCTGCCAAGTTTTGTATCTTCTATGATTTTTTTCATTTCTTTTTCTGAGCGAAACCTATCAAGATGCTCTATTCTCACAGGGAATGCCTCAAATCTCTTTCTAAATGTCCTGTAATGCTGTTCACATAGCAATGTGGTTGGAACAAGCACGGCAACTTGTTTTCCATCGTAAACTGCCCTAAATGCTGCTCTCATCGCAACCTCAGTTTTACCATAACCAGCATCACCGCAAAGCAAAACTTCCATAGGATATGGCTCTCTCATCTTTTTTAATATCTGCTCTATTGCCTTTTGTTGATCCTCAGTTTCTTCGTACGGAAATAAATCGTCAAAATTCTTATGAATATCTGTATCTTCACTGTAAAAAAATTCTCTCTCAGTCTTTCTCTGAGCATAGAGTTTAAGAAGTCTGTCTGCAATGTCATGGATTTTTTTTCTCTCTCTCTCCTTTGCTTTATTCCATCTCTGAGTTCCAAGTTTATCAATTGGTGGAATAAATCCTTCTTTTGCCGAATATCTATATATTTTTTCAATCTGCCAAGTAGGAACATAAAGAACATCGTTGTCTTTGTATTCAATTACGAGAACATCCTCCTCAGTATCTTCATATCTTTGCCTTTTGATACCTCTGAATATACCAATACCGTGATCTTTATGTACTACATAGTCTCCCTCATTTATCTCAATTCCATCTATTGGAATCTTCTGAATAACAGGCTTTTTCTTTTTTGTAATTTTTTCACTGAATATTTCAGATTCGGTGATAATCATTAAATTTTCTCTAAAAAATCCAGCTGGAAGCTCTGAGATAGTTATTAGATATTTACCCGAATATGTACCAACTTCACTTTTATAAACAATAGGAGCGATAATATCATGATTAAAGAGTGTTTCTTTGATTACCTCTGCTCTTCCTTTTGAACTTGTGGTAAAAATTATGGGTATGTCAAGCTTTTTAAGATTCTTAGGGAAATCTGAAAAGAATGCTCTTTCATGTGGCATAACTCCAATGCCTGACAGAGCCCTATCACCACCATCAACTGCCTCAGTTGAAAATTTAATAGATAAATGAGAGATTCTTTGGATGGATTGCGATTTGCTGATTGGAATTGATACTGACTCACTCCCACAAACAATGATTCTTTCAAACTTGAATAAATCAAGAAGCTCGCTCTCTTTTTCACTTTCCTCAGCAGGAATAATCCATATCTCATCTAGACTTTTAAAAGACCGTTGAGTGTCTGGATAAAAAAGTTTTATCTCATCTATCTCGTCTCCAAAAAATTCTACCCTTACAGGATAATCTTCTCCAATTTTCCATATGTCAAAAACCCATCCGTGCTGAGAAAATTCCCCCTCCTGCAAAACAATCTCAACCTGTTTGTATCCAAGCTCCAAAAGCTTATTTCTTAACACCTCCCGTTCAATGTTTTCTCCTTTTTTAAGAAGAAGGCTCATAGAGGCTATATTAGAATCTATTTTTGATGCTGAAAATGTTGTGATTATTTTTTTCTTTTCAGTATTAAATACTTGTATAATAGCTGACATTCTTTCGCTTCCCTCTGAGGGAAGAAAAATAATATTTTGTGCAACATTTATAAATTCTGAGAAAGCTTTTATGCAAATATAGAGATTATAGGCTTTGTCCTCATGATCCTCAAAAACAATAAAACTCTCATCTAAAAAGAGAAGTCCTAAAGCAAAGGAAGAGAGAGATAGATTGTAAATTTCATTATTGTTTTTTATTGTTTCAGCAATAGACTGAGATTCTCTATTCAAGGCAGAATAAATATTTAATGTCTGACTTTCAATATAATTCATTTCAATATTTTATCATGATCCCCTTTGTCCTGCTCTAATTACAAAGCCCGTAAATCTTCCCATACATTCCTTTCAATTAAAAAAACATTAATCATAGTGTTAAAATTTATTCTATGAGCTTTAAATTATGGAGAGGACATGGATTGGAAGGAAAATATTTACTTTGTCTTAGTTGAGCCAAAAGAACCTGGGAATATAGGTTCAGCAGCACGAGCAATAAAAAACATGGGTTTTACTAAACTTACACTTGTAAATCCTGCTCAGTTAACTGATGAAGCTTACTGGATGGCTTGGAGAAGCAAAGATATCATTGAGAATGCTCAAATATTTAATGATCTCTATTCTGCAATAAAAGACAAATCCCTTGTTGTAGGCACAACAAGAAGACGAGGTTCAAAAAGAGGCGTCATAGTTGATGTCAGGGATGCAGTAAAGAGAATTTATGAAGTTGCCCAGAATAATAAAGTGGCAATTCTTTTTGGAAGGGAGGACAAAGGCTTGTTCAATGAAGAAGTTGAAAAATGTGGTTTTTTACTCACTATTCCTACCTCTGAATTGCAACCTTCGTTAAATCTAAGTCAGGCAGTTTTAATAGTTGCCTATGAGATTATGAGATGCGAAGAACATAAAGACTATCACATTGAAAGGCAGTTTTATGTTGAGCATTCTGAGCTTGAAAGTCTTTATAGAAGACTCCATTGTGTATTGAAAAAGATTGGTTACATTCCTGATAATCCAGATATTGAAAAAAGAATTATCAACAATTTAAGACATTTCTTTGGAAGGACAGGACTTACTTTCTGGGAATTAAAAATGTTACATGGATTGTGCACACATCTTGAAGAGATGATGAATAGCAAGAATGATAATATTTAATTTTCTAAAATTCTTGCCTTCCTAGAAAGCTGGCTTTTTTTAGGCAAATGTCTGTATAATTTCTTATGCAAACAATTAGGACAGAACAGCAACTTTCAAAATTTTTAAAGAAAATAAGAAAAAGGGCAACATCTAATCCAAAGATTGAAAGGGCTGTAAAAAGAATTCTTAATGAAGTAAGAGAAAGTGGTGATGAAGCTTTAGCAAAGTATAATCTTTTGTTTGACAAACACAGCCTTCCATTAAAAATTTCATTGGATGAAATAAAGGAGAATGCTAAAAAAGTCTCTGCTAATATCGTAGATGCCCTTAAGTTTGCTGCAGAAAGAATTAGAAAATTTCATGAAAAACAGACGGAATCATCATGGCAGTATGAGGAAGAAGATATTGTTCTTGGACAGATTATTAGACCTATTGAAAGAGTTGGAGCATATGTTCCAGGAGGAAAAGCCTGTTATCCATCAACTGTGCTCATGAATATTATTCCTGCTCAGGTTGCAGGAGTAAAGGAGATTGCAGTATGTGTTCCAACTCCAGAGGGACAGATTAATCCTGTTCTTTGCGCTGCTTTTGATATTTTAGGAGTTCAGGAATGCTACAGAGTTGGAGGAGCGCAGGCTGTAGGTGCATTTGCTTATGGAACTGGGACAATAAAGAAAGTAGATAAAATTGTAGGACCAGGAAACATATATGTTGCAACTGCAAAAAAGCTTGTTTTTGGTGAAGTTGACATTGACATGGTTGCAGGGCCAAGTGAAATACTTGTTATTGCAGATGACTCTGCAAATCCTTCATTTGTTGCAGCTGATCTTCTTTCTCAGGCTGAGCATGATGAGATGGCTTGCAGTGTCCTTGTAACAACATCTGAGAAGTTGGCAAAGGCAGTAAAAAAAGAGATTCAAAGACAAATAAAACTTCTTCCAAAGGCCTCAATTGCTGAGGCATCTCTTAAAAATTTTGGTGCAATAGTGATAGTTTCATCCCTTGATGAGGCATGTGAGATTGCAAACATGATAGCACCTGAGCATCTTGAAATTATAACAGAAAATCCTGAGGTGCTGCTTCCCAAAATTAAAAATGCTGGTGCAGTTTTTCTTGGACATTGGACACCAGAGCCAATAGGTGACTATGTTGCAGGTCCAAATCATACACTGCCAACCTCTGGCACAGCAAGATTTTTCTCTCCTTTAGGTGTTTATGACTTTATAAAAAGAAGTTCATTAATAAAAGTAGGAGCTCAAGGATTTAAAAAACTTGCTCCATATGTTGAGCTTATTGCAGAGGTTGAAGGTTTGCATGCCCATGCAAACACTGTAAAGGTAAGACAGACTAAATAAGCTTAATCCTTCCTTCATCAAGCAAAAGATGAAAATCTCCTACTTTCTCAGCAAATTCCTTATCATGTGTTGCAATGATAATTATTGAGTTCAGCTTTTGTTTCAGTTGAATGAGGATTTTTTCTATTATTTCAGTATTTTCCTTATCCACTGAGGCAGTTGGCTCATCAAGCATTAAAATTTCTGGCTCAATTGCAATTGCCCTTGCAATTCCCATTCTTTTTGTCTCACCAGTTGAAAGGGTAAGAGCATTTTGATTCTTTTTATGAGCCAAACCAACAAATTCAAGTGTCTCATTAACTTTATCTTTAATCTCACTCTTTTTATATCCTCTTATCTTCAGTCCATAGGTAACATTGTTAAAAACAGTGCTGTTAAAAACTCCCACATCAGGAAGTAGTAGTGTAATCTTTCTTCTTAGGCTTAAATCGTGGGAAAGGATTTTATCTTCTTCAAAATATTGAACTTCTCCTTTGTCAGGGCTTTCAAGAAGTGCACAAATTCTGAGAAGTGTTGATTTTCCAGAACCATTAGGACCTGTAATAACATAAACTGCACTTTTGCTAAAGCTGTATGAGCAGTCCTTAAGAATTTCTTTGTTGTTGTAGGATTTATAAATGTTTGACAAAATAAGTTTTAGCCCCATTGCACCTGCAGAGTTCCTCTTTTCTGAACAAGGAAAAGCAAAAGATTAATAATGAACGATATTGAAAGAAGTATAATTCCAAGAGCCATTGCAAGCTCAAAATTTCCTTTGTCAGTCTCCATTGCTATTGTTGTTGTCATAACACGGGTGTAACCTGCAATGTTTCCACCAACAATAAGAATTGCGCCAACCTCTGCCATAACTCTTCCGAGTGCAGCAATAATGCCCGCCATTATTCCATATCTTGCTTCTTTTATAATAGTAAGTGAGCACTGCAGTGCAGTTGCACCAAGAGTGATTGATGCAAGCTTAACTGAAGGATTAACTTTTACTATTGCTGCATGAGTAAGGGATGAAACAATTGGCAGAGCAAGGATTGTCTGAGCAATAACCATTGCAGTTGGAGTGTAAAGCAGGCTTAAGAAACCAAGTGGTCCACTACGAGAAAGCAGTAAATAAAGAAAAAGTCCAACAACAACAGGAGGAAGTCCCATAAATGTGTTAAGAAAAGTTATGACCATTCCTCTACAGCAAAAATTTTTAAGTCCAACAAAAGCTCCAAGAGGAACACCAAGTGCAGTTGCTATAATGAGAGCTCCTCCAGAAACTTTAAGTGAAAGAATTATTATGCTGAGTAGTTCTCTATCAAGGTTTACAATAAGACTAAAAGCCTGTCTGAAGGATTCAATTATAAAGTTCATTTTGCATTAGGAATAAAAAGTTGATTTCCATATCTATCTTTAAACAATGCAATTGCTTGTTGTCCTTCCTTTGAAATTATCCATTTAATAAACTCCAGTGCTTCTTTATATTTTACATGTTTATGTCTCTGTGGATTAACTACCATAACTGAGTACTGATTAAAAAGAACAGGGTCTCCTTGAAATAAAACTGAAAGCTCAAGCCTGTCTGCTATTGCAAGCCATGTTCCTCTGTCAGTAAGCGTGTATGCTTGCTTTTCATTTGAGATTCTTAAAGTTTTTTCCATTCCTTGCCCTGCCTCAAGATACCATCTTTGACCCTTTGGATTGATTCCTACCTTTTTCCATAGTGATAATTCTTTCATATGGGTGCCAGATTTGTCAGCTCTTGAAACAAATAGACTTTCAGATTGTGCAATTTTTTTAAATGCCTCAGAGGCATTTTTTGCATACTTTATTTTTGCAGAATCAGATTTAGGACCAACAATTATAAAGTCGTTGTAGCAGACTTCATTCCGATTAACAAAATAGCCCTGCTTGACTGCCTCAATCTCAAGTTCAGGAGAATGAACAAACAATGCATCAGCATCTCCTCTTTTACCCATCTCAATTGCAGCACCTGTCCCCCTTGCAACAACCTTAACCTTTATACCTGTCTTCTTTTCAAATATTGGCAAAATGTGATTCAACAGTCCAGAGTTTTCAACAGATGTAGTCGTCGCAAGAATAATTGTGTCAGAAGCGTATATGTTTGCTGTTAATAATATAAATGTTAGCAATAAAAATAAAATTTTTATCGTCATGGCTTATATGGAAGATTTTTTAATTATATCATTTGGGCTGGGGTAATGTTAAGATTTATGTGTAAATTCATAAATAGGTGTTTTCCCCCATTTTTCATTTAAGTGACTTATTACTGCAAATACTATTCTTTCTATACTTTCAGT